>Ga0209591_10000035_pt1 | contig 161095 bp, 138 predicted proteins | sample MAT01_FD_187207 | JGI IMG/M metagenome (GOLD analysis project Ga0209591, IMG submission 187207) | Freshwater microbial communities from Lake Fryxell liftoff mats and glacier meltwater in Antarctica - MAT-01 (SPAdes) (version 2) | ecosystem: Environmental > Aquatic > Freshwater > Ice > Liftoff...
GAGTTAGGAAAGGGAGTTAGGAAAGGGAGTTAGGAAAGGGAGTTAGGAAAGGGAGTTAGGAAAGGGAGTTAGGAAAGGGAGTTAGGAAAGGGAGTTAGGAAAGGGAGTTAGGAAAGGGAGTTAGGAAGGGTCTGATTTCCCTGTTCTTTTTTTGAGCGCCATGCACGGCGGCGCGCTATTCGGGCACGGAACGGGCCTTTATAGGCAGAATCTCGCTGCAAGATTGCATTGGCAAATTCAACTAGCTGAATTGATAGCCCATTAAGGGCATAGATTAAAATCTTAGCGAATTTTTCGTCAATAAGGTTGCGCTTTATCGCTCGTTCTAGGCAATTACGAACCTCAACGGCGGAGCCCTCGGCATACATCAAGAACTGAATACGCTCACCGGTGGAAGTTCGCCCGTACCCTTCACTGATGTTATTGCTAATAGAGTCAGCCGCCCTCACTATTTGGTTGCCTAACGTATCCTGATGAAACACTGACCAACACGCAACCAATGCCGAAACTTCGTCGGCTACCCTTGCGGATGTTTGATACACCCGTAAACTCTGCAAAGACATTTTGTACCTGCACTATTATTCTGTGAAAGAATTCTAGTGCGGATCATCCAAACGTTCGTGACAAACATTCGCGAAAAAAATAGATTAGCTCCCTTCCTAACTCCCTTTCCTAACTCCCTTTCCTAACTCCCTTTCCTAACTCCCTTTCCTAACTCCCTTTCCTAACTCCCTTCTTACGCAACGGTAATCGGCACCTGGATCTTCTCGGAGATGCTCAGCTTTACCGGACAGGTAGACACTGCGTTCATAAACAACGTTAGTTCTGGCTCAGTGAACTTCTTATTCATCGTAATGTTTACAATAAGCCGGCCAATACGCCGGAGCGGATCGGCTATCATTTCCTTTTGAACCGCAATCTTGGTTCCTACAACATCCCATCCATATTTGTTGGCCGTTAGGCCGATATAGGTAAGCATGCAAGACGCCAGAGCGCTAGCCATCAGGTCTGTTGGGGAAAAACTCTCGCCCCTTCCCTGATTATCTACGGGGGCATCGGTGATGATTTTGGTGCCGGATGGGCCGTGTTCTACTGTTGTCCGAAGCTCGCCTTCGTATTTCAGTTTCATTTCAACCATTGAAAACTCCGTCTGTTTGCGGTTTGTCCGTAAATTTGTCTTCTATCCCACTTAGGACATAAAAAATGAGCGTACTCGTAGGCAAAAAATCCAAGATCATCGTCCAAGGCATCACGGGCGGCGAAGGCACTTTCCACTCTAGCCAGATGCTCCAATATGGCACAAACGTAGTTGGTGGCGTTACACCCGGCAAAGGTGGAACAATGTACTCAGGAAAGGGTGACGATACGTTCACTCGTCCAGTACCAGTGTTTAATACCGTGTCTGAAGCAACTGCGGCCACTGGCTGCGATGTATCCATCATCTTTGTACCTGCACCTATGGCTGCAGATGCCATCCTTGAGTCTATCAGCGCCGGCATCGCCGTGATTGTCTGCATAACAGAAGGCATTCCAATAAAGGACATGATTTCTGTACAGGCGGCCCTCGAGAATTCTTCGAGCAGACTCATCGGTCCAAACTGCCCGGGTATTATCACACCTGGTGAATGTAAAATTGGCATAATGCCCGGCTTCATCTTCAAGGCTGGCCCAATCGGCCTCGTGTCTCGCTCTGGCACGCTTACGTATGAAGCCGTCCGGCAGCTTTCTGATGTTGGCCTTGGGCAGACAACGTGTATTGGCATAGGGGGCGACCCTATCGTTGGCACACGTTTTATTGATGCCATCAAACTCTTTAACGAAGACCCCAAGACGGAAGCAATTGTTATGATTGGCGAAATCGGTGGCTCGGCAGAAGAAGAAGCAGCGGAATACATCAAGAAGCACGTTAAGAAGCCCGTAGTGGGCTTTATTGCGGGCCAAACGGCACCTCCTGGCCGTAGGATGGGTCACGCCGGTGCTATCATCTCTGGTGGCAAGGGCACGGCTGCCGACAAGATGGCCACGATGCGCGCGTGTGGTATCACGGTTGTTGACTCTCCAGCTACAATTGGCATTACGATGAAGAAGGTGCTTGCTCGTAAGCCAGCTGGAAAGAAGGCGGTAGATAAAAAAACAGTGATCAAGGCGGCAACAACAAAGAAGTCGGCGGCAAAAAAATCGCCAGCCAAGAAGTCAACCTCTAAGAAGTCATCCAAATAACTCGAAAGACAAATCATGGAACGTACACTCTGTATTATTAAGCCCGACGGCGTCCGCAACAACAACATCGGCAACATTGTAGCGATGATTCAGGCTGCGGGCTTTCGCATCCTTGGCATGAAGCTTACACGCATCTCCTTGGACGTTGCTGGTGAATTTTATGCTGTTCACAAAGAGCGTCCTTTTTATGGTGAACTCGTGAGTTTTATGTCGAGCGGAGCAATTGTTCCTATCGCCCTTGAAAAAGAAAACGCAATTGCTGATTGGCGCGCTCTGATTGGATCTACAGACCCTGCAGAAGCTGCCGAAGGCACTATCCGCCGCGCATACGCTACAAGCAAGGGCGAGAACGCCGTGCACGGGTCGGATTCTGTAGAAAACGGCATCAATGAGGTTGCTTTTTTCTTCGCGGCAAGCGAACTCATTAATAACGGCTGACCAACAACACGAAACCAATAGACTCGTCTGGTGTAACTGACTGAGGGCGGCCATCCGCCCTCTTCTCGTTTCTGAACGATTTGTGGTAGATTTCCATGAACTCACATTCCTACTTGATGCCAACAGCACTCCTCTCAACTGCCCTGTGTCTGCTTTTTACAGCCGGCGTTGCATTTGCGCAACAGCCAGGGGCTGCCCCTTCCAACCGTGAATATCGCCTACAGGCGCTGTATCGGGCTGGAGTTGCACAGAACTACGAAATGGTGGAACAAACCACGGTTGAGCGTACGCATAGCGATTCGTCAAAGAAAACCTATAGCCGTTCCGTGAAGTATTTCGTAGCAACCAGATGCATCGAATCGCAAGACGGTGTTTCTCGTCTTGTGGTGAACATCGACTCGTTGATCTACAACTTCAAGGGAGAAGGGGCGGAGATATCATACGACTCGCAAAAGGACATCACCCCAAAGGTTTTTCCAGACCTCAACAGTTATATCGGCCCTCTCAACAGAACGTTTGAGCTCACCGTTAGTCCATACGGCGAAGTCTCCAAAGTGTCTGGCGAACAAATTGATTTTTGGCGCGATTATCTAGAGCAGAACGCTAACGATCTCGACACGCTCCTGTATACGATTTGGATGCAGTCTCTCGAGCGCGAGAATCTTCTTCAATACGGCGATATTCAACGCAGGGTAATCCCTGGCAAACGCAAGGCCGTTGATTCTACATGGATGCATGACCTGTCTCTGCGGATAGACGGCGTAAATTATGGTGGCAAGGTTACATCTCGTCTTGCTGAGTTCTCTGGCGGAGTCTATACGCTGATTACAAAGGATACCATCCGTGCAGGCAAGAATCAGACTGCGCACGTCTACGGAATTCCAAGCGTTACACAAGTACTTGATGGTGGTGCCGTTGTAGACAACACGCTGATGCTCACCTCGAGCGGTACGATCAATGAAGTAACATGTCTTGTTTCGGCTTGGATGCGAGCCCGCATACATAGCGAAGTTTTCACACAGCGGATTACTTCTACAACGCTGTGGAAACTTACCGGGCAATATCAATGGTGACACGTCTACTTTGTTCTCTGGTTGTTTCATGCATGTTTGTTGCATGTACTTCAGATAAGGTTGCCTACGAGGTTGCAGAAGAAAAGTCTGGTACTATTGTTGCCAGTGATACGGCTCAAGCGAGCACTATTTCATTTGCTGAAGCAAAGATCGATTCATTTACACTACGCTATACCAAGGGCGAAGTCTATCGGTATCGTGTGCAGCAATATTCTGATGGTGGACCCGATACCGCCGCGGCAACAACAAAGAGTTCACACGTGTACACAAAGATGGTCCGAAATGTTCGTTCAGATGGCTCGTATGAAATTGCAATGCGCTTTGATTCTATTCGTATCAATGCAGTTGTTCGCAATCGTACTACGGGGGCTTTGCTGCTAGAGCAAAACTATTCGTCGGCCGACAGTAGTCAACGAGCGAACAAGGACTTTGTTCAATTCAACGCTCTGATTGGTGAAGAAGTTCTGGTATACGTTTCTCCACGAGGGGCTGTACTGCAAGTGGGAGACGTATCTCCGATTGTCAATAAGATGATTGCTACCACTACCCAGACAATTCCTCAGCAGGCCATTGAACAACTCAGCAATCAAATTAAGTCGTCCGTGTATGCCACGTTCCACGGCCAAGAAATAGTCCCCTTCCCTACAGTCAAAATTGATTCAAATGGGAACTGGGTTAACGTACTGAACACGCCGTTAGGTGAATTGTTCACCGTGTCTACAACTGCCAGGTATCATATCGTTGGACTAAAAAAAGTTGCAGGCAGAACTCTGGCCAACATAGAGGCCGCGGTTCAAGGTAAGATCAGTGTTCGCCCCCTACCAAAGAATGCCCCATTTAGTGTTACGCTTCGTTCCTCATCCATCAGCGGAAATTCTCACTCGCTGTTAGATGCGGAAAGGGGCTTTACCATCTCAAAGAAAAATGCGATTACAATGAATGTGGCGGCTCAAATCGTATCGCCAAAGGGCGAGCGTAAGAACGTCTCACAAGTTCAAGTTGCACGTTACGAGATCGAACTGTTGCGTTAGAAGTTTTATGGCGAAACAAAAGGTCGACCTCCGCAAGGTCTTCCAACCGAGCGACTCCATCGTGTTCCTTGTGATCGCGATAGGATTATTTATTGCCTTGTTTCTCGACGACATGTCCGTGCGACTGATCGGCGTATGTATCACGGTACTCGGCGGCGTGGCACTGTTCATGATAGTTTCTCCGCGGCTTACGGACCTTCAGATCATCTCACCTGTGCGCCCATCGCAGACGCCAGATCTGGGCTCTCGTACAGTAACAGACGGGCAAAAGACATCACAGACATTTGATGGCGATGCCTATCGCGAGTCTTTTGGTACTCTCGATACTGAAGACACCACCTTTATTGACGAAAACCAGATCGACCTTTTTGAAGGTCATGGTGAACTAACAAAAAAGCCAGCCCCCTTACCACAGAAGTACACTGCGACGAGTACATTTCCGGCCGTGCTGCCTAGTGGCTTGTTGCAGGATACAGAGTCGAGCGTTGTAATCCTTGGGAAACGCTCATCATCGCAAAAGAAGACCCCTCCAAAACTTGTAAGTGAGCTGAGAGAAGAGACCCGCAAGGCCTTGCTCGATCAAGATGTGCCCGCGCCGCCACCTACCATTGCTACGCCGGTGGTAGAAGCTACAGAACCGTACGCTTCGTCGATGTCTGTGATATCAGGCCCGGTTACCGAAGAAATTCAGCTGTCAGACGATGTGGTGGTTCGGCCGTCTCGTAGGAAGTCTGAATCACAACCTGAACCACAATTGGTTGATGATGCACCGCAAGAAATAGTTCAGATCCGCGAGATTGTAGACGAGGCGTTTATTGAAGCAGAGGCGCAAGAGATAGCTGAGATAGCTGAGATAGCTGAGGTAGCCGAAGAGGAATCTGTAGTAAACGTTGTGCGAGAGACTTCGCGCAGATCACCTGCTGTAGCGTTAACGACGTTTGTAAACGACGACGCCGACGAAGATCTTTCATCCCAGGAACCACGCCGCGAGTTCGACTATCTTCTCAACCGTGTTCTCATGGTTATTCGTTCTGCTACTAATGCACGCACGGCTGCTTTCTTATGGGTTAACTCGGAACGCCAACAGCTTGTTGTTGAAGCAAAGATCACAGAAGCTGAAGCTGAGTTCACTAGCCAGCGCAAGATTCCGATGGGATATGATGCGGTGAGCCAGATAGCACGTGAAGGTAGACCCGAGATCATAACCCAGATCAGCACGTCGGCTGAGCTTGATCTTCTGCCTTATTACGACAAGCCAGCACAGACAGTGTCATTCATAGGCGTACCCGTGTATTATGGCGGCAATGTTGTTGGTGTGTTGTGCGCAGATTCTTTAATTGAAGATGCGTATTCCGACATTACGGTTGGTTTCTTTGGTCAATTCACCAAGCTGATTTCTGGCCTTGTGTCCTCCTACACGGCCAAGTTTGACCTCATGCAATCGGCGGCTACGTTTGATGCAATTCGCAAGCTCAACGAGAACCTTGGCGGAGCACCAACGTCTGCCCAGCAGATCGCAAAGGCATTGTTCTCCACGGTGATCCAACTCATGGATATAAGTCGTATTGGTGTTGTGAGTTTTGACACAACCAATGCGAGATGGAGCATCACCGATGCACGTTCTGCAGCGGAGGACGGTTATCGTTCTAATGTAGGTGTGTCTGTTGATCTGGCTACGTCTGCTGTTGGACATTCCATTAGTTCGGCTTCAACGGTAACGCATGACAACACGTATAATGGTGTTCGTGTTATTCTCAATGAGCCATCTCTTGAGGTTGGTCAGTTTGTTGCAGTACCGATATGCACATCTGAAGAATCCTACGGCGCGATGTTCTTCGAAAATCTTGAAGGCACCTTATCTCAGCAAGACATTGCACTGGCCGAAGCTCTCGGCACACAAGCAGGGAGTCTGTTCGAACAACTGAGAACAGTAGAAGGTCTGCAGGGTTCCGCACTTCTCGACCATGCCACTGGAGTTCTAAATACCCAGGGCTTTGAGATGCGTATTCGGGAGGAGTTCTCCCGTGCTGTAGACTACAACATGCCTCTTACGTTATGCATGGTACATCTGGACCCATCAAGGGCTACAACAGCACAGAGGGAGCACGCAATCCTTCACGTGTTGCGGCTTGTACGTGCGCAGACACGTGAGTACGATGTGATTGCGCGTGTTGCAGAAGATGCGTTGGCCGTTGGTCTCATCGGTTATCGTCTGCAGGAAGCACAGAATTGGACGGAGACGATGCGTAGAGAAATCGCGAGCTCGCCAGTGGATGTGGAAGGCAAGCGGCTTTCATTTACCGTTTCGATTGGTCTGTCGCAAGCAGAGCCACGAGACGAGTGGGACGATCTGATTGCACATGCAAATGCCGCACTTGATGTGAGCAAACGCTCGGGCAACAAGGTTACGGTGTTTGCTTAGTCGTTGTCGGGACCTAATGTGCTAAATCGCACAAGTACCGGACAATGATCACTCACAGCATCTGCGATGTTTCCTTTGAGTGAGGACCTAATATCGTCCATCCGCTCTGTTCCCTTAATCATCCGTTCTCGCACGCTAGTGGATACCACCACTTGGTCGATAGTAGTCCATTGTTCATTAGCACAGCTCTTAAGCGAACCGGTAAGAAAGAACATGTTGCTACTCTCAAGAAGGGGCGTTAGGGTGGCCTGCTGACGTCTGGCAGTGAAGTCATTGAAGTCTCCCACAATCATCACATCCTTTTCTTTGCCTGCCGCAACAATGGAGTCGCTCCATTGCCGGAGCAACTCTACTTGTTTTGTTCGCACCACGCGAGACTCTTCCCGCATTTGATTTGTGCTGTCATATCTCGACGTACTCTTAAGATGCACTACCATCATCACCCAATCAAACGAGCCCCTTGTACACTTCACCATCAAGCCAGGCCTCATCCCCTCTCTGCCAGTGGTTAGGGGCGTAAAAGCCGCGAGGCGTTCAACAGTTACGTTCTTGCGATAGACTACTGCAACATTTTGTTTGATACCAGCATCAACAACAAATCCGTCATAGTCATTGAGGTAGCGCAGAATACGCCCAAGTGCATTGTTGTTTTCTATTTCTTGCAAGCCCAGAACATCAGCACCAGTGCGTGATATTACATCGGCTATCAGCAGACATTCTTGGTCGGATCGTGGCTTTCGATCATCTAGCCCGTCTCCAAACCACTCAATGTTAAAGGTGCCAACAGTTACGCTAGTGTCGGATCCACTTGGTGATGTATGGCACCCGCCAAAGATGAGCACAGATATTGCGCCAACAAACAACATGCGAAGACTCATCATGTACCCGTGAGAAAAGCTTTAGCCACGTAACCCGCTACCTGCGGATTCTCCTTGAGACGCCGAGTAGAATAGCCATACCAGTCTTCCCCAAATGGCACATAGACCCGTACTGAATGTCCGCCACGTACAAGTTTATCTCTACGGTCCTCTCGAACGCCAAGCAGCATCTGAAACTCGTAGTTGGACGTAGACAATGAACGTTCCTTGATCAGCATCTCTGCATCTTGGATCAACGCCTCATCGTGTGTTGCGATGTGGGTACGCCCCTTACCGCTTGTGAGCATTCGCAGAAGTGTTTTGTAGTTCGCTCGGATCTCATCGGGATCCTTAAAGGCATGGTCTTCACTTTCTACGTAGATGCCTTTACATAGGCGCACGGACGGCTCGTACTCTAACAACAGACGGACATCGGCTTCCGAACGGCGGAGGTAGGCTTGTAGAACAACACCAACGTTGTTGTGACCATCGGCACGAAGGCGACGATAGAAATCAAGCGTTACGTCTGTGTACGGCGTATTCTCCATGTCCATCCGTACAAACACACCACATAACGCAGCTTTTTTAACGAGCGAGGAAATATTCTCATATGCAAACTCACGATCAATATCGAGGCCGAGAGAGGTTAGCTTTACACTCAGATACGAAGACAATTGATTATGATGTATAGCATCAATGACTGATGCCTGCATGTTGGTTTCGGTTACAGCCCGTTCTCGCGAAGACACGAATTCACCCAACACATCTATGGTTGAAGAAGCCCCTTTCAGCATGAGGTCCCTTGTGACCTTTACTGCATCAACGAGAAGTGGCCCAGCGATATATCGCTGAGCCACTAGCCTGATGATGCTTTTGGGAATGATCGGGAGACTGGCTACAACGATTTTGTTGAACAAACTCACGGAACATCCTTCTTTCTGTTTTTATCGAACGATAACAAGAGGTGCAACAACCAAGGAGCTTCCGTCTCTAAGCCCAATGCGATACGTACCAGACGCAACTCCACTGATCTGCACATCAAATGCGTTCAATCCAGGAACGAGAGTTGCGGCCGAGCGAAGCACGAGTTGCTGACCGTCTGAACTTATCAACACAACATCTCCACTGACAGCAATAGACGTTGAAAGAGTAAGCCTGACTGATGACGATGCGGGGTTAGGAGATACAGACATGATTGAAAACGGCAGGTCCTGTGAAGACTCATCAACTGACACCGCCGCATTGCACGAATCTATGCGAAGCTCATTGCGTGTGTCAAGAACTTCTTCAGAGCCGGCATCTATCACGCGCAGTTTAACCATCATTCCTGCTGGCACGTTGTTCATATTTACATTGCGACTAAAGACCTGCCAAATAACTGCGTCAATTGTAGACTGTTGCGTAGCGGTGCGCCATATTGCACCACCATCAGTAGAATATTGGATACGGATTGTTGGGATGAAGTCAGAACTCCATCGGTATTGATTCAATTGATTCTTGCACAGGAAGGTTCCTTCATTCGGAATTTCCAGTGCGAACCTACGATTGCCAATTGCAAATGCGCCACTGGTAGAAGGCACGGTTGGGAAATTTAAAGCTGTAACACGCATCCGAGCATTCTCGGTGATCTCATTTGGTACTGTCCACTCAAACTGCGTTGCTGCTGTAGATGCCACGAGCGTTGTATATGCAGCGCCATCTGCGGAAAACTCGAGATTTACCCTTGGTACGTCAGCCGATTTTGTCCACCGAACCATGTACTTCGAACCAATGCCTAGCCGTTCGCCTCCTAGTGGTGCATCGAGCTTAACTGGAGACCGTATGCTATAGGTTACCAGCGACGTGTCGCTAACGCTTGGGTTGGCCGCGTCTTCAAGACGAAGCCAAAACGATGTGAAAGGTAGGGCTGTTGTTGTCCAGAAATATTGTCTGTCTGCGGCATTAACGTTGGATACGATTGACGTCCACGGCCCACTCGGTGTAGGGCCATAACGTATGTTAACCGTAGAAACACGAGCCGAAGCCCATCGAATGGACAGACGTTCCCCAACATTGTATGCATCAGGCCCGCGTGGTTCCGTGATTTTCACAATCGGTGCAGATACCAGCGGATTGCACGCAGCAGTTGCAATCCATCCACGCATGCGTTCGGCGGGGCGCGTCCCAAACGTTAGCGGTGTAGATTCTCCGTTAACGAGGTGGCAATAGCTCATAATGGTTCCCGGAACCACGCGTCGTAAGTTCGCAAGGTCATAACAAGCATCGGTCCTGTCGCCCTTGATTTGGCACGTATCTACCGGAGGGCTCCAATAACAATTGTGAGTATGGTAGGCGCCAATATTGTGCCCCATTTCGTGGGAAGAAACAAATACGTCCCAGACAAATCCATTCCTACGATTTGGATCGCCAGGCACAGTACTAGCATCGAGCTGCATCGTGCTCACACCATATCCGCCGCCATTTTTCTTACTGCACATCCCGTCGAGATAGGCAATACCACCAACGTTACCATCTGCGCCTGGCCTCATTCTGGTATAGAGGTGGGCTACTGTTCGGTCTACATTATTCATCCGGCTAGACCAATCAAGCGAGAATTCATTTAGCAACGCCCCAGGTGTCTTGCCATCATAGAAATATCCCGAAGGTTCATCTTCAGTAAATTTCTCGAAATAGCCAATGTTGAGATATGCGTTGAGTTCCTGTTCATACGTCTGGGCAACGGCAGCAATTATTTTGATGAAGTATTGAGCGATTTCTTCATCTGTTTGACCGCGACGTTTCATAGTGCTGTCGAGGTCTTCGCGCAGAACCATCGCCATCGTGAAGTTGCGCAGATACTCAGCTTGCAAACCTTCTCCACCCTTCGGTACAGACGGAATAACCATTTTACGTGCCGCAGCATCAGGATCAACGGGGAGGTCCTCACTTCCACATCGAAAATCCGCAAGCAGGTTACCTCCAAACATCGTGAGCTCATCGGCAATCATGTGTGGAGTTCCAGCAGCCGTGCGTGCGCTGTTGAAGTCCCTGCCTATTGCCACACGCTGGCCATTGGCCTGCATGATGAAGCCGGTTAAATCACCTTCGCTGTAGTGAAGCGTAACAGACGTCTGAGGATCTCCATCCACGGTGCCACGATAGGAGAACACTGGTCCAACTTTGAACGGAACCTTGCCTGCCTTTGTGTGCGTGTAGAATTCCGTATTAGCATCTACCACTGGATGTGTGCGTTCTAGGACGAGCGCCGCAGATTCATTGCCAGGTAGCGGAAAGTTTAAAAGTGTTAGCGTGGCGTTCTGTGGCTCAAACACAGATCGAGCAAATGAATGCTGAAGCGTCATTGACCGGTCGAAACCGGCTACCTGCGCATTTGAAGGCGCAGTTTTGGTGTATGTAGGCACAAACAACACGCGTGTGTCAAATGTCTTTTGTGCAGATACAACGCTGGCCAAGAGTAGTAGCGCTGTAGCGCATGCTACCATTTGCTTAGGGAATTGACTCATGATTTTCTCACTGATGGACGAAGCTCTAATTTACGCAAACGATGGATGTGGCTTTCATAATCACTACTAGCGGACAACAACCAATGGCATGGTAATGAGTGAGCCCCCTTCACGAAGGCCAATTCGGTACAAACCAGAGGCAACGCTATCTACCAGAATGTCTAGCGTTGATCGTCCTGGCGCTATAAATATTCCAACTCGAAGAACGGTTTCACGCCCATCTAGACTTAGGAGCACCGCATCACATGTAAGGGGCACGGTAGATGCCACGGAGAGGCGTACCAACGAGGATGCAGGATTTGGGGCAACCTCAGAAATCGAGTATGGTGCATCGCCTTGAGCGTCGTTCACAGAAACCGCGGCGGCGCACGAGTCCATTCTTAGGGAGTCGATTGCATCCAACAAAGCCTCCGATTCCGCATCAAGAACCCGCAATTTCAGCATCGTGCCTGCCGGAACGTTGTTCATAGTAATGTTGCGGCTAAACACCTGGCCGAGTGATGTTTCGATGGTAGCCTGTTGCGTAGCCGGTCGCCAAATTGCACCACCATTGGTAGAATATTGGATCCGAATAGATGCAATGAAGTCAGCACTCCACCGGTATTGATTCACTTGATTCTTGCAAAGGAATGTGCCTTCGTTGGGAATCTCAAGCGCAAACCGAGGGTTGCCAATTGCAATTGCTCCACTGGAGGATGATGCTGTGGGTATACCAACTGGTAAAACGCGCATGCGTGCATTCTCTGCTATTGTATTTGGCACTGTCCATTCGAATGATGTTAAGGGGCTAGACTCCAACAGCGTTGTATAGCTAGCTCCATCTGGCGCAAACTCGAGCTTCACGTTTCCGACCCCAGCTTTCTTTGTCCAACGCACAGTGAATTTGGAACCCACACCCATGCGCTCTCCACCCTTTGGTAGGTCGAGTTTAACGGGAACGCTTATCTGGAAGCTCGCAAGGGAGGTGTCATTTACATCTGGATTTGAAGCATCTTCGATTCTGAACCAAAATGTCTCTACGGGTAGGATTGCTGCAGTCCACACGTACAAACGATCTGCTGCATTCAAATTTGAAGCGATGGTAGTCCACGGTCCCATAACAGAAGGACTCCAAAGGATGTTCACGGCAGACACAAGTGCAGAGGCCCATCGGAAAGTAACTCGTTCGCCCAGTGCATACGCGTCTGAGCCACGCGGCTCAGTGATTGTAACTGTTGGCTTGGCTACAGGAAGATTACATGCTGCCGATGTTATCCAACCACGCATACGTTCGGCAACTCTACTGCCATAGGTAAGAGGCACTCTGCCGCCATTGACGTCTTCGCAATAACTCATTACGGTACCGTCTACAACCCTACGAAGACTTACCACATTGTAGCAACCATCTGTGCCATCGCTTTTTAGCCGGCAGGTATCTACGGGTGGACTCCAATAACAATTGTGCGTATGATACGCCCCGATGTTATGACCCAATTCATGCGCTGTAAGGTTTACGTCGGAGGTAAATGCATTCTTGAGATTAGGGTTCCCAGGCAACGGATTATCACTGAAGAACATTGCACTCACACTATACCCACCGCCATTCTTCTTGTTGCACATCTGTCCCAAGTAGCCTATTCCAACAACACCTAGCCCAGACGGCCTATATGCCGTAACCAGATGTGCCACTGTGCGGTCGACACCGTTCATCCTACTCGACCAGTCGAGTGAGAACTCGTTAGCCAGTGCTGGAACGTCGCTACCACTATAATAATAGCCCGTTGGTTCCTCTTCTGTAAACTGTTCTAGATAGGAGATCAGAAGATAAGCGTTGATTTCCTGCTCCCACATCTGCGCAATGGATGCATAGATCTTGATCAAATATTGGATGCTCTCTTCGCTTGATAGACCACGCTGCCTCATGACAGCGGTTGCGTCTTCCTTTATCACCAATGCAAGTTTGAAGACACGAAGGTATTCTGCCTGGCCACCCTCCACACTCTTTACTACACCTGGTATAGACATCTGGCGTCCTACTACGTCCAGATCATCGGGAAGTGCTTCGTTGCCGCACCGCCCTCTCTTGAATGGACTAACATCTTCGAATGCTACTTCATCGGTTACAGAATGTAATGTGTTAGACTCCGATCGTTTGACAGAGAAGTCCCTTCCAACGATATAACGTCTGCCGTTGGACCCTTCAATAAAACCTGCAAGGTCGCCCTCGCTGTAATGCAGAGACACCTTCGAACTCGAATCTCCGTATATACTTCCCTGGTAGGAGATCACGGGACGAATCTTGATCAACTGTTTCCCGCTCTTCGTATGTATATACATCTCCGTGTTACCGTCTACAACCGCATGCGAGCGCGTGAGGTGAAGCGTTACAGTTGAATTGCCAGCAAGAGGGAAATTCGTGAGCGTCAATAAAGGTGGGCTATTGCCAAATGTTTCTCGCGCAACATCATGCTGTAACGTTACAGTCTGTCTAAGATTTGCAACCTGATTATTGTCAGGCGTTGCCTTCACGCTTACGGATCTCAGTAACAGTCGCGAATCAACTGTTTGTTGAGCTTGTGTTGTGGACGTTACAACTCCAAGCACCACAAGGAACGTTAGAACGCGTACACTACGCATAGTCATGGCAATCTCCAAAAGAAGGCATTCGTAAAACACATCAACGAACGATGGCTAGAGGAATCACTACAAGTGTTGCTCCGTTGCGTAGACCGATGTGATACATCCCGCCAGTAAATCCGTCTAATGACACATCAATTTCCGACGAACCAGAAACCACAGATACAGACGAGAGAAGAAGCAACTCGCGTCCGTCAGTACTTATGAGTACAATGTTGCCAGCGAAAGGAATATCAGAAGAAATGGCTAAACGTACAACGGAAGAGGCCGGATTTGGCGTTGCGGCCGTAATTGCAAGTTGAGCGGTGTTAATCCAACCGTCTGACACCGACATTGCTCCGCACGAGTCCATCTGCAACGAGTTAACTGTGTCTAGCTCTTCTTCCGTTGCTGCATCGATGATTCGTACTTGAACCATGGAGCCCGCGAGAACGTTGTTCATGTTAACGTTCCTGCTGATGACTTGTCCGAGCGATGCATCAATCGTGGACTGTTGGGTTGCATTACGCCAGTTCAATCCGTTGTTGGTTGAGTACTGAATACGGATCGTTGGAATAAAGTCCGAACTCCAACGGTAAAGATTTGGTTGATTCTTACAGAGGAAAGAATCTTCAATCGGCAGCTCAAGTGAAAACCGCCTGTTCCCAATAGCAAATGCTCCACTCGTTGAGGGGGCGGTTGGAAAGTCGAGAGCCGTAACGCGCATACGCGCTTGCTCTGTGAGTGTGTTTGGAATTGTCCAAACAAACTGCGTTGTGGTAGATGCTGCCAATAACGTAACGTAGGATGCACCATCTTCTGAAAACTCCAAACGCACGTTGCCAACCCCTGAACTCTTGGACCAACGGACAGTAACTTTGGATCCAACACCGAGACGTTCGCCACCCGCGGGGTCATTGATCCTCACGGGAGCTGTAACACTAAATGTTGCCAACGAAGTATCATTCACGGAAGCATTTGTGGCATCTTCAACTCTAAACCAAAACGTTGTAACGGGCAGCGTTGTAGCCGTCCACATATAGGCCTTGTCAGCAGCATTTACGCGATACACTATGTATGTCCATGGACCATTCTCAGTTGGACCCCAGGCGATATTAACCGTTGAAATTCGCGCCGAGACCCATCTAATGGTCACACGCTCACCAATTGTGAAGGCATCAGATCCGCGTGGCTCGGTGATGGTAAGTACGGGCTTCGAGGCCAGCGGTGTGCAAGGCGATGCAGCAATCCACGCGCGCATTCGTTCTGCTGCTCGCGTTCCGAACGTAAGCGGCGTTGAATTGCCGTTTTCGAGGTGACAATAACTCATGATAGACCCAGGCACAACACGCCGCAAGCTCTCGCTATTGAAACAGGCGTCGGTTCCGTCGCTTTGTAGCTGACATGTGTCAATGGGAGGATTCCAAACACAGCTATGCGTGTGGTATGCACCAATGTTGTGGCCCATCTCGTGGGCAGAAACAAAAACGTCCCACACAAATGCGTTCGAACGATTTGGATCGCCTGGGATTTGCGGCGCCGTGAGGTACATTGTGTTCACACCGTAACCACCACCCCTGCCTTTGTCACACATACCATCGAGATAGGCGATGCCACCAACAAACAAACCGTTTGCTGGACGGATGGCTGTATACAGGTGCGCTACCGTTCGGTTGATGCTATTCATACGACTAGACCAGTCGCGCGAAAACTCGTTCAAAAGTCCACCTGGATTTCGACCATCATTGATATATCCAGATCGCCTACTTTTTGTGAACTTCTCAAAGTACGAGATCGTCAGATATGCGTTTAATTCTTGCGCGTACACTTGTGCAATAGACGACGCTACCTTGATGAAATATTGAGCAATCTCTTCGTCGCTCTGTCCACGTGCCTTCATTATACTATCAATGTCTTCTCGTAGGACCATGGCCATGGTAAAATCTCGGAGATACGCGGCCTGTCCACTTTCACTGCCCTTTGGTGAAGACACTACCATCTTCCTAGCTGCGGCATCTAGATCAACGGGAAGTTCGTGGCTACCACACACGAACTGTGCCAGTGGATCGGTACCGGCAAGAACGGCCTCATCTGCAATTGTGTGTGGTGTGGCATCAACGCTACGGCCAACTGAGAAATCGCGACCAACAAGAATGCGCCCACCGCGTGTTTGTTGGATAAAGCCCGTGAGATCGCCTTCGCTATAATGCAGAGATACCGTTGTTTGCGGATCTCCGTTTATCGTTCCATGGTAAGACACTACAGGGCGAACGTTAATCTTTACTCTCTTGTCTCCCACATAGGTATAAATTTCCGTGTTTGCGTCTACTACTGAATGAGTGCGTTCAAGAACAAGTGTAGCCGATTCATTTCCAGGCAGAGGGAAATTGGTCAATACAAGCGTCGCGTTTTGTAGTTCAAAGACAGACGTTGCTACAGAATGCTGCAGCATCATTGAACGATTGAACGCATTCAATTGAACATTTGCAGGCGCAGATTTCAATTGTGTTGGAATGAAGAGTGTTCGTGTATCAACAACGTTTTGTCCAACAACTGTTACGGCTCCGATCGATAGAACGGTGCTGACTACAACAAACAAAGAGGAAAGGTGATTCATGTGGTTACGAGAACTGCGTTCTTGTTGTCAAATGTGCTACAATGTCGTGATGGATATCGTTGCGCTCGCGTAGTCCATCAATAACCACAAACCGGTTGGGTTCATGATCTGCAATGGCCAGATATCCGTCTCTAACTCGTTCAAAAAACTCCCTGCCAGACCGCTCCATCCTATCTGGCTCGCCCAGACCAGGGTGAAATTGCATACGCTGTTGAGCTTGATCAAATGCTACATCAATGAAGAATGTAACCGAAGGCATGACCCCTCGGGTGGCTATCCTGTTACAGGCCTGAACATGCTCAAGATTAAGCATGCGCCCATATCCTTGATATGCCGTTGTACTATCTACAAACCTGTCACAAAGAATGAACGTTCCCTGCTCCAGCGATGGTTCAATAACCTTTTCAACCAGCTGTGTTCGGGCTGCACTAAAGAGAAGTAGCTCGGCCGTTGGAGTTATCGTCTGTTTTGTGCTCAAGAGGATCTCGCGGATTGCCTCCGAAAGCAACGTAGCCCCTGGCTCACGAATCGTAAGTACGCTGAGCCCCTTGCCCTCCAGCCAATCACGGAGGAGCATCAGCTGGGTACTCTTGCCACTACCATCGATACCTTCAAATGATATAAACATCAGATTTCTCCGAGCTCTGCAACGCCCCCTATCAGTACCACACATTCTCCTTTTACCCGTCCGCGTTTTTCGAGAACTGTATGCACCGCATGAACAGAACCACGGATATATTCCTCATGGATCTTGGTAAGCTCACGTGCCACCACAACCTTGCGGTCTGGCCCAGCAATTCGCTCAATCTCCGCAAGCAACTCCGTTATGCGATATGGAGATTCGTAAAGGATTACCGTTCCCTGTTCCTGAAGCAGACGTTCGAGAAATGCAACGCGCCCTTTTTTCTGAGGTGGGAATCCAGCAAAATGTAATACATCAGTTGGCAGGCCCGACGCTGCTGCAGCGGTTATCATTGCAGAGGCTCCAGGCAATGCCGTAACTGTGCAGCCGGCTTCGATACATCCCTGTACAGCTCTGAATCCTGGGTCGCTGATTCCCGGCATACCAGCATCACTAACCATTGCCACACGCTGGCCTGCTTGTACACGAGAAACTATTTCGCGCGCACGGTCTCGCTCATTATGCTCGTGGTAACTCAGGAGTGTTTTTTTAGGAACGTCAAATCGTTTTAGGAGGGGGCTGGTGTGCCGTGTGTCCTCGCATACAATTACATCGGCTTCGCGAAGAGTTTTTACAGCTCTGAGCGTCATGTCATCAAGATTACCAATCGGAGTTGGAACTAGCCACAACACACCCTTTGAAGATTTTGGTAGAGCTTCTATAATGCTCTCGTCCGTCCGCCTACGTTGTGCAAAAAAATCAGTGAGAAGAGTTGAGCACTCCTCGGCCAACACACCCGTGCGCACAACAGCACGATGATTTAGTCGTGCGTCGTCTACTAGTTCAAAAAGACTTCTACAGGCCCCTGTTTTTTCATCTGAAGCTCCGTAGACAACTGTAGGTATGCGAGTTAACACGATGGCGCCCGCACACATGGAGCATGGCTCAAGTGTTACATACAAAGTGCAATCTTCGAGGAATTTTTCACCAGTGCTTCGCACGGCTTCTTCAATAGCAACCATCTCGGCATGGCGCGTTGGGTTGTTTCTTTGCTGGATCTCATTAACACCCTGACCAATCACTTCATCGCCCCGTACAATAACGCAACCAACCGGCACTTCTCCCTCTTGCGCTGCTACGGCGGCAAGGGCTAGGGCCTGTCTCATATAAAGTTCGTGTCTGCGGGCAACGTCGGACACGCTATTTGCCTTGCCTGGCAGCTTCGTACTGCTGCGTGTTTCCGGTATCTAAGAATCGTAGGTCGGCCCAAATTTGCTCGCCATTATACCCTCTGAAGACGTCGCAGAGCTCAAGGATCTTTGCATCAAAGAAGGTTTGAAGCAACACACTACGATTACTGATCTTGGAACGTTTGAATTCTGCGATGTCATGAATTACGGCTTCGAGTTCCGCTCGACCCTTCAGCTTGTCTCTTCCAAAGAGATCAATGGCATCCTGGTAATCAAAGAACAGTCTGCGCAGCCCCTGATAACGATTGTCTACTAATTCAGTTATCAAGGACATCCGAGTGAATTGTCCGGGCTGGAACACCGTGCTGAACTGACTCACACCGGCCGCGTTCCCGGCCTGCGCTATCTGATGGGCTGCCCTAAACATAGGTTCTCCTGCGAGGTCATCATACGTGTCCATGTCCAGTCCGATAGCTATCAGCATGTAGAAATCTACAACGCTCGTAAATGCCTCATAACGCAACGGCTGGTATACGAGCGTGGGATTGCTTGACCATTCAAAGGTCCACGCCTGATCAAAAACACGAAGCATACCACTGCCCGAGCCAGGTACATTGTTCACCAGTCTCTTACTTACCACCGAAAGGCGGGCCGTGTATGTGTTGACGTTGCGACCGCTAAGGTAGATCGTTACGTCTACTGGTACGCGCGCACCCTCCCAATCCGCATTTGAGTAGCGGTTGCTATTAAGGTAGTTGCGAACGTCCGTTGCCATGTTCACAACGTCTTGGCGCTGGTCCAAAGACAGTGGTTCCATGTTAACAGTAACGGTTGCATCTAACTCCTGTGCGTGCATCGTCACGTTTACGGCACAGATAAACACAAGGATGAACATTGAACGAACGAATGAGGCCATGGGTCACTTTCACCTAAAACTGGAATCAACGAATCTACGCACCCTCGTGGTGACGTTTATGGGGCTTCTTGCATTTGCAGGAATCAGCCAATCGCAGATTAGCGCTACTGGATGTGGCATTTTATCGGAGACAGACGCGCTCAAGGCCCCAGCGGCTGGAATCGAACAAGGTGTTGTGGCCTATCTAGAGCCCTTACCCTATGGCATTGCTGGACTTACGTACGGAATGCTTCTCCTAGCAGTGCCGTCCTGGGGTGGCACAATCTGGGTCTCAGGACGAACCGTTCAGCAATGGGCAGACGTATCAATCGGAGGACGAAAACAAATTTTTGTTGGCAAAAACTTCGCCTTTGGCCTTGCTCCACGGCTGAGATACCAGCAGGCACGAGGATTTCAAGCAGTTGTAGACGTGCTCGTAGATGTTAACGCCCAGACGGATTTGCATGGGTGGACCCTAGGTGTGTCCCTAAATGCCGTAGATATTGTAGGGAACCAGGCGCGTCCAACAATCCAATGTGGTGCAAAGAAGGAGGTGGACACACATGCGCTGTCGGTTGACGTAGGTATCTCCGGACAAGGTTCGTTAGCCTTGATCTTAGTAGATCACTGGCGCATAACTCCACTGATTCAGATGTGCACTGCGTTGTCCACCGCGCCCCTTTCATGCAGCATAACGGGTCGGCTTGCGTATAGCAACGATCTCGACTTTATAGCCGGACTAACGTTCGTTAATGCGCTTGGTGCTACACCTCGGCTTGCGATTAGGTGGGTGCCGTGATGTTCACCGCCTTGGTATTGTTGGTGGTAACACCATGTGTGGTCATCAGTCAAATTGATGATTTGATTGATGGACAATGGCTAGCCCCTTCCCTCGACATTCTAGAATTGCGACGTGAACATCCGCTCTGTCTCCGTTGTTGTGATGCGCATGAACTCACGCAGATACCTGGCATTTCTCAGCGATTGGCGTCATCGATAACGCGTGTGATTAGTAGTGGTGCAGTAACATCCATTCAACAATTGTGCGACACGTTGTGTTGCACGCCAGATCAATTCGTGTTGCTTACATCGTGTACAACGTTGGAATGTTCGGGTGTGAACATCGTGCGCGGTGCCGATGTCCGTATGCGTCTACCAACGTCAGCATTGGGTACACGCCTTGCGCGTGTAAACATAGAGTATGCACTCGGCAGAGTAGGCGTTGTAGTTGCAGAACAGAGCAACCCCATTTCACAGATTGTTGGTGTTTGGGCAACTGCACAAATCGGTTGGCTTAGCGTTGCATTGGGAGACAATGCACTTCAAGTTGGCTCGGGCCTTATTCTCGGCACTGCTAGGGGGCTTACTAGAAATGTAGGCGACCAAGCACTGTCGATTGAGAACAACGCAATCTCACGTCCATGGCAGTCTACATCACGCATGGGTGCACTCACAGGAATCTCCGTACACGGTCAGATACCCAACACAGTACTTGACGTTGCTTCGTGCCTGAGCTATCGAGATGTTGATGGAAGAAAAGAAACGATTTCTATGATGTCGGTTGCGGGGGAAGCCCCCTATGGAAACATTCGACTCTCTGTACTTCATGCTAACTACAACCGGCCATCTGAATCTCAGTCTTCTAGTGTAATCACAAACAAACAATCAACGCTGTACTCTCTCGCATGCACCCACCTAACGAATGTTGGAACAATTGTTAGCGAGCTTGTGCTCGATGATGAGTACCGTGTTGCATTTCAAGCGGTGTATAGGCAACAGGGCGAAAGAACCGACTTCGCAATAAATTTCTGGTGGTATCATCCAGATCTTCGTTCACCGTTTGGCTCATCAATTGGAGGTTCATCAACGCCAACCAATAGTGTTGGTTCGGTTGTGGCCTACAGAATTCGCGAGAAGACATTTGCATTGGAGCTAACTGGTATACATCGGAGACATGTTTCGCGATCTTTCCTCACGCCCCTTCCAACACAGGAAACGGAAATTATAGCAGACGTATCAACACGAACTATCGGACCGTGTATATTCAGTGCGCGTATACGGTATTTGTTTGGAGAGGATAGCAAAACAATCAACACACTTCGCATTCTTGATGAAACGGCCCTTGCTTCGGCACGCCTCGATGCAAGTGTTCGATTAAGCAAAACGGTATTGGGCAGAATACGTGTTGATGTGAGAAGATCATGGTGGCATCGTGCAGACACAACCGACAATGGATCGTTGATGTTTGTAGACCTACAATGGAGTGCTACACCGTCCTTAAGACTCAGTGTGCGGTGGTCACAGTTTGCATCGAGCAGCGGAACAATCGCTCCTCGCATGATGGAGGTAGGTGTGGCAGGGTCTATGCAAACGGTTGTGGGCAACGGCCGTGGAGCACGTTGGATGATTGGAGTGCGTTGGGCCGTTACTGCGTGGGCAACAGCCTCATGCGCATTTCACCAAGACAGGCGTGTGATAGATGGTCAACTCATTACCGACCGGTCAGCCCTCTTTCAGATCGACCTTCGGCTGCGTGCCACTGGTAGGCGAGAGTTCATCGCGGTGGATGATGAGCCTAGCTCCAGGTTGGAATGATACGTAGTACCACAACCACTCAACCACAACTTTGAGTCTATTGCGAAAACTTATCAGTTGCATAACATGAATCACCGCCCACATCAGCCATGCGATGAGTCCGGACGAATGAATTCCAAAAACAGTAGCAACGGCTTTTGCTCTACCGATGGTTGCCATCGATCCGTAGTCGCGATATGTAAAAGGGGCTCTCTCTTCACGTGCGATATTTTCCTTGATGAGTTTGGCAACGTATGCTCCCTGTTGCATTGCTACCTGAGCTACTCCAGCTAAAGGGCCATGTTGTGTGCTGAAGTGCGCGCCATCTCCAACAACAAATACGTCTGCGAGCAGTGGAACACTGCAATCTGGAAGTACAAGAACCCGGCCAGTTCTATCAAGTTCCACATCCAAGGTTTTAAGTAGTGGCGAGGCCTTGTTCCCGGCAGCCCAAATAACGTTTCTGCTTGAAACAAATTCGCTGCCGATCATTACTCCGTGTTCGTTTACATCCGAGACCTCGGCATTACACATAACCTCTACGCCTAGACGCTGAAGCATCTTTATTGCTTTGGTGGAATGAGACTCGCTAAATGAAGAGAGGATGCGCTGTCCGCCCTCTACTAACAATACACGCAGATCGCCTTTTCTGAGACGCGGAAAATCCGGGAGCATCGTACGAAGAGAGATCTCGGCGATTGCTCCAGCAAGTTCTACGCCGGTAGGTCCGCCCCCTACCACAACAAAGGTGAGCATCGTTCGTGCAACAACAGTTGCTGCGTGGTGTTCTGCCTCTTCAAATGTGCGAAGGATTCGTTCACGTATGAGCAACGCATCGAAGAGGTCTTTGAGTCCAGGAGCATTTTGTTCCCACTCTTCATGTCCGAAATACGAATGTCGGGCTCCCGGCGCAAGTACCAACGAGTCGTACTGGTATGCTCCATCCGACGTAACAACTTCTTTACGCTGCGTATCAATGTTTGTAACCGTAGTCATCACCACATGGAGATTGTGTGACGAGCGGAGAATACTTCTAATCGGCTGTGCAATATCTCCGGGCGAGAGAGCAGCAGTTGCTACCTGATACAGCAATGGTTGGAACAGGTGATGATTGGTGCGATCAATGAGCGTAACATCAACATCCGTGTTCTTCAGAGTTTTTGCGGCCGTTAGTCCGCCAAACCCGCCTCCTACAATCACTACGCGCCGGCGTCCACCTGTTGGCATGATGTTTTACCGCCTAATCAGGACCGAATACGCTTCGGCCTCGTGAAGGAAATGTTGAGCAATGTTGAGCGAAAGGGGCTCATCATACTCCATACGTTCGGGATGCCATTGCAATGCAAGGAGAAACGGCTTTCCGCCCATTGTTGCATCGCCCCATTCAAAAGCTTCAATTACACCATCAGGAGACAATGCTGATGGTGTGAAAAGTGTTGCGAGTTTTTCTACAGCTTGATGATGCGCCGAGTTAACGTTTCCATCGAGCACGCCGGCAATGCGCAAAATGATGGAGCCCGGTTCAATGTGCACGTGATGTTTTGAATCTACACCATCAACTTGCCGATGTTCAATAGTGCTTGGTGGGGCACTTGGGATATCAGCCGTTAACGTTCCGCCGTACGCTACATTGAGCAACTGTGCACCTCTGCAAATGCCGAGCACGGGCAGCGAGAGCTCGCGAGCGGCCGTCACAAGTGCAAACTCCACTGCATCGCGATGTTCATCAATTGCTCCACATAGTTCACGTTTTTCAGGTTCACCGTAGCGCTCTGGGGCCACGTCTGGTCCACCAGACAGTATCAACCCTTCACATGTTCCGAGAAGCTCAACGGCCTCCTCCGGACTACGTCCATGCATGTCAACAACCAACACGTCGGAACTAGCAGCAGCAAGCCACTTGCCGTACTTTTCATAATTGTTTGCGCCCGACGCCTTTGAAATTGCAATCCTCATGATCTAGTCCTTTGTACAATCAATTGGTCAAAATCGCTACTGCTGAGGCGAGCTTGAATTGATACCACACTTGTTGGTATTCTAGTGGAGCCATTGACGAACATTAAGGGCTTTAGTTTGACGAAGTCCTTTTCAGTGGTCACAATCGATGCATTGAGCTGTTCGGCAAGCAAGCACATCCTGTTAACATCTCTCTGGTTGTATTTGTGATGATCCCTAAAGATGATCTTATCAACAACGGTGTACCCTGCCTGCTGAAGTCCATCAAAAAAGCGTTGTGGATGAGCAATACCAGCAATGGCGATGAGGCGCGCACCTAACGCAAGTGGAGAGCTCGACTCAATTGAACACGAAACAATAATGGCATCGGGATTTGTGTACTGCAAGACATCTTCTTCCGAAACGTTGCCCATACACACAACAACATCTGCACGGCGCAACGATGTAAGGGGTTCCCGCAGTCTGCCCGCCGGGAGTAGGGAGCCATTGATGGTTGCACGGTCTACCAGCACAATGTCTACGTCTCTATGCAATGCACGATGCTGAAATCCATCATCAACAACAATCACATCGCACGGCAATGTGCCTGCTGCTATAGCTGCTGCCTCAACTTTATCTTCAGATACAACAACAGGAACGCCGAGCATCGTTGCATGCAGATACGCTTCGTCTCCGGCCTGCTCAACAGAGGCAACGATGCCCGCACCATCGTGGACAACAAGAAGCCCCTTAGATGATCTACGATACCCTCGCAAAACCACAGCCGGATGTTTCCCTTGTTCTTGTAGTTTTTTAACAATCATCTGTACAAACGGCGTTTTTCCAGTGCCCCCAGCGGAGATATTACCCACACTAACTACTGGCACTGTTACCGGTACTATCGGTCGGGTCCTTGCATCGTACCGAGCATTGCGCCTGGCAACCACCGCTCCATACAAACGCGATAGCAACCTTAGCATGTAACGCTCCCAAGTTGATGAAGGCGCTGTGTTACGTGCTCAATAACCCCACGGAGATCTTCACGCGTGAGATGTTGTGGCACATCAATGGGCGCCGATACATGCAGTGTAATGCGTGCAAACGGCAATGGAAGTTGGAAAGCATCCCAAGAACGCGTCATCGTTTTTGTTTGCGTAGCACGCATGCGCACAAGGATCAACGGAACACCGGCACGATGTGCTGCTATAACTGCGCCCGGTTTTGCAATATGAGCTGGACCTCTTGGACCATCGGGCGTAATGAGTACAACACTAGCTGTGGCATTTTCTACCAGCTGTTGAAGCGCCTCTTTGCCACCTTTTGACGTAGACCCTTTTACTACCGTATAGCCCCAGTCTCGCAACAACGTAGACAGAATGGCTCCATCTTTACTAGCACTTACAAGTGCAACTGGGCGCAGTGCTCGGAAGGCGTACCATACCGGCAACATTTCACCATGCCAAAATGCAACGATGCAGGGGCCTGTTGGGAGCCTGCCTTCGATGTGCACAGCCCACGTGCGAGCAAGCAAACGTATGCTCAGAGAAGCAAATCTGGATTTGATCACTGCAGCATCTCCGTAACAATAGCAGCCGCACGAGAGCTTGCTCCCGTACCAGCTAACATTGTGCTGACTTCATTCATTGCGTTTGTGAGTTCCTGTCTGCGAGACGTATTCGTCAGTAGATCAAGACTCTCCATTGCTAGATTCTCTGCAGTTGCTTGGCTCTGAATGTATTCATGCACCACGTTACGTTGTACGAGGAGATTCATCATGGTGATTGACGTTACGTTTACCAGACTCTTACTAATCTGATACGATAAAGGAGACGTGCGATAGAACGTGGCAAAGGCAAGCCCCCTCATCGCTGCTTCAAGTGTTGATGTGCCGGCCTTGATAAGTCCTGCGGCCGACGTGAGCATTTCATGCGGGGTGTTATCGGACAATCTACATCCAAGTTTTGCAAGGGGCTCTAGTAAACTGGTATCAACATTCCGTGCCTTAGCTACAACAAACGATACATGAGGATGTGTGGCTTGTATACGTTGTATCACCGCAGTAAGTAACGGAACATGATGGTGAATTTCTTGTCTACGAGATCCTGGCATCAATAGCACCTGCCAAGGATTGCGAGGGGGCGTACCCTCTGCCGCAATTATTTCAGATAGAGGATGCCCTACATATTCGGCCGTGATGCCGTGACGGGAGAAAAACTCCACTTCAAACGGGAAAACAACAAGGAGTCTATCCACCACAGACGCAAGATCTTTTGCTCTTTTCTCGCCCCATGCCCATAGTTGCGGAGCGATATACCATACAACTCGGAGTTTGTGGCTCCGGACTTTTGCGGCCAGGCGCAAGTTAAAGCCAGGATAATCCACAGGTATGAAGAGCAATGGCCTATTAGCAGAGATTACCTGTTCGCAACGTTTCATGAGATCAAGGAAAAACGAGTAGCGTTTTGCCACTTCCCAGAACCCCGTTACAGCAAGATCGCGGATATGGGCCAGGGAGCGGAGGCCTTCGAGCTCCATAGCTGGACCGCCAAAACCCTCAAAAATCACATCAGGAACCCGTTTTCTGATCTCTGCCATCAACCGCGCGGCGTGAGCGTCTCCTGACGGATCGCCCGCAGTTATGAAGATTCGAGGTGACGTATATTCTGTCATTACGTGATAATGTGCATTTGGCACGAGATAATGTGTATTTGGCACGAGAAATGATGACTACAAACTCGGTATATTCGAGTCACCGACCAATTCAGGAATCACCTATGAATCGTCTACTTACAACTTTTGTCCTCTGTTTTGCTATGGTTTCCCTATCCACGGCGGGCATATCAATACGCATTCTTCCAACGCCTCGGCAGGCCGAGGTAGACGGCGCACAGGGCGCAACCATGAAGCGGATGCCTGAAGGCGGAGAGTTCCTTCTAGCCGTCAACAAGGGCCAAGACGTAAGCTTCTACCGTATCCAATGGTTCAAAGATGGCGTAGCGATAACGGGAGAGACCAACCAAACATTGAACTACCCCGTTGCCACCACTGATATGAACGGTGAATACACCGTCAAGATGTCTAACCCGTGTGCAACGGTAGAGTCCAAACCCATCCGTGTAACGGTAGAACGTAGGGCATTCCAGGTAAACACCCGGATTGTGAACGACCAAGGTGTTGCAGGACTGAATGGTACAACAACAACAACAACAGCATTTGAGCTTGGCGAAGTTGCCCCAAACCCTGTTTTAGACCGCGCAACGCTAAACTTCACAACTCGCGAAACAGCGATGGTAACAGTACGTGTTGTAGACCTTGTGGGTAGCGTTGTAGCAACACTCGTTAATGATGTACTCCCTGCTGGCGAGCACACGGTTGCCATCAACACCAAGGATCACAACATGAGCTCAGCGCTTTATTATGTTGTTATGTCTGCGCCAGGGTTTACAGACACCAAGCCCCTTATGCTTGCGAAATAACGTAGTTCTCTTCGGGCAGAATTAGGCTCCCGGCAACATGTCAACTACCACGCAACGGATGCGGTAGTTGTATATCCAAATGTATTGGTGATGGTTGTCTTGAGTGTATACGGCGTAGGTGCTTCGAGCGGAATGGTAGAAAGCGGAATGCTGAACCTAGCGATGATGCCATCGGATGTGCGGCATAACATTGCGCTGCCGCGGTTGGCTCTGAGTTGTGGCAATGCCGTGCCAACAACGTCCACAGAAACATCGCATTGCGATGGGATGTAGTCGGCAATATCAACAACCAACGTTGGCACACCTTGCACAAGGCAAAGTGTAGCACCTTTGTATTCGGCCTTTTCATCAAGCATCATTCGCTGAACGTCCGTGTTCTTGGCAAGATGATCCATATGCACACTTGCAACGTTTACTACCCGCGCCATTCTTCTGCGTGATTTGTCCACAGTGAAATATTCGATGTTCATGATGTTCTCACTCTTTGTACACACCACGCCATCGCCGGATTCGAAGATGCTAGCGAAGGAGTCGCCCCCTACCGACAAAACTTTACGCAGTAGTTCTTGCATGGCACCTTCACGTAGATTTTTTACTTCCTCAAGAATATCTACATCTCCTATCACGCTTACATATTCTACGTCGAGCGGGTGTGCATACTTGGAGAGTCTCAAAAGAAACTCACCACCGTCCTCAGGTCTCCGCAGGTCTCGCACTGCTGGTGCGTCATACGGCACATCGCCTTCCGTACCCTGGATGGCTGCAAGCGCGGCTTTGCAGGGCTGAGCTAGAACAACGTTCTGCTGGCGCACACAACTCTCCATTTCATTCTTCCAAGACCAGATCCGCGCAAAGGGAGATCCGAGATGGGGCGTACCAATTGTGATGAGTCGCTACCGCCCATGCTATAGCCAACAAGGATTACCCTGTCTGCGCCTGTGGCCGCGAGTACGTAGTCAACACACTTCTCTAACTCATCACGCCAAGCGTTAACCGAATCGTGCGGATTGGAATGGGTCCTAGCTTAAGATCACCACCGTAGGACAGACCAAGATCTTTGGAGAAGTAGCCAGTAGCATCTCCATGCCATACATCCGCTTTTTGTCCAAGGCCGTGAAGAAGTATGATTGGATATGGCACCTGCATTGTGGTGACAGGTTTTACAACGGGGCAAGACTCTAGTCTCGCAATCCGTGATGGTACTGAAGAACACGATGCAAGAACAACAGCTAGGGTGAGCGTTGCGAGAAATCGCCTGGCCATTATGTCTGTGTTCTTGCTACGAGTCGCACGCGTCCAACTCGTCGAGGAGAACTATCAAGTATGGTACATACATAGTGGTCGAGCATCACAACATCTCCTGCCGACGGAATCCTTCCGGCCTGAAAATTTATGAGGCCGCCAATCGTTTCATAGTCTTCCCGTTCTGGCAACGGTATTGGCAAGAGATCGTTAGCTTCATCAATACGTATTGCTGCATCTAATTCGTAGGCCCCAGGGGTATGCTGTTCAACAAGGGGCGCCTCGTCATCATATTCATCCTGAATACTTCCAACGAGTTCTTCAATAATGTCCTCTAGCGTGAGCATTCCCGCTGTACCATCAAACTCATCTATCACGATGGCCATGTGAATCTTGTCGCGCTGCATATCTCTTAACAGCCTCTTGATTTTCACATCTTCTTGTACAACATATGGCTTGTGCAGTATGTCTTGCAGGATGATGAGATCCTTGTGATGCATCAACGTAAGAAGGTCCTTTGCATAGACGATGCCAATGATCGTATCAATCGAACCTTTGTATACGGGGAGTCGGGAATACCCTTCGTTCATCACCCTGTCCAGCATAGCATCAACCGGCAATGCACTATCGAGCGCTATAATCTTTGATCGCGGCACCATCACTTGTGCTGCCGTTGTTTCCATGAACTCAAATACATTTTCTATGAGTTCTCGTTCTGAGACTTCCAAAGCCCCTTGCTTAGAGCTCTCAGCAATCAGATACCGTAGCTCATCAGGCGAGTGTACGTCATGTTCTGCTGCTGGCTCAACACCAAACAAGCTCAGCATTGAGTTCGACATCCAGTTGAGAACAAAGATTACTGGACGGAACACAATGAAGAATACACGCATCGGAATTGCAACGGCAAGTGCTACCGACTCTGAGCGCCTAATTGCAAACGTCTTTGGTGCTTGTTCACCAACAACAATGTGGAGCACGGTGATGATTGCAAATGCAACAATCACGGACAACGTGTGTAACAATGCTACATCAATTTGGATACCAGCAAGGCCTACGGCATCGCGCACAATGGTAGACACTACACTTTCGCCAATCCAACCAAGTCCAAGTGACGCTAGCGTAATTCCAAGTTGCGATGCACTGAGGTATGAGTCTAAATGTTCAAGAATGTGTTTGGCTATACCCGCCAAGAAATTGCCTTCGCGAGCCTTGAGCTCAATCTGAGAGGCACGGACTTTCACTATTGCGAACTCGGCCGCAACGAAGAATCCGTTGAGAAACACAAAGAATAACGTCAGCGCAATATTGCCACCCATCCCACAATATACGGGGTTCAGCGCAGTGCGTTAAATGCGTTTGAGGGAATGCGTTTGTCTAGGTGGTGCGAGAAATACAGAGACAAAAAACCCTCAAGCTCCATCCTGTCTTGTTCGGGTATTTCTGTTGTTTCGCCTGCAAGTACTGTTAGTATGTGGGCATAGACTGCCGTAGACAGTCTAAGACCTTGATCCTGATCTCGCCGTGCTATGCCATCAGAAACATCAATCCGCACCACCGAGCCCATTGGGGGCGGTGAGGCGGGTAGTCCAAACCCCATGTTTTCTGCAAGTTCCAGCCGCATTCGTAGGGCCACGCTGTAGGCCAGTGGCTCATCCGTTTGCTCCAGTTTCTCAACTGCCCGTATCATCAGCTCAAAAACGTTTTCATCCGCCTGCTCATTGGCCTGCGTCCGCACGAGCATGTCGCACATGAGCAACCCCGCCGTAAGCAGGTCTAGCGAGCCCCCTACCCTCTTCCTTGTCCGCACCGTCTCGGCCTTGGAGATGGTATGTATGTCCCTGCTCCTGCCGTGATATATCGTGCAACGCACGTGGGAAAGGGGCTCCAGGGCCGCCCCCAGAGCGGATTTCATGGTGCGCGCCCCTTTTGCCACAACCGTGAGTTTCCCCATGTCACGCGTATACAACGTCACAATACGCGACGAGTCGCCATATCGACGTGAATGCAGGACTATGGCGTCTGTGGAGAGAATCATTGTGGAAGGTACGGAGTTACGGAGGTACGGAGGTACGGAGTTTTCGTAACTCAGCAACTAGTAACTATCTCCAATTCGTCCTTATATTAGCAGTCCCAATTCCGCAGTAGCTCAGCTGGTTAGAGCATCTGACTGTTAATCAGAGGGTCCGGGGTTCAAGTCCCTGCTGCGGAGCAAGTAGATTAAAGCCGTTACGCCATTGTGTTGCGGCTTTTTTTCGTTCTCTACTACTCCACAATGCTTCTCCAACTAGCGTTTTCCGTCTAGACCCACATGAAAACACCACTGATGATCCTCGCCCTTGCCTTTGTGTTGACTTCTGCAACTGCACAAAATTGGAGACCTATCACCAGCCCCATATATGGTGGTTGGTTGTCAGAATACAGCGTGGACAAAAACGGTGTTCTGTATGGAATCCAGGGGTTGTATGCGGTTCGTTCTATAGATAAGGGGCTCACCTGGAAAGAGATTTCGCCAAAGAAAGATCTCACGATAGAAGAGGTAGGTCAGTTCTATGGGATAGCTGTATTGCAAGATCCGCTTAGTGGCGAGGTGGTTGTGATATTTCCCAAAGACGGCAAGTCTACCGTTATATATGCCTCCTACACTGGCGGTGATTCATGGTTAACAACGGCAGTACCAACACAATTTAGCGGAGCCCAACTAGCAGTGTTTGGATTGCGCAACGGACACGGTTTGGCCTTTGCCTCATCTAACGGCTTAGTCTATGCAATCTCATCTATGGATGGTGGACGAACCTGGATTAATGAGTCCGAGATGAACAACCTACCACAGGCAGTGCATGAATCTGCTTCGGGTGTTGTTTATGTTTTAGACGGGTCTACTATTCGTTGGCGCGCGATGGATGGCGCATGGTCTACAATTCCATCTCCAACAGCGGACGTATCGGGGGGCACTATGTGCTCCGCCGGTAATCGGCTGTTTCTAGCCGCGCTTGAAAAAGTGTACATAACTACGGATGAAGGTAATAATTGGAATGAGACCAGTTACGATATCGGCAATGCTTCGCCTGGTAGTCAAAGTCTTGTTGGATTTGCCGACGGTAGTGCGGCAATGTTTGCTGTAGTTGACAACACGTATACTTTGTCCTATCGGATAATGAGCAACTCTACAACATGGACAACTGTTGCGGCCAATATCCCATGGTCTATTCGTAGTGCAATTGGATTTGGCAACGGCAACATTGTTATCAATCGTCCGGCTGGAATGAACTTCTCTAGTACATGGGGTGCCACATGGGAACTTCGTGTTGAGGGCATCAAACTTCAGCCCATCTATCGCTTTGCAGTCAATGGCTCAACCATTGTTGCAACTTCCCTTGCTGGAGACATCTACCGTGGAACTGTTGATGGTACATCTTGGTCATATCAGGGGCATCCTATGAGTTACGACACGTGGCAATTTCCAATCCGAGAAGTTGTTGCCGCCGCGCCTTCTGTTTATGTTGCTAGCACAGCTACTGGCATCATGAGATCTACGGACGATGGTTTTACGTGGAAGTTTGTGAACACCCGTGCATCGGCAGATATGTGCATGAGAACCGATGGAACGATTGCTTCATTGGAGCAAACTAGAATTGCCATCTCATCTGATCTTGGACTCACGTGGCAGCCACTAGCAGAATTTGACAAGAGCATGCAGGCACGGAGTATTAGTGAAGGTAGCAGTGGGATATTATACGTAGCTGCCAAGGGTGGACTTCACATCGTGGATGCAGACTCGCTCCGTTTGGTACATCCAATAGAATCTCCAATTGCCCTTTTAGCAGTTGCGTCGAGAGCATCTTTTTTTTCGTATGGAATTGTTGGAGTGAATTTAGCATCAAGCACCGTAGAATTCTCTATCACAACGGACGGTGGCTCTACATGGGTTACCAAATCCATGCCGCTTCTTGGATTAGTAAGTAGCGAATTTTTTGGGTTGTTTGGCGCAGTAATTACGCGTGAGGGTCATCTCTATTTTTCATCATATTTTACTGGCATCATTCACATGACGCCGTCTGGAGTCATTGCCTCAGAGGGAAAAACCTTACAAGAATTTGCGCTCGCACTTCAACTTGATCCACTACAGCATCTCATGAAGAGCGGAATTAGCAAGATCGAGAAGAGCGAAGAACCCGTGAGTGTTCAAGAAATCGAAGTCTCTACGGGGCTCTTTGTTAGCCCCCTACCTGCCACGGACGTTGTGCAACTACGTGGAGTTGCAGATGGAATGTATGACGTACAAATTGTTAACGTGCTTGGTTCGGTTGTCTGTCAACAATCAGTTACACCAAGCAACAACATTGTAACGCTTAATGTACGAACACTCGCGCCTGGACGGTATTCTGCCATCATTGGCTCCACTGGTGTTCGTGCATCAATCCTGATTGTACGGTAAATTCATTTGCACAAGTACTGTTGGTGGCAACTTAGGTACAAACTCGGCCAAACACTTTCTAAGGTTAGCTTCTTCGTCTCTGCGAACAGCATAGAAGCTCACGGTTTCATCTGCACAAACAAAATTGTTCTGAATTGTCCACGTGCCAACACGCACCCAGTCCGTAGGTATGCGGCCTCCCACGTGAACATCATAAACAATAGCAATCTGCACCTTGCGTTCTTCAGCCAACCTACTAACCAGGGCTTTGTCTATGAAGCGACCGCCATGAGAAACCAAATTTTCAACAATTTGAGTTGTGCCAATTCCATTCACGTCCAGAAGGTGAATTCTCGTGAAATAGGTAATTGCACCAATATCATTGGCAGCCACCGAACCACTATGATAATTCAGTTCGAGGAAACGAGCCATCTGAATCTGCTGCTCGTAAATGTTGCGTGCACCCCTAGAGAAATTCAGAGTAAAGAAAGCGGTTCGGATTACAAATGGTACAAAGAAAATTGCCACTATCCCACATAACATCACTCTACTAGAAACTGCCTCGCCCCATAGCTCACGTATAAACGGCACCACACCCACACCTACATACAGAAAGCCGGCAATCAGGAGATATGTTTCATAGCGGTATAATGCAACGTCTGATAATACCATGTGCACCAACATTGAAGTGCCAAGCAGCAAGCCGACTACCGTGTGAATATTCCAGATTGTTTTTTGTTGACGTAGTTTAAGCCAAGCAATAAAAAATATTGCTAACAGAGCATGAAGCAAGAACGGGCTAGTATAGAACCGGCCACCAACTTTCTCTATCCAGAGTTTAACAGCGCCAAACGTCATTGCAGGTAGACCACCCTTGATGGCAATCGAGTTGGGCAAAAAGTGATGTCCATTGTAGATCGAAATCGCCCCGTACATTAGTATTGGCAATGCACCAGCAATGCCAAGCATCATGGCTCTTCCCCATCTACCCTTACGGCCTTCAAGAGGCAGCACCATCAGAACACAGGCAACACCCACTACAAAGGCGCCCTCATAACGGACACTACACATCAACACAGCAAGGATGAGCAATAGAAGCCCTTTGCCTGATGGTTTGCTGCCACACGTAAGCTCCTTACCCACAACAGCTACAAAAGCAAGCGTGATCGCCGTCTGTATCGTTGCTTCCATTCCACAACAGATCATAAGTGGAAGCGGACCCACAAAAATGAGAACGAGTAAGATTCCCAACTGCCATCTACGAGAGAGTCCTTGTTCTTGCAACACCATACTTGCTAGCCACAGAATAACACCCCCGGCCGCGATGTTCAACAACAAGGGAGCGTACTCCCATGCGCCAGCACATGCAAGCAACAATATATACAGTGGAGAAGATGCTGCAGGTACATATTCACCTCTGCTCACTCCCCAAATGCCGTCTTGAATCAGGTTGCGTGCAATAGAGAGGTGGATGTATGTGTCGTCAAGGGAATACGTATAATATCCTTCACAAGCCATGAGAACTGCGACAACTAGTAGGCCAACTGTTATCAACAGCACACTTGTTGAAATCCAAAATGGCGAGATATTATTAATGAACTTGGATGATGTATTACGATTCATGTTAAGATGGGATTGTGTAAGGATGCCGAATATAGCCGTAATCAGTAACTATTTACTAGTAACTGAAACACCGGCATTCCTATCGTGATGTTAAACGGGAACGTGATACCCAAGGCCATTGGAATGTAGAGGCCAGGGTCGGCCTTTGGTGCCGCAAGGCGCATAGCTGCTGGTACGGCGATGTATGATGCGCTGGCCGCAAGTACTGCAAACATGAATCTGTTGCCAGGGTCGTGTGTAATAAGTTGGCTTGCAATTGCAACAACAGATCCGTTGATAAGGGGCATGGCAATTCCAAAAGCGGCGGCAAACCAACCATAGCGCCATAACGATTGGAGTTTCGTTCCAACAATAAGCCCCATCTCGAGCAGAAAAATTGCAAGAAAGCCCTTAAAGATGTCCGTAGTAAATGGCTTAATTCCCAACGCTGCCTTCTCATCTGCGATGATGCCAATGATCAAACTTCCGGTGATCATCAGAACGCTGCCGTTGGTAAACGCATGATGGACAACACTGCGCATTGATGTGGCGTGTGTATGGCCGGTGCTTCCATCAGGGCCATCACGGCTACCACGTGACCACCATACGTGATGCCTTGACTTTCCAGATAGGAAGCGGCAGCAACAAACGTTACTGCGCTTACGGAGCCATAGGCCGCCGCAACAGCACCAGCGTCGGACACGGAAAGCCGTCGCTTAAGAATAAAAAACGTGTATGCAGGTATCAACGATGCGATGCATAAACCCGCGATGCACGACAGGGCAATCTCGGTTGTTAAGGGGCTATGAGCTAGTTCTTGTCCACCCTTAAATCCAATAGAAACAACAAATACAAACTGATGAACTTTGCTGTTGAGGCCGGAATCTCGAGGTCGCTCTTCACGCGAACAGCAATGATGCCCAGCAGAAAGAACAACAGCGTTGGATTTGTGAGGTTTGATACCAAGATCTGGAGATTCATGGCAGCCTTGAAGGTTGTGGCTAAAGCAAAACTATCAGCTATCTTCGTGTTCATCACATTGGAATAGCTCATGCGTTTCTTTCCTCTCAGCGTTGTGCTCGCTTTTGCGGCGGTTTTTGCATGTAATTCACAGGCTCAGACCTGGACGCCTATTAGCTCCCCCATTTATGGCGGACGTCTCGATAAAATCGTGGCAGACAATGATGGGGTACTCTATGGAAACTTGGGGCTCTTTGTGGTTCGATCTACGGATAAGGGGCTTTCCTGGACGCCTATATCACCCAAAGCTCTTCTTGGCCTCGATGATTTGAGTGTAGATGCACGAATCGCCATCATTAGTGGCCCGTTCAATGTGAAAGTGGTTGCACTCTACCCCTCCGACGGAGACTTCACAGAGATATATACCACGTTTGACGCAGGTGCAACGTGGACAACCTCTCAGGTTCCAGATCAGTTTCGGGGCGCAGATCTGCTTGTTGTAGGACTAAAGAATGGGACGGGGCTTGCAATTGCCCGCTCAACCGATGGCACTGTTGCTCTGTCAAGTAGTGATGGCGGACAGTCGTGGATCGTTGAGACTGGCTTTATGGACTTGCCGACAAGTGTCCATGAATCAACAACGGGTTCTCTCTTTGTTGCCGACGACAATGAGCTAATCCGTCGTAGGACTGCCGATGGCACGTGGTCCACGATTCCGCTTCCCGAAGCTGGTAGACCGATACAGAATATATGTGTCGCAGGCACGAGACTCTATCTGGTATCGTTGGGCTCGGTGTACACTTCCACCAACGAAGGCGCAGTCTGGACCTCAACCACATTTGATTCCCCCGTTACTGCCAGCTCCGTGCCTAAGATCGTAGGATTCCCTGATGGTGGTGCCGTGCTAATCTCTCAATACAGCAATATCTACACTGCCATTTTCCGTTTAGAGAATGATTCCACGGTATGGTCTACGCGGCAGGATTCGCTTCCACTGCGAATTCGCAATCCAATCAGCTTTGGCGAGAACAACCTCATGTCCACGGGCAACGCAGGTCCCATTTTCTCTGATACATGGGGATCTGAGTGGGATATCCGCGCACAGGGCATTCCTTTCCAGCCAATCTTGAGATTTGCTGTTCAAGGAACGTCAATCATCGCAGTTTCATTTAACGGCGATATATATAGAGGTTCTATAAATGGGCCTTCATGGGACCTCATAACAGAGCGGCCTCCCGTATCTAATGGCGATTTTCCTATTCGAGACGTAACAGGTATAGCACCTTCTACCTACTTGGCCAGTACGTCGCGCGGGATGTTCCGTTCTGATGACGATGGCAACACGTGGGCTGTTGTCCCGGGTACAGAATTGACTCAGTATCAGCTAAACGTGTGCAAGCGGCGCAATGGTAGTGTTGCGGTCTCAACACGAAATGCGATACATGGATCCGAGGATCTTGGAGTTACGTGGGCACCTTTCGTGACTGTGGCTGGCACGATCATATTGAACGGGATTGCAGAGTCAGCAAATGGCACATTGTTCGTTGCAGCAGCCAAAGCACTTTATCGCGTTGAAGGCAACGCCATCATTCTTGTTCATCAACTCTCTGTGCCTGCTGAATTTGCCGTTGCTGCCGCATCGGATCCTCAGGTCTATGGTGTGGTAGGTGGGAGCGAGAATGAGGGACGTCTTGAGTTTTCCGTCACAACAAATGGCGGGTCTACATGGACCACACGCGAGCTGGACATTCCGAGAATTGAACCGCTTGTATTCGATGCTGTTGTGACGAACAGCGGTCACCTCTTTGTTTCGTACCCATTGGGTCTCATCCACATGACGCCAACAGGAACGATAACACAAGAACCTACTACTACACTTGGTTCATTCTCTCTTGGTCTTGAACTGGATGCGGATGAGAATCTCTTGCGAAGTGGAGTCAGCATCATCGAGAGGAATGACGAGCCTGTGAGTGTGAACGAGCGCCTGCACCCAATTGCCACAACGGTAAGCCCAATGCCGGGTAGAGACGTAGTCCAAATCTCTGGCGTTACGTCAGTACAATCAACATCACTGAGAATCATCAACGCACTTGGTTCCAACGTCCGTGAACAGCTGGTTGAGGTCTATGATGGGGTAGTGATGGTAGATGTTCGATCGCTATCCACCGGCGCATACACAGTACTCATCGGCACTACCGGCCAGACCGCATCATTGATCGTTGTTCGCTAAAGGTTGTTCTCCTGCCGTTTACGGCATTCCACCGCCACGAATGAGCACGTGCGAATAAACAATGGGTCCACTTTGTACGAGCACACTATACGTACCTGTTGGTAGTGCAGACACGTCGAGCTCGTAATGTGGGTCCCTGCTTAAGCTCGTCCCATACTCGTGAGCCCCCTGCCACACAAATGGAATTTTGGGAGCACCATAAAATGGCAAGTGATCGATAACATGCCTCCACGTTAGGCCACCATCGAGGGGCCCAAGTACCGAAGCTCGGCGGAGGCGAACACGTCTCAAGGGAACAAACTGCTTGTATCGTGTGTGGTCCGCCATTGAAATCTTCACAAGCATCCAGCGAAACTTCATCGTACACCCCAACGGCATTCCATGCTTCGATAACGGCCATCACTTCTGCTGAATTTGCTCCGTAATCGTCAATAGTATAACCGACACAGACCTCACTTGCATCATGAAAACCACCAGTGGGGCTAAGGCCTGTAAGCGTTGCGAATGCAATCTTCGATGCATCGTCAGGACCAGTTGCTAACACCTGATACGGACAATCAGGGTGACAATTAGTACCTATTCTACCTTTCGCCATTAGATAGAACCCTTTCCATAGAGACCAGCTCCCATCCATCACGCGGAAGGAAGTCACTCGGGGGCTCAATGTGCTTGTAATTCGCACCCGGTGGCGGCGCCTTCCAATCAAAGTGGTTGGTGCGATAGGGTGGCTGGCCGGCACTTGCCGCTGGACGTACAAATTTAGGATCCGGGTTCGTGTGCACGTCGTTAATCTCGCAGGCCGATTGGGCACGGACACTTATCTGACAAACCGCAAGGAGGATTGCCGATACTAGGAATGCCTTCATCGCGCCCTCCGGACAAGGATGGTATCAAGACGCCCAAGGCCACCACTACGTACTCGGTACACGCCATTGCTCGCATCATTGCACGCAAGCTCCCCAAACACTTGCTGGCAGTTGAGGGCAGTAGGGCTTCTTTCAAAGTTCACGGCGTAGCGGCGGAGAGACATGTACATAGTTTTGACGTTAAAATGCGTTGTATCACACCCTCGCGAAACACCCAAAACGAAGTTCCTCCGGACGCCATCTCGCGTGCCTGGGATGATCTCGTTGTACAACACCCTTAGTGTATCGATCCGGTCCTCCTTAGGATCTACCGGCACCCACTTGCCGATGGCCAGGCTGTGGCTGTTGTCGAGAGCAACAAAAGTGCGTTCCATGGCGCGCGCAACGGTTGTATCCTTTCCCTCACGCTCGGAGCGGAACCGCTTATGCAAAACGGCTTGCACTGTGTGAAGACCTAGGGGGATATCAGTAACCGAGAATCGTTTTGTTGTGTATGTACCGGCGCCCAGCGTCCAGAACACGGAATCAGGCACGTTGATACTGTCGATCCGGAACCGAGCCGCTCGGTTCGTAATCGTATCGCCCGGAGTTACGGTATAGATGTCGTCTGATGGATTGAAGCCAATAATCGGCTCTTCCACAATAATCCGTGGGTTCCACGCCGCTATCTGCTCGGCAATTGTGGGTGGCGGTGGTGGTGGCGGTGGCGGAGCCACGGGATCGTCTTGGCAGGAGACAAGGAAGAAGCCGCAGAGGAGGACGCCAACAAGATAACGGTGATTCATTTCGATGCCCTTTCAATGGCAGAAAGCTTCTTCTCGAGGGCTATCAGGTGCAATGTGAGCTCCTCAATCTTGCGCAACAGCGCTGCTTGCATAACGGACACGTCTACTCCCTCGGCGAGTGCCTGCTGCGCCGAAGGGATGCCGTCGAGGTGACCGTATTGGTTAATGTGCTGCTCAACTTCCGACAGACTCGCAAGCACATAGTCAGAGCGAAAAACATCGTCGGACCAATTCCCAGGAAGTACACGCACTTCCTTGGTAAAGATGATGCCGTCCACACTAAGCTTGTTTGTAAATCCTGCATGGGCGCTTGTGTTCTGGTGTACTCCAATCACCACGTCGCCAAGGACGTGCAGTCTGGCAACGGGAGTGGCAGTAGGCATTACCAGCATCCGTAACACGGAACGGAACACTGCCATAACTCTTCCCCTGGTTGTTGGTTTTACAGGTTCGATACTACTACATAGATCAACAACAAGCAAAAGAAATGGTTACATGTAGTACACCTACTACCTTGGCGTAACTCCCATCTCGTGCCATAAGAACGAATATTTATCTGCGGTGGCTTCAAGTTGTTTGTCGCGATTTACGGCGCCGTGACCAGTTCGCACTTGCACTCGGAGTAACATTGGCCTATCTCCACTGTACACGTGTTGCAACATTGCGGCATACTTAAAACTGTGTGCCGGCACAACACGATCGTCATGGTCTGCTGTCATGATCAATGTTGAAGGATAGGCTACACCCTTGCGAAGGTTGTGATATGGTGAATATGCATACAATGCAGAGAATTCGTCGGGCTTGTCTATGTCGCCATAGTCGGCCTTCCAGTTCCACCCAATGGTAAAAAGTTGGAAGCGCAACATGTCCATAACGCCTACCTCGGGAATAGCAACACGGAAAAGGCCTGGACGCTGATTCACAACGGCACCAACAAGAGTGCCGCCGTTTGATCCGCCATTGATTGCTAAAAGCTGAGACGATGTGATTCGATTTGCGATGAGCCATTCGGCACAGGCAATTGCATCGTCAAATACATTTTGCTTTTGTGTTTTCATTTCGGCTTGATGCCACTTCTCGCCGTATTCGCCACCGCCACGAAGATTAGCAATTGCCAATACGCCACCTTGCTCTAGCCACGGAATAAAGTTGGGATTAAACGAAGGGTTGAGCGAAACATTAAAACCCCCATATCCATACAGCAAGGTGGGCGCGGTGGCATCCCTCACCAGCCCCTTCTTGTACAGAAGAAAAATTGGCACCTTGGTTCCATCTTTACTCGCAACGAATATCTGTTCTGCTACAAAGTCATCTGGGTTGAAGGGGGTAGCAACACGCTGCCATACTGAGCTTGCACCCGAACCAACATCGTACGTGAAGATGGTTGTGGGGTAGGAGTAGGCTGTGTAGGTGTAGTAGAGAGTTGTGCCTTCTGGCTGACCAGAGAAGCCCCCTATAGTGCCATATCCAGGCAACGCCACATCTCCTACGCGTTTTCCATCCATGTCAATAATCTCCACATGATGGTGAACATCTTGCATAAATGTGAGGAATATTCTATTGGCACCTACTGCGTATCCTTCCAATACTTCAGAACGTTGTTCTACAAGTGTCTCAAAACGTGCCGCATGAAGTGGGTCTACCACTCGCACGAGTCTGCGGTTTGGTGCATCTAACGTTGTTGCTCCGTAGAGCATTCCTTGATGGTTATACCAAGGATAGAATATCGCTGTTTCTGATTCAAAGATCTTCTTCCACGGAGATGATGGATCATTAGCATTTCGAATGTGGATTTCATTGCCAGTGCTCAATCCATGATTCACGGCACGGATGAGATATGAAGACCGCTCCAAAACATAACACATAACAAACTGGTCTGGATGTTCTGGGTCGGTAAAGATTAGGTCATCAGATGCTTGAGCGTCACCCAGTGTATGATACATCGCTGACTGTACAGCACTTCTTTAAAAAATCCATTGCCGTACCAACTCACTCCACCATTCTTGACCCATTTTATTGTCTCAGGCAGAATCTGCTTGGTCAGTAAATCCATGATGTAGATATCACGCCAGTCTGACCCCGCTTCTGTTTTGCCAAAGGCGAGATATTTTCCGTCTGTACTTTCTTCGGCAAATGCAAGTGCAACAGTCCCATAGGCGCTAAAAGTATTTGGATCGAGGAATACTTCTGGCTCCGCCATACCATCTCGCTGTAGATAAAGTACGGGGTGATTTTGGGTACCCGTGTTCTTGTAAAAAAACGTCATTGCGTTGCGATGCCAAGGGGCTGAATAGCGCACATAAATTGTTTTGCCGCCCAAGCTTCCACCTCCGCGTCCCTATCGTTCTCTAGCCAACGGTAGGGGCCTGAAACAACAACACCGTGGATGGTATACGTATGATCCATCTGACGTGTAGTAGGGAGTGTGGGCTGACTTTGGGAATTGGGCGAAACAATTATTACGAGTAGTAGCGTGAGTAGAATACTCATTCTTGTTTCTATGTTCATTATGTAACATAGAAAAAAAGGGGCTCCAACTGGAGCCCCTTATTTTTATCCAACAAAGAAGTCGCCATCGCCTGATGGCTTCTCACGAGGCGTTTCGTCACGTGGACGGTCGTCACGTGGACGGTCGTCACGTGGACCACGAGGTCCGCGATCGCCACCACGATCTCCACCACCATAACCACCACCGCCACGGCTACCACCACGGTCTCCACCACGACCGCCGCCGCCGCCATAACCGCCTCGATCGCCGCCCTGTGGGCGTGGTGAACGTGGACGTTCTTCCTGTGCTTCCATGCCTTCAGGCATTGGTAGCAGGGCCTTGCGGGACAGACGAACCTTGCCATCTGGTTGAACTTCAATTACCTTGACTTCGATGATCTCGCCTACCTTGAGAACATCACTAACATTCTCAACTCGGCGGTGATCGATCTGTGATATGTGAAGGAGTCCTTCCTTCTTAGGACGGAGTTCGATGAAGGCACCTAGGCCTTCACGGATTTCCTTAACCTTGCCCTTGAAGATCGTATCAATCTCGATTGGACGTGTGATGTCGCGAATACGCGTGATAGCGGCATCGCAACTCGCCTGATCAATTGCAGCTATGGTGATAGAACCATCGTCTTCGATATTGATTTCGGTATTCGTGTCTTTGCAGATACTGCGAATATTTTCGCCACCAGGTCCGATAACCGCACCGATCATTTCCACTGGAACCATGATAGTTGTGAGCTTTGGTGCAAATGGCGAGAGATCGTTGTTTGGTTTTGCCATGTGGGCATTCATGATGCCCAGGATGTGCAGACGGCCATCACGTGCTTGGTTTAGGGCTTGACGCATGATTTCAACCGACAGACCTTCTACCTTAATGTCCATCTGGCAAGCAGTGATACCGGTTGCAGTACCGGTAACCTTGAAGTCCATGTCCCCCAAGAAGTCTTCATCACCAAGGATGTCGCTCAATACAGCAAAACGATCACCTTCAAGTATCAGGCCCATCGCGATACCTGACACTGCATTTGTCATTGGAACACCAGCGTGATATAACGCAAGTGAACCAGCACAAACAGTTGCCATGGAAGAAGATCCATTGGACTCAAGAACGTCTGATACAACACGAATCGTGTACGGGAATTCTGCTTCTACGGGAATGAATGGCTCCAATGCACGTTCTGCAAGATCACCGTGACCAGTTTCGCGACGGCTAGTAAAGCCAAACCGACCTGTTTCACCCGTTGAAAACGGTGGGAAATTGTAGTGCAGCATGTAGCGCAGTTCATACGTAGGACGAAGGCCGTCTACCAACTGTGCAGACTTCTTAGAGCCAAGCGTTACGGTTGTTAGAGCCTGTGTTTCGCCACGTGTGAAGAGTGCCGATCCGTGTGGACGTGGAAGCACACCCGTCTCTACTGTAATAGGGCGGATTTCATTTGTCTTCCGTCCGTCAAGGCGAACACCATCAGTAAGAATCATTTCACGCATTTCGCGTGCTTCGATTTTCTTAACTACGATGCCAACAACCTTGTCAACTTTTACCGTTGCAAACTTCTCAGCATCAGCTTCAACAACTGCTGTTGCTGCTTCTAGGGCAAGTTTCTTTACTTCGGAGCGGAATGTATTACGTTCTTCTTTAGAAGAGCTGATACGAATTTGCTTACGGATGCGCGCCGCAATTGCATTGTCTACTGCAGCAACAATTTCTGCCGGTGGAGCTGTAGAGACTACTTCGCGCTTCACTGGATGCACGAGTGCTGCAAGTTCACGCTGGAGTGCGTTGATCTCGCGGATCATGGTGTGTGCAAATTCCATTGCACTCACGAAGTCAGCTTCAGAGATTTCCTTGCTAGCCCCTTCTACCATCACGATAGAAGTATCAGAGCCGGCAACGATAATCTCGAGGTCCGACGCTTGAATTTGCGAGAACGTAGGTAGCACAACAAATTCTCCGTCAACGCGGCAGACGCGCACTTCAGAGACTGGGCCTGAGAACGGGATATCACTAGCTACAAGTGCTGCAGATGCACCAATTACGGCAAGCATGTCTGGCTCGTTCTCGAGATCGTACGAATACACTGTTCCAATTACTTGGATTTCGCTGCGCCATTCTTTTGGGAACAGTGGACGAAGTGGACGATCCATCAAACGAGATGCGAGGATCTCCTTATTTGATGGGCGTGCTTCGCGACGAAAAAAGCCACCAGGGATTTTTCCTGATGATGCTTGTTTTTCGCGGTACTCACATGTGAGTGGAAGGAAGTCGAGATCTGGCTTTGGTTCGGTGGCGGAGTTTGCCGCTACCAGAACCATCGTGTCTCCGTAGCGGACCATCACGGCCCCCGCGGAGAGCTTGGCAAAACGACCCGTCTCTAACGAGAGTTCTTTGCCATTTATGGTCTTTTTGACCGTATGCATGGATAAACCTAAAATGAGTGGTTGGCATCTTTATCTGCCTTCACTCCTTGTCAGGGGGCTTATATATCACCCTGACAAAGAGTGCAGCGATGCCAGAAAATAGTCGACGGCGCATGAAGCGCCGTCGATCAAAAAACTATTACTTACGAAGTCCGAGTGCCGCGATGATTTCACGATAACGCGAGATCTCGTTCTTGGCGAGGTACGACAAGAGATTCTTGCGCTTGGCCACCAACATGATGAGTCCGCGACGCGAGTGGTGATCCTTCTTGTGCATTTCGAAATGCGAAGAGAGGGCCTGAATGTTTGCAGTAAGAAGTGCAATCTGCACTTCTGGCTTGCCTGTGTTTGCCGAAGAACCGCCGTATTTCGCCACGATTTCGGCTGTTTGTTCTTTAGAGATCATGATGAGCTCCGTTCATGAAAGAGTTGTTGATAATTCTGTGTTTGTTTTTTGTCTAGTTCGAGTTGGTTGAGGAATTCCTCCGCCGACGCGAATTTCTTTTCGTTTCTGAGTGACTGATGAAACTCAACGTCTAGCACCTTCCCATAGAGATCTGCGCTTACGTTGAGATAGTGAACCTCTAAGCTTGGCGTTGCATCGGTGGTAAAAGTTGGACGAACACCAATATTGGCCATACCAAATTGCTGTACACCATCAATTACGCTCGACACTACATAGACACCATTGGCAGGCAACAATGCGAACTGTTCTACCGGTTTGATGTTTGCCGTAGGAATACCAAGGGTTTGCCCCCTACCATCCCCATGTTGCACCGTTCCACGAATGGCAAATCGTCTGCCAAGCATGTCACGCGCCTCGTTGATATTTCCCTGCCGCAATGCTAGCCTAACCTTGGTACTGCTAACTACGCGTCCGTCACACACCAGTGGCGGAACGCTTATCACGGAGAATCCAAGATCCTTACCGAGTTGTTGCAACAGCTCTTCATTACCGCCACGATCTTTCCCAAACGAATGATCATGACCAATGAAGAAATGTTGTACACCAATTGTTTCTACGATTACCTGACGAACAAACTCTTCTGCCGGCGTACGTGCAAACTCCAATGTGAATGGTATTACAACAACGAGTTCTATTCCACATTCGGCGAGACGTTCACATCGCTCTTCGATACCTGAGAGCAAACGAAGGGGCTCCTTGTTTGCACGCGCCAAAACAATTTGCGGATGAGGGTCAAACGTAACAACTACCGTTCTTTCTTTGTTTTTTGCCGCAACGTCCTTCATTGCCGAGATGATACCTTGATGTCCGCAATGAACTCCGTCGAACGTTCCCACGGTGAGCGCAGTATTCTTGTTATAGACAATCTCGTCTACACCGTATCGCACTACGTTCATGCAGGCACCTTTGCTAACAACATCTCTTGCACTTCAGATACTCGCAACGCGTTGGCAACACCAAAACCACCACTCTTGATTCGTCTCAGTGCCCATACGTAGCCACCACATCCAAGTAATGCTCCAACGTCTCGGGCAACGGACCTAATGTACGTTCCCTTTGTACAGTGAATGGTACACGTAACGTGTGGCCATTGTACGTTTACGCTAGTAATAGAAAGCACCGTAACGGTTCGTGTTTTTGGTACAAATTCTTTTCCTTCTCGTGCAAGATCATATTGCCGCTTACCGAGATGTTTTACCGCGCTAAATGCAGGTGGGGTTTGTTTGATGGTGCCTACAAACGACATGAGGGCCTGTATGATGTTTGCTTCTTCAATCACTTGTGTTGGTATCTCTACGATCTCTCCTTCGCGGTCGTCCGTTGTGGACGTAGCACCCAGGAGAATATCCACGCCATAGATCTTGTCATCATCTTGCAACGTTGCTAGGTCCTTTGTGGCTTTGCCAAAGCACAGCACAAGGAGCCCCGTAGCAAGAGGATCGAGTGTGCCTGCGTGGCCTACCCGGCGTACACGAGTAAGATTGCGAAGTTTTGCTACGCAATCAAATGAGGTCCACTGTTCTTCTTTGTCAATGAGCGCGATCGCACCTTCATTTTGAGCTGCTTCCAACCATCTATCGAGTGAGCCCGCGGTGGTGCGATCTAGAAGCAGTCTTTCATTCAACATGTGTTTCACCGTCTTCAGGCACTTCATCAGGCGGCTTCACACTATCTAGAATCGCCTCGATGCGTTGTGCGCGATCCAGCGAATCATCAATGTAAAATTTTAGTTGTGGCGAATACCGAAGTCTTATGGCCTTCGAAAGATGATGCCGAAGTCTGCCCGACTCGTGTTTTTCTATATGATCAAGGACTTCAGCGGGAGTACGTTTTCCGCCATAGACACTTAGATACACACGTGCGAGCTGTAGATCGGGAGAAAGACGAACCTCCGTAACCGTAACAAGCCCTGCCGATATCTCTTCAGAGATCGCCTTTAAAGGGTTTGCCAGGGCTTTCTGGATCTCACCCGCAACACGTTCAGTACGAATCGACACTGGTTATGACAACTTCCGTTTCACTTCAAAGGTTTTGTAGCCCTCGATAAGATCGCCCATCTCGAGATCGTTAAAGCCATGAATACCTATACCGCATTCGTAGCTGGCATCAACTTCCCGAGCGTCGTCCTTATTGCGTTTGAGGGAGGTAAGGGTACCCTTGTAGATCTCAAATCCATCGCGCATAACGCGAATCTTATCGTTCCGTGTGATCTTTCCTGACAGCACATAGCAGCCAGCAATGGTACCGATCTTGCTAATCTTAAAGATGGCGCGAACTTCAACAGACGAGGTAATCTCTTCCTTGACGTCTGGCGTAAGCATACCTTCGAGGGCAAGTTGCACTTCGTTGATGCAGTCGTAGATAATCGAATAAAGACGAACATCAACACTTTCCGTCTCTGCAATCTTGCGAACTGCTGGAGGAACATTTACTTGGAAACCAACGATAACGGCATCTGATGCAGAGGCAAGCATCACGTCGCTCTCACTTATAGCACCTACGGCCTTGAAGATGATATGCACCTTCACTTCTGCCGTAGACAACTTTTGCAAAGAGTCGGAGAGTGCTTCAACCGAACCACTCACATCTGCTCGAACGATGAGGCGCAATTCTTTTACACCACCAAGTTGAATCTGTGCAGAGATATCGTCAAGCGTCATATGGTGCATACCACGGAACTGCTGCTCGCGGCGCAGCTGCTGCCGGCGTGTTGCTACATCGCGCGCTTCGGCATCTGTTTCCATTTCAAAAAGTATATCGCCTGAATTTGGAAGACCATCAAATCCTGTTACCTGTGCAGGCATCGAAGGGCCGGCGGCGTCCATACGGTTACCACGTTCATCAAACATAGCGCGCACGCGCCCAGCGAACTGACCGCAGACGAATATGTCGCCAACGTCGAGTGTACCTTTTTGTACAATCACGGTAACAACATTACCGCGCCCCTTATCAACGTGTGCTTCAATAACAGTAGCACGCGCGTGTCTGTCTGGGTTTGCCTTGAGTTCTAGAATGTCTGCTTCAAGAAGGATCTTTTCAAGAAGCTGCGGTACGTTGGTACCAAGCTTAGCGGAGATTTCTACCACTTGATATTTACCGCCCCAGTCTTCCACGAGTACACCACGGTCTGCAAGTTGTTGGCGGATACGGTCGGGGTTTGCCTCCGGACGGTCCACCTTATTGATTGCAACAACGATTGGCACATTAGCAGCTTGGGCGTGCGAAATTGCCTCAATCGTTTGTGGCATCACGCTATCATCAGCCGCAACAACAAGCACAACTATATCTGTTACTTGAGCACCACGAGCACGCATGGCCGTAAAGGCTTCGTGGCCAGGTGTATCAAGGAACGTTACCGACCTACCTGATGACGTTTCAACTCTGTAGGCACCGATGTGCTGTGTAATACCACCGGCTTCACCGGCAACAACGTTTTCGTTGCGAATGAAATCCAACAACGATGTTTTACCATGGTCTACGTGACCCATGATGGTAACGATTGGTGAGCGCGCACGCAATGTTTCTGGTGCATCCTCATCATCTTCTACTTCTTGTTCACTTTGATCGTCGAGGAACGTTACTTCAAAGCCGTAGTCTGAGGCGATGAGCGTAATCGTTTCTTTATCGAGGCGTTGGTTGATGGAAACCATCAAACCAAGACCCATACACTTCATGATAATGTCTGATGCAGTTACGCGCATCATGTTCGCAAGGTCGGCCGTGGTTACGAACTCGGACAGACGGAGCAAGTTGTCTTCACGAGCCATTTCTTCCTGACGGATGGCCTCTTTTACTTCGCGTTCCATGCGCTTACGCTGGCGTAGCTTGGCGCGGCCGCCCGTGGCACTTACTTCCATTCCAGAAAGTGTCTGCCTAATCGCGCGTTCTACGTCGGAGTCGGACACCTGCGTCCGCATTCCCTTTACCACCTTGCGTTTTTTCTTATCGTCCTTCTTTGGAGGACCAGTAGGTCCGCCACCGGTACCTGCTAGTGGACCTGGAGGGCCACTTCCGGCTGGGCGGCGTGGCCGGCCCGTATCCATGTAACCGCCAGTAGTGGTTCCCGTTGCTGCAGGACCCTTCCCACCACGTGCAGCCAACGCGTCGCCGATGGCTCCGCGCGGACCAGCTTGTTTGCCGTCGCGTTCATTGCGTTTAGGACGAGGAGCTACTTTAGGTGCGAGATCAATTTTTCCAAGAACCGTAAGACCACGCAGTTTTGCCCCTTCGCCTGGCTTGTACTCAACTTCGATCACACCCTTGCGACGTCTCTTTGCTTTCTTCTCGTCTTGATCTGCAGCCCCTTCTTCAGCAACAGCTGGAGTTGCCTCAACAACTGCTGGAACTTCTGCTACAACTTCTACAACAGGCGCGGGAGCCGGCTCTGGCTTCTTGGCTGACTTCTGGCCACCCTTCTTTTCGGCTTTTGGATCAACCTGCGGCACCGGAGCATTTGCCTTTGCTATGGCCTTCAGGTCTATAACCGCACCTACTTGCGGTCCGGCGGGTTTCTCTTCTGCCACCGGCTCTGCCACTTCGCTCTTCGTTGCCTCAGCAGGAGCTTCTTCTACCGCAGGCGTAGCAACCGCTTCTGCAACTACCTGTTGAACGGGGCTTTCTACTGGCGCGGCCACTGGTATTTGGGCAGGCGCTTCTGGATGTTGCTCAACTACCGGGGCAGGAGCTTCATCGGGCCTTTCTAGGCGCTCCTCGATCTCACGCTCGCGCTCATGCGCTTCAGCGATGGTATCGATAGAAACAGCACTGCCATGCTCGAGTTGGGTTTTGCGCACCTGATGTTGGCGCTGAACCTTCTCGCGCTGCTTGAGCGCTGTTTTAAGTTCTTTTGAGAACTTTTCAATAACGAGTTCAGACTGCTCATCGGTTAGGACCGTGGTAGCCTTGTTCTCGAGTTTATGACCCTTCGAGGACAGATATTCCACGATCGCGTCGCGACCGATGTTGATCTGACTCGCGATCTTAAATAGCTTATTTGCGGTAGACCCAGCCATACACCCTTCGGTTAATCCTCACCCTGTACATCACCGTCTTCTTCAGCAACCTCAGCATCTGTTGGCTCCGCAGTCTCTTCAACTTCCAACACCTCAGGCGTGTCTTCGGCATACGATTCTGCGAGTTCGTCGGAATCTCTTCCGGCTTCATCTTTTGCTTGGGTTGAGTTTGCGGCTTCATCTAGAGCAACGAGGTAGTCTTGATCTTCACGTTCTTCAAATTCTTCAAACATGATCTTGCGGATATGCACCACTTTTTCTTTTGGTGCCAATGAGAGCAGAAGCGATGGTTCGGACTCGAGGAACTCGCGCGCCGTATCGATTCCTGCTTTGATAAGCATATCGAACAACTCACGTCCTATCTCGTCTCGGAACTCAATAAGTTCAACGTCTTCCGCACCCTCTTTAACGAGCGAAAGGGAGCAACCAGAAAGCTTAGAAGCTAGACGGACATTCTGGCCTTGCTTGCCGATGGCAAGTGATACTTGATCGTCGGGAACAATAACAACAGCTTGGCGCCCATCTTCAGAAATCTGTACGTCACGAACCTTTGCCGGCGAGAGCGCCCGGGCGATGAACAGACGAGGATCATCCGTGTATTCGATGATGTCGATATTCTCGTTGCCGAGTTCACGCACAATAGAATGAATCCGAATACCCTTCATACCAACACAAGCTCCAACGGGATCTACGCGTTCGTCAAACGAGATCACGGCAACCTTTGCGCGCTCACCTGGCTCGCGGGCGATTGCGCGAATCTCGATGATGCCGTCATAAATCTCAGGGATTTCTTGCTCGAACAAACGAGACATGAAAGAGTCGTCAGAACGCGAGAGGATAAGATCTGGCAGACCTGTTGCTCCGCCTGATCTACGCACTTCTTTAAGAATCGCCTTTACTTGCTGATTCTTCTTGAGACGCTCCGTTGGGATCTGCTCTTCACGTGGAAGGCGCATCTCTACCTTGTTATGCATCACAAGCACATTGTTTGGGCGCACCTGATAGATCTCACCAATGATTACTTCGCCTACACGCTTGGAATATTCCTCGTAGATGTTGTCCTTCTCTACGTCTCGTATTCTCTGGTTAAGATTCTGGATGGCTTGGGCAATAATGCGCCTTCCAAACGAATCGGCAATGTTCTCAAGTGTGATTTCTTCGATGTATTCTTCGCCTATAACAGGGGGCTCGCCAGTGCGCTCAGCTACGAGTTCGGCAGAGATCTGCGTTTCGATGTTTTCTACTTCTTCTACGATTTCCCGCATAAGGTAGATCTCGATATCGCCCTTCTCCATGTTTACGATGATGTCGAAGTTTGACTCTAGGCCATACTTCTTGCGCACCATCGCCGACAGCGTTTCTTCAACGATGCCTTGCAATAAGTCTCGGTCAATACTCTTCTCGCGGGCCATCTCATTGAAGGCCTCGATGATGAGTTTCTTGTTATCTACAAGTGGTTTTACTTTACGTCGTGCCATGATTACGTCCTAGAACTTGATCACCACTCTCGCCTCTGCCACGTCTGCTGCAAGCAGTGTAACCATCGGCTTGAGTTCTTTCTTTTTTTGTACAGGTTGGATGTCTAGCCCGGCATCATCGGCGCGCAAAAGTGCACCTTCAGTTACTGTTCCGTCGGTATGAACCGCTCGGACCGTTCGTCCAACATGTTTTGTCAATTGCCACAAAAATTTCACCGGTGCGTCGGCCCCTGGTGAAGACACATCGACCGCCCTAAGGCGGCCGGCGAATTCGTCTTCCGCCAGCCTTTCGTCAAGGCCACGGCTAACGGCTCGGCAGTGATCGTGTGTTACACCTTCAGCGTGATCGATGAAGACGTCCAACACAAGCTGCCGTGCTTGACCCCGAACCACAACGTTGATGAGAGAAACCCCCGCGTTGATGCACGCATCGTTAATCGCGTTCCGGATATCCTCCGGTAGGGCGTCACTCATAGAACTCCGTCAGCTGTGGTCTGTTGCCGAAAACGAAAAGTGGGCTCACAAAGCCCACCTATCATTGCAGCCGCAAATATAGCAACTTTTCCACAGTAGGGGCTAGAAGAACGCGGAAAGACCAGTGATGTCCTGACCAATAATCAGGGTGTGCATCTCGTGCGTGCCTTCGTAGGTCTTAACCGACTCTAAGTTGGCAGCATGGCGCATAACGGGATATTCGTCGAGGATGCCATTAGCCCCATGAATCTCTCTACTCATACGCGCGATGGTGAGTGCCATCTCGCAATTATTTCTTTTGGCTAGGGAAACATGCTGTGGGCGTAAGGTGTTGTTTTCCTTGAGCTTACCAAGACGCCAACAGAGCAACTGGGCCTTTGTAATCTCATTGAGCATCCAAACAAGTTTGTCCTGGATAAGCTGAAAACTAGCAATGGGCTTGTCAAATGCAATGCGGCTTTTGGCGTAGTTCAGGGACGAATGGTAACACGACATGGCAGCCCCAACAACACCCCAAGAAATGCCGTACCTAGCCTGAGTGAGGCATGAAAGCGGGCCTTTAAGGCCTTCTACTCCGGGAAGAATATTCTCTTCTGGAATCAAAACATCCTGAAAAACAAGCTCTGATGTTACCGATGCCCTCAATGAATGTTTGCCCTTCATCTCGGGAGCTGTAAAGCCAGGCATTCCCTTTTCTACGAGAAAGCCGCGCACAACCCCGTCTAGCTTGGCCCACACAACGGCTACATCAGCAATCGTGCCGTTGGTGATCCACATCTTGGCTCCGTTGAGAAGAAAGCCCCCTTCAACTTTTTTAGCATTTGTGGTCATCGATGCAGGGTTCGACCCAGCGTCGGGCTCCGTTAGCCCAAAACAGCCAATGGCATCGCCAGCAGCAAGTTTGGGCAGCCACTTCATTTTTTGCTCTTCAGAACCAAACGCATATATCGGATACATCACCAGCGAACTCTGCACCGAAGCAAACGAGCGAATGCCCGAATCGCCCCGTTCCAGCTCCTGCATGGCTATTCCGTAGCACGTGTAGTTCATGCCTGCACCGCCATATTCAGGGGGCAAGGTGATACCAAACAACCCAATATCTGCCATCTTCTTTACCAAGTGACGCGGGAATACGCCCTCACGAGCGCTCTGCTCGATAATCGGCAACACTTCGTTGTCTACAAAGTCTCGCACTGTCTGGCGAACAAGCTTCTCTTCTTCGGAAAGCAAATCGTCGAGATCGTAATAGTCTGGGTGAGTGAACATAAAGGAGTTGGGGTTGCTGGTTACTGAATAATTACAAGATTACGAGATTACAGCGATTGGTAATCCAGTAATTCCGTAACTAGCCACTAGTAACTAGTAATCTGTCCGAAGGCTTCTAATGCGCCCAGCTGCTCACGAGTTCCCAGCCTACTACGAACAATACGTAGACAAGGTAGAAGACGAAGATGTACTTGAGGTGCTCAAAGCACAGGTAAGACAGTTGAAGAGTCTTATTGCTGGGATAGACAACCAAAGAGCAACGTTTCGATACGAAGACGGGAAGTGGAGTATAAAAGAGGTTTTGGGCCACGTTCTTGATGCCGAGAGGATCTTTGGTGCCAGGGCGCTTTGTATCGCCCGCGGGGAGACAAAGCCACTACCAGGATTTGACGAGAATTCCTATGTAGATACGGCTATGTTCGACCAACGAACGCTTGAAAGTATCGTTGACGAATGGCTCCATCTGCGGGAAGCAAACATTCTGCTTTTTGAAGCTTTCAGCAATGAAGATGTTTCTCGGGTTGGGATTGCAAACGGCAAACCCATCTCTGCAAGGGCCATTATATGGATCATTGCAGGCCATACCATCCACCACATTGGCATACTTCAGGATCGATACGGAGTATAGCGTATCGTCTCCGTCCGTAAGTTCGTAATGCTTCGTTCACATCGAAGCACATTTGTTTCAGAACTCGAAGGTCCACAATGGACCACCACACTTCGGGCCAACAGGCTAAGCCATCGCGTGCCCGGATACTTGCTCTCACAGTTGGAGCCATCGGTGTTGTGTATGGAGACATAGGCACCAGCCCCCTTTATGCGCTCAAAGAGTGTTTCTCTCCACACTATCACCTTACTCCCGGTAGGGGCGAAGTACTTGGAATACTCTCTCTGATTTTCTGGGCACTAACCATAATTATTTGTGGCAAGTACCTTCTCATAGTTACGCGGTTTGACAACAAGGGAGAGGGCGGAATACTTGCGCTGATGGAATTAGTGAGCCAGAGAAAAGGCACCTATGCAAGGATGGGCGCAGTTTTTGCAATGGGGCTTATTGGAGCTGCAATGCTCTATGGCGATGGAATAATCACACCTGCTATATCGGTTCTGTCTGCCGTTGAGGGGCTAGAGGTAGCTGCTCCGGCTTTACACAGCTTCATTATTCCAATTACTATCGTTCTGCTGCTTGGAATTTTTAGTATTCAGAAGTATGGTACGGGTAGAGTTGGTAGAATCTTTGGACCGTTCATGATAGGGTGGTTTGTGCTCCTCGGTGTACTCGGACTAATAAGCGCATCGTCTACTCCGGATGTCTTCAATGCCGTAAACCCCTACTATGCTGTACAGTTTTTCATCGACCACGGAATAATGTCGTTCCTTGTACTTGGCAGCGTATTCCTTGTTGTTACCGGCGGCGAATCACTCTACATGGATCTTGGTCACTTTGGCCGCAAACCTATTGTGCGCGGTTGGTTCTTCATTGCATACCCAGCTCTTGTCCTCCAGTATTTTGGACAAGGGGCTCTCCTGCTCCGAGAAGGTCATATTGCTTCTACAGTGGCGAGTCCATTCTTCCACATGGTTCCGTCGTGGGGTGTGATTCCTCTGGTGCTTGTATCAACGTTAGCAACCATCATCGCCTCACAGGCAGTGATCTCGGGGGCATTCTCCCTTACCTGGCAGGCACTACAGCTCGGATATTTACCACGCCTAAAGGTAACTCATACGTCGGGCGAAGAGCGCGGTCAGATATACCTACCTATGGTAAACTGGATGCTGTTTTTTAGTTGTGTGATTCTTGTACTAGCATTTAAAAATTCCGGTGCACTTGCAGCAGCATACGGTATAGCAGTTGTATCTACGATGGTAATCACTACCATTCTTACATGGTTTGCTATGAGACGGCTATTCAACTGGGGATGGGTACCGGCGCTTGCAGTGACGTCTGTCTTCCTCGTATTGGACCTTTCGTTCTTTGTTGCAACCATGTTTAAGTTTTTAGACGGTGGATATGTTCCATTCAGTCTTGCAATTGCACTCTTTCTTGTAATGGTTACATGGCATAGAGGAAGGGAGATTCTGCGAAGTGTTATCGAGAAACGCAACAAACCAATTTTTGATATCATTCATCAAGAGTTCGATCGTTACGAAGATGTTCCGGGTACAGCACTCTACATGAGTGGGTATGTTGGGATTGCGCCTCCAGCTCTCATCAGCAATCTCATGTACAACCGCGTTAGGCACGAGACGATTGTCTTACTCTCGGTAAACGTAAAGTCCGCGGCACGTGTGCCACTCTCGCAGAGAATCGAAGTTAAGCCTTTGGAACGGGGCGTCTACCAGGTTGTACTGTCCTATGGTTTCATGGATCAACTTGATCTCATGCACGATCTTTTATATCTGCCGGAGTATGACATTCCAGTTGATATCACCGACGCGATATTCGTGTTAGGTCACGAAACGCTTACCGTAAAAGACGGAGTTGGAATGGCACGTTGGCGTAAGGAAGTTTTTGTATTCCTCCATCGCAACTCTCGTACACCTGCCAGGTATTTTGGCATCCCTGTAAAACGCACACTTGAAGTTGGGTCTCACGTAGCCATATAGCTACAAGCCTAACTGATACGTCAGCCCCATGCGCAAACCTCGGCTAACAAGCCACGTGATGTTTTGTTGGGTTAGTTTGCCTTGCTCTGGATTAGGAGCATCAATCGTTGTAGGAACGCGCATCATGTAGCCAATGTCAAACACCAAACGTCCATCCCCCATTGGCATCACAAGGCTGGCACCTACTATAATTCCAAAGCCGAACTGACCGTTGTAGTTGGTAACAACTGTAACGGGCTTGGATCCAAGCTGGTCTGGTGGGATGCTACTATAGTCGTCTGTCTGCGTCGCAACGAGTATGCGATCTCCAAACAAACCAAGATTGATGAGTATTCCAGATCCTATGGTGTCTAGCTTTGCAACGCGAAATCCAATGCCGCCATTGAGTTCGAGAGACCCCGAGGATATCGCCGATGAAACGGCTGGGTTTCCCGTTATTGGGTCAACAACATCAAGTTTGCTTACTCGCACCGATGACGTGGCTGAATATGTTGATAGAAATCCGCCACTTTCAATCCGATACAGCAACCCGCCATAGATTTCTGCTCCGTTAGAAAGTACTCGCGAGTACCTTCCTCCAACACCAAAACGAACAGGTGCGCCATAGGCCGAAACTTCGTTGCTAATAGAGGTACTCACGGTATACGTGAACAGTGGGCCGATATACGACTGTTGTGCTGATACAGAAAACGCTGCCATCACAAAAAGTGAAATGGCAGCGCTTAGTATGGTAAGGGGCTTCTTCATTCCGAAAGATACGTAGGAGCTTACGACTCCGGAACTTCTACGGTAACGGCTTGTTTTGTGCCTTCGGAATCTTTTACAACAAACAACACGCCATCTCCGGCTTTCTTGGCAGAAAGAATGCGTTGTAGTTGGCTTGGCGATGTAACCTCTTTGCCATCGGCTTTAAGAATTACGGTGCCCGGACGTAGCCCACGGCGGGCAACGGCACCACTACGATCTACTTTAGAAATGAACACTCCCTGCTTGGAGCCAAACGATGAGATTTGTGAATCACTGAGGCTGCTTGCTGTAAAACCTAGCCCCTTAAAATTCACAGGCTCATCAGAAGCAACGGTGGTAGCTTCTCCGGCCTTGCTGTCTGTAGACGCTATTTCTCTGTCTCCATCTAAAGCACGCAGCGTTACACCCTTGTTGATCTCCTTGCCATCTCGCCAGATCTTGAGCTGTACCTTGTCTCCCGCTCTGCGTAAAACGATCTCATTTTGGAGATCATTCGAGGTCTTCACTGTTGAGCCATCTACGGAAAGGATCACGTCGCCAACTTCTATCCCAGCAGATTCTGCGCCTGCGCCTTTCACAACTTTGTTAACGTTAACGCCGCTTACGTTGGCTAATCCTACAGCCTTTGCCGATGCTTCGTCTACGCTTGTAATCTCAACACCGATGTATCCGCGCTGGATCTTCCCGTCGTCCATCAGGTCTAGCGCAACACTCTTTACCATGTCTATCGGTATCGCAAATCCGTAACCAGCATTCATGCCCGTATTGGAAGCGATTGCTGTATTGATTCCAACCAAGCTTCCATTCAAATCAAACAAGCCCCCTCCAGAATTTCCTGGGTTGATGGCCGCATCTGTTTGAATGAAATTCTCAACGGCATATCTGTTTCGTTCATAGGACCTGTCATCGGTACCTACGATGCCAATGCCCCTTCCCATTGCGGAAATGATGCCGGCTGTTACGGTGGATTTTAAGCCAAGTGGATTACCAACGGCCACAACCCATTCTCCCACGCGGATATCGGCGCGGTGTGCAAAGTGCGCGGGCACAAAACTCCCGTCAATCTTCAGTACGGCAAGGTCCGTTAGCGGGTCCCGGCCAACAAGACGCGCCTTATGCTCTTTCTGGTCGTTTGTTGTAACGGTAATGCCGCCTTCTTTGGCGTCCTCCACTACGTGGTTGTTTGTTACAATGTATCCGTCTGCTGTAACTATAACGCCGCTTCCGTTGGCCTCGCCACCAGGCATTGGGGGTTGTTCATCGCTGCCGTCATTTGGACCGAAATACTTGAAGAAATCGTTCGGAATGCCAGCAGGTGCCTTTCGGTCTACTTTTACGGCAATCGAAACTACAGACTTCGTTACGGCCAACGAAGCAGCAACAAACTGATCATTAAGCGCCTGAACCAGTGCCGGTGCCGGAGCAGGGGGCTGGGCAGCACCGAGATCATTCCCGCCAGCAAATAGATTCTCAATGGCGTTCCCGCCCAGTGAGGTCATAAGGATAACGCCAAAAACGATGCCCACTCCAATGAGGGCAACGGCGGCAATAAGAGATCGTTTAGTCATAGTAACTCCGCAATAATGGTGGCGGAAAGTGACGAATTGGAATTCAGTTTAGTGGGGATGGACCAACAACCTAACTTTTCTGCCAAAAGTTTCTTCCATCAACTCCTTGCGTCGCTCTGCCCCCCATAGCTCAATATCAGGCACTGTGGAGGGGGCGATGAGGTACACGTCGAGGGTAGAATCCGAGACGTTCACCTTTACTGTCTGAACAACCTGCTGCTGTCGCCGGTCTAGCCCCTCACCAATTCGCAACAAGCTGGAGAGTACACGCACGAGGTGTTGATTGTCCTCGCTGAGTGCGGCAAAGGACAGGTGTTTCTTCTTGGGATGACTCTTACGGTGATATCGCGCAACATTAGCAATAAGTTCTGCTTCCTCATTCGTAAAGCCGGGCATTGCACTATTGCGAATAATGTACTCGCTGTGTTTGTGATGCTGATCCGCCGCTATGTGATAACCAACGTCGTGGAGCAGAGCAGAAGCTTCGAGTAGTTCACGCTCTCTGTCTCCAAGCTTATGCAATACACGCAGATCATCAAACAACCGCAGACACAAATTTTTGACGTGTTCGGTGTGCCGCCGTCTCACACGATAAAGATCGCATAGATGATCAACGCTTTGATATCGTAAGTGTGAAAGATGATGGTACTCATTGATATCACGTTGCTTTTGCACCGTATCAAAAACGATCCCCTCGCGCAGTGCATATCCAGAAATCGTAAGCTCTTGGATATTTAAGCCAATGATGGCCTGCTCCAAAATGAGCGCTCCTGCCGTGATTACATCAGCTCGTTTAGGGTCCATTCCTGGAAGTGCGAGACGCGCAGATTGTGTGTTGGCGTGCACAATAGAATCAACGATGTCAAGAATGTCCTTGCGCTCTACACGCAAGGCGTTCATCGACTCAGGCAAGCGCTTTCCAGCACGCACAAGCGTCATTGCAGCAATGGCCAACACCGTTCCCGAACATCCTACTGCATATTCAAACCCATAGGCGATGAGCGACTGAAACACCGTTGCCCACTCGCCCCGTATCGCAGTTCTACATGCTTCTACTTGTGCCTCAGTAATCGTAGAGTCTGGGAAGAACCTCTTCGTTACACGTAGGTGGCCAAGTTTAGCAGAGTCTATAAACGCAGCTTCGCCCTGATAACCAATCACTGTTTCTGTAGACCCCCCTCCGATATCGATAACAAACGTACGTTTCGCAACGATAGGTAAGGCGTGAAGTGCACCAGTGTAAATGAGCCTACCTTCCTCTATGCCTGGAATCACTTCAATTTCAATTCCCGTAGTATCGAGAACACGGCGGACAAACTCTTCTTTGTTTAATGCTTCGCGTACAGCACTTGTTGCTACCGCACGAACATGCGCTCCATGCAGATGAGCTTCAGATGAAAATCGCTTGAGTGTGTCTACCCCTCGATCCATTGCTTCAGTTGTGAGCTTCTTCATGTCTCCCGCAGAAGATCCAAGGCGCACCATCTCCCTATTTCTCGCATGGATGCGCAACACCCCTCTGGTGCTCACGCTGGCAATCACCATGTGAAACGAATTGGTTCCTACATCGATGGCCGCAATGAGCTCCGACGTGGGTGGTTGATCTTCTTGTTCTTCTTTTACCATGTTCAAAGATACCATGAGTATCTTACGCTATGTTTCAACGCTGGTTTATCATTTTTGGGCTCCTTGTTGTGGGCTTCATCGTACTTTCCGGACTGGCCGTAGGCTTCCTTCGCAGGATTTCTGGCCGGCGCCCAAACAGGAAATAACATGGCAAAGGGAGAACGTTTTGCCTTCCTCGATGTAGTACGTGGCATTGCCGTGATCTGGATGATCCAGGTACACGTAACCAACGTTGCGCTCAACCCGCTGCTTCGTACGGGCTGGTTTTTTGATGGTCTGAATATCTCCAACGGCTTTGTAGCGCCATCATTCATTTTCTGTGCAGGTGCCGGGCTCTGGATTGCCTTGCAGCGGAAGGGGGCTCAGTACCGCCTCTTCGGGAAGGACCTACTTCTCTACCTCCAACGGTTAGCATACATCCTGGTATGGGCGTACGCGCTCCACGCGCCATTCTTTTCGCTCGACCGGCTGTTGATAGCATCCCCTCAAGAACTTTTGCCCTGGCTGCAGATTGACGTACTTCAAACAATCGTTTTTTCCTCGCTTGCCGCCCTTGCCTTATTCCTTTTGGTTGGCGACCTAAAAAAAACCACTTGGTTGTATGGGATTCTTGCACTTGCCATCATGTCTGGCACGTGGGCTACGGGCATCTTCCCTCAGGGAAGCCCCTTCCCACTGCTTCCTTGGTCTGGTTACCTTTTTGCCGGCGCCTTTGTTACTGGAATGTTCATGCAAGCCAAAGACAAAGCAAGGGTTGCACGTTGGATGTTCTGGACTGGACTCTTAGGTCCATTTGTAATCTTTACTTCCAAGAGCATTGGCCCCGCGATGCCTTGGGACGATACCTGGTGGCGCTCATCGCTTGGCATGCACCTCTTCCGTATTTCAGCAACGCTGATGTTATTAGGCGCCTTGTATACGCAGGAGCAAAAACTTCGTGAGCGTTGGTTTGGAAAGCTACTTCAGACCATCGGCAACGAGTCGCTCTTCATGTACATTGCACACCTTCTGTTTGTCTATGGCTCGATGTCTGATGTGATCACCTTCGTAACTGGAAGTCCATCTCTAGGCTTTGCTGGTGTTGCCGCCGTTTGGATTGCAGTGACGGCAGCTTTCGTTGCAATGATGAGCATTTGGCATACCATCAAACAGAAACGACCAGAGCTAGCTCAACGCTTAATTGTAGTCCAGCTTGCATGGATGGCTCTATCTTTTTTGTTGATGCCAGCAGAACCATTCTCTCTGCTGAAAATGGTGGGGCTACGTCTGTAATGACGGAATTACGGAGTTACTCCATCATTTCGTCATGTTGCAATAGCGATTGCGTAGCGCGAGCATACATACTCGCGCACAAGGGATCAGGACCGCCTTTCCGTCTTTCCATGTACCAACACAAAGGCCGCTCCCTTTCGGGAACGGCCTTTGTGGCGTTCTGTTCACGATCGTGGTTTAGTGCGCCACGGTTACCGGAATGGTGATCGTACCGCGTTGACCAGTGATCGTCAGGTAATAAACACCAGATGCAAGGTCTGCCGTTACAAGTCTAAACTCGTACGTGCCTGCCGCTTGAGCAACGTTCGCAAGGAACGTAGAAGCGGTGGCGCCTGTAGCATTAGTGATGCGGACAGTTACAACGTCGTTTTGAGCAAGCTCATATCGAACTGTTGAACCGTCTTGAGTTGGGTTAGGGAACACCCGAGCAGTTGGAGCTGCATTTGTAGTTGTTTCCTCATCTACACTCGTTGGATCTTGTGCCTTGTATGCACGGTTTACTGGATCGTATTCTGTCCACTCAAGATCCCAACGCTCTAGTCCAACAGCGCCGCGGTATTCTACACGCTCAAAGAACGGATCAGCAGCAGTACCGCCAAATTCAGCACCCATGAGTGCTGGCGATCCGGCCTTGAGAGCTGGGTTGAAGTCGATGTTCGTAATGAATAGGGCTTCTACCATCGCTACGTTTGGAGATGACTTGTCTACCATGTTGTTGAATGCGGGTTTGGTGATCCACGTAGCATCAAAACCTGCTGGTGCTGTTTGGCCGCTATTGAGACCTGCAAGGTTCATGACGGTGCCTTTAACACCATAGAATGAGCAATTGCGAACTTCTAGCGAGTCGCCATTAGCAGCTACCATTGTAGGAAGCTGTGCAATCTCAATACCGCGAGGCCAGCCCAGGAAGATCGTGTTGTGGATGCTTAGGCGTGAGTTGCGACGGATCTGTGCCCCTGCACCAAATCGAGCGTTGTATTGGTTTGCTCCACTACCGGTTGTCCATGATGTGTCTTGGAGTGGACCAATTGCCGTAACGTTTGAGAAAACTGCAGTTGTAAACGGCTGGTTGTATGATGCGTTTGCATCGTTGTCAGACTCAAAAGACTGCGACGTAGATACGTCTGCTACTGTGCGGTAACGCTGACCGATACCAAACTGCACCTTGCCACTATATCCATTGTCTGTGTCGAAGTCATCATCAAGTCCACCAGTTGCAATAAGGTGTTTCGCATTTACGGTACCACCAAACCACTCAAAGCTATCGTCATTTCCGTACGACACTTGGATGTAGTTCAACTGTGTTTTTCTACCAAGCGCGCCCATGGTTAGACCATTGAGTTCGTTATTTGGTGCAACAGCGATACCGGCAAATTCAATACGCACATACATGAGTGAACCACTTGAGTCTTCGTCATCTGTACCACCAAACCAGCCACGTCCGCCCGCAGTAGCATCTGCAATTCCGCCTTCAATAGCTGCTTGACCGCCTGGATGATTCGTGCGAGCTTTGCCACAGATTACGATGCCACCCCAGTCTCCCCGTGCACGCTGACCCGGAAGGGCGCTAGACGTGAAGACGATTGGAAGTTTACGCGTTCCGTTTGCAATGATCTTTCCACCCTTATTAACACAAAGCACAGAGTTCTGCCCTACTGTATCACCAAGTATGATGGTGCCTGGCTCGATCTCGAGAACACCGCCATCGTTTATGTACACATAGCCATCAAGACCATAGATCTTTGTGTTTGAAAGATGAACACGGCCCGTGATCTCACCACGAATGATGGAGTCTGCGTTTACCGGCGCAGGAGCAATGATCTTAAGGGGCTGATCATTGATGTCGGTCTTTGTTGTGTCGCTTAGAAGAACCATGCGCACGTAGCCGGTTTCTGTTTGATCCGTTGGACGGAATACGATTCCGCCTGCGAACGCACCACGCCGGGCTGCAGAGTCCAACACGTTCGATAGACCCGGGAGCGTAGTCCATGGTCCGGTAGTGCTCTTACCAAACTCGAAGCGCCAGCGCTGGCGGAATGTGCCAGCTGTGTCCCAAGACACCGTAACAGACTGGCCTACACGGATGTCGCGAACGTTTGTTCCTGGTTCGATGAGGCGTACTGTTGGAGTAACAACAACGGGTGCTGTTACAGCGAACGGAACATCTGTTATATCAAAACGCGAAGCATCTGAGCTCAAAGACATTCTGATGAATCCTGTAGACGTTACGATGTTCGGAGCTGTGAAGCCGTTTGTAAGCATGCCACGAGTAGCACCGGCATCCACAACAGCTTCTGCGCCTGGGATAACAGCCCATGGGCCAACAGAACTTGTACCAAATTCAAACTTATACGTGTTACCCGCTGCACTTGTAGTGTCCCACATAATGGCAACCTTTGTGCCTTGCAAGTAGGACTCACCAGCGGCTGCACCTGGCTTGGTGATACGAATAAGAACCGCAGCACGATAGTCTGCATTTACTGGATCGTAGTTTGCCCACATTTCATCCCAACGAGTTCCATCTGCAGGAAATGCCCCGCGATAATCAACACGCGTGAAGAATGGATCGTCAATCGGATAAAGTACACCGCCGTTGGTGTATACTGCTGTGTTGAGATACGAAGCAACAACTTGTGGTGCTGGATTGAACGTTGCATCATTTGGCCAAGGATTGGTCAGGAATGCATTGTTTGGATTCGACTTGTCGATTGAGTTATTAAAAGCAGCTTTAGAAATCCAGTTGGCATCCATTCCTGCAGGAGCTGTTCCGCCCGCAAGATTGAGCCATGTGCCCTTTACGCCAAACCAGTTATTAGAGCGCATTGCTAGTGAGTCAGCATTCGCAGCAGACATCGTTGGAACCTGCGCTATTTCTACTCCACGTGGCCATCCAACAAAAACGGAATTGAAAACACTCTGACGTGAGTTGCGCCTAATCTGTGCAGCAGCGCCATAACGTGCATTGTACTGATTGGCAGCACTTCCAGAAGTCCACGATGTGTCTTGAACCGCGCCAATCAGCGTCATGTTTGCAAACACCGCTGATGTGAGGGGGCGATTGAAAGATGAGTTAGCGTCGTTGTCAGACTCAAACGCTTGTGAGGTAGAAACGTCGGCAACGGTGCGAAATCTTTTACCAAGACCAAACTGCACCTTGCCACTGAAACCGTTGTCTGTGTCGAAGTCATCATCGAGACCACCGTATGCAATCAAGTGTTTGGCATTTACTGTTCCACCAAACCACTCAAAAGAGTCGTCATTACCATACGAGCACTGAATGTAGTCGAGAACGGTTCTTCTACCAACGGCACCCATTGTTAGGGAATTGAGCTCGTTGTTTGGCGCTACAGCGATGCCAGCAAATTCGATCCGAATGTACTGAAGTGAACCACTTGAGTCATCATCATCTGTTCCACCAAACCATCCTTTGCCCCCTGCCGTAGCATCTGCAATACCACCCTCGATTGCGGCTTGGCCACCTGGATGATTGGTACGTGCATTACCGCAGATTACAATTCCACCCCAGTCGCCTCGAGCACGCTGCCCCGGAGCTGCAGAGCTTGTAAATACAATTGGCATTTCCTTGGTACCATTTGCGATGATCTTACCACCACGGTTTACACAGATTACGGAGTTCTGTCCAACGGTATCGCCAACGATTACCGTACCAGCCTCGATCTCTAAAACGCCACCGGCATTTACGTAGACGTATCCGTCTATGCCGTAGATCTTTGTGTTCCTGAGATACAGACGTCCAGTGATTTGGCCTCTAATCACGGAATCCGGAGCGATAACCGCTGGAGATTCAATTGTAAAGGGGTTATCGGTGATGTCGAATACATTGGTTGAATCGGAAATGAGCTCCATTCGGATGTATCCCGATGATGTTCCCTGCGAAGCAACGCGCCATCCACCTGAGGTTGGTACGGACTGTCCGCGAGTTGATCCCGAGTCGAGAACGTTTGCAGTCTGACCCACCAACGTTGTCCAAGGACCAGCCGGTGTTGTGCCATACTTAAAACGCCAGCGTGCTCGGAATGTGCCTGCTGTATCCCAACGCATCTCCTGCGTTGAACCCGGACGGAAGGACTCGCCACCGTTTGGAAATGTTATTCTACACGAGGTAGGGTTTTGAGCCATCATCGTTGCGACGGATGACACAAGAACAAAAAGAAGAAGACGTAGTGTCTTCATGCGAAACCTCAATCTTGAAGTGTGATGATGATATTATTACTCAGTGAAATCGATATCCAACGCCGAAGGTGTACGTGCGGCCACGAACGTTAGACTGAATGTTTACTCCGCCTTGCTCCCAGTTGAGCGCCTGATTCAGAAGATCACGTACCGCGAATTTCATCTCGAGATCTCCACCTAGCGACTGCGTAAAACTGAGATCAAACACGTGACGTGGCATTTCATATACGTGTGGATCGCTGAATTGATAGGCCCCACGCTGACCAACCTTGATGATGCGTCTGCCGTAGGTATTATATCCAAAATTGACTGTTGAACCGGTTGAGATGTTTGTGTAGAAGAGACCCACGTTTACTGTATACGGACTCTGCCCCCACATGGTGCGTTCATCGGTTACGCCGCCTTGGTTTACGATGATGTGCGAATTGATAACTGCTGCATTAAATGACAACGTAAAGGGTGCAAAGAACGAGGAGATAAATCCAAGTTGCTTGCGCAGTTCAACTTCAACGCCGTAGTTCTGAGCAAGCCCATTTGCGTTCTGGAAGCTGTAGATCACTTCAGACGTCGAAGGCAGAATTGTTTCTTCGATAGCATTTTTGAATGACTTGTAGAAGGCACTTACACTCAACACTTCGCCGGGGTTTGGGAACATTTCCCAACGAAGGTCATAGTTCTGAATTAGTGCGCGCGTAAGATCCGGATTGCCAGTTGTAACAGCTCCGAGCTGGAAATTGTAGAATGAGAAGGGGGCAAACTCACGCAATGATGGACGTGCTAGCGTCTGCGTAGCACCAATACGAATGTTGGAGTTCTCTGTTGGACTGAAAATGAAGCCAATCGATGGAAGGAGGTCAGTTACATCAATTACTGGGTTAACTGCCTGATCTTGTGAGTTAAACGAGTTTAATTGTTGAAGGCTGCTCTCAACACGCACACCACCAACGAACCTCGATTTCATTCCGATAAGTTCAAATGGCATGTCTGCCATTGCATATACTGCTCCGATACGTTCAGTGGCAACGTAGGCATCAGACTTACGAGTTTCTTCCGAAATCAAGAGCCGGCTTGCAGAATAGTTAGAGTCTGCAAACGCTGCAGATGGGTCTACGCGGCCTGCTTCTGACGTGCGGAAAAGATTGTCAACTTCGCCAGCATAGTCTCGCGCCTGAATCACGGTGTAGGAACGAGCTGCGAAGTCCCGATTGCGAAATTCGTAGAGTCCACCAAATTTGATCTTCGAAGATTGTACCGGAATCATCGCATTTGCCATAGCAACGCGATAGTACTCATTCATGTCTGAGTAGAACCTACCAGCCGTTGTACCATCCCCAGTAGGAGATGGCGAGAAATTTATTGCCAGCGAACCGGGAGCATCCGTGGTTTGACGTGAATATTGAAGTCGACGATAATCTGGTTCATTACGATTGGTTTGTGAATATCCAAGTTTCCAATCAACAACTGCGTTGTTGAATGCACTGATAGTGTGTTCACCGCCGAGCTGAGAGGACAACAGTTCTTTTTGTACGTAGTTAAATCCTAGCTCACGGCGCGTCTGCCCGTTCGCAAAATTGTCTCCATAGAGATCAACAGACTCATCATCCATAGATCTGTTATAAACATTCTTGAAAGACAATGTGGTGCTTTCGCCGATACGGTATGCCATGTTCAGGAGTCCACCAAGATTTACGCTATGGCCCGCAGTGAAACCAGACTTGCTAAATCCAAGAGAACGGTCTGCCTGAACTTGAGAACGAGTCATCCTGTTCATTGAGTACGAAGCACCATAGTTTGCATTTGCAACAATGCCAAATGCGTCTTTTTCTCCTATGTCGAACGGGGCGCTAAGCGTAAGACTCAATCCACCGTTCGTTGGAGCGGTATTGTAGTTGGTGGCCCACTGGGAGTTGGGGAAAGCGCTTCCTACGCTAGCAACACGAGCGGCTGCCGTTGCGTCGCCCGCCTGCGCCTTACTGTTGAGATCGAGAAACTCTTGTCTGTTGGCAGGAGCATTCGTTGGGGCCAGTCGAGCATCAACACCGTTAGCTGCCCAATCTTTCGATGATCCCGTGTAGGTAAGGAACTCACCTGAGTGAAACGTTACATTATCGTTGATTGCCTGCGATGCACTAAGTTTTATGCCAAAGGCAGAAGGGAAATCAATCGTGTTGAGCTGAACCAAACCACCTGAGAAGTTACCCGGCAGGTCTGGTGTGAAAGACTTAAGAACATTTGCGTTCTCAAGTAGTTCTGAAGGGAACATGTCAAACGAGAAGGCCTTCTTATCTGGCTCCGTGGAAGACAGAGCGGCGCCGTTAAGTGTGGTGTTGCTATAGCGCTCACTTACACCACGGACGTATACGTATTTGCCTTCTACAAGTGTAATGCCACTTACGCGCTTGAGAGACTGGCCGGCATCACTATCTGGCATTTTAGCAATCTCTTCGCGTCCTACTCCGTCGCTTACCTGGGCAGCCCCTTTCCTCTGAGCTAATAGCGCTGCTGCATTGTCTTTCTGACGCGAGGCTGTAACTACAATTTCCTTGCCCACCGCCTTGGACGAACCAAGAACAACGGAAACAGGCGTAGGAACATCTTCAGATACTTCGATGCCTTCGATTACTTTAACTTCGTACCCAATAAAGGATACGCGCAGTTTGTACGTGCCCGCTGCCAGTTTCTTGATGCGGAACGTACCCTTGGTGTCTGTGTACGCACCCTTTTTTGTGTCCACCACACCAACAGTTGCACCTCGAAGCACTTCGCCAGTTTCGGCGTCTGTAACTTTGCCTTCGATTGAGCCTGTTTGCGCTTGGACCAAGAGCGTACATTGCACAAGGAGTGCAATTGTCAGTAGAAATTTCATAAAGTTTTCCGCACCACTACCATCATGAACAGAACGAACGTCTACGAAACTATCGGTAGCCTGTTAGGTGCATGTTACCAGCACATTACCATAACGTTACATGGCGTAATACTGGCCACGTGGCTGTGTTTAGGCTCTACAGGAACTGCACAGACGGCAGTTCAGAAGGTAATGAGCGGTGGCATTCAGGTAGATACGTCGGACCGACTTGTAAGTAGGTATAAGGTTGAGGCGGCATTGGCACTGGCGTTGGAGCTATCGAACCGCTTACAGCTTATCCCGAATTCTGTTCGCGACTCGTTAGCTAGCGCTCATGTATCTGATTCGCTTACAATTCAACGTGCCGCCGATACGCTCGGCGCGGAAATCATTGTTTTCTCCAACCTTGGGCGGATTGCAAACCTCGTACGGATGGAAACTGTTGTCCTCGGAGGAGATGATTGGATTGTGAACAATAGCGGCGTTGGTTATGCCGTTTCGTTTTATGAAGGAGACAGTGCCCAGAATCGAGTGTTGGACCCAGCCATTCTGCTGGCAACACAACGCTCGTTGTGTGTAGCGCTGCTCGACTCTAACCTATATGCAACATCAGATTCTTCACTACGTGCTATGCCAACAATGCTGATGGCTGTTGGTGGAATCGAATTCGTTGATTCCGATTCTGAATTAGCCCCTTGGTCGATATTCCGTGAGAAGATTTCTGCATCGTATGACATCGCCCTAACGATTGTCTCTTCGCTCAGAACAAACAGCACTTACACGGTGATAGACCTCGATACTCGCGATAGCATCTATGCTCTTGCTGGACTCTTCATGGTTGAGAACTATAACGTTGCGTCGAGAACCGAGCTAACAACGCTCAAAGCCTTCGACGTAAAAATGATGATCTCTGGTAAACTCGAGAGGGAAAGGGGCGGAGCAGAACTCACGCTGGTTCTCAATGAGATTCAGGCCGACGCATCATACACGCCAATGAAACGTGCAAGTGTTTTGGTACGGGTAGACTCAAAACTTGCTATACAAGATGGCGTTAGGGCCTGCCTTCGTGAGCTTTTTGCTTCTATTAGCGAACCAAGGGTACGGAGGCGGTAAAAGTTCCGCCGCTGGCTGACGTGATACGAATGCCGTAGACTCCCGAGGGTAGATCCTGTACATTGCAAATGATGGAAGATGACCCAACACCCACGGCAACGTTGTCTACGGTCTGCACGATACTTCCAATACTACTAACGATCTCAACTCGAGCAACATCTCCGTATTTGCTAGTTACGTTTACTACGATGTTGTCTCGCACAGGAACTGGCGGACGTAGAACAAACGTGGACTGTGCGCCTAAGCGGATGAGGAAACGAGGTCCACATGCATCTACAATGATCGAGCCATCATCGGTAATCACGTTCACAGCTTCCGTAGCCCAGATTGCTGTTCGGGCAAAAGCCAATGGCGTGCTGTCTGGAATTGATTGATATGCAATGCCATGGAGAGTTGCAATCGTGCCAAACATACCCGCATTGGGACCCGTAGATCGCAAGACGAGCCGCACAGAATCTGCATCGTAGTCATAACTCAGCGTCATGTCTGCAAGAGTCCCAACACTCACCGAGTCTACTACAAAGTTGAGTCGCTCAAAGAAAATCACGGTCTTGAGACTATCAACGAGAGCTGCCTGAATGTTGGAATTCCAGCGAACAGGAATGGACATACGGGTAGATGGTTGAACAGAATAGTCGTCTATCCACAAGTTCAGCATATACGTTGGTGGCACCCGCGGATCCTTTGCTTGCCCCTTAAGTGAAATCGTTGTTGAGGTGGTGCATTGAGCAACATCTACCAATACTAGTTGAGCATCGAATGTGCCTTGCACAGTTGGTGCAAATTCCAATTCCACAGGTATGCTCGAAGCAGCAGCTACATCAGTACCGATAACATTGGTACGTGTCACCCACGGCGCGCCCGTTGGTTCTATTCGCAGGTCTGCTATGCGGCGAGAGGTAAGCCCCGTATTGATGATTGAGACGGTGCCTCGTGCTGTCTGCGTGGGCGCCAATGTACCTAGGTCCAATGGATCAGGTGCAAGTGCCAGTCTGTCTCCAGGCATAAGATCCACCAGTATGACCACCGAGTCTCGAGTTCCACATCGGCTGTCTGTAAACACAATCACGGCACGGGTATTGCCCGCTGCAAGTTGCGATGGATCTACTTCGATGTTAACGGGTGTACTATCGGATGCTGGTAGGTTAACCAACGCAGACACAACACGTATGCCACGGCTACCGGCAGAGAGCACCATGTTTACGTCTGCGTCAATCGTTCCGGTGTTGGTAAACATCACACGCGATGTTTGAATTGACTGGCACGCCTCAACCGCGCCAAAATCAACGGTTGTTGGACGCGCCCGCACAACAGGAATATCGAGTGTCCCGAGCAATGATATCGAGAATTTCCCATTCGGTGCATCAGTAGCAATATCAAGTGTTGCAGACTTTGCTCCAGCCAGCGAAGGTAGATATTCTACAACCACCCAATGGCGTGTTCCCGGCTGCATTGTAACGGGCAGGGTAGGTCTAACAACACGGAATGGAGTACCAATCTCGCTAATGGAGGCATTTAGAAGAGTTACAGCTCTGCCACCTTTCACGTCTATGTAGGCACTATCAAGCTGAACTTTTGGAGAGCACTGCTGCAACCATCGTAGCTCTGGTGGACCCACAGAAAGGTCCGTACTCAACGCTTTGAAATGGATATCTGCAGAAACAAGAGTTGAACATGTGGTGATTGCTTCAACTTCAAGTACACCACGATATTCTAACGGCACCGAAGACGTCCACGAAACAGTAACCACTGTACTATCTTGTTTCGACAGCACAAATGGCAACGGCGAAATACCTGTTCTCATTGCCGATGGCAAGGGGGCTACCCGAATCGATCGAATCGTTGCGTTATCACCGGCTGTTAAACGTATAACGAATCGTTTGTTTATTGTAACGTTAACATCTGCTGAATCAACAACACTTGAAGGTGTAATAGAAAGCGCCAGATCCTCTACAAGCCCCTTCACAACAACATACTCAACAATATCGCATGGATTTAGTAGCACTGCTATAGAATCATTGAATTGGCCACTCTTGCGTGCGGTATACGTAAAACGAATCGTGCGTTTCTGGCCGCCAAGCATCGTGATGTTACCAACGGTAAGTCCGTTGATATCTTTTGATGCAGTAGACACTGCAATCGAAGCCGTTATTGTTCCGTTGTTTACAAGCTCGAATGATTTATCAAGCGACGTGCCCGTGCACATAGATCCAAGATCAATCACCTGAGGCGTAATACTAACTGCCGGAACTGAGGACGTACCACGAAGCGCTGTTTGCCATGGCGTTTTAGGTCCGCGAGCCAGAGTGAGATCGTCATTTTCAATAATCAACGTTGCGTTGTCGTTGGCAGACTGGTGTCGGTACTCCACAAGCAGCGTATCCTTCTCGCCTTGTGCAAACGTCCACGGAGCACCAAACCTGCCGCTCGCAAAGCCCCGTATCACAAACGCTTGCACACCGAGATTTGGAGCCGTCATCGATGTTATGACTAACGGGGCGTTACCCGTGTTTGATATAGGGATTCGTATCGTATCGAGCGCTTTACATTGCGCGTTAACCGTTGCATTAACAATGCTGTTAAACACGGGCGATATTCCATAAATGCGAATGGTTATGAACGTATCGCGCGTACAAGGTCCAAGGCGTACACGGAATCGCGCCTGCGTCCATCCCGTATCTCGCACAGTGGCATAGATGTACGAGAGTGTTGTTTCTGGGAGCACAACGGCAGGAAGCTGCGAAGTTGTGAGGCGTATGTTAGTATCACCGCTTACGAGAGCAATGTTCACGATTGATTCGAGGTTTAGCGTGGAGGTAGATCGCCACATCAAGGTTTTATCAACTGGCGTTCCAACACGCGTTGTAAACGTTACCAGCGTATCTATCGGGAAAGCAACGATGGTTCGTCGGTCTCCCTCAAGTGTAACAACGAGAGTTGTATCGGGCTGTTGAATTTGAATCGTAAGCGTAGCGTTGTGTGCGCCCGCGCTCACAGGTCGGTACTCAACAATAACGGGTTGCGGCGTACACGATGCAATTGTTGTTGTAAGGGGCGCGTTAACGATGCTGAAGTTCGCAGCGTCTGGTCCCGTTATCGTTGCCGTCCAAGGTGATGCAAACCAGTTAATATTTCGAACCAGCACCGTATCGCGTTTTGCTGATTCTGGGCATACGCCCATGAACCGCATAAGATTTTTGTTTTGTGTGCGCTGTGGTGGAGCTGTCCTAAAAAGTCCGGCACCTGCTACCCAACCGTCATTATCATTGAGGAAGAAGATGTCGTCCATATGAGCCCCTTCCAGGCCGCAGTTTCTCAGTTGCCAGGACTGACCTGCATTGGAGGTGTAATACACGGAGGCCTTCCAGCCCGAGGCCCATGCTTTGGTAGCATCGAGTAAGAATGTGCCATACATCTGTTCGCCTGTATCAAACTCGCGCCATGTTTGGCCTAGGTCTGGGCTAAAGCGCATCCCTTTTGAGAGTCCCGGTGTGGTTATACATTTGTCACCACCCATTGGTATACACACAGCATTGCCAGACATAGCAAGTTCTTCATGCCACGGCGAGCTGGTACCGGTATACGCTAGTACCTGCCAATTCACTCCGTCTGACTCGGATCTCCATAACGTACCAGAGCCGATAGCATAGAGTGTGTTGGCCGGCATTGTTGCATCCCAATACGGGTCTGACAATGCAGAGCGTTTCTCATTGGTATCAACTGACATCTGGAACGTAATGCCACCATCCATGGTTTTGAGGAAGGCATTGTAGCCACAGGCACCACCCGTAAACCACCCTTCGTTAGCGTTACGGAACCATCCGCCCCATATTATCGGCGAGCCAACTGGCTTAATATCCTGCCACGTAGCACCTCCATCAACAGACTTGTACATACCGCACGGACCCGAACAGTAGCCAGTGTTTTTGTCGAGGAATTGTATGTATTCAAGGTGACAGGCACCAGCGATTCCGCGCACCGTTGTTCCCTGCCAAGTGCGTCCGCCATCTACCGTGCGCACAACATATCCGCCGAACTGGTCGCAGGCCCAGCCATAATTCTGGTCGGATGGTAGGAAGAACACATCTAAGTAATACCCCTTGTCATACGGCGCAGGCAACGTGGCTTTTTCCCACCGCTGCGCAGAGGCACTGTTGGCCCATAGGAGGCCAAGAACAAGGATTCCAATATTAAGTGCTCTGTGCATGGCTACGTCCCTGACAACATAACACAAAGGAAGGTTCTGGGTTACAGAAATACGAAATACGAAGTACGAATTACGAATGACGAATCACGGCGTTACGTACTTCTTCGGCGCTTACTTCCTAAACGTATCAGCCCTATCTGGGCTTGTAGAAACCCAGGCAATTCGGGTTTCGAGTAGCTTTTCGATGGTGTTAACGTAGTCCTGGGCTGCCTGGGGCAGACCATCAAAGGAGGTTACTCCATCAAGTGTACTATTCCAACCCGGGAGTGTAACGTATTCACATTCTACGTTGGACAGTCTAGGTGCATCTGCTGGGAAGGTCTTTAATGCCTTGCCCTTAAACGTATAGCCGGTACAAATTTTGAGTTCTGGCAAAACACCTAGAACATCAAGTTTGGTAAGTGCAATTTCAGAAATGCCATTAATCATAATTGAATAACGGAGTGCAGGAATATCTAACCAGCCGCATCTGCGGCTACGTCCGGTAGTTGCACCAAATTCATGACCTTCTGTCCGAAGCAATTCGCCTGTAGCATCTTCGAGCTCGGTAGGGAATGGTCCGTTACCCACGCGTGTGCTGTATGCTTTTACAACTCCCATAACAGAGTTGACACTGGTGGGTGGAATGCCGAGACCTGTGCAAGCGCCGCCCGATGTAGGGTTAGAACTGGTAACAAATGGATAGGTGCCATGATCTAGGTCGAGCAGTGCGCCTTGAGCACCTTCTGCTAATACACGTTTTCCTTCTTTCAATGCGTTGTTTAACAGTGCCGTTGTATCGGTTATGTACGGATCGATGAGCGAATCAAACTTCACGTATTCATCAATCATCGCATCTACGTCAAGGGGCTCTACATCATACAATGCACGCAGGATCTGATTTTTTTCTGCGAGATTCGTTCTGATTTTTTCGCCGAGAGCTTCTCTATCCAACAGGTCTACAATTCGAATACCGGTGCGGAGTGCTTTGTCGTAATACGCTGGGCCAATGCCGCGTCCGGTAGTACCAATAGACCCAGCTTGTTTCTCTCGAGCAGCATCCATCATCTTGTGATATGGCATGATGAGGTGGGCCTTGTGCGAGATATGAAGCCGGCCCTCAATACTGATTCCCATGCCTTCTAACATGTGGATCTCTTCGAGCAAGGCAACAGGATCTATTACTACCCCATTGCCGATTACACAGTGTGTACCAGGATGAAGGATTCCAGATGGGATAAGATGAAGAATGTACTTTTTGCCATCGAAGACGATGGTATGGCCAGCATTTGCGCCACCTTGATAGCGCGCTACTACGTCGGCTTGCTCTGAGAGCATGTCTACGATTTTGCCCTTACCTTCATCGCCCCATTGGGCACCTACAATGATGCGAACGCTCATTGATGCTGCAGTGCCTCGGCTACTGTGTCTTGGCTATCAAAAATCGACGTTAACTGCGTGATCGCAAGCAAGGAGCGAACCTTTTCTGGTAACGCTGCAAGAATAAGTTTGCCGTCGTGCTTGCGAACCGTTGCCAAAGATCCAACAAGCATTCCGAGTCCACTAGAATTCATCACCCTCACGCTTGCAAGATCAAAAACAACGGTGGCGTTCTTTTCTGCGCATGCCTCTCGAACGAGGCCCGAAAGTTCAATACCTTCGGAGCCGCCAAGCACTTCTTCGGCGAAGCGTATAACAGTTATTCCGTTTGATGGCTGCGTTACCAAGAACGTACTCATGAAGATCAGGCCTTTGTAGAAGCTACAACGCCAACGTTTTTATGCTTTACGCGATCTGTATACCAGATGAGGAACGAAGAAGCGATATAGACCGAGGAGTAGGTACCAATCACGATTCCAATGAACATCGTGAACGCAAATCCTTCGAGAACATCACCACCGAGGAACACCATCACCAGAAGTGCCGCAAGAACAGATATACCAGTGACAAGTGTACGGCTGAGTGTTTCGTTCAATGAGAGATTTACAAGTTCAGCAAGGGGCATACCCTTGTGTTTTTCACGATTCTCACGAATACGGTCAAACACAACCACCTTGTCGTTAATCGAATAACCAAGGATGGTGAGATATGCCGCAAGTGCGTTGATGCTTAGCTCAAGATTGAGAAGCCCCGTTTTATTGAACAACACGGAGATCACGAAAGCCATCAACACGTCGTGCGCAAGAGCAATAACAGCCGAAAAACCATACGCGAGCTGGAATCTAAACGCCACATAGAGCAACATGATGAGTGCCGCAATAGCGAGAGAGATTGCAGAGTCAAACGCAAGCTCTTTTGACACCTTAGCGTCTACGTTATCTGCTCCAACCAATATCACGTTGTCGTTCGGGAACGACTTCTGAAGCGACGCTACAATGTTTGCAGAGATCTGAGATGCACTGCCCAATTCGTTGATCCGAATGAGATACTCGCCCGGTTTTCCAAAGCTCTTGATCTCAGCACCACCAAAACCAATAGAGCTAACGGCGGCACGAACCTGATCCGCCGATGCAGATGCCTTTTCAAACGACACCTTGATCTGTGTTCCACCCGTGAAGTCGATACCGAGCTCGATCATTCCAGGAAGGAAACAAATGATGAGTCCAACAACGGTGGATATCAGAGACGCCATGAAAAACGTGTTGCGTTTTGTTACGAAGTCGATATTCGTTTTTTTAATCAGATCCATGTTAGGCCGTCCTCTTCTGTCCAATGTTGATAGTCGTGGCGCCACTGGCCACGATAAGCGCAAACATCGCGCGCGTAACCACTACAGCCGTGAAGAGCGTAATAATGGCACCAATAAGCAGGATTACAGCAAAGCCCTTTACAGGGCCCGAGCCCCACACAAGAAGTGGAATCGTTGCAAGGATATTCGTAAGGTTAGAATCGATAATCGCACTCCATGCCTTGCTAAATCCTTGTTCCACAGCCACCTTCAACGTCTTACCCGCGGCCAACTCCTCACGAATACGCTCAAAGATGAGGATGTTGGCATCCACGGCCATGGCGGTAGAGAGGATAAGACCTGCGATACCAGGCAATGTGAGTGTTCCACCAAAACCAGCCAAGCCGGCTACAACCAACAAGACATTCATAAGAAGTGCGACGTCTGCTATTGCACCGCCCCATGCGTAGTAGGCTAGCATGAAGAGGATGATCAATGCAAAAGACATCAACGAGCTGGAAACACCACGGCGGATAGAATCTTCTCCGAGTGACGGTCCAACAACACGTTCTTCGATGATTTTCACTGGTGCCTTAAGCGCGCCTGCCTTAAGAACTACGGCAAGAAGATTTGCTTCTTCTGGGCTGCCAGAACCGGTGATTTGCGAAGAACCGTTAGGGATCTTGTTTTGGACTACGGGAGCAGAATACACTCTGCCGTCAAGAACAATGGCGATGCGTTTGTTAATATTTGCGCCAGTGATCTGAGCCCAACGCTCTGCACCTTCAGAACTCATTTCCATCAACACAACCGGTTGGTTGCTGGCCTGATCAAAGCTTGGGAAAGCTTCGGTAACAACATCACCTGTTAGTTCTGGCTCTCGTGTTACGCCGTAGATGTCATACACTTCTGGTGTACCATCTTTTGACGGAGTGCCTTCTGGTTTTGCCGCTACGATGATGTCTAGATCTGCAGGGATAACACGTTTTACATCTGCGCGATCGAGGATCTTCAGAAGCTGCGGGAGCGTCTTACCACTAATGATGAAGCGATACATCCCTTGTTCTGGGAAGTCATCTGCTTTCTTGAGGATAAGATCAAATGGTTGATACGAACCTTTTTCACTCTGCGCATAATACCCACCAAGCATGTGTGTAAGAGGATAGTCGCGCTTGATACGGCGCGCTGCCTCATCATCACTCAGCCCAGCATACGGATTTTTTGCTTTGCCCGATGTGTCTCTCTTTGCTGAATCTGCTTTGACTGAATCGGCTTTTGCGATTGAAGAAGTGTCTTTCTTTGCAGAAGATGAATCTGCGGCAACAGATGCCGTGTCTGCCACGGTTGTATCTGGATTTACACCCTTAAGAAGATTGTCGATGGCATAGAACGCACGGATAAGCTCGCGGTTCATCACCACGCGCTTGAATTCCAAACGTGCCGTTGTTTGCAGGAGCGAGCGGATTTCTTTTTCATCCTTCACATCAGGCAACTCGATCACGATGCGCCTAGCCCCCTGCTGCTGGATGTTTACTTCCGAAAGATCATACTTGTTGACACGCTGCTTGATAACTTCAAGGGCCTGTTGTACGGCCCCGTCTGCATCACGTTGCAACTTCTCTTCAATAGAAGCTTCGGTAGGGTCAGACTGATTGCTCACCGTGAAGTACTGAAGGAGGGATTTTCCGCTTGCGCGGAAATTCTTGAGGAACGTCTCCAGTACGTCTTGGTTGGAGTTGTCCGTTTCCTTTCTTGTATTCTCGATGATCTTTGTCAGATCGTCATCCACGCTTAAAGGGTCGGCCGATTCTTCGATGAGTTTCAATACGTCCACTTCCAGTGTAACGTACATACCTCCGCGAAGATCGAGGCCGAGCTTCAAGCGCCCGCTTCGAGCTTTTAGGAACTGCTCGCCGTTGGCGAGGTCCCATTGCTCAATGGCAGCTGAATCCTTGGCAAGCGCCTCGCGCTCTTGATTCAACTGATAATAACTGTAGGTTGGCCACAACAGATATGCTGCGGCAACAACCGGCAAGAGAATGAGTAACCACTTACTCAGATTCTTCGAACTCAAGCGTCCTCCGTACTAACTCATTCGGCATAGCCTGCCCATTCTCCATCGAGGAGGTGGGACAAGGACGGCGAATATACGGAATGGTAGATTTGCATTAGCTATGGATAGACGCATTGCCGATACTCCTGAGATAGACTGGACGAAGTACCCGCTCCCACGGGTGCGTCATCACGTGAATTCTCAGCACTACCTCCCCGCCAGCCAGCACCACATAGTGCCTGCGTGGTACCCTCCTGTTTTGGAGTTGGGGGAATGGGGTTCCTGGTTCATAAATAAAAAAATTCCTGATGTCCTGGATATTGGCTGCGGAAGGGGTGCTTTTTTGCTCCGGCACGCCTTGGCCTACCCCAAACTCAACATTTTGGGTCTCGAGGTTAGGCATATTCTTACCGAGTGGATGGCAGGTGTAATTGCTGGAGAATCACTCGGAAACGCACATTCCCAGTGGTATTCTGTTGCCAATGGGCTCTCCTGGATTGAGCCGGGCTCGGTTCAGTATGCAGTGTATTTGTTTCCGGATCCGTGGCCAAAGAACCGGCACCATAAGCGACGGGCGTTTAATCACCATTTTTTGTCAATGGTTAGCAGAGTTCTTGTGCCAGGTGGCAAGCTATATCTAGCCACAGACCGCACAGAAGTGGATGCCTACCAGCGCTCTGTTCTAGCCGAATCTGATCTGTTTTCTGTCTCCGAAAATCTCTCCTCAGAACAATGGCCCTTCTCGTTTACAACGGATCAACAGATGTTCTGCGACGATAAGGACATCCCATACGTTAGGTATTATGCTCAGCGGCGGATCTAATATTCTTCTCCCTGAGGTGCTCCTCGTGGGGTATAGAAATGGCTTCTTCCCCATGGGAGAGCCAGAAACGGGGCGAATTCTATGGCATAGACCAGATCCTAGGGCTGTTATCCCTCTAGACGCGGTACACCTGCCTCGGTCTCTGCGGCAGACGCTGCGCAAAGCCCCCTACCGTATAACGGTGAATGAGTGCTTTGAACGGGTAATCACTACCTGCGCCTGCCGGCAGGACACGTGGATCACGGAAGAGGTTATTGAGGCATACTGTGGGCTGCATGGCATGGATATGGCCTTTAGCATGGAAGCATGGCTGGGAAGTGAGCTTGCCGGGGGGCTCTATGGTGTCTCGATTGGGGGAGCATTTTTCGGAGAATCCATGTTCAGTCACCATCGCGATGCTTCAAAGGTTACGTTTGCACATCTGGCTCTTCGATTGAATTCACGAGGTTTCTTGCTCCTTGATACGCAATACATCAATCCGTTTACGGAATCGCTTGGCGCAGTGGAGGTTTCTGACTCCCACTATCAAGGTCTGCTCGCCACTGCACTTGCCGTTCCAACTTCGTTTATGTGACGCACTGTTATTGGCTTTGCTTGCACTGATGGTTGCGTCTTGCAGTGCACCAACATACGTTCGCAGAGCTGCCGTATGTCCGCTGCCACCGCCGCCGCCTGCTTGTAAGCCAGAGCAGTTTAACGTTATTACGTATGACACATCATCAACGCAAAAGCGAGGGGCTACATATTGGCGCATCTCTCGCGTTTCTGGAGCTGATTCTCCAGAAGAAGAATTTGGTCTCGTTTTTCCAAGCTCGAAGCTGGCCCTGCTCATACAGGGGTACGACGCCGGAACTGCAGGGTATCGCGCAATGCGAATGCTTGCCGTAGACACTACAGCCGAAGCAATGTCCTCGAGTGAGACGGTTCCGTTTCTTGCCACAGAAGTGCGCTCAGGTGCGGTGATGGGTGATGCCTCAATCGTACGCGGAGTTGCAGCATCATCAGGAGTACGCGAGGTAGTTCCGCTAGAACAGCCAATGAACGTTCCTACGTTCTGGGACGGGCATGCAACTACGTCGCCCGATGGCGCATGGATGATTTACGCATCAGACAGGCCAGGCGGACTTGGCGGAACCGATCTTTGGCAGGCACGTGTTACTTCATCAGGATACAGCGCGCCACGCTGGTGTGGCTCTGTAGTGAACACTCCATGTGATGAGATCTCACCTCAATTTTCTCCCGATGGAACGTTGCTTTTTTTTAGTTCTGCTGGGCATGCAACAGTTGGGGGCTATGATATTTTTGAGGTTGCAGTTAAACGGGTTGGTGATTCCTTAGTGTTCTCATCTGTAGAAAACATCGGCATCCCCGTTAACACTTCTTTCGATGAGGTGTTCCCTGTTCAACTGAATGCTACAACGATATATTATGGTTCTAATCAGCCAAGGGAGGGGGCTCCAGAGCGCCGCGACTTTGACGTTTACGTATTGCATAGCTTGAGTAATGGCAAGCCCACTCTCACACAGGTTAAACCTATCTCTGTTACTGTTCCACAGCCAAAACCTATAGAACGTGCCACTATAAGTGGCGTAGTTATCAACCAACAAACACAAGAGCCCGTTGTAGGTGCGGAAGTAATAGCTCGTGAACCTGGAACTACAACAGTCTTGGCGAGCACTTTAACAGATTCAGCCGGCAGATATTCACTCAACGTACCAGTAGACACTCCAGTGGACGTCAGCGCACAATCTTCGGAGCTTTTCTACGATGGCTTTCACGTGAATATTCCAAAAGAGAAGAAGAACGATACGATCATTCGCCAAGCACCCATTTCATTACCTATCACCTATGTGCTACGAGTGAACTTCCCAACATCGGCGTTCGATAATCCATATCCGAATACGCTTGACTCCAATGGCTTGGAGACACAGCAGACATGGCAGGCAGCCCTTGATGAGTTGGCAGCCAACGTTCAAAGTGGTATTTCAAAACTCAAGAGACTTGTACTCATCGGACATACAGACGATGTAGATTCAGATCCTTCAAATTTGAAGCTCGGTAAGCAACGTGTTGAGTTCATCATACATGAACTTGAGAGAAGAGGAATTCCCAAGCAACTGATGGAAGGTAGAAGTGCAGGCGAGCGACTCAAGCCCGATAAACGTCAAGGCGAACAGAGCGATGCTTGGCGTAAGCGCTCCAGACGTGTTGAGCTTGTAAAGGTTATGCAGTGAAATACACTTCCATGATTACACCCTCCAATGTTGTACGTTATGGCCTATGGACCATCGGCGGCATTTGCATGGTTATTCTCTTGTTTGTCTTCTTTGTTTTGAGCGATGGCCTTCCAACTCTTAAACAGTTAGAAAATCCACGGCAAGACCTAGCAACACAGGTCTACAGTTCTGATGGTGTTTTGCTAGAACATTTTGCTACAACACGTCGCACGTACATCCCATACGATTCTATCCCAAAAGGGTTTGTGAATGCACTTGTTGCAACGGAAGATCGTGCGTTTTACCACCATTGGGGCGTGCACATCATGCGTGTGATGAAGGCCGCGGTAAAAAATGTCTTTGCCTTCCGCGCAAAGGAAGGGGCTTCTACGATAACGCAACAGCTTGCTCGCAATCTGTATTTCACACAGGAGCAAACGCTAGCACGCAAGGTACGTGAGGCTTGGACGGCCCTGCAGATAGAACGCACGTACACAAAGAACGAGATACTTGAGATGTATGCCAACACGGTTTATTATGGACGTGGTGCATACGGCATTCGAGTAGCATCACAGGTTTACTTTAATAAGGAGCCGATGAGGCTCACGTATAGTGAATGTGCCTATCTGGTTGGTTTGTTCAAGGCACCGGAGAGATACAATAGCGACGACTCACTAGGTATATCACGGCGTAACCTGATTCTCACAATGATGCGTGATGAAGACTACATCACAGAAGCACAGTGGGCTAGGTCATCAAGTGAGCCCCTTGTTAAACCATCACCAACATCTGTGTTCAGAGGGATTGCCCCACACTTTGTAGAAATGATTCGTCAACTCCTCGGCAGAGATGGATTATGGTCGGACAAGCTCAAGGGGCACGACCTTTATCGTGATGGTCTGGTGATTCACACAACCCTCGACTCTCGCATGCAGAAATATGCTAATGATGCAGTCGGTGATCATCTGGTACAATATCAGAAGACATTTGAGAAGGGTTGGACTTGGCGACAAAATGGAACTCTTCTCGAAGCTGTACTTATGCGGGCAATTGCTAAGCGCAGCGACTACCTTGCTGCAGACGCATCCAAGCGAGGAGCAGTTGTCCAGCGATATAAACGTAGTCGTGGATTTGTTGATAGCGTTTGTAGAGATGTAACAACAATTCAGGCCGGCACTGTTGTGATAGACCCGAGAACCGGCGGCATTCTTGCACTGGTAGGTGCCTCTCCGCAGAGCATGAGGATTAACCCAGCGGCACGATATTCACTCAATCATGTAACGCAAATACGAAGGCAGCCGGGGTCTTCATTTAAGCCGTTCGTATATGCAAGCGCACTAGAGCAGGGCCTAACACCAGAGTCGACAATTGAAAGTGGCCCCTTCAGTACAACTTTGTCTGATGGCACGGTGTGGGCGCCGCGTGGTTCAAGCAAAGACGGTGGCCCAGTGTCATTGCGTACCGCGTTGAAGTTCTCTACCAACAGTGTTGCCGCCCGGCTTATCACTGAAACAACGTCGCCATGGAATGTTGTCAATCTCTGTAAGCGTGTGGGATTTTCTTCGCCACTCCAGGCAGTACCTTCTATAGCGCTTGGCTCGGTAGAGGTAAGCCCCTTAGAGATGACGGCTGCCTATGCTGCGTTTATCAATGATGGGGTATATGTTCCACCAGCGTTTATTACAAAGATCGAAGATCGAATGGGAAATGTCCTTTACGAGGCACATCTTCCAAATGCCGTACATGATGCCATTAGTCCAACGGTAGCAGCAAACATGATATCGCTTATGCGTGGTGTGGTAGACGGTGGTACGGCGTCAAATATTCGTCGGTTTTACAAATACGATGCTGCTGGGAAAACTGGTACTACCAATGATTTTGCGGATGCCTGGTTTGTTGGAGTAACTCCACAACTCGCATGTGGTGTATGGATTGGATTTGATGATCGAAGAGTGCATTTCACGGGAGATTACGGCCAGGGTGGTAGAGCCGCCGCCCCCGTGTGGGGGCGCTTGATGCAAAAGATTTACAACGACCCAACCATTCCATGGCGCAGGCAGACGTTTGCAGTCCAGCGCGACTCTGCGGACACTGTAAACGTTGAACTGATCAACAACCCGCCTTCAGATGAGATTGATGACAAACAAGCGGATACAACGCAATGAAGATATCGCAACCAATGTGGACGTTAACAAACGGGGATGAAATCCCTGTAGGAACGATGTATTGTATAGGCAGGAACTATGCAGCACATGCCGCTGAAATGGGCGCTTCGCTACCGGCCGATCCAATTGTTTTTATCAAGCCCCCTGCCGCCTTCCGTCAAGACGGCAGCACCATCGCTCTCCCCACATGGTCCTCAGATGTACATCATGAGGTTGAACTTGTAGTTGTGATTGGTACAGCAAGTGCGGGTATCACTGAGGAACGTGCCTGGAGTATTGTAGCCGGAGTTGGTGTTGGTCTAGACCTTACGGCGCGAGACATACAATCAGCAGCAAAAGAATCAGGTCAACCCTGGGCTGTTGCAAAATCATGGACGGGATCAGCGCCCGTAAGTACTATCGTTCCGCTCTCATCGTCCGGCACTGGCCCGTGGACGCTTGAGTGTTCTGTCAACGGCCATGTAATGCAACACGCGTCTACGCATATCATGGAACATTCTGTTGAACGACTAATTTCTTATCTGTCATCGGTCTTTACGTTGCAGCCTGGAGATTGCATTTTTACCGGAACACCTGATGGGGTTGGTCCGGTGGGCAGAGGCAACGTGGTAACAGCAACACTTTCCGATATTGCGTCACTAACGGTGCAGTTCGAATGAAACATCTTTCCCTCGTTGTTTTTGCAATGGTTTCTATCATTGCCATTGGTGGTTGCGGGAGTTACACTCGCACAGAGCGAGACATCTACACGATAACAAATTCCGACACAGTGGTTACCGAACGCGTACAGAACCAACCGGGCGATCGTGATAACGGCATCATCTATCCGTCCACACGTTCGATCACGATGGCGCGCACAATGAAACAGCATGACAGCAGTGTGGACAGACACTATCCTGCGTTCATTCGTCTCGGCTTGTTCGAGGGTATTGGCACCATTGGTTCAGCCGTAGACGGGGCGCCTAGCACGTACACTGGATTGTTTGGCACATTTCATGATCTTGGCCAGATCTTGTTCAACAGAAAATCGGATACCACCAAGGCGGCAGTATTCAGCGGCTATATCTACAGGTTCGGAATTGGAGAGTGGAAATTGAATTGGTTTGACAACGACCCTGGATGGTCATGGGGCGTTAATTCTGTTGAGCTAATCCACCCTGATGCCAACACAGATCACAGCTTGGTGGGTGTAGGTGTGTTAACAATCAACAAGCGCTTCTATCTCCGCAATTTTATTCCCTACATGGCTATCAGGCCATCACTCTCGCTCTCGGCTTTGCCATCAACATATGTAAATGCCAGCGTGTCTGCTGATATTGGTAGCATAGGAGGCGTTAACCTGCGTGTATACGCCGGATATTTGTTTGGTGCATCGTTGCTAACGCAGCCTGTAGACTTCATTAGCTTCCCATACGCAGGGATTGGTGTGTCTGTACTAGACTTCCTCAACAGAGAAGAAGAACTTGATGTAGAATGGAAGTACCACGAGCACTCTGCATGGGAGATAGGCGGCATAGATTTTGTGCTTGTTGGTAGTGGCGCGGCAACGTCGGCTTTCGCAGCCGAACAAGTGGGCACAAGTGTGTCGGTTATCAAAGGTGGAACCGCACGGGTGGCATTTGCTGCCGTGGCACTACCAATTCTTGACTACCGGCTTTCTTTAGGAACCGCTCTGCTGAACGCCGTTGTTCTGGGTGGATATGAATATGGCGTGGGTGTGTTGCCACTCCGACTAACCTATCACTGGAATCCGTTCCGGAATACATTTACGGTTGAGCCATTTGTTGAATACAACTTTGCCCCTTCAACATTTGCGCACATGGGCGTCCGTTTCTCCGTACCTGTTGGCGAGCAATCATCAATTCAAGTAGTTGCTGGGTACGCTAGCGGAAACACAGGCACAGGTGTTTCTTTTCCTGGCATTGCTGACCTTGGCACACGAATCGATGGTGTAATTGCACCAAATACATCACCAATTTTTAGCGCATTCTATATCGGCATTGGTGCAAGCGTTTTCGACCGTTTGTTTGGTCGTGGAGATCTCCGTTATGGCAAAGGATATCCTCATGAGTAGGATTGCTGTTATCGTTCTCGTGTCTCTCATAACAACCTCGTGTTCATACTTCGAATTCACGATGAAGGAACAGTCTGGCTGGCCTATCCAAACCAAGATCCTTCGTGATCGTCATGATGTAACGCGCACGGCAGACAATGCCATCCAACTCACGGATGGCGCACACATCGGGATGCGTTGCAAGACCATCACAGAAGGGCTGTTTTCTACCGAGATCCGCCTCAAACAAGGAACCACACTCCGCTTGCAGACTCACACCACGCCCTATGACGATTCACTAGCATCGGCCAGGGGTATGATTGTTGAAATTGGCAATGATCAAACTACCGTTGTTTGCAATGGTGCTACTTCACGCACAGAAACGCCCCTTCCTAACAGCATACCATTTGTTGTTGAAATTGTAAGTGACGGGCGTTGGACACTTCTTACCGTGGCCTGCACAGAAGTTGGACGCTTCGAGACAAACTCTCCTTCAACGCAATGGATTCTTGTATCTCTTGTTTCAGGGGGCTCTGCATTAATCGGCGACCCGTCTTTTGAACCCCTGTACTCCAAGAACTAATCCCATATAAAATGTCTGAACGAATTACGATTGTTGGTGGTGGTCTTGTTGGAGCTCTTCTTGGGGTTGTGCTTCAGAAGCGTGGCCATACGGTTACAATTTTTGAACGAAGGCCAGACATGCGTACGTCCACGATTGGGGCCGGCCGTTCAATCAATCTTGCTATGTCTGACCGCGGCCTAAGAGCACTTGAGGTTGCAGGGATAGCTGATGATATACGTGCGATAGCCATCCCGATGAGTGGTCGGGTGATGCATGACGTACAAGGCAATCAGACGTATCAGCCATACGGTGTAGAGGGACAGGCAATCAATAGCGTTTCAAGAGGCGAACTTAATACAACGCTTCTCACCGTTGCTGAACGCCATGGCGTAAGAATCATCTTTAACGCGAAGTGTACGGATATAAACCTTGCTACTGCTTCTGCAACGTTCCAGATGCCACACGGCGAGGAGATTACGGCTGAAGCTGACATACTTTTTGGATCTGATGGTGCGTATAGTGCCGTGCGTTCGAGAATGCAGATTACAGACCGATTCAACTACTCACAGCAGTACCTCGAACACGGCTACAAAGAGCTGCATATTCCGCCGGGAGAATCCGGTGCATTTCGTCTGGAGAAACACGCTCTTCATATCTGGCCACGTAAAAGTTTCATGATGATTGCGTTGCCGAATCTCGATGGAAGTTTTACACTCACGTTGTTCTTTGCCCATCAGGGCCAAACATCATTTGAGAAACTTCGCACACGCGCTGAGGTTGGTGCCTTCTTTGATGATCAATTCCCTGATGCTGTTCCGCTTATGCCAACACTTGTGGACGACTTCTTTGCAAATCCTGAGTCGTCACTCATGATGGTGCGTTGTTCTCCTTGGGTAATGAACGATAGGATAGCACTCATTGGCGATGCTGCACATGCAATTGTACCCTTCTATGGTCAGGGCATGAATTGTGGCTTTGAAGACTGTAGGATTCTCATGGAATGCCTCGACCATACAAATGAACATTGGCCATCAGCACTTCAGATGTACCAAGAGCTTCGCAAACCCGCAGGAGATGCGATATTAGAACTTGCACTTGATAACTTCATTGAGATGCGAGATAAGGTTGCCGATCCGCGTTTTCTCTGGCGCAAAAAAATTGAGTCTTGGTTGTACGCTACTTTTCCTGCCAAGTTTATTCCGTTGTATACGCTGGTTACGTTTTTGAGCGACGTGCCATATAACGAGGCGCAACGTATCGGACGAGAACAGGACGTGCTTATGGAGCAGTTGATGAGTATTGAGAGCGTGATGGCTGATTGGACGTCTGACGTAGCCAAAGAGGCAATGACTGCGGTAATGGCAACAAGACCAGAAATTGTTGTTGCGTCTGGACTTACGTCCTAATGAACCACGATAAGGTTCGCAAATAGAACAGACGTTGGCGCTTCTACTCTAACTACATACGCCCCTTGCTCCCACGTATGCGTGGGGATACGGATCGTTAGTTCGTACGCGCTTCCATCTTCACGAGTGTAGGCAGAGTGACTGTATACCTCATTGCCTAATATATCAACAATGGTAATCGTGGTAGGTCCACTGCCAGCAATTATTGACGAAATCGCAACCTCGTCTCTCACAGGATTTGGTCCTACTTTCAATGTAGTAATAGGTAGGACTCTAATCAATCGGCCGTCTGAGAAACAAGCGGGGTCCACAACTAACAATCCATCATCCAGAGTTAGAATCGGAGACTGATACACACGCATCCATTGGACGCTAGCGATCTCCAAGGGCGTCTGTTGAACGCCAGAGAGCAGTACTGTTCCAATTATTGATGTGAGTGTGGATGCTCCACTTTGAATGGTCAAGGAGTCGATTTCAATAATGATGCTTCGCTCGTTAAGAATGAGATCAATTACATCACCTACGATTTTCCCACGAGTTACGCTTCTAGGTGCGTACACCAATGAGTTCACCGTTACATACAGTCTCATATGTGTATCTGGAAGGTCAGCAATGTCCGGAGACAGCGCCGCATACACTGGTATATTCATCGACGCATCGCCCATACGCGCTGCAGTATCGGGCATCGATATGTGAAGGCGTACAGTGTTAACTTTTGCATGAAGCTCCGTGGATTTCAGCAAAGGACACGGTTTCGAAAAAGCGATGTCTATTGTTTCGCGGTATTCACGGGGCTCATCAGAAAAAAACGCTATTTCTACATTGAGTGATCCAAATGGCGGTATCGCAGCCGGGAATATCGAGCTATCTACAACACTGAAGCTTGCGGAGTTTGTTACGCCACTCACCACCATTGTGTCATCATCAAGACTACGTATCGTGAGCGTTGCCCTGTAATTACGTCTGTAGTCTACATTCCCAAACTCAACAAGTGATTGCACATCAACAAGAGTTGGATTAAATCTTACAGACAATCCACCAACAGTCTGCCTACATCCCGAGCTGTCTGTTGCAATTAAACTATATGTGCCTTCGTTGCCAACACGTATGAGATGTTGCGTTGAACCATTGCTCCATTGATACAACATGAATCCCGGTGTTGCTTCAAGTGTAAGCGTATCTCCCTTGCATATCTTACCACCACCCCATGCATTCAGTGTTGTGCGTTTTGGTGTCTTCCACACAAAGCCAACAACCACACGGCCTACCTCACCTGCAGTTGCGCCCCATGAACTATTGCGAACACTATCGGCTGTTAATGGCGAAACGTGATATCCAGGCGTACCCCCGTCGAGTTTTGCGAAAAGTCCAGGCAACTGAGTTGTGAGTATCACTGCTCCACCACCACCACCACCACCGGGGCCATTTGATTGATAACGAGCTCCTTGTAGTCCGCCATTCCCTCCACGAACATCTACATCGAGCTGACCAACCAAAGAGGAAACATCAAGAAGCACCGTGCCTCCAGCACCACCACCGCCAGCACCATCACCCGGTTCTTTGGAGGCGTTGTTCTTCCATGCGGCTGTATCTCTTACTGCCAGGCCGCGTGAGAGGATTTGTCCTCCAGCACTAAGAATGTTTTTTGCCCTAATAACTACAATGCCACCACCGGCCATTCCTCCTGTCCCTTGTAGATTGTTCTGATGGCCACCGCCGCCCCCTCCACCAAGGAACACACGTTGCTTTAACAGAAGCGAGTCAACCGCTTGCCCAGGGTATCCACCCTGCAAACGAAAGTTCTTGCAGAACGTGTTTGCGTCTCCACCGTGGCCACCCATTGCTGCATTACTTCCACCAGCACCACCTGCGTTGCCCCCATTGCCGGCACCACCTCCGCTGCCGAGTGGACCGCGACCCGCAAGTATCTGCGTTGAAATTGGTGTTGCAATTCCTTCACCCTTTTCTCCACCCTCACCATAAAAGAAGAACGAGCTCCAATTTTTTGGGGTACATACATCACGAGGAAGGGAAGGGGCTCCACCACGAAAGCCAAGTCCTGATACGTCGATGTTTGAACGCATGAGGAGTTCACCTGCACACGCAATTACAACCACTCCACCAGTTGATCCATTAAATGGTCTAGCAATAACGGGCGCAACAGTTTCCGCATCTACAACACGAACAACACTCACAAGTTGTAGTGCCCCCGATGCGTCGTATGGATGCACCCAGGGCGATGTAAAAGTTATTCTATCGGTACCAACTGAACCTACAACAAGAAACTCCGCACATCCACTACCATTCATATCGGTTATCGTGCCGAAGGTTGAATCATCGCGTTCCTTGATTCGTGCACCCTTCATCTGAATCATCAGCACTTGATCTCCAACTCGGAATGACGTTGCCGAGCGCGTTCGTACCGTTGAGTCGCACGGCACGATCTCGGCTATGGACTCATAACGATTAATGATTCCCGATAATGGCTCATAGGCCACTGGGATACGGGGCTGAGCACTCGCAAGTATTGATGCGAGTGTGAGAATCCCAACGATATTGTGCCAGAGTCGGATCATGTTGAATGCAGTATGCTTCCAACTTCTGTGCCAATCTTCACAACTTTTCCCCATCTTTATACCATATGAAACCACTTTTACCGCCAGCACTTCGAAAAAAAGGCACCATTGGCATCATTTCGCCGGCATCGCCACAACGAGATATGTCTAGACTAGACAAGGGGATACAATACCTAGAAGGTCTAGGATATTCAGTCAAACTAGGGAGTTTTGCACGTTCTAATAATGGCTCCTATCTGGCTGGTTCTGACGCTGACCGAGTGTCAGATGTACACACAATGTTCCGTGACAAGCAGGTTGACGCGATTTTTTGCGCACGTGGGGGATATGGCAGTGCCCGTCTTTTACCAAATGTTGACACGTCCGTAGTACGAAAGAATCCTAAGATTTTTGTTGGATTTAGTGATACTACATCCTTACAACTGGCACTATGGAAATCTTGCGGACTTGTTACCTTTAGTGGTGCGATGCCTAGTGTTGATATGGTAGATGGATTTGATCCACACTCGGAAGAATATTTCTGGCGCGTGCTTACATCTCGCAGGCCCCTTGGACATCTCAGGCAACCAACGCTCCCTGAAACTGTTCAGCATGGCGAAGCAGAAGGCAGACTACTTGGCGGAAATCTCAGCGTGTTGTGTTCGTTACTCGGCACACCGTATATGCCTTCATTGCGTGGGGCCATTTGTGTGTTGGAGGATATCGGCGAGGAAACGTATCGTATCGACCGACTGTTAACACAACTTGCTCAGGCATCAACACGCACTCGCCCGGCAGCAGTAGCATATGGATTCTGGTCTCAGAACTCTCGTTCAAAGGAATCAACACCACATCGTGATGTGAACGAAGTTCTTGCCGAGCGTTGTGATCTTACGCGTGGTCCTATTGTATCTGGCCTGATGTATGGACACGAAGCCACCAAGTTCACGTTGCCATTGGGTGTGCGCGCGCGCCTTACAACTAAGACTAAACGCTTAACCATACTTGATGCCGCAGTTCAATGAACGATTGTTCTAGCCAATGCCAGCAGCAGATCGTGGAGCACTGAGATGGGTTGCCCACATTTTAATGCAATCAATGATGCATATTCTGAATTGCTCCAAAGCGAACCATATGCTGTAATTGCGTAGTTGCCTGATTTGTGGAGCGTAGCAACCAATTCACCTAACGCCAAAGCCCCTTGCTCACGAATCTGCATGGCAACGGCATCACCTTCTTCAGCGTACGCAAGCACTGCATGACCAATCCGCGACACGCCATCGAGGGAAGCCGATCTCAACGCTACCATAATACTCTCTTGATCCTCTGCATCGGCTCTCACATAGGAAGCAACAGGACGCACGAGCAATGTTTCAGGGCCGCGACTATCTAGCATTCTTGCTACAGCAATACATGCCTTGCGTCCAAGCCAGAAGCCCCCTCCCGCATCCTCGATACGTGGGCCCCAACCACCGCAACGTTTGAGTACACCAGCTTCATCACGTAAAAGTGCGATGGAACCTGTACCTGCAATGAGAACCAAGCCCGGACCTTTTCCGTATGCGGCATATGCAACTAGCTCAGCATCGCTCATCACAATAAGTTCGGGAACCTTACTCTCAACGTACATTTCCCACGAATCGCGAAATGCCCGTCTGTAGCGATGATGTTCGTAGGGCGTCCAAACCCCAGCCATGCCAACTATGATGGCATCGAGCTGGGTGGCAACATCATCGTCTTGGGTAACACCTGTGCCCACTAAGAACGAGCCAAGCATGCGGCACAGCTCATCCGTCCGCTGGTCATGCACCGTTGGTTTTACGCTAGGAAGTCTAGTGCGCGCAACACACTCACCGTCCGCGGCAAGTGCAACATCTGTGGAGGTGCCTCCGCCATCAATTAGTATCGCTCGCATGAAGTAGCCGATGCGTTAGAAAATCAGTCGGCCTTCGGTGGCTGCCAAGATCCACGGCGCCACGCTTGAAGTTCGAGCGTTACCGAACCTACGTAGACTTTCATCTTAGCTTTTAGTGGTACACGGGCGTCATCGTCTGAGAACCATCCTTCGAACCTACCTGTAAGACCGTAGACACCTGTCCAGTTTGCATCACCGCTGAAGTATAAAGACTTTACGGGGTAGGAGGAAGATTCAATTGAAACGTCTTCCTTATTTCCCTGAAAATTGATGACAGTGTTTACCGTGTCTTCCATGATCATGGTTGGCAAGCGCAAACTCTTTCTTGAGAGCAGGAGAGCTCGTGCGGCAAAAAGCAATGACGCTCCATCATTAAATCGCTTCTTAATGTCAAACACTTTTGATTCTACCTTTTGCTTGTCGCGGAACTTCTCCGCGTATATCTTCTTGTTGGTATAGTCAAAAACGTATTGGTCAAACTCCCATTTCCCGTCATCCATCTGAGTGTTGGCCGTAAACTTGTTTGAATACGTTGCCGAGGTATCGAGCCATGATTCATAGATGGAATGGAGAGAAACGAACGGAATGTTTGGATGCGAATCGATAAACACCTTTACTTTCACAACTCTCTGCCCATTAAGCGTTGTGAACGGCTCTGTTACGGTTTTCACCGTTCCAAGAGTGACATTCAAATACGATACTCTATACGTAAGCTCCTCACCAACAAAGATAAACCCACTGGTATGAGCATTCGTGATTGGGACATTTGCGGCTGACATGACTAGCATGCCAATCGATAGGCAGATCCATCTGATCATAACAATTCCAATGTATAGCGGCGTGTGAATATTCTACTTCAGGTTTGCAATCTTCTTTGCTTCGGGGAAAAGCTCAATTGACTTCTTTACCTGTTTGTCCATCGTGAGCATTACAGCAGTGTAGCCGTTGTTGTTGAATACTGCTCGTGCGATGAGTGCCTTAACAGCAAGACGCAGATAATCTTCGTCTACGTTGTATTCATCGTCCTTCCACTCTACGTCCTTTGCCTTAGCAAATGACTTCATTACGTCGATGTCGGCACTGGTAACTGAAAATTCTCTGATGAACTTCTTCATATCTGAGCCATAGCCCAACCTGATATCCTTGCCACGGTTCTTCATCACTTGGTCTGCGGTCTCCCAGAAAATATTCTTCGCACGCAGCTTGCGTGCGAGGAAACCAATGGTGTCTTGCTTAACGATGTAGTCTGGAGTAACACCGCCGCCGCCATATACAGTTCTGCCGCCGAGTGTTTTGAACTTAGGCTTAGACTTGGATGTATCATCCGAATTGTGCTCGATATTGTCTCCCTCATCACCTTCGTCTCGTCCAACACCTTTATAGTATTTGGACTTGTCATCGTACGGACGCTGGATGAGTCTGCCTGATGGAGTGTAGTAGCGAGAGATTGTTAGGCGGAACGCACTTCCGTCTCCAAGTGGATACTGACGTTGAACAAGCCCCTTGCCGAATGATGTCTCACCAACAACCAGCCCTCGGTCGAGATCTTGCACTGCACCGGAAACGATCTCGCTAGCCGATGCACTTCCGCCATTGATCATAACGATGAGGGGGATGTTTTCGAGTGCGCCACCACCTGTTGACCAGAAGTCCTCATCGAATTCAGCGCGACGTCCCTTTGTGTAGACGAGTTTCTGCCCGGCCGGGATTATCTCATCGGCAATCTTGAAGGCTTGGTCGAGATATCCACCAGGATTATATCGCAGATCAAACAGAAGGCGCTTCATTCCTTGTTCGCGCAGTTGAGCAACAGCGCTCATGAGTTCGTCATGTGTAGTTGCGCTAAACCGATTAGCAGTAACGTAGCCAATGTCTGTGCCATCGATCATGAAATGAGCATCAACTGAATTAATCGGGATTTTGTCTCGAATAACATCAAAGACGAGCAGGTCTTTCTCACCTGACCTACGGATGTGAAGCTTAACTACCGTTCCTTTTTGACCGCGTAGTTTCTTTGGAACCATCTCACGCGTGAACTTCACCGCCGACGTATCGTTGATTCGCACGATCTTGTCACCAGCCTGTATACCTAGGCCTTCGCTTGGTCCACCAACGATTGGGGTAACAACAGTAATCGTGTCGTTCACAATATCGAATTCAACGCCGATACCTTCGAATGAACCACGAAAGTCTTCTTCAACTTTAGCCATCTCTTTAGCGGCGATGTACACGGAGTGAGGATCTAGCTCATCTAACATGCCACGTATTGCGGCCTCTGTGAGCTTCTGTGTGTCCACGTCCTCCACGTAATTCTTTGCAGCCATGGACAGCACGTCCGAAAACTTGCGCGTCTGATCCATGACGGAGTCGCCAGAGAAGGCCGGCTGGACAAAAAAGCCAATTCCGATACCAACGGTTACGGCCGTGAGTGACAGGAGAACGAGTCTAAAAAAGCGTGTCTTCATGTGTAGGGGGCCAGACATGTGTAGGGGGCCAGAGTGGCGTCAAAACTACGAAACGAGCAGCACGTAGGTGACGGTGCTGCAGGGTTGTAAGTGTGATATAACAGTTACCGTATGATGCACATCGTGCTCAATATGGCGGAATCAGTAGTAATGCGGCAGCCGTACGCTCCCGGACGGAGTCCCGTAACATCCAAAATGATGGCCATTGTAGGCTCCCCGCTCCAAGAGCGCTCTAGGACTGTAACACCAGACACATCTACAAGGCGAACAGTTGCGGCTGATGTGGATCTCTCTAGAACAAGAGTAACGTTCTCTCGGGCTGGTTGTGGTATGGCAACCACGCCTCCAAGAATGCGCTGGGTAGTTGATTCAACTGGCGTATTGCAACGGCTTATTCCCGAATAAATAAGCCCCTTACCACGTCCAAGAAGGGCAATCTTCCGCACTAAACATCCTTGGCGTAGCTCAAGAGTATCCGAAAGCTCAAGCGTTGTATCAGCTACCTTAGGTTCAAAGCAGGCGATGAGACTTGCTCTACCACCCAACGGACGCACGTCTATTGAGAACTGCTGTTGCGGAAGACTAAATAATACATTCTGCTGAACATAGATGTAAGATAAAAGAATGGGGCTGATCCCTGAATTCATGAGATTGATGGTATCGCATGTTAACACGCCAATTGAACATGCTCCAAAATCTATACTGTAAACTGGGGCAAGGTTGCCGTTAACACTCAGCATGAAGCCCGGAATTGTGTCAATCGTTAACGTCACATTATCTGCGGAGTCAACGGCCTCAAAACCGTAGATCGCATCGAGATACGGATCGATGACGTCTATCCGATACTTTTGCTCGAGATCTGCAGAGTCTGTTATTGTAACGATGCAGTTCACAACAACGCTATCGAGCACTCGGGCACTGCGCAAGCCGAGGTCTGAACCAACATTGTCGTTGATAACTACATCAACACGCGTTGAACAAACATCCATTTCAGCTTGAACTTTAGGTCCACTCTTATCTAGTTGCTCATCAAACACGGCAATAAGCGCGGAGCGCTCTACGCAGGTGTCTCCAAGAATAAGAGTGTCCGACACTATCTGCTCGGCCGTTCCTGTTCTACAGAACCTGACCATCAGACGTTCGCCAGGTAGCATAGTGAAGGGGCTTTGCGGACTTGATACTGTTGACGCACCCTTGAACCGAGCCGATGTGATGGTATGTGGATACAGGCCATAGTTTTCGATTTCGAATGAATCGCAGCGCTCTCTATCTATCGGGACAATGTAGCTGCGTTGCAACGGATTTGCGTCATTACGCAGACCAACAGGCGAGATTGTAAAGCCCACAAGTGCTAAATCATATTTTGTCTTTTGGCCTACTGCATCAACCGCTTCAACCGTAATCGAACCATCGAGATATGGATCTGCAAGTGCTATGCGAAATGGCACAACGGCTTGAGGGGGCAAGAACGATCCTAGCGTAAAAATCACATTGTTTTCTGTCCCTGGTACCAATACAACGGACGAAACACGAGAGTCCGCAATTAGCGAGTCGGTAACTGATCCATCAAAACCACGGCATGAAACAACCCCTGCAATCACTGGCGGTGTTATATCTAGTGGCCGGAAGGACATACCACCAAGATATCCGTATGAGTTAGCCAAACCATATCCATAGACATAGATGCCGAACGTGGTGTCGGCCTTGATCGCATGCACACCATCAGTCATGTTGATCTTAGCCCACGAGAATGCCGAAGCGCCAATCTGTTGGAATAGTCCAGTATTCACCAATACGTTATCTAGCATGAGCGTTGCTACCTTGGAAGTTGGTATCACAACGTTCAGCCATTGTTCTTTATAAATCGAGTCTGCCTTAGAAAGAACTCCCGTGGCATTAGAATATTGATAAGACTGGATGCTAATGAACCGATATTGACTCATGTATTGTTCAGAAGGCGGAACAATCATCATGAATGGATCACCCGTGCGCCGGTCCTGGGTGCTTAAAGCCGATCCTGATGTTTTCTTGTATTGTGCTGTGAGCGTTGGTCTGCTTGTTTGGATCTCTTTTGCAAACAGCAGGCTATCTTCAAAGAAGCCCCCTGCAGGTAGTATAGTGCGCTCCTGACCATCCACATAGACAACAGTAGAATCATAGGCAGCAACAACACGATAGATGTCGTAACCCACACTGAGCTCAGTGCTCGAGCGTGAGAACGGAGTAACAAATCCGTTTTTTCCCCACGTTCTGATTGGGTTGAGTTGTTCTACAACGCAGTCTCTAGATGCTAACTGTCCGCGGAAATCTATTGGTAGCGTTGCGCGTTGATGCCCAGAAAAAACTGCAACCGGTTTTGTTGCACGAATGAGCGTACCAGTGAGGTCGGGGTTTTTTCCAACTCGCATATCCGCCTGCACCAGATATGACTCGCCTTCCTGAAGTTGAATGCGTTGAGAAACCCGATTAGGGTTCATCGGGGTAGGAACCGATGGTGTGATATTCACGAACGTACTATCGGCAGTTGCTACAACGGCAAACTGTGACGGTGTTGATGCAGGATCAATACCGTTTGAAAGACCATCACGAACATCTGAGTTGTAACTAACAACAACGTAATCTTCAGCGAGTGCGTCGGTAGGTAATACGAGAAACGCGTCACTCGTTAGTGATGCTTGATTCAATGCATAGACAGTTACATCGTCATCGGCTTCAATATGAAAACTCTGCAGCACTGCCTTTTCGTTGTCTGAGTTAACCCAATCCAAAACCACACCACTTGCGTTCACGCCACGAAGTTCCGCACCGCGGTAGAATACACTCATGGTGTACAATTGCCGGATATCGGTTATAGTGAACGCCTGGGTCCTTATTGCACCGTTGTCTAGCCGCCACGTAATCTTGCCCGATGTAGGCCTATCTGCTCCAACATATATGTAGAGCTCGTGTTCCTTAGCAAGCACCGCATCAGTGAGAATCTGATCTTCATTGTTGTGAAAGTTGGGGATGTAGGTAAACCAGAAATCACGTCCTTTACTATCTGGCCACGTCTGCGAGAACAATTCAGAACAATTGAATATAAAAAGCATCGTAAGTACGGCCAGGCGCAGTAGCAACATCATAACATCATCTCTCCACGTGGCGCCCCCTCAGAGTCATACAATACAACAGCGCAATTTTGTGCAGACACAGTAACAGAGGCAAAACCACCGCCAGTATGCAACGCCCTTGTGTTTGCACCCTTTGCCGTAGGGCGAGAGCCACCTCCACCTCCACTAACAAGGCAGCCAAAGGTATCGTCTGGGTGTTTGATTGTTTGGAGGTCATGATCATGTCCACAACAATAGAGCATCACCTTATGTGCGTCAAGTATGGGTTTTACATTGTTCACAAGAAATGGCTGGTCTCCGTAATGGCCGTAGCTCCGAAGTGGATGATGACCCGCAACAATATGGTGCTGTGCTGTAGATAATGCCAATGTTTTTTCTAGCCATTCGAGCTGCTTCTTCCAACCATCACTTTTCTGCATAAGTGGTGTAGTGTCAAGAGCCGTAAGCGACATTTTCGTTACATCGTCAAGTTTGAATTCCGTGGACCAAGTTCTGTCTGGCATGTGCCATTTCGGGTTCCGTTGCCCATACGCTACTTGCGCTTCTACGTCTCCACGGTAGTCGTGGTTCCCGAGTATTGCCCACCACGGTAGATCCAAGCCTTTGTAGACGTTTTCAAATTTAGTTGTCCATTGCTTGTCCATGGCCGACGAAACGCCACGTGGGTAGATGTTGTCTCCTGTGCTCAGCACAAACATCGGTTTGGTAGCAAGAGCAACAGTCTTCATTCCAGTGGCAACTGCCTTTTGCAGACTACCGCCTGTACCCCAGTCTCCCACCACCAAGAATCTCAGTTCCGGCTTGGTGGCCAGTGCGGAAAAACCCTGAAATGGGCGGAGTATGAGGCCCGCTGCGAGGGTTGTTAAAAAGTGTCGGCGAATCATCGTTCGCCAAAGTACGATATTCGCGTCGTGCAAAAACTCTCACACCAAGAACTACTGTCTGCTCGGCTTACTGCTGATGAGGCATCGCATGCTCCTCGGCACCCAATTGTGGCTGTTTTGCACGATATCCGCAGTCTCTATAACGTGGGCTCTATGTTTCGGACGGCAGATGCGTTTGCCATAGAGCGCCTATATCTCTGTGGCTACACCCCAGCACCACCACGGCCCGAGATTGCAAAAACGGCTCTCGGAGCCGACAGCGTGGTTCCGTTTACCGTATGCAGGTCTGCCATCGAGGCAATCAGCAATCTCAAACAACAAGGATTTCACGTTTTTGCCGCAGAAATAGCACATTCGTCGAGGGACCCAAGAACATTGACGGCCACAGACTTTCCCCTAGCCATTGTTTTTGGCAATGAGCTTACGGGAGTTTCTGATGAGTTGCTTGCTGTTTGTGATGATTCGTTAGAAATCCCTATGTACGGAACCAAACACTCCCTTAATGTTGCCGTTGCTGCAGGAATTGTACTGTCCACAGCAGTTAACCGTTATCGAGATAATACCACATGACCATTGCCATCCCTACACTCGCCCTGGCCAACCCAATTCTCTCCAACGTCCGCGAAGTTTGCACCCGCCTAGGCTGGGAGATTAAAACAGCTTCACTTGACGAATGTGGCAAGCTTCTTCTGAACAATCATGTAGAGATGGCCCTAACAAGCCCCTTAGGGTATGGAAGGGGCGTAGGGCGCGTTGATTATCGCATTGTAGCTGGCCCATGTGTTGCACTCGAAGACTATACCAACGCCTATGGAATCTGGTTTCCGAAGAATGGCGGATCTCTTGTGAGCTTTTCTGCCAACGAGCCAGATTCGTTCCCGGCACTCGCGGGACGGATGGTGATGGCGGAAAAATTTGACGTGGTTCTGACGCAAGCGCTTTCAGGGGCCGAGGGAGACTGTGTGTTTGGGCCAACGTCTGAGAATCCAAACCCTGCAATGGACCTTGGCGAGGAGTGGTTTGATCTTATTGAGTCTCCCCTACCTTTAGCAGTATGGGTTTGCCGTGTAGACGCAGATATTGAAGACGTTGAGAGAACCGTACTCGAATTTGCCGATTCGCTTCTTGTACAAAAACCAGTTAGCGAGGTTGTTCCCCCAACATCCGACCATATGCCACGCGAAGGCAGAATAATCTACCGCTGGACGTCCGATATTCAAGAAGGGCTAGATGCAGCACTCCATAGCATGTTCTACCATCAACTCCTACCAGAGATACCAGCTATCAAGCTCTACGGCAAAGACTAACGTTCTACTGGTATCTTTGTGTTCATTCAAATTGGAGAATATCATGCAGATCTATGTAGACAGTGCCAACCTTAAAGAGATCCAACACGCAGCATCTCTTGGTTTTATTAGTGGCGTTACAACAAACCCGTCTCTCCTGGCAAAGGAAGACCCGTCCACCAACATGCGCGAACTCCTGCTTAGCATTCACGAGAGTGTTGGAGGGCATACAAGCGTTGAGGTCATCAGCACGGATACCGATGGCATGCTGAGAGAGGCAGACGAGATACTGTCGTGGTTCCCAGATGCAACGATTAAGATCCCATTTATTCCTGCAGGACTTGCAGCAGTGCGGAAACTGTCTGATCAGGACATCCCAACAAATGTGACCTTACTTTTTACACCCAACCAAGCGCTCATCGCTGCCAATGCTGGTGCCACATACGTTAGTTTGTTTCTGGGCAGGCTAGACGATATAGGAACAGACGCGATGATCGCACTCAACGATACTTGCGAGATATGGGACACACAGGGCCTTGAGTCGCTCATCATCGCCGCTTCTATCCGCACGCCAGTCCACTTGCTAGAATGTGCGAAGGCCGGCGCACATATTGCAACCGTACCGTACAAAGTCATCATGCAGTCGATGAAGCACCCTCTCACCGATGCTGGTCTTGAGACGTTTCTCAAAGACGCAGCGAAACTAACAATGTAAGATTGGTGTTGTGCAAGCCATGAAACCCGTCAATCTTTTGGTTAGCACAGGGAGGAGTATTGCCTTACTCCTCCTGTTATTTCTTGCTGTGCACCCTTCGAGCACGTCTGCGGACGATAAAGCAATTGGTAAAACGGCACTTGAATTTGTCCTTCAAGATCAATTCGAACAATCATGGGCATGGACCAAACATTGGAAAGGGAAACCTACGGTGATTGTGATGAGCGACCGTGCCGGTAGCGACTACACAACAAAGTGGTCAGAACCGCTCCACACAAAATTCAAAGAACGGATTCAGCTTGTTGCAATCGCTGATGTTTCATCGGTGCCGAGTTTCATCAAAGGCCTTGTCCGTAGCAAGTTCAAGGAGGCGTTCGCCAATAGCATCCTGCTTGATTGGGACGGAGATGTTTGCAAGTATTATGTACTTCAACCAGGCATACCAAACGTCTTCTTCCTCGATGCACAAGGTATCGTGCGCCTTCATACATGGGGCAAAGGGGCTCGTGAACACGTAGAGGCCTTTTCTTTGAATGTTGAGCGAATACTTTCTCGACCTTAACAACGGAGTCAACTATGCCTGCAACCGTAGACAAGTCCGCAAAACGTTCGGACATCGTTCGTCACGCTGCGGATGTGTTTGCACGTGCTGGGTATCACGAGTCTAAGATGCAGGACATTGCAACGGCGGCAGACATAGGAAAGGGCACGATCTACGAATACTTTCGAACGAAGGAACAGCTTTTTCTCGCCGTATATGATGCGTGGATGACTGACTACGAAACGCTCATTCAAACACGCGTGGACGCTTCTCCCGATGCACTGGCCAAGGTAGATTCAATTAGAAATAGTGCTGTTGAATTTTATGAATCTCGCGCAGAACAAGCACCATTGCTCCTAGAGTTCTGGGCTCATGCACTGCGGACAGATAATCCGGCCTTCCTCGAACGAATAAATCGGACCCGTGGTTTCTTGCGAGACATAGGCATGAAACTCACAAGCGAGTTGGTGGAAGCTGGGTGGTTTACCGAGGTTGATTCGCGAGCATTCACAGACCTTGAGGCAGGAATCAGCGACGGCATTTTCCTCGCCTGGGTTCTTGAAGGACGTACATTTCCGTTAGCTAAGGCGTTTACATTTAGGCAAAGTGTTGTCGGTCTTGGACTGCTTACGTCCGACTCACGAGCATTGCTGACCGACAAGCTTCGTGCAAAACTCAAACGCGGACTATAACATCCGTCTATAGCAGAAGCAGATAAAAAAGCAGAGCCAAGGTGCCGTAGCGCACGCTCAACTTGATACCAGGACGAAGACTTGATCTCTCGTACGCATCAATGGCCCATGCTATGATGAGCGTACTTATCATGATCGACACCATCATGACAACGCCACCGGCCAGTCCAAACTGCTTGAATTGGGTGCGGCCAATACCATCCCACCACGGCGAACCAAACAACAGCAGCAAGTGAATCACGTAGATGTACAACGAGCGCGTGCCAAAGAGCACGTACCAGTTGCGCAGTCTATACGTATGCTGCAGGACAAACACGCTGCCACTAAAAATCATCAAAACAATTCCAAGTCGGCGCACAACAAGAAGCACGCTTTCAGGCGATTCGAGAATGTTTGCAGCAACACCATTAGCAAGCATCACGTGGTGAAGAAGCAAGGCGCACCCCGCAATCACTGCACCAAAACGTAGACCAAGTTTCTTAAGACGTTGGTCGCGGTGCTCAGCCGGAACTCCATGTAGGTAGGCACCAACAACAACACCAAAAAAGAGATACGCCCCAAATGGGAAGAACGGAAACAGAGATCCGTGTAATGCACTTGTATATGGGGCCAACCATACCGGCATTGCTTTATCTACAATGGGTAGGCCCATCAGAGGTGTGAAGGCCAGAATACCTACCGCCGTAACAAGCCCCCTAACACCCATCGAGGTAACGGAGCGCGTTGAGCTCATAACGAGCACGTAAACGAGAAGCGCAAAGCCCGTTAGCTGAAGGATGTTAACTGCAAGAAAAACCTTCCACGTTGCTGCCGGAAGAAACGGCATGTCCCAAAGCCGATTGGCCGGGAAAAACATGAGGTAGCCAAGACCCATGATAGTGATCGCCCATCGGATACGTTTCCCCATCACATCCGGACGAATACTACCATGGGCATCGCGCTTGGTTGCAAACACGTGAACTGCACCAGAGACCATTAAGAACACTGGTGCCGTTAGTCCACGAACCCAATGCCAGACACTCCACGGCATCTGTGTTACGTCGATGATTGAGGAAGATACTAAAGCATCAAGGACATGACCTTGCATCATGAAAAGCATTGCTACGAACCTAGCTAGATCAAGCGCATACAAACGTCCATCAGGAACCGCCGTGTATTTATCTGCTGCACGCGTTGCCGAACGTGACGATTTGTCTCGTTGAATGGCCTGAGCTAGCGCTCCGCGATGTGTACGTGATGCAAGCCACATTGTACAAATTTCACGAGTATACCCGTCACTACCGCATGAATCGTTGTTCACGTTTCGTTCACCATCCAAGGAACGGTTTACTACGGCCGTATGTTTGTATCGCAGTAACGTTAAAAACTCCTAGGGGGTAGTTGTGAAAGTTGTGATTATTGGAAGTGGATTTGGAGGACTTACAGCTGCCATCAGGCTGCAGGCCAAGGGATTCGACGTTGAGATTGTTGAAAAGCGAGACAAACCAGGCGGCCGTGCCTATGCATACGAAAAAGATGGGTTCGTCTTTGATGGTGGCCCTACAATTATCACTGCCCCCTGGCTCATTCATGATCTGTTTTCACTCTGCGGAAAACAAACGGAAGACTATGTACAGTTAGTACCCATCAACCCGTTCTACAACGTTAGATTTCAGGACGGTACCGTGTTTCGGTACAATGGAAATAAGAGTGAAGTGCTGGAACAAATTCGACAGTTCAATCCCGCCGACGTAGCAGGCTACGAACGTTTCTTTGCCAAAACCGCGTCAATCTTTAAAACGGGTTTTGAACTTATTGACCAGCCGTTTACACACTTCACCGATATGTTGAGTGTGTTGCCAGACCTGATTCGGCTTCGCTCGGACAGAAGTGTGGCTTCATTTGTAAACACGTATATCAAAGATCCGCGGCTTCGTCAGGTGTTTTCCTTTCACCCGCTCCTGGTTGGTGGTAATCCGTTTCAGACCACGAGTATCTATGCCCTCATCCATAAACTCGAACAAGAATGGGGCGTTTGGTTTGCAATGGGTGGTACGGGCCAACTGGTGAAGGCCCTAGTGAAACTCTTTACTGACATCGGTGGGCAAATTAGATACAACACTGAGGTGGCTCAGATCGCCATCAATGGCCACGGTCCACGCCCCATTGCTCGTGGCGTACACTTGGAAAGTGGCGAGTTTATAAAGGCAGACGTAGTAGTAAGCAATGGAGACGTTGCGCAGACCTATCTCTCACTGATTCCCTCCAAATACCGCCGCCACAACACCGACGCGCACATCACAAACATGCGCTACTCGATGTCGCTCTTTGTTATCTACTTCGGCACAGACAAACAATATCCAGACATGGCACACCATGAGATCCTCATGGGTCCACGTTACAAAGAGCTGATCGAAGACATCTTTACCAAGAAGCACCTTTCAAACGATTTCTCTTTGTATCTCCACCGTCCAACTGCTACAGACCCCTCACTTGCACCCGCTGGATGTGATTCTTGGTATGTGCTTTCTCCCGTGCCCCATTTAGCATCGAACACAGACTGGAGTGTGATGAAGAAGGTGTATAGAGACCGGATAATGGGAGAACTAGAGCGCCGATATATGCCAGACTTGCAGAAACATATTGTGTCAGAGCATATCATCGATCCAGTTCACTTTAAGGACACACTCAACTCGCATCTTGGAAGTGCGTTTTCTGTTGAGCCCATTCTTACCCAAAGTGCATGGTGGAGACCTCATAACAAGAGTGAGGATATCCAGGCCTTGTACTTCGTTGGAGCGGGAACACATCCTGGAGCGGGCCTGCCTGGTGTGATGAGTAGCGGAACCATCGCATCACGGTTGATCGCGCATGATGCTGTACAATCCGCTCAGTAACGGATAGCGTCAAACCGAACGCGCACGCCTAGAGCAAGAGCAGCAACACCTCTGTTGCTCAATACGTGCATAGAAAGCTCCGGTCCAATTGCCAAACGATCTAGCACCATGAACTCATATCCAATCCACGAGTGTACACCAAACTCAGAAGCTGTGCTGTTCGCACGCTGGTCCTGGTCTATACGCCAGATCGACTGAAGAACGTACACACCAAGACCTACCCCGATGTCCAATGACCAAGGATTCATAGATATCGCCATTTGCACTGGAATAGCCGTTAGTCCCACTTTTACATCGGGAATATTCGTTGTGCCCTGCGTTTGAAGTACCTCACTAGAAAACGTGACGTAACCAGTTTGCAGACCTACCGCAAGAATGTGATTGGGACGCCACAACACCTTACCGATGAAGGACGAGCCCAAGAACGTGTTGGTTGTACTTTGGGCTGCAGGTGGTGCCTGATACTTGGTAACCTGTATGGCACCGCTGACTACGGTTTCGAGAGTAAAGACGCTGTCTGTTTGTGCTCGCACAAGAACACTCCACAGAATAAGTAGCGCTGCCATGAACGATGTTTTCATGGTTTAGCCTGACGTGTATAGAATAAAGCAGCTAGCAGCGTTGGATAGTTTGTTAAGATTCCATCAAACACGTCTGCCTCTAGGTATTGCAGAATGAAGTTCTCATCGTCGAGCGTCCACACATACACTTCTCTTCCTTCCTTCTGCATTTCCTTTACGAGGGCATCTTGAGTACCTGCCGTAAATCGTGGCGCCCATACTTCCGCATTCACTCGTCGGACAACGTCTACGTCTAGTTCACATAGAACTGGCGTTGTGCCCTTTAACGGACTTGCCTCATAGGCATTGAGTATGTCGTCCTCAGGTATTCCAAACAGTATTCGGATATCTCTATTACGCGTCTTTGCGTAATCAAGCATTTCCTGTTGAATGCGAATAACACTGTCAACAACAAGGGGCTGCTTATTATCCAACCATACAAACGACAACAACGTACTATCAATAACGGCCTTGAGGGTCTCGCGGAGAGTGGGGATCTGTTCACCATTTACAAGGCGAGCCACCGTCCTCATTTGAAGTAGCGTGTAGTTCTCAACACTACCAATCACATAAGGGCTAGGAACAGTACGCGCCGTAAATGTTGGGTCGTGAAAGACAATCGGAATGCGTTCCTTGGTCATACGTACATCAATCTCGATGCCGGTGGCACCAAGTGTACTGGACAGTAGCATCATTGATATACTGTTTTCACTTCGGCCAAGGCGCTCAGAGTTTCTACCACCACCGCGGTGTGCGATGATTTGAAATCCACGCAGACGAGTTCTACTTGCAGACACCTTACGCATCCGGATATAATATCGTCCATTTTGGAGTTGCAATGTTCCCTGAAGGACCAGCCCCTTTCCAGTTCCCTTCCCTTCAACAAGTTCCTTGCCGCCTTGATCTGCAGGAGCAGATAGATCTAGTCTGCCAGCCTCCGGACCGGTTACTGCTCTCCATGTTCCAATAAATATTGCAGAGTCCGCCTTTGCACCACCAGCGGCAGACACAAACGTTACATTTCTAGCAGCATAGATGGTGAATCTCAATCCATCAAAGTGCACGGCCACCGTATCTCCTAGTCTGCCGTTTCCTTCTTCAACCATATACGTGCCACTTACAATCACCCTTCGTGTTCCATCAAGGGGCGTTGTACCGGCCAGTTCAGCTTGATAGTCGATCACGGGGAGCTGAACAGGATCTAACTGGCTCACACATGATAGCGTTAGCCACATGAGAGAAACAATCAATATGATCGAGATGTATCTCAAAGGATGAACCCAACAAACAGTTCGGTAGAAAACAGTCGATCTCTAAACGTATTGTAGAGGAACCACGCCTGATACGGATTATTGGAATTGGCAAACGTTATCCCAAGAACAACGTGTGTATCATGCCAAAAGGGTTGTTCAATTGCAAACGTAAACGAACCACCGATAACGGTGTTTGTGTTGGAGCGAACAACTTGATCTGCAATCTGTTGTTCTAACGACATGAGTAATTCGATTTCTGCGCGAGCCGACAAGGTCATTTTATCGAAGCGCCACGACGTACATATCATCGGCTGGTTGATCCACCGATTCTGGATTGTATTAAATCCGTCGATAAAAGTGATATTTCCATAGACGAAAGACACAGAGTAGCCTAGGCCCACAGACGCTGGCCCTATGTCTAGCGCATACATCCCACCTGCCTGAGCAATAGACGTAGCGAGATTTGATCCTACACGTCCGTAACCCTGCAGACCGAATGGAAAAGCAAGCCGCCATCGAATATCTAACATTGGCGCAGGAGTGGGATATTCCGTTAGTGGTTGAGGGAGGATAATGAGGGACAGTCCTATCGAACCGTTAAAACGTATCGTTTCAACAGACCGCGATGATATAACATAGTGCTTATCATCGTTGGATGGAAAAGTACCTGAACTGTCGGTTGCTGATGAACAATCCTGTCCATTTGCAACAAAAAGCATCACTAATGTAAGAAGCAATCTCATTGCTCTTTTAGGCCACTAGGCGGAACAATAACGAAGGATTCACCCTTAGCCCCTTGGTCCGCAAGTGGAACCATTTCAACTTCGAGGTCTGAGCCCGAACGTTGAACAGTTACGTAATGAAACGGACGTATTGCCTCACCTGCGTAGAGATCTTCGTGAGTGCGAGATGGTTCATCTACGTATACGAAATGGCGAGGGCCACCACCACCACCGGTTACCACGAAGTGTTTATCCTGGTCACGGAAATGTTCATACGTATGCGAATGACCACTGAGCCACAGGCGCGACTTAGGTGACTTCTGGAAGATGGGTACGAAATATTGTTTTAGAATATGTTCATCTTGAACGATCGAAGAGTTAGTAAATGGCGGATGATGTCCACAGACAACAATACATCGTATAGATGGATCAGCAGTAAACTGCCGCATTCGCGTTTTGAACCATCGGAGTTGTTTAACCGCGGTATCACGGCTAAACTCATCGAAGTTCGTATTCAGCATTACAAAGGCAATGGAATCAGTCACCGTAGTATACCAGCGAGACTTGGCTATAGGGAATCTCGATGTTAGGTTTTGATATCCAACATCATCGTCACCAATATATTCATGATTGCCATAGAGAGGATACGTTGGAATGCGTGCTCGAAATACTGGACGAATAATCCGATCGAAGTATTTCCATTCATCTTTTGATTCGCCAGACCAAACAAGATCTCCCAAGAGGATTAACGCGTTGGGCTTTGCCGCAACTATTTGTTTGACAAGATCACCCTGGATCACATTGTGCTCTCGCCACACTTCAAAACGTCCAGTTCGCTGAAGGTCTCCCACAACTGCAATAAGCACGGGTGATCCCGAAGGCGGGCGAGACCCAAACGGGAACCTTGCACGAGACGGGCTTGCACATTGCACCAACGTTAGCAGCGAAAGAGTTACGATTGTTATTATTCGCACCATATCACCTCGAATACAAAGACGGACATTACAGTTACGAGACCACAGTGGCTAACCATTAACACAAGGTCCGACACAACGTCAGCTAGCTCAAACCCACCCATCGCCATGATGGTTGCATTTACGCCAGGCATAACCAGCGGTATCAATACTGGAAACGAGAGTACAGGAAGTAGAGCACTACGACTTCCAGCTTTTGCTACGATTGCAGACGTGATAGTAATAACGCAGGCCATCCCTGCACTGCCGATGATTGTTATAAACACGAGGAGCCATGGAGAACCGATGCGTACGGATGTCATGAACACAACGAACAATGCAACAACTGCAAGATTAGACATCACGGAGAATACTACATTGCCAAGTAGTTTACCCCAGAACACGTCCATAGGTTGCGTACTCAGCCGAAGGTAAAGTGCCGTCCCTCGTTCTTCTTCACTTACGAAGCCCCTGCTGAGCCCCATCATCGCTGTAAAGAACATCACTACCCACATAACTCCAGCGGCGATTGGGCGGGGCATTGGTTCGTCTGCACTTGAGAAAGCTACGAGTGCAACGGCGGTAACAACATAGAGAGCCACGGCCGTGAGTCCATAGCGCGTTCGAATCTCGCTACGGAGATCTTTTGCCACTACCGCAACCCATGAGTAGGCGCTTTTCACCAGCGGAAACGTGCGCCTGCATTAAGGCCAAATTTCTGGATGCTCCATGGTCCCGATGTGATTGCATCGCCGAGGAGCAGTGTATACATTGCCTCTACAAAGATGGACGTACGGAATGTAATTGGGTACGTAATTCCTAGGCCACCAAACACTCCAAACTGCAGCGCCGTAAGCTCCGGGATTTTGTCTGGAGTAACCGTCTGCTGAGAACTTCCATCGGGAAACGTCCAACCCCCTGGGCGAATGATCGTACGTTGTACCGTGGCGCTACTTCCAACGGGCATCGAGACTTGTACACCTGTGGTTAGATAGAAATAGCGACGTGGGAACCACTCCACACCAGCCCCGAAAGTGAGGTAGGGGGCGTTAACTAAAAGAGTTGTACCTTCTTGATACGGAATAAACGTTTTTGATGCTGTGTCGAACACTGTTGTTATCGTGCTATCAGGTGATAAGATAGACCCACCCATAGAGGTTAACGATAGCCGCCCTGATAGAACGATGTCTGGGGACATTCGTCTACCAATAAGCAATCCTCCGCCAAAGCTTGGCCCTTGGAATTGTTGCTTGAATGGACCCTGTGTTGCGGTGATGCTCGGTATGCTAGCATCTACGCCATGGAATACTGAAGACAAGATTCCAAACGCGCCTGCCATCCATGCACCCTCTGATGCGCAGACGGCTTCTGTACCCTCGTTGAGTTGGAACGCATACCGTTCACTGCGGCTGTCGTACACATAACAAACAGTAAAGTGACTAACGTTACCCGCAACGTCTTCTGCTCGGATCACAAGTCTACCTGCCTGGCCACCTTCTGTTTGACGGATGCGAATAGTGACCTGAGGGGCACCTTCTTCGATTTTTGAAATCTGGGCATCAAGACCCTTAGCCAACAGAACCTTTATGTTCTTTAAACCCTTGTCCATTGGACGGTCATCGCGGAATGTCAGCGAATAATCATCGCGATAATTTTTCCCATCGGCTTCCGGAGCAAGCGAGTCTACAAGTTTATTTAGCTCAAAAAATGACTGTCCGGCCATGTTCCCATACGCATCGTACGCATCCTTTCCGTATCCAAACCCATAGGAGTAGAGTCCAAAAGGCGTTTCACTTTTTATAACGTGCGAGCCAAAAGGAAGAGGAATCTGGGCGATTGAATATCGGCTTTCTCCTAGTACTGCAAATATCATTGAATCAATACGCCTTCCATTGAGGCGGATCTGATCGATTGACTCTGCAGGTGCAACTACATTGATGTAGTGGTGCCAAGCACCACTAATCGGCGTAGCAATTCGGTACTCGCGAAGAAATTGTTGGGTTGGGCTTACGAGGATCATCATAGGGTCTCCTACGCTGTCCCCATTCTTGAAACCTTGCGCAAACTGTGCAACAAGCACGGGCTTATCAGCCGTAATCTGGACGTGCCGATTAACATTTAGGTTCTCATAAAACTCGCCAGCCTTCATGATGGCAACCAGCTTCGAATCTTCGAATACCTTTGTGGCTTCCTGTGAAGCAATCACACGGAAGGTATATCGCGATCGCTCCTTGAGCATGCCGAGGTAATAGTGTTTACCCCATGCAGTAACTGGTGGCAGTTGTTCAATGAGGTGATTACATGCTTCCACCTTTGGAGGTACGTATGCGCAGTTATGACCGCTGAAAACAGCAATCTTCTTTGTAGCAGTAACTAGCGAACCAGTTAGATCACACGCACCTATTGATTCCCAACGTGCGCCCACTGTGTATACATCGCCTTTGCGCAGTCTAACCGTGAATGGACGTCCAGCGGGCCTACCCGTAGATGTATTTACCGTTGGAGTGATCGTTACGTCCGTCTCGTCTTCTGTAGCTACAACCGAGAGGGCCGACAAAAGATCTTGTGCAAGTTTTGTATAACCAATTGCGCGGTATTCTGTGCCAAGAACTGAAACTGGCAGACCAAGGAAGGTATCCGTTGTTTGGAATCTGCTATTGAGTCCGTACACACTTATGGCTGTATCTGCGGTTACGTGTACGGCCATACGTTCAGGTGTTTCAACTGCTCTTAACTGTACTCGTGCCGGTAGCACTATGTTTACAACAGTGTTTGCTTTAATCGTGATTGTATTGTCGTAAGACGCTTCTTCAATCTGTATTCGAACCGTTGCATCAAAACTACTTGTGAGGAATAACTGCAGACGAAGTTCCGCTTGGGTATTCTGCAAATCTTTCGAACCTGCCTCCCTGAAATTCTTCATGAAGCACAGCCAGAACTCTTTTCCTTCTGAGTTCTTCGATATATAATCAGGTTCTTTTGCAGCAATCGAAAGAGATGCAAGTGCGATCACACAAAGAAAGGCTAGTGTTCTCACTTCATCACCGTCATGGGATGAAAGTACGTTCCACGGTCGGAAATCATCTCAAGGACATAGGCGCCACTGGCAACCTTCCATGCTTCAATGTCAAAGTCGATAGTATTCTCCCCCGCAATACCTTGTATCTGGTCTAGCTGCCTTACAAGTCTTCCCTGCGCGTTACGAAACGCAAACCGCACAATTCCAGGTTGGCTCATTGAAAAAACCAGGCGCGTGTGAGAAACAAACGGATTGGGATACGTACCCGTAATTCCTTCTGTTGTCTGAGACCTCGCCGTTGTGCCACCAGTGCGTTCAATTGTTCCCACATTAAATTGTGCATCTATAGCTTCGGCGCCATTGATCTCCAGTTTCTCAACCCGGATCATCCCAGTAGTATCCATTCCACCCAGGCCCTCAAGAACGATGGTGAAAAGCGTATCGCTGCTGATACTAACGCAATACGGACATTCAACTATGTACACCGCCCGCAGGGAACTCTCTACTCGGTTTTGAACAACAGTTAACTCTTGGCATCTAAACGCAAATCCTTCCGAACCACGCGAGCCAATGATTCGTGCAACTGATGGTGTGTAGCTCATTGTGGCCCGAATCGATCCGCCAGCTTCAATAGATCCAAAAACGGCGATTTCGGCACGTTCACCTGCGGCTAACGTCGTCGCAGCCGGTACTAATGCCTCATTACCACAGTAGGCAGGAGCCCACGCGCAAACCATTAGGCCAACTACGGCTCCCAGAAATACAGCGTTATGACAGATGCGAGATGTGTACATGAAGTGTCAAATATACCACCTAAGGCCGGCTAGAACTCCTGTGATACGATTACTTCGTAGCCACTTTCCTTGCTACCGACCACGATGAATGTGTAATTGTTACCCATTGGAGCTAGTTGCTCGGGAAACGTATAGAGCTTTGCGAGGGTTTCAGAATCATACACATAATATGTGCGCCTGCTGTCCCTATCAGAGGTAGAGACTGCAGAAGTTGTGCCATAGGCCACATCTTTGGCAAGGTGATCTCCAATTCCGCTGACCTTTGGGACGGAGTCTATACAGACCGACACGAGGCGCAAATCTTCAGTGGCATTTACAACGCGCCGGCTTGTAAAGCCGCTCACTGGCGTTAGAGGCGGAGTTGAAATCTGAATCACGTTAGGAGAGCCCCCTCCATCAGCATAAATGGCAAGTGTACGCTGGTCGTTTACGAATACAAAATTGCCCAATACACCATTGATGTTATACGGCACCGTACCCACTGGGAGAGTTGTGGCTATGCTGTTGCGATAAAATATCGTCCCCGACGGAAGATTCAGTCCAACCTGAATTGGCACTGATGGCTGTTTCACAGATCCGTTTACAAGTCTCAAAAACACGGCTTCAAATAACGGATTTACGGCTAGAGATGCTTGATCGTCCTCTACTAGTGCAGTTCGAATCGTGCTGCCTTCATCATAAATGATGAGGTCGTAGTTCTTATCGGGTAGAACATTTGCGTGCGTAACATCGAAGACAATGGTTGGTGAAGAGGATGTTGTTACGGTAACGGGCAGTAGTCCAGATTCTATCGAAACAGGCTGGGAATACCTGCCGAAGAGAACGTCCCGTGCAATTGAAAACCCCGCCACAATACCGTTGGGGGCAGATGGCATGCTGCGAGCGCCCAACGAAACAACAATTGAACGGGAGGATGACGAGGCATTTATTACTCGGATCACAGACTTGCCCACCGATCCGAACGGCCTTTGGATGGTAGGGGTAACTATCATCCTACCTGCATCTGCAGAATCGGCAGTGATAATGGAGAACTTACCGCGTACAGTAAGAGAAGTGCTATCCTCCGCTGTTTGGCCACCGGAGAATATTGCTTTGAATACGTCAGCCCTATCACCCTCACATGTTGGAACCGTAGAAACTGGTCCTATCTGGCCTGTAGGGAGGCCACTGGCAAGGGTCTGACCAGTGTTAACAACCGAGACGTCTATACCCGACGATGAGAGATTAATTACGCGAACATCGGCAGTGCGTGTTTCAACAGATATAAAGGGCCGCTCTGCATTCTTCGTCAAATCGCCTTCCTCAATAAAGAGAAAGAGCGCATCGGGCGAAACTGCGTCGCGGTAGATAATGAGACTATATGCCTTGCGTTCTCCGAGTATTGTTTGGTACGTGCCAATCACACTAGAAACATTTTCCTTTATGCCGCTTACAGAAAAAACTGCTACTCCTGGGTACACCTCGGAATACAGTGATGCCTGCCTGAAATTCACTGGAATAAGGGTTAACGGCGTGCCGTTAGGGCAGCCAACACGAACGTCATAACGAATAGACGTGTCTGCAACCAAGTTGATAACCCGCACTTGAGCTACAGGTAACGTCGTTAACGCTGCATTAGCATTTGTAATGAGAATAGAGTCGAATTTGCCTTGCTGGCCAATTGCTGAGGTAGTAAAAACATCGTAGACAGAATTCGAAACAAATTGGACTCTTTGCGGAGTTCGAAATTCGGTTGTGCCCCCTGCGAGAATTTCGATGAAACTCGAGTCCCCCGGTGACCGCACAGAGTCGCTAAACTTGAATTGCCCTACATCCGTGCTCTGGTACCCCTGCTCCAAAAGCATCCGACGGGTAACCCCATCGGGTACCATATTGAAGAGTCGCACCACAATACGTCTGCTCCCAGCAGGCGGATTAACGATGTTAGGGTCCTCACTGGCACAACCAAAGAGCACGATAACACATAAAAGACAGAAAGAAATGAGGCGCATAGACGTCAAGTTGCGATATTTTTGTTCGTGGAAGAACGCATACAAGCAATAATCGACCGGTTCGCAGAAGTTGAACAATCTCTGAATGACCCTACTGTTGTTAACGACTCTGGTCGTTTACGGGAAGCGTCGCGCGAACACAAAAGTCTGCTCCCAATTGTGGAGGCAGGCAGAAAATTCTTAGAAACCGCCATTCAGATACGTTCCAACAGGGCTCTTATTGATGACCCTCGTACAGACTCTGAAATGCGAGATCTCGCCTACGAGGATACTCATGAGCTAGAGGAACTGTCTGTAGAGCTAGAATCGGCTCTCAACGTCCTCCTCGTTCCACGAGACCCGAACGACTTCAAAAACTGCATCATGGAGCTCCGTGCTGGTACTGGTGGCGATGAAGCCGCGCTGTTTGTGGGAGACCTATTCCGCATGTACCAACGGTTCTTTGAACGCCGAGGGTGGGCCATTGAGACTATAGACATCAGCGAGGGCACGGGAGGGGGCTTCAAGGAAATAACTTTTGAGGTAAATGGAGACCAAGCATACGGATTCTTGAAGTATGAGAGTGGTGTACACCGCGTACAACGTGTTCCCGATACCGAAACGCAGGGTAGGATCCATACTTCGGCCGCTACGGTAGCTGTGCTTCCTGAAGCCGAGGAAGTAGATGTGCAGATTAATGATGCTGACCTCCGTGTAGACATCTTTCGATCTGGTGGTAAGGGTGGACAGAATGTAAACAAGGTAGAAACTGCAATCCGGCTGGTTCACATTCCCACCGGAATTGTGGTTCAGTGCCAAGAAGAGCGCTCTCAGCTTAAGAATAAGAACAAGGCGATGAAGGTGCTACGTGCCAGACTTTATGACCATGAACTTGAAAAACAACAGTCGGCCATCGCCGGGGCCCGCAAGGACATGGTTCGCTCGGGTGACAGATCAGAAAAAATTAGAACATATAACTGGCCTCAGAACCGCGTAACTGACCATCGATTGGAAGGGGATTCAAAAAACTACCCTCTCCAGCCTATCGTTGATGGCGATCTAGACCACCTCATCACTGGCCTGAGAGTTGCCGATTCAAAAATCTAAACGTAGGTTGAACGATGGGCCAGCATCTCAAAGAGCGGATTAAACAACACACATTTACTTCTTCCTACCAAGAAGCGATCTTGGGTATACTAGTCTGCGCAGATCAGATATCAAGGAAAATGGAAGCGGTGTGTGAGATACACGGCATCACTGCAGCGCAGTACAATGTGTTGCGGATTCTGCGTGGTGTTTTTCCTGATGGACATTCACGCTCGGTGATAATTTCTCGTATGATTAATGTAGCGCCGGATGTCACTCGGCTAATCGACCGACTTGAGAGAGCAGGATTTGCGGAGCGTGCAAAGAGCAAGGTTGACGGTAGATTGTCTTTGACGTTGATTACCGATAATGGGTTGCGCCTATTGGAGAAGATTCAACCGGATATCGACCAAATCGAACAGGATATTAGGAATAGTCTTGGCGAAGCTCAGGCGAAGCATCTCGCCGATCTGTGTGATATGATGTCTGTTTTATTATGAAGTACCTTTCTCTATGAAAAAATGCATCCTGATCGTAAGCGTTCTTATTGCAACAACAAGCCTTCTAGCCGCCCGAGTGCCTGGCGAGCAGGAGACCGACAGTATAGAACGTGCTATTCTTGTTGTACTGAATAACGTAAGAAACAATCCAAAATCGTTCCTACCGTACATCGACCGTTATCGGGCCCAAGTGAAGTCCTTTACGAAGGACGTTAAAGCGCTTGATGTTGCAGTGAAGGAGATCAAAGCTCGTTTGCAAAAGCAAAGCCCCTTGCCTGCCTTACATCTGCAAGGCGCACTGTACATGGCTGCACGTGATCATGCAAAAGATATAACTGAACATGCCGTTGTGGGGCATATCGGATCTGACGCGTCAGACCCACTACTACGCGTGAAAAGGTATGGACAAATGGGCTCCCTTGGCGAAGCAATTACCTATGGTCATATGACGCCTGAACTCATCATTGCGGCGTTCTTGGTTGACGAAGGAACACCTGGCCGCGGACATCGTGAGAACCTCCTTAGCCCCACGTATTTGATGGTTGGTATTGCCGTTGGCATACATCCAACGTATGGACGCTCTTGTGTGATCGTTCTCGGAAATCCTTGATAAAAACAACAAGGGGTAGCCGATGCATTGGCATCAACCACCCCCAGTGTTGTTCTTGCCAACCGATTATTTCGTTACAACCATTCTTCCAGCAATACGATTGCCCTGTACGGTGAGTACATATGTGTACACGCCAGTAGAAAGTTCGCTCGTGTTGTATGGAATGTCATACGTGCCTTCAGCAAACTGAGCAGAAATCACAGTACCAACTATAACGCCACGTTGATCAAAGATGGCTAGTGAAGCTGAACTAGCTACTGCAAGTGTCATGCGGAACGTTGTGAGACTACCTGTTGGATTTGGATAACTCGAAACAGCATATCCAAGTGTTGACAGGTCCGACTCAACAGAGGTGAGCGTACCAATTGAGAATGGGAACGATGCACGCGTCATTCCCTTGGTGCTGGTTATTCTGATGAAGACCGGATTAAAGAACCCGCTTGATGGTGTTACCCATGAAGCATGCGGAGCATTGGTCACGGCAACGGTTGCAACTACAACCCATGTTGCTGAGTAGTCGAGAGAATATTCAACCAACACGGATGTGCCGATGTCTCCGGTAGATGTCCAGTTTATTCCAACAACTCCACCATTATTGATGTTGCCATCACCGTCCATACCTGTGAGCATAAGGGAATCTATCGTTCCATCATTTTGTACCATGGTTACCGTGAATAGTTCACTAATGCCAACAACACCGTTCGCATCCGTTATCCGAATACGCGCAAGCGTAGTTCCAATGTTTGGAACCATCGGCCACGAATAGATCTGACCGTCTGTATCGGCTTCGCCGATAGACAACCACGTTGCGCCATTGTCTAGAGTATATTCAAACACCTTGCGGAGCGTTGTGTTGATGGCTGTGAAGGCGATCGGGAAGTTGATATACCCGCCTTTGATTTCTTCAGCCTCTAGCGGATGGAAGATCACAATACTGCCAGGAGCAGGTTTACTCGAGCGAATCGTGAAGATGCCGCTTATACCAACCACACCGTTGCCATCTGTAACGCGTACAAAGGCACGCGTAGCATTGGTGTCGGGAACATTCCAAGAAACAAACATCGCGCTACTAGTAATAGTTGAGACGTTATTCCATGTCATTCCACTATCAAGAGAAACTTCGATGGTTTTCATCATGGCAATATTTGTCCCAGTCCACGTGATCTGGTAGTTCAACTTGCCGCCCACTACCACCTCGGCACGTGCAGGACGCACCACTGTGATTGTTCCAGGAATTACTGTACGTGTGATAGTGAACACCTTGCTACTAGCGCGAAGGCCCTTTGAATCTGTAATGCGAACCATCGCTTTTGCTGAGGATGTATCAGGTACATTCCATGCGTATGCAAAGCCAAAAGTGGAAAGGCCTCCAATCATCGTCCATGTTGCTCCGCTATCTAGAGAGAATTCAAACGTCTTCAAATCCGCGATGCCTACACCTTTCCACGTAATCTGATAGTTCTGCGTGCCACCACTAATGTTCGCTCCAATTTCAGGAGTGAGAATGGTCATCTTTGGAGTAGGTAAAATCGTGAAGAGTTTACTTAGACCAACAAGATTGGCCGAATCAGTGATACGGATCATAGCTTTTGTAGACAAGGTGTCTGGTACGGTCCATCCACGGGTGAACACACCTGATGTGATCGTGTCGAAATTGCGCCACGTACGTCCACTGTCCAGAGACAGTGCGAATATCTTGAGTGCCTTGATGCCAACACCAGTCCATGTGATTTGATTGGTCAATGTGCCCCCTACGAGTACTTGTTTAAGCGTTGGGGTTAACACAAAGAGCTTTGGCACTGGAACGATGGTGAAGACGCCACTATAGCCAACAAGTCCGTTGGTGTCAGTTAGACGAATCATTGCCTTGTTCGATGTTGTGTCAGGAATATCCCATCCAGTTGCAAAACCGGTTGTGGTAACTGTGTCGAAGTTGCGCCATGTACGCCCGCTATCGAGAGACAACGCAAAGGTTTTGATGACTCCGATGCCTGTGCCACGCCATGTGATCTGATAGTTTAAGAGTCCGCCCTGGACAGTATCGCGAAGCGCTGGTTTGAGTACGATGAGTGAATCTGGTGGACCAAATCCCTTTGGACCGGAAACGTTGTTACCAGCCAGGGTTACAGCGCCAACAACAGCAAGCGCACTTCCTTCAAGCGTGGAACCACCATAGAAGTGGATTGCACCATTTGCAATTACGGTTCCGAGGAAGACTGAACTGTCCAACACACTTACGGCTCCGTTCACAGCCCAATAGATGTTCAGTGCCTTTGCACCGTTAGCAAGCTTAATTTTTGTGAATTTTGCAACGTTGAGTGCCGCCCTGATCTTCACGATGAAGATGGCATCCGGGTCGCCTTCCGCGTCGAAGGTGAGATCACCGCTGATGGTTGTTAGGTCTCCACGTCCGTAGGTTTTGGAATAGAGAACTTGACCGTTACCCATGGTTGCAATCAGTGCTTCATCGAAGATAATGGCATGGGTTGCATCGTTCAACAAGTTGTACCCCGTGGTGAGGTCGTTCTTGGCAGCTAGTGCTGCAGCATCTGCCACGTGTTTCTCTCCAGTGTAGATACCGGGAGGAAATCCTGTGAAGGCGCCAACATACGTGCCGATGTTTCCATTAACAACTGTTAAGCCAGTGCTTCCGATAGCACCAGCTCCGCTGAAAGCACCGTAAGCCTTTGCTGTGCCAAGATTAGGAGCTAGCTGGGCTTGAGCTGAACCTGAAATGAACAGTACGACGCACGCCAATATATAGGCAGTTCGCTTATGTAACGAGAAAATGTGGTTCATGACGATAGACTCTATAAAGTGGACAAAAGCAACAAAGAGTGCCACTAACGGTGGCACGTCCAGCCAATGAGCATCCTTGCTTCACCGACTGACAAAAACGTATTCACAAATACAAACAAGGCACGGTATGGATGGCACATGGCCTAGCTCAACTATACTACCGAGAACTCTAGACGCAACGTGTTGTGTCTATGTTCCGCTGGATACCTAGATACTTAGCTCAACTACGCATATAATTCCAGATTGTCATCTCGTCATACCGTCATCTCGTCATTTCTTCTACAGCGGAATATTTCCGTGTTTCTTCCACGGGTTTGTCTCTACCTTGGTACGAAGCGTGCGTAGGGCTTTGATGAGCTCCAACCGTGTTTGATGTGGTTCGATAACATCATCTATGTAGCCGCGTTCTGCGGCTTCGTAGGGATTAGCGAATTCTTGGTTGTACTGATCTTGCAGCTCCTGCTTACGCTGCTCTTTGTCTTCTGCCTTGTCTATATCCTTCCGGTACAAAATCTCTACAGCCCCTTTTGCACCCATCACTGCAATTTCTGCTGATGGCCATGCTACGTTGTAGTCGCCACGGATGTGCTTTGAGTTCATCACATCATAGGCACCACCGTATGCCTTACGTGTGATCACGGTAAGCTTGGGAACTGTTGCCTCGCAAAAAGCATACAGCAGTTTTGCGCCGTGACGAATGATGCCACGCCACTCTTGTTCGGTACCTGGAAGGAAACCAGGTACATCTTCAAACACCACGAGGGGTATGCTGAACGCATCACAGAAACGGACAAATCGTGCACCTTTTACACTACTGTTGATATCAAGAACTCCAGCCATGGATGAAGGCTGATTTGCAACGATGCCAATCGGCATTCCATCAAGCGTTGCAAAACCAACGATGATGTTTGTTGCGTAGTCTGCATGTACCTCAAAGAAATCTTCTTCGTCTACAACGTCGCGGATTATTTCCTTCATGTCGTACGGATGGTTAGGGTTTGCCGGAATCACATGTTGCAACTGCAAACACATCCTATCTGACGGGTCCGTGGTTGGTTTGATAGGGGGCTTCTCGCGATTGTTGAGTGGCACGTAGGACATCATCTTCCTTACTGCGAGTAACGTCTCTACTTCGTTCTCACATGCAAAGTGCGCTACGCCGCTGCGTGAGGCATGCGTCTCGGCGCCGCCTAGCTCTTCGAAGGTTACTTCTTCATGCGTAACGGTTTTGACAACATCCGGACCTGTTACAAACATGTAGGACGTGCCCTTTGTCATGAACACGAAGTCCGTTAACGCAGGTGAATACACAGCGCCACCAGCACATGGACCAAGAATAACACTGATCTGTGGAATCACACCACTGGCCATGGTGTTGCGTAAAAAGATATCAGCATATCCGCCGAGCGACACTACACCTTCTTGAATACGTGCACCTCCAGAGTCGTTGAGTCCAATCAACGGCACACCTATCTTCATTGCATAGTCCATGAGTTTGCAAATCTTTTCCGCATGGACCTCACCAAGCGAACCACCATAGGTGGTAAAGTCTTGTGAGAATACGCACACCGTTCGGTCATGAATTGTACCCACACCGGTTACCACACCGTCTCCAAGGGGACGGAGTGTTTCCAGTCCAAACTTGGTGGACCTGTGGCGAGCGAGCATATCCAGCTCACGAAAGGACCCCTCGTCGAGAAGCACGGTAAGCCGCTCGCGAGCCGTGAGCTTGCCTTTGGCATGCTGTGCATCAATCCTTGCCTGCCCGCCCCCTAGCAAGGCCTGCTTCTTTAGTTCTCTTAATTGTTCGATTTTAGCGTCCATGTTTGCTCCAATACTAGAAGAGCAACAAAATAGGCAGTATTTTTGCCTTCTATGGTACACCGCCTCATTCTGATGTTTTCTGCACTGCTCATGATGTTTGCCATCTTTGGGGCGGTGTTGTGGATTGGCGCTGTTAGTGGCGCTAATGACCAGGCCGCATTTGGCAACATGATCCTCTTTTTCGTGATGCTGGTTCTTACGCTCATTGCTCTAGGAACGGGGCTTAGCATGCGTTCACGCTCGAATGCCAAAATCGACGCGTTGATAGACACCACGTTAAAATCAATCGGGCTTGTAGATGCTGCGTCATTTGCAACTCAGATGAATATCTCGCTCGATGATGCACGAGACGTCCTAGATAAACGCATACAACGTCGCAGGTGGCAACGCACAGAGCTTGAGCATTACAACGCTCAGTATCGTCCACTCTAGACGATGATATCTGGTAGGACCGTTGCCGTTATCATACCGGCCCTCAACGAAGAGTCTTCAATTCGGCTTGTTCTTCAAGGTCTTTCGAACATGTTCGATCATGTTATCGTGGTCAACAATGGGTCAACGGATGCTACCGCCTCGATTGCTACTAGCGAAGGTGCTACGGTGCTCCTCGAATCCCGGCGTGGTTACGGCTTTGCGTGTCTTTGTGGTATTGCCCAGCTTTCTGCCTCTCCTCCAGACGTGGTGCTGTTTTGTGACGCAGATCATAGCGACGATCCAGACGATGCGTTAACGGTTACAGAGATGGTATGTAACGGTAGTGCCAACCTCTGTATTGGTTCTCGTGTGCTTGGCCGGCGAGAACGTGGTTCTCTAACGCCGCAACAAATCTTTGGCAATTGGCTGGCTACCACATTAATCCGTTTGAGATGGGGCATGCGGTTCACAGATTTGGGTCCACTTCGCGCAATCTCTTGGGAGCTCCTTTCTGAGATGAATATGGAGGACACAACGTGGGGGTGGACAGTAGAGATGCAAATCAAAGCTGCGCGTATGTCAGCATCCGTGCGCGAGATTCCTGTGCGCTATCGGCGTAGAATAGGCACGTCCAAGATCTCTGGCACTATCATGGGATCCATTAAGGCGGGCTACAAAATCCTCTATACCATTGGCAAGTATGCAGTTCGCTGATACTTCTGAAGCATTCAACACGGCCATCATTGCATGGGGCGCCTTCACTATTCTTTGGGTTGTTTTTGTATTTGCCGTATGTAGGTCTGGAGAAGTACTGCGCAGAAAACTGACGTATCTAGGTATGTGTGTTGTTGCCCTCTCACTCGTATCCCTCTTGATTCCGCATGATATTTTTTCTGATGATGCGGTGCGCTACCGATGGGATGGATGGGTAACATCACATGGTATCAACCCATATAATGCTCCTCCCGATGACGCGTTGCTTGATGGGCTGCGAAAAGACTTTCCTGACTCGTTGGCGTATCCCCATCTGCGTACGATCTATCCACCAGGCTCACAGATCGTGTTTGCGGGAATCGTTCTCATAGCGCACACCGATGTTTGGCTATTCAAACTTGTTTGGTGGGCATTCATGATGGGGCTTGCGGGTATCTGTATCTGGCTGTGTACCGAGCACCAGCGCACACTCTTCGTTATTGCCATGGCGTCTCCGGTGGTAATGTTTCATGGCTACATGGACATTCATGTTGATGTGCTCATGGCACTCCTTACACTCCTGGCACTCTTGATGCACCAAAGGAACATGTTTGGCTCTGCTGGTGCAGTGCTAGCACTTGCTGCTACTGTAAAGTTCCTACCCATACTTGCCCTACCAGCATTGCTTAGAGGAGTAAACAGGCAACAGAGGCTATCCGTGATTGTTGCGTTTGTATCCCTGGTATGTGCCGTTTACGTTGCATTTCTTGGACCGGAATTGATGGGTTCCCTTGCAACCTTCGTTGCTAAGTGGCAGACAAACTCCGGACTCTATACGTTTCTCTCTGTATACTTTGAAGACCAAATCATTCGTGGCTTTTTGTTGTTTGCAATGGCCTCATGCTTGGGGTTGGTCTGGTGGCGGTTTCGTAGGCAGCCGATAGTTGCTTTTTCCGCGAGCATCATCGTTATTCTGCTTTGCTCTCCGGTAGTTCATCCGTGGTATCTTCTTTTGCCAATCATAATGCTACCGTTTGCCGCATTACGTAGCACCATTGTGTGGGGCGCAACGATGTGTGTATACGGAGTGGCACTATCAAACTACAAGGGCAACGGAGTGTGGACTGACCACCCCATTGCCCTTGCTATAGAATACGTTCCAGTGTGTATCGCCTTTGTCTACGATATACAAAACGGACCGTTATTGTTTCGTGATCAACATCGTTTTGATGGAGTTGCCACTTCGTAGTGTAACAGAATAGGTTCCTGTTGTTCCATCGAGTTGCAGGATTTGGACGTCAGCAATGTTTTGTAACCGAACAACAGTCCGCCCAAGCATGTCCGTAATCGTTACGTCTGCACCCGCAGCGCCAGCAATGGTAAGTTCACCTTGTGTAGGATTTGGATAGACTGTTACGATTGTACCAGACTCGTTTTCGAAAACATCTGTGGCTCCTACGAGGAAGTTCGTAGACCAACGGTCGCACCCCGACGTGTCACTGATTACAACACGATAGTTGCCGTCTCCCTGAATTGTAACCGTCTGGTTAGTAGCTCCAGCAATCTCATTGCCTTCACGATACCATTGGTACATCATGTTATCAACGCTACACTGGAGAAAGTTTGCCTGGCGTGTGATTGTTGGAACAGGAAGTCCCTGACGCACAACAATTGTTACGGTGTCTGTGTTCTTTATGCAGTCATCAAAACCGGTGACCTGACAGAACACCTTATGCGTGCCTTTGACAAGTTTGCCCGTAACATAGGAATAGCCCGTTATGCCAGCCTGCTTTTGCCCATCAAGGAACCACTCATATTTTGGATAACCGAATCGTGCTGAAATCAGACTGTCTTGACCTTCACAAATATTTAGTTCGGACGAGAGTGGGTTCAATAGAGTAGACGGACCACAGTCTAGCGCCGCTATAAAGACGTCGGTAAACCGTCCACCATCAATTTTGATATCATCGAAGTATGCATACGTATCATACACACCGCAGATGTACGGGATGTTCTTTTGGTCTACAACAACACCACGCGTTTCATCATCGTACGGGCCGCCATAACTGCGGTACCAATCCACATCACCGTTCTGTAAAATGCGCGAAACAAAACCGTCTCTGCCACCCACAGATTGCTCAACAAAGCCAGCAATTGTTGTTGTACTATCGTAGTAACCCCCAACGAACATCGCGCCCTTAGCACCAGCCACAATACAAAGAGCTACGTCGTCGAATGTGCCCCCATAGTTTTTCAACAGTTCTATCGCGCCATCCTTTGTCATTCTACAAACGAAAAAGTCAGGCGCAAACTCACCATTTGCTTTAAGCGTCTTCGTATCAAAGGTGGTTACCTGGCTCATAGCGCCTGCCAGGAGGAGTTTTCCATCTGCAGTTGTAGCAGAGCTGATGATTTTATCATCTCCACTGTATCCGATGCGTTTTACCCATAGGGACGTTCCGTTTGCGTTAAACGCATTGACGAAGAAATCCGCCTTGCCGGCAAAACTCTCGATAGAAGTGTTGCCAAAACTTACGAGACCAATGAAGGTGCCAGACGCATAGATGCGGTCTCCGTTGCTCGAAACGGAAATTGCTTGGCCCTGATCTCTGTCCGTTGATCCAGCCCCTTGCACCCATATAAAGTCGCCTACGGCAGACATCTTAGCAACGAAAAAATCTAGCTTGCCTACACTTTGGTACGTCTTGGTTCCGAACTGACCTTTCCCACCAACACCACCGGTGATGTATACGTTTCCTACCGAGTCTACGGCTAGGAAAGGGGCTCCTTCATCATACGTAGGGGATCCAAAGACCTTCACCCAGACCAGTGCACCATTCTTGTCGACTTTTGCAACGAACATATCGTCAGACGCTGGATCGATAGTTTCTATGCGCTCACCTTGTACTATGGCTACATCACCGAAAGAGCCAGCGAAGTAATAGTTACCCTTGTTGTCTACTACCAGTGATTGAGCATCGTCTGCGTTGGAGCTACCATGATTACTTGACGTCAGGTTCTTTCCCGTTGAAGAGTACCGGGCGGTGAAGACATCATAATTAGTTCCAAAGGCAAATACGTTGTCTTCTCCAAAATCGAGAGAATCCAAGAACGTCCCAACAATATGAAGGTCACCATTGGGGGCAAGGCCCATGGCCCATGCTTCGTCAAAGCTCAGTCCTATTGCTGGGGTAACCCAGCTAAACCTCTGTGCTTGCATAGACGGCGTAACGAACACCATTGCTACAACCAGCAATGTGAGCCGTAAGATAGAGTTCCATTGTTTCATTCATAACCTCTGTTGGTGAGTCTGTTGAAATGCAATTTTATTCTACGAGTCCCCTACCGGTCTTGCTAATTCGATCTTCCTTCTTTAGCTCATCTGTAATGGCATCTAGAATACCATTGATGAACGTACCACTTTTATCGGTAGAATATCGTTTCGCAAGTTCGATTACCTCATTGATGGTAACCTTAATCGGAATCTCGTTACATGACGTGAGTTCGGCAATCGCTAAACGCATGAGAATTCTATCAAGTAAGGCGATGCGCTCTAGGTCCCAGTTTTTTGAAAAGCGATCAATCAACTCGTTGCTCTTCTCGGCTTGTTCGCGAGCAGCAACAATGACGTTTCTAGCGTATTCAACGTCCTCATCGGTCCACTCAATCGAAACATCTGCCTCAAGTTCATGAACTTCATCAGGGTGAAGAATACGTTCGCCTTCGGGACCATCCTTAGCATCAAACGTGAATTGGCGGAAGAAGACGTGGTTAAACGCAACGTCAAGACTTACGTCATCACTCACGGTAGCGTAAAGCACCTGGAGTACTTTTTCGCGGGCAAGATGGCGCGACCCTTTAACTGTAGATTTCCGACTGGTTGGAAAATCGTTCTCGTTGGTTTCGTTTGTCAATGATATTCCCATGTTAGACGCCACGGATGGACGGCGATCCGATACTGATTCCATGCACGTGGCGAACCTTGTGTAGCCGATCTTCGGCAATCGTGTTTGATGCCTCGATCGTTAGCATGTCCTTCTCACGCGCAGTGGTAAGAATGTTCATTGTGATGTCATAAATGCTCTCGGCCTGACGCATTACTTCCTCGCGGTTATACCCTTCAACTTCAGAAGCCACATTCATAAGTCCACCAGAGTTCACAACGTAATCTGGAGCGTACAGGATGTTTCTGTCCTTGAGCATCGTAGCGTGCTTATGTTCATCCTTGAGCTGATTATTTGCTCCACCGCACACCACTTCGCATGTGAGGTTTGGAATCGTATCGTCATTGAGAATGGCACCTAGTGCGTTTGGCGAGAACACATCGCACTTTGTTGTAAACACGGCATCTAGTGCAATCACCATGGCTCCGTGTTGTGCTGCGAGGGCCTTTGCCTTCTCTTCGTAGATATCCGAAATAAACACCGTTGCACCATCACGCACGAGATGTTCTACAAGATGCGATGCTACATTGCCAGCCCCCTGAACAACAACACGCTTGCCAGATAATGAGTCACTACCCCAAGTGGCATGTGCCGCGGCACGCATTCCTGAGAACACACCGAGTGCAGTTACGGGGCTTGGGTCTCCGGATCCACCGGCACCACCTACGCCAGTTACATATTTTGTTTCCATGCGGATCCATTCCATATCGCGCACGCTTGTTCCTACGTCTTCGGCCGTGATGTATCTGCCACGGAGTGTTTCAACCATTCTACCATAGGCACGGAACAGTGCTTCGCTTTTATCCGTTCGTGGGTCGCCAATAAGAACGGCCTTACCACCACCAAGGTTTACACCACTCACGGCTGCCTTGTATGTCATTCCTCGTGATAGCCGGAGGGCATCTGTAATTGCGGCTTCGTCTGAATCGTATTTCCACATGCGCGTGCCACCAAGTGCGGAACCGAGAGACGTGTTATGAATGGCGATAATTGCTCTAAGTCCCGTAACAGGATCGGAACAAAGAACCACTTGTTCGTGGCCCATCGATTGGAGCGTTTCAAAGATCTGCATAAGTCTCGAAGTGAATTGCGGAAGATGTGTGTAAAATACGAACGGCCACCCAAAGGGTGGCCGTTGCAAGACTCGATCTCGAATTCGGGATCAATAGCGAGGACCGCGATCGAAACGTGGACGCTCGTCACGTGGACGTGCTTCGTTTACGACAAGCGGACGACCGGCCATATTACGGCCGTTCATAGCTTCGATGGCCGAGTTGCCAGAGTTGGCATCGCCCATCTCAACAAAACCGAAACCGCGCGAGCGGCCTGTGAACTTGTCCTTCACTACGGAAGCGGACGTTACAGCGCCGAACTCGGAAAACGACTCACGAAGTTCATCGTCAGTCATTGTGTACGGCAGGTTTCCTACATAGATATTCATACATCGACCCTTTGCGGAACTTATTGCGACATCAACGTTGACACATTGATTTACATTCGACCTGATGTCCCTGTGCTGTATACCGCCTACAACACAGTTATGCAAGTTAGCCCTAAATAGACTCAATGCAAGAAGTTTTCCACATTAATTCAATAAATGACGTTTCTCGCGAGTACACGTCTACGGAAAGAAGTCCCCATGGGGTATAAATGCCAAACGGAGGTACATCAGGCCTAAACAGATCCTGGCCGCCCACGGGGTCTCCTAGGTCATAATCCGCATGCTGAATGCAGACGTCTCCAGCATCTGTGCTACGTAGGTGATTGCTTGAACACAAATAGGCGTATGAAACAGGCTGAGGGGTGTATGGTGGAATGTTCTCTTTAGTGGCATTTTTTATGCAGTGGCAGTTCCCACCCATTACTTTTCGAACGTCAGGCCTACAGTTTAGATTTTCGCCCATGGGTCGGCGAAACTTTGGACCAACCGCGGTTGCCGCACATACGATTTGCGATGGAAGAATTGAAAGAAGAGTAAAAAATACGAGTGATATGAGTGTGTTGCTTTTCATGTTTGTTCCTTTCAGTTAACAAGAATGTTATAGGTACCCACAAATACACCACCTGCATTATAAACTTGAGAATAACACAGTCCGGGTTGAATTGGCACATCTGTGGATTGAGCAGAGCCGCCGACTACAATCGTTGCTTTGGTGAAACCATCAGAACCAACGATCACCACCGAATGTTGTTCCGAAGACTGCGTTGTGCAACGAACACCCGGCAGGCCCTGAAGCGCGGAAAACACAACAGGTGCGGATACGCCCATAGACGAACATGCATTACCCTGTTCGAAACGTTGGTTATATGAAGGTGCGTTCCCAAGCATTCTGTACGAAACGGCATCCATCAAATCGTCAAATCGGAACCAATGCAGATTGTTGTCTGCCTCGTTTCCGACACGTACTCTAATAAAAACAGACGAAGGACTCTGCGACGAAGGCACAACATAGACGATGCGTGCAATGGCTGGACGTAAACCATGTAGGCACTGTGTCCTGCATCGCATCAACAATAGCATACCACCGAAATACACTAATGGTGTCTCCGGCAGTTAAAGGAAACGTCTGCGTGCGCGAGCGTTGCGAGAGTTGCTGATCATTGTATTCAAGGGTGTCTGTATCCGTGCTCTTACTCCAATTCCACTTCTTCTTACCACACCAGTCTTTTAGCAGAATGGTTCTACGGTTTAGACGGTACTTTAGAACGTTAACCACAACAGTTACGGTATCGCTTTGAAAGGAAAACTGATGCCTAGGTACAAACAAAGACTTCGGCACGGGCGCTTGTGTATCCATCACCCCACCTACCATTGGGTAAAAGGCCGTAACGGTGTCAAGCAACGTTAACTGATACAATGAATCGCATTGTGATTCTGCAGGGATGAAACCTGCTAACAACAACACAATACTTACAGCGAATGTTAGAACTGTCATCTTTAGTGTCATGGCTCACCCAGATAGAGTTTACAGAAGACGAGAGAACATTTCTGTTTGCTCTCTGTTTCGTTAAAACTTAGAACACTGAGTATGTCAACTATTGTCGCACTGAAACTAACCGAATAACAGATTATTGAAGTGCTTTGAGGTTCATTTCTACCTGACTCCAATTAACCACGTTCCACCAAGCAGCAACGTAATCGGCGCGCTTGTTCTGGTACTTCAGGTAGTAGGCATGTTCCCACACATCTATGCCTAGAACGGGCGTGGAGCCCCATGCCGTTAGCTTTTGTTGGTTCTCAGCTTGCAGGATGATGAGCTGCTTGTCATCGCGTCTGTAATGGAGCAAGGCCCAGCCGCTACCTTCTACGGCCGTTGCGGCGGCGCTAAACTGCTTCTTGAAGGCATCAAATGAACCAAAACTTTCTATGATCGCAGCGGCAACTGGGCCTGTTGGTTGGCCCCCTCCACCTTTACCAGGAGCTGCCATAACTTTCCAGAACATAGAATGTAGCCAGTGTCCGCCACCATGAAATGCAGCTTGGCGCAACCAATGTTGAATCAACGAATAGTCGCCAGAGGCGCGAGCCTTCGCCAACTCGTCTTCCGCTTTGTTGAGCCCAGCTACATACGCAGCATGATGTTTATCATGATGAATCTGCATCGTCTGAGCATCGAGGTATGGCTCAAGGGCTGCAAAGTCATACGGCAATGCAGGCACTTCGTGCTTCTGACCTGATGGCACGGGTTTAAATCCGATAGCGTGAAGTGAAGGAGATGTGGCAACTGCAACCGCTCCAAGAGCAGTGCTTGCTAAAAAAGATCTGCGTTCCATGGTATCCCCGTTCAAAAAAAGAAAAATGTAGTTAACGCACAACATATATGCGCTTGGTGGCCACTCGTGTGACTCCACGGAACACATCCACAACAAACACTCCAGACGAACAACTTCGTAGATCAATACGCCGGTCTTGGCTCACAAACAATACTCTACCTTGTGCATCTCTAAGAACGAATGAGCAATTCTCCAATCCCATATCGTTCCCAGTAATCTCGCACCAGTCTGTTGCTGGCTGTGGAACGATGTTGATGTTCGCTACGCTTGACGTTCCATCCTCCGCTACGTCTGTAGTTCCAACGGACCTGCGTCCAAAACGAAGACCATTGCCCGCTGTTGTTACCCAAACGGCAGATGAATCAGTGGGGTGAAAGAAAACACGCTCTGGCTGACGGAAAGGAAAGGCCTCGTCTCTGATAAACGTTGGCATGGCCTGAGTTACATCGTCGGTATACCACAGGCCTTCAACTTCGCTAGTCACATAAAGATGTTTAGTGTTTAGCGGGTCAAACGTACACGAGGTTATTCTATCGGCCTCCATGATCTTTGACCACGATTGCCCAGCATTGGTTGTTCGGTAGAGTCCACCCTTGTTATTGGCTGGACCACCCCATCCGCTGAACACGCCTACATACCACGTGCGCTGCGAAGCGTCCGTAGGATCTATCACTACGTCCTTTGTCCACCACTTCATGTTCTCTGCCGATACGTCAGTCCACGTGCTCGTAGTTGTGTTGTAGACAAAACATCCACTACTCGTTGTGAATGTTGGTGCTGCACTAATACGTCTTCCAGAATACGTGCACACAACGTTGCCGTTTTTGAGCACAACGATACATGCAGGGTGACCTTCTGTGCGAGGGGGCGATGCAAGACGTGTCCAGTTTGAAGCAGCCCCTTTGTCTAGATCATTAGTAACGTAGATACCACCTAACGTAGAATGCACTACACTAGCATAGGCACGTGTTGGTGTTGAAGGGTCTAGTGCAATCCAAAAAACGGGATGACCAAACGTATGCACGTTTGTCCACGTGTGACCACCGTCGGTACTTGAAATCACTTTCCCTTGAGGATCATTTGCATCAAGAGTTGCATCAGTTAGCCGCGTGCTCTGGTAGAGGTCATGAACGTTTGACGTTGCAGCATATAACGTGCCTGTAACGCTGCGTTCACACTTGTACATCGTGTTTGCGGCGTGACCTGTAAAGTCAAATCCCCACGTATTGCCGTCATCCGTGCTGATAGTTGCGCGTATGTCTGTGTAACAACCAATAATGCTTTTTGGTGGCGCAAAACACAAGGACCAACACGATGTATTCTCAAGACCAATGCTTGAATAGTATTCACGGCGTGGTGTAGGAGAGCCGGCAATGTGTGGCACTGTTGGACTTGTATACGCCTGATTCCATGTTTCTCCACCGTCTGTGGTGCGGTGGAGAAACCCATAGTCACCAAACATCACAACGTTGGCGTCTGTAGGAGAAACAGCAAGAGTAAACACGGTCTCGCCATAGGACCAGCCACGGTCTCCACCATCACCACTCCATCCCGTTGTGATGTTGGCGTTGTTCTGTGCGTTAAACACATTGGTCCACGTAGCGCCTCTATCTGTTGACTTCTTCACCATTGGGGCACTAGAAGAATTGCCGCCGATATACATCGCGGTTGCATTATTCTCTGGCATTGCTACATACATAGGGTTCTCGGTAGCGGCAGTAAAGGCATCACGCCTGACAAATGCAGAACCCCAACCACTCATTGTGTAGACATTTGATGCAAGCCCCTTATACTCCCACGGTGGGTGGCCAACATAGACGTCGGAGATTGCTGTAATACAGACGGCTGTGATTTTTCCATTAACCTTGCCGGCGGCAAAAGACCATATCATCTCATTGGCAGCGATGCCTGGTGGAGCAACCTCTGAGAACGTAGCACCTCCATTTGTAGATACTATTAATCCGTCATTGGTTCCGATGAGCACTGTATCTCCTGCAAGCAGTGCGCCCCCTACCACAACACCCGAGCCGTTGTCCTTGGCTTGATGGATTGGGTTAAATGTAGTGCCGCCATCAGAACTCCACAAAACCGTTCCGTACGTGCTCATCATTACATGACTAGGATTGTTGTAGTCTACGTATAGAGAAATGGTTTCCTCCGTTGGATCAACAACTCCTGGGAGTGCTTGCCAGGTTCTTCCACCGTCTGTGCTCTTACATGGCACAACATTGTCGAGATTTCCGTTAAGCCTATAGTTCGTTACATACAATAATCCAGCTACCTTCGTGAAACGCACAACGGAATTGTGATTACCATTAACCGTGCGGAAGGACATCACCTCGTAGTTCCGTCCTCCATTACCGCTGTAGTACAGTTCGCTCATATCAGTTGAAGCAAAAAAGCCTGCGGGATCTGTTGGACTTATGCTTACAGCAAACATTGCCCCGCCCCCTCCAATCCCCCTACTTTCCCACGTCTGTGGGTGTTGAGCAAGAAGGGGCGTTGCGCCAACAAATAGAGACAGCACGAACATTGGAATGATCTTCATTACACAACCTCTTAGAGTGTGTTGAGCGCGAGAAATGCTTCTGCTTCAGCAACGTCGTCTGGGCTTCCCATAAAACATGGAACACGTTGATGAAGTGATTCAGGTACAATGTCCATTATGCGGCGGCTTCCATCCGTAGCTCTGCCGCCAGCTTGTTCTACGATAAAGGCCATTGGGTTGCATTCATACACTAAGCGCAACTTGCCCGTTGGCGATGATTCATCACTCGGATACATAAAGATTCCCCCATAGTGAAGTGTACGATGTACATCTGCTACCATCGTACCAACGTAGCGCAACGAATATGGACGAGAGCCATCGTCTGATGGACGCAAAAGATGCGAGACGTATTCGCGAACACCAAGTGACCACTTGTAGGCATTGCCACTGTTGACCGAATAAATCTTGCCTCGTTGTGGTATTCGGATTTTCTCAAACGTTAACAAGAACTCGCCAATCGTTGGGTCAAACGTAAACACATCAACGCCATTGCCACTTGTATATACAAGCTGTGTGCTAGACCCATACATCGCATACCCTGCAGCCACTTGTTTCCAGCCCGGCTGCAAACAGTCCTCAACACTGCCGGGAGTAGTAAGCTCTGGATCGATTCTTTTGTAGATGGAGAAAATGGTACCAATGGAAACGTTCACGTCGATATTTGATGAACCATCAAGCGGATCAAACACGAGTACATATTTTCCCTTACGGTATTCATCAGGTATCACCATAAGTCCGTCAGCTTCCTCAGAAGCCATAACGCAGAGGTGACCACCGTGATCCATTGCTCGAAAGATTACTTCGTTGGCATGGATGTCCAGCCGCTTAACACGTTCTCCGTGCACATTGGTATCATCCGTCATCCCTAGCACGTCATTGAGCCCCGCCCTACGCACATCCCGCGCAAGAATCCGAAGCGCTAACGTGAAATCTCGTAACAGGTGCGAGAACTCACCCGTTGAGTGAGGGTGCATAGCCGCTTCCTCGGTGATGTGTCGCTCAATGGTTATAAGCTTGGATATCTTTAGGAACGGCATGGTTCAGTCCGCGTCCTGGCGTACACTAAGAACTGGACAAGGGGCTTTGCGGAGTACACGTTCCGTAGTGCTTCCAAAAAGGAAGTGCTCAAGACCACTGCGTCCATGCGTTCCAATGGCAATAATGCTAATGCTCTTTTCCTTGGCGTAGTTGCAGATTTCATCAGAAGCTCTTCCCTTGCGGACGGTGCTTACAACTTCGAAGCCATCGGCCGTAAGTGCCGTTGCGAGCACTTCGAGCTCTTTTTCGGCATTCTTTTGAAGTTCTTGCTCGATATCAGCAAAACCCACCTGAGCATAACTCCAGTCGGCCGGATATACAACGGGCTCAACGATGTGTATGAGGTGGAGCGTTGCGTTGGTTCCGCGTGCCACTTCTTTAGCAAGAGCAAGAGCCGTGCCTGCGTTGGTAGAAAAATCCGTGGGTACAAGAAGGGAGGAGACGGTAAGCATGGCTTTTACTAGTTTGTTTGTGTTAACGCAATGTAGCAAACCACCCGATTCACTCAACTATACTTATGATTCTATCTGTGCAGTTCACCAAAATCTTTGTTTTCGGGCTTTTTATAGCATTACCGTTTGCTTCCACCCTCGCCAATGCCCAGCAGTGCTCAGACAGCTGGCCTGCCACAGCGTCCAACCCAAAGGATGCCCGGGCGTGGTTTGGCCGTGCTTTTGAGGCCACGTTGCAAAGCAACGACAAAGCAGCTTGGCAGGCGTTTGTACAGGGTTTGGCGGCCGTGCCCGACGCAAAGCCCTATATCTACGCCTCACTAGCCACTTCACGCTTTGGTCAAGCATTAGATGACCCCTCCTCAGGCGCCGTGGAAATCCTCAAAGACGTGGTCCGCAACCCAGACGCAAACGGGACGCTCCTAGCAATGGCGTACGAGCGCCTAGGTGCCATTATGGAGAAATCTGAACGGGTAGACGACGCAATTGAGCTGTACAATAAGATTGGCGCCCTTGTGGAATGGCGGATTGTTGGCCCTTTCGACAATGTTTCTGGCTCTGGTTTCGATAAATCTTTTGGTCCAGAACGTACAGATGATACAAATGCCGTATACAAAACAGCCAATGGTGGAGAGATTAGGTGGCAAACCCCGCCTGATCAGCGCATCGACAGGTGGATAGACATGACGTATTTTGCCTCCAACCACAGGGGACAGTTTTACGCAGTGACGTATCTGAAGTCGCCTCTCAAACAACGTGTTCAATTGCGACTAGGCACGTCTGGTTCATTCAAGGTTTTTGTAAACGACTCTTCAATTCGTGAAGAGTTTGAAGAGCGCAATAATGACCTCGACACATACATCACTGAATGTTGGATCAACGAGGGATGGAATAAAATACTTGTAAAGGTTGGCGCGAGCGACCTAGACAGGTGCAACTTCCTTCTTCGTATCACCGATGAACGAGGAGTACAGATTAAAGGTCTCGCAACATCAACTAGACCGCAGCAATACACTGCGCTGGCACCAAATGCACGAATAATCGAGAATGAAAACGTTGCATTCTTTAAGCAACGCATTACAAGTCAGCCGATGGCGCTAGAGAACTATCTCTTCCTGGCAGAAACACACCTACGTAACGACCAAGCCGATGAAGCAATCGCCGTGTTACGTAACGCGCGCAACGTAGCACCGGGTTGTATGCTGCCTGACGTACTGATGCTGGAGGCGTATACACGGAGCGGACGCTCAGACGACTACTCATCTACGATGGAGCAGTTGTCTACCGCTGCACCCACACTTCCACTATCAGTTAATTATCGCTACGGACTTGCCATAGCTCAAGATAGAAGTGATGAGGCAGATAGTATTCTAGCCGTGATGAGATCAATGGACTCAACTAGCAGGATTGTTCTTGACGCCACATTGCTACGAGCGCAACGCAAGACCGATATACAGAGTTTCTCGACGCTCATTAGGCAAGCCTTTGAGAAACATCCCGAATCGTATCTCTATGCTTCGCTCTATGCTGCCCTACTTCAGAAAGAGACGAAGTCCTCCGAAGAGTCGATGAGGATACTGAAACGGCACATCGCTGTTAATGCAACGCACCGTGGCCTCGAACTTCTTGCTCGGTACTATTCTGAAGATGGCAACATGAAGGCGGCCTTGGAAACATATAACAGACTCTTTGTACTGAGTCCAATGGGAAGCTTCTATCATTCGCAGATTGCCGACATCTACATTTCGAAAAATGATTGGAATGAGGCAATCAAATCAATAGATCGGGGAATTGCGATTGCACCCAACATCAGTGCGTTTTGGTACAAGCGTGGACTCGTATTAAAGAACGTTGGCCGTATCCCAGAAGCCACGCGCAACCTTGAACAAGCGCTAGCAATCGATCCCGACAACTTTGATGCTCGAGAGTTCATCAGAGAGTTGCAGGGGAAGCCCCATCCGTTTACGTATATCCCATCTGACGACATAGAGGAAGTGATTCGAACTGCGCCTAGTGCATCGGCATATCCTAGTGCTGGATCTATTTATCTCTACGACTCCAAGAAGCGAGTGGTCTATAGTGGAAGCAGATGTGAAGTTCAGACAGAATGGGTAGCTCGTGTGTTTACAACCAGTGGCATCGACGATTTTAAAGAGGTTGGCCTCAATGCTAACAGTAGTGTTGTTGTAGAAAAGGCCGTTGTACGCAAGCCAAACGGCAGAGAGATTCCTGCCGATCGTGGCAACACTCAACTCGTTTTCAAGGGGATTGAGCCAGGCGACTTCATAGTAGTACGTTATCGTTATATCGAGGCGGACAATGGGCGACTTGGCCAGTATTTCTCCGACGCATATTCGTTCAACGGACACCTCCCACGTCTTCACTCTGTGTATTCGTTACTTGCTCCGGAAGGCACACCATATAACTGGTTGGCCTACGGGTTATCTTCCGAGATGGTAGTTACCAAGAACGCCTTTGGTGAGCTGGCACGGTGGGAGTCTCGTAACCAGCCCGCAATCGAACACGAAGATGGCATGCCCTCCCTTGGTGATATAGATGCGCGAGTTGAAATTTCGAGTATTCCCAACTGGGAAGAGATCATTTCTTGGTACCATGACATTTCACATTCAAAGACACGTCATACAGCAGAAGTGGGTGAGCTTATGGACTCGCTCTTCCCGCGCACCGGGGCGTACTCGCGCGAGGAAATTATTGCCGGTGTCTATCGCTTCATTACCAAAGAAATCCGATACAGCTACGTTTCTTTCCGTCAGTCGGGCTTTGTACCACAGAAGGCCGACAGAGTGCTCAACACTCGCATTGGCGACTGCAAGGATGTTGCAACGTTGTGCATCTCGATGTTAGCAGAACGTGGCATTGCGTCTCACTACATGTTGGTTATGACAAACACCTCACCCTTTCAGCGCAAGACCCTTCCCGGCATTCCGTTTGATCACGTTATTGTTACCATACCTGGAGACTCGCTTCCTACGTTTCTTGACTTAACGGCAGATAATTTCCCAATCGGCAGCGTGCCACAGGCCGATCGCAACGCCATGTCTCTTGTCATTCGTCGGGGACTCAGGGAACCAAACTATCTCAGTGCACAGTTCTTCCGCCGTAACACACATTCAGTTGTAACAGATGTTACAATCAAAGAAGACCTGTCTGCCCTCATATCACAAACATTTATCGAGACTGGTGCCGGCACGCAATTCTATCGTGCGGCTTGGAAAGAACGTACCGATGCAGAACGCGATAAGGGAATCGTTGAAATGTTGAGCGAGGAATTTCCAGATGTTGAGCTCCTTTCCGTAGAAGTAGATGATCTAGACTCGCTACGTCCCACCGTGCGTTATGCTATCACATATAACGTTCCGAACTACGTGATGGAGGCAGGGGGCTTCTTGATTGCACGTCTACCGTGGCAAAACCCCTTAGAGCCAATGGCCGCATTGTCCTATGACAAACGGCGTCAGCCAATTGATGCATCTTTCTATCACGACTCTACAATGGAAACCGTAACGATGAACGTGCCTTCGGGCTATGTAATATCAACGGAAAAGGGTTCTGAATTTGTTTCCGTCCCTCAAGTTACATACGCACGGCACTTCACGTCATCGCCTTCAAAGCTCACAGTTACGAGAAACGTTTCGAACAACAAGCGCATTGTTCTACCTGATGAATACGCCACATACAAAACTGAATACAACCGCATGGTGAAGGAAGATCGCAGGTCTATCCTTTTTATGCCTAAAGGGACAGTGGTAAAAATTCCTAAGCGGAGCACCCGGTGAGTTCATTTGGATACCCTCAAAGAGTGGTCTGCTTAACAGAAGAAACAACAGAGACTATTTACACGTTGGGCGCCGAGAGCTGCATCGTTGGAATCTCTGGCTTTACCGTGCGCCCCGCACGAGCGCGCAAGGAGAAGCCAAAGGTTTCAACATATCTTGATGCGAAGTTCGACGAGATACTTGCGCTCCGCCCTGATGTTGTGTTTGCATGGTCGGATCTTCAGGCCGACATCTCTGCAGAACTCATACGCAGAGGCGTAGATGTAGTGTGCTTCAACCAACGATCGGTTGACGGTATCCTTGCCATGATTATCCGGCTGGGTGCCATCATTGGTCATGCGTCCGCTGCCGAAAATTATGCTTCGTTTCTTCGCAAACGTGTGGATGATGTTGCTGAACGTTGCTCGCAAAGAGAGCGAATGCCACGAGTGTATTTTGAGGAGTGGTATAACCCTCTAATCACTGGAATCTGTTGGGTAAGCGAGATCATCGAGATCTGTGGTGGCATTGATGTGTTTGCTGAGAACCGACAATACCCAAACGCAAAAGAACGCATCATTGCAGATACCATGGAGCCCCTTCGCAGAGACCCAGATATTATGCTGGCATCGTGGTGTGGGAAGATGGTAAAGCCCGAGCGGATACTTGCGCGTGATGGTTGGGCAAATTTCCGACCACACAGAACCGGCTTCTTGCGCGATATTCCTTCGCCAATCATTCTACAGCCGGGTCCAGCAGCACTCACAGATGGCTTAGACGCCGTTATGAACGTTATAGATCAATGGGAAGAGGTTGGTAGACCATGATGCACCTTTCACACTCAGATGCACCGTTTGATGCTGTGATCTGCCTCAATGGAAACATACCACAGAGGGAGACTTTTGAACATCTCATCGATCGTCCACTCGTCGCAGCAGATGGTGCGGCAACGGTACTGTTTCGGGCCGGCATTATACCCGAATATGTTGTTGGGGACTTTGATTCTATTAGCCAAGATGTTTTGGCGGCACTTCGCCCGATTTCTGAATTTGTTGTAGAAACGGACCAAGAGACCAACGACTTTGAGAAGGCCCTTGTCTTTGCAAAAACAATGTTGTGGAGCAGGTTGTTAGTACTTGGTCTTCATGGCGGAGACCTCGAGCACACGCTCAACAACTGGTCGGTGATGATGCGTTTTGGTCAAGACCTCTCAATCGTAGCTCTTGATCAGCGCCGGTTTGCAATCCCCATCTACCAAAGTTTTGTGTACGCTGCCCAGGTGGGTGAACTTGTTTCGATTATTCCACAGCCCACGGCGCGCCTCACCACAACCGGTCTACACTGGGCCCTCACGCAAGAGGACCTAACTCTAGGCATACGGGAGGGGGCTCGTAACAGAGCCACCGATACGTCTGTCAGCATCCACGTCCACAGCGGAGCCCTGCTCTTCTTTTGTGATGCTGACTTACCTCTTGCTCCCGTGCTAGCTGGAGGGGCTATATTTGATGATTCAACAATTGTACCTGATGGGAAGAACGATGCGTAGAGATATCACAACATGGTGGAGTCCAAATCTCAATAAGAACATGGAGATCTGTGCATACGGGCACTTCGGCACAACCCTTCTCATGTTCCCAAGCGCTGCCGCTGACTATCTAGAATACGAGCGGTTCCTTCTGATCGAATCAATTGCCCCCTTCATAGAGGCCGGTAAGGTAAAGGTGTACTCCATCAATAGCATCAACAGCGAAGCCTGGCTTAATGACAAGATGGACGGTCGGGCAAAATCCATTCGGCATCAACAATACAACAACTATGTTGTTGAAGAAGTAGTGCCGTTCATCTTCCGCGATTGCGATGGACAGGTACCAATCATTACGAGCGGCGTATCTCTTGGTGCACTCCATGCTGCCAACTCGTTGTTCCGGCGGCCAGATGTTTTCGACGGCACCATTGCTATGAGTGGCATCTACGATCTCAAGGAATACGCTAAGGGTTACTTTGATGAGGACTGCTACTTCAACTCACCGATGGACTACTTGCCAAATTTGACTGATGCGTATTGGTTAAACCTACTGCGATCAAAACACCACATACACGTGTTATCAGGTACCGGAAATTATGAAGACCCTAATGCCACTATTTCCCTCGGCAATGTACTTTCTGCCAAAAGTATTCCGCACCAAATAGATATATGGGGCTCCGAATACACACACGACTGGCCAACGTGGCGCGCAATGTTGCCACATATCATCGGATCCAAATTCTGAATCGGGTAGCCCTTTCGCCCTTTCGCCCTTTCGCCCTTTCGCTATCTCGCCTCCTCCCCAAATCTTTCATTGGTTGCAAACCAGCCACGCCGGCCAAACGACGAGAAACTCTGCATAAGGATGTCGTCTTCGCTGAGATCTTCTGTAAGTGGCAAAGGGTGTGGGTATACTACGTCGAACACATGACTAAAGAGGAGGTAGTTAACAACGTGAACGTGGTAATACACATCATCTTCGTTGATGATGTCTTCTGACAGAACAATTGCCGATATCTCGTATTGATCTCCGTTCTTTACTATGTCGCAGTTGTACACTACATCACCCGTCCAACTACGCGCAAACGTTAACACGCCATCATCTATCGCTATGTCCCACTTCTCATCCATCGTCTTCGCCCGATATAACACGCCCCTATCGGGCAAGTCACGCATTGTAGACGGGTAGGAGATATTTACTTCTATCTGTACGGCGCCCGGTGGACGTTTCCCGTAGAGATGAGACCCGTCCGATGCTCGCAGTGCCGTGAATTGTTCTGCTGAATCAGACTGATTAGCTGTGGATACCATCGTTGTTGCAATTGCGCGGCAATCAAAAACACGGATCCCCCATGGATTGTCGTCTGCCTCAATCCAGCGGGGCTCCATCGAAGAGTCAATATTGTTCATCCACAAATTTAGCGATGAGTTTCTGTTCCATTCAACACCGGTGTTGCATTGCTGCCTCGTGAGGTCCTAATCGCCGCAATGGCCAATCGTTGCACCTCTTCTGCCAGATCATGCAGGGGGCTTGCTGCTTCGGGTTCAATAAAACCAAGGTCGTCCAAAAGCCGCAACCACAGCTTCACCAGACGCACGTTGGTGTTTACATCGTATAAACATGCACGAAACACCTCACGAGACGGGGCACCAGCAGCTCGCTCCGTCCACGCTCCCAAATCCGAGGCGGCATCAAATAAACGTCGGTGCACATCAAGAGCGTGCCCAGCCCCCTGACCCTGCATCCATATACTTGCAACCCTAAGCGTTAACTCGTATGACCTCTGTTGAAGGGGCGTTCCCATCGTAAACTCCGTTATTGGTGAATGGTATATGGTGGTTGTGCACCCAACACCGGAAAACGTGACGAGTTGCACTCGCTGCGCTCGCAGCTACAACCGCTTCTCCGTTATCAGCAATTCGTAATTCGTAATTCGTAATTTGCGCCATGTCCATCCTCCGTCTTCCTGTTCTCGACAACCGAATTGTTGCTCAGCCCCCTGCCCCATCTAATGGGTTAAAAGTATATGTAGAGACGTATGGCTGTGCGATGAATACGGCTGATTCAGAAATCGTAATGGGTGTAATGGCATCGGAGGGTTACGCCTCTACAGATGTGCCGGATGATGCGGATGTGATCTTGCTTAATACGTGTGCAATACGAGATAATGCAGAGAAACGTATTCATGAGCGATTGGATCATCTAAAATATTACAAGAAGAGAAATCGCGATCTGGTAGTGGGCGTGTTGGGATGTATGGCAGAACGCCTGCGTTCTTCGTTGCTTGATACCAAGCTAGTGGACATCGTAGTGGGGCCAGATGAATATCGCAGAATGCCGGGCCTTGTAGAAGATGCACTTGGCGGAGACAGATCTACGGCTGTAAAACTTTCGCGTGTTGAAACGTACGATGACATAGTGCCTCTCCGCACCGAAGGTGTGTCTGCGTGGGTGTCTATCATGCGTGGGTGTGACAAGTTCTGCACGTTCTGCGTTGTTCCGTTTACGCGCGGCAGAGAACGTTCACGCGCACTTCAGAGTGTTGTTGATGAAGCAAAGGGGCTATGGGATAGTGGCTTTAGGGAGATTACCCTACTCGGACAAAATGTAAACTCGTATCGTGATGATGTATCGGGTCATGACTTTTCCGACCTACTAGCATATATAGCACGTGCTGTACCGCAAATGCGGATACGTTACTCCACGTCTCACCCACAAGACATGTCAGACAAGCTCATCAACACCATGGCCGAGCACGATAATATTTGCAAGTACATACATCTTCCTATTCAGTCGGGCTCCAACCGCATTCTCGAGCTCATGAATCGCACGTACACTGTTGAACACTATCTCGGCAGAATTGAGCGCATTAAGAAGATCATGCCTCATGCCGGCATTAGCACTGACATTATTTCTGGTTTTTGTACTGAGACTAACGAAGATCATCAGCTTACGTTAGATGTTGTGCGGGAAGTACGCTACGAGCTTGCCTATATGTATGCTTACTCGCCGCGTGAGAACACAAAGGCATGGAAAATGGGGGACGATGTACCTGATGAAGTGAAGAGTCAGCGTCTAGCAGAAATCATCGAGCTTCAGCGCCGGCTTGCTAATGAGGTAAACCAACACGATGTGGGCCAGACACACTCCGTGCTTGTAGAGGGGCCTAGTAAACGCTCCTCCATGCAATGGAAGGGCCGCACAGACACCAACAAGCTTGTGGTATTCCCTCACGAGGACACACGAGGGTATGTTGTAGGTAGTCTGGTGGACGTACGCATCAATAGCGCAAATACAGCAACGTTGCACGGTGTGTTGGTTTAGAGTTGCACCACGAAACGCACGTCCTGCATAATATCACTGGGCGCCACAGTGACACACAAACACTCTGCCGAAACGATACTCACCAAAGAGGACTCCACCAGGTTTTAGCCTTTCAAGCCCCTGCCAGGTAGTGTTTTTCCATACTGTCCTCAAAAGCTTTGAAGCTAAGATTGTCACAAAACTTCTCAGACGCGCTGAGGTCTTTTACGCCAAGGCTTAGCGAATACGCTCCCACTTCTATGTTGATATATCACTTAGCAAGTTTGCTTTCTATCCGGACTAACATTTCAAGTTGTTTTGCTTGACTTTCAAAAAGAATCTTGATTTGTTCTTCAAGGAGAAGATCAATTTTCTTGTGCAGACTTCTAAGTTCTAATTCTGCCTTGAGGTTAATCAAGTAATCGTTCTCACCGCGCTTCCTGTCCTTTTCTTCCTTACGGTTTTGGCTCATCATAATGATTGGTGCTTGCAGGGCTGCAATTGCTGACAACACCAAGTTCATTAGGATAAACGGATACGGGTCGAATTCAAAAGATACCGGCGAAAGCGTGTTGTATACAATCCAGATTGAAAGAACCACTGCAAATAGAATAATGAACTTCCAGCTACCACCAAATGCAGCAACCTTGTCCGATATGCTGTCGCCAGTACTGATCACTTCCTTTGGTTGATGTAGAAGATTCTCAACAATTGACCTTTCCTCTGCAATTGCTTTTTGAACAATCTGCTGAAGCTTAGCTAGTTGTTCATCTTCTGACTGAAGAAGTGTTGACGTGGCATTGTTCATGGGGCGTGCTTACTACTATATGTGAAGGGACAATTTCCAACTACCCGCCATAGGCTACCCCAATTTAGCTCTCCTCCAGGTGCAGCCATATTGGAGCGCATGAATTAGACTATTGCATTGTCACAACCACATTGCCCTTCTTTCTTCCCGTATCAACATAGCGGTGAGCGTCCACAATGGTGTCTAGCAGGTAGGTCCTATCGATATTGGCATGCAACTCCCCCGCATCAAACAGCATTGTAAGCAGCACCATTTGTTCCTTTGTTTCCTTCGCAACATCGAGGCCACCAACGGTTAGATATGTACCGTTTGGCCTCAACAAATGTTTGCAATCAGTACGTTTGGTTTTGCCCACGGCATCAAAGACAACATCATACCTGTCTTGCAGTGTAGTAATGTCTTCTTGCGTGTATAGAACCACAACATCACTCCCTAGCTTCTTTGCTAACTCATAACCCTGTTCACTGCAAACAGAGGTGACGTGTGCATTGTAGTGTTTCGCTATTTCAATGGCGGCTGTTCCCACCGAACCCGTAGCCCCATATATCAGCACTTTCTGATTGCGCTTTGAATCAATCCTGGCCTTATGAAGAAAGTAGACGGCCGTCATACCACCAAAGAGTATGGCAGCAGCTTCTTCAAACGACGCAGTAGAAGGTTTACGAACCACTGTTCCGCTTTCGGGCAGCGCAATATATTCTGCATAGGCACCAAACTTGAATCCAGTGCTTGCAAACACGTCATCGCCTGGCTTGAATGTTGTAGTGTTGGCACCAACTTCTACAACGATGCCAGATAGGACTGTTCCGAGGATTGGTTTACGGGGCTTTGTAAAACCTAGTACAAGCCGCATGACAATACGCAAGAAACCGTCAACGGCAAGTCCGCGGACCCGCACGTCTCCAGAGTTGACCGCAGTGGCCATTACCTTCACCAATATCTCATCGTCCTTGAGCTGCGGTTTTTCAACCTCAAGAATTTTAAGGACCTCAGGTGGCCCATACGATTCACAGATGGCAGCACGCATGTATTTCTATTCCAAAGCTTTGTGAAGAATGAAGATGTCAACATTTCCCTACAGAACGCACGAAAGCTTAAAGGGATGCACTCTACGTATATATTATCTCATATCGTTCAATGATGATTTGTTTGTACAAGAGGAATCACCAATTCCGTTGAGCGAGCCCAACTACTCGATTCCTATGTCAACCTCTTCCTGTCCGTGCTGAATGGAAACACATCAGCGCCATCAACGCATATACTTCGGGCAATTGAGTGTGTTTACTTCCTACAAGAAGCTTGCAGAGCATCATTACTTCTGCAATTAGATCTTCACGAATCAATGTATCTGAGTGAACAGAATTGTATCCTTCATTATAGAGCAGATAGATTCGCAATGAAACACCAAAGGGGAATTTCTAGCTTGATGTTTTCTGTCCTGAAGCATTCTTTGGTTCTGTAGAGTCGTTTCCAAATAGTGTCTTCAGATGTCAGGAATGTTTTTGCTATTTCTGCTGTGCTAAAGCCACAGAGTGTTTTTAGAAAAAGTGTGATTTGGCTTTCCTCTGATATTGCGGGGTTGCAACAGGCAAATATCATCCGGTGCTGACTATCCTTGGTCTCTCCTTCTGCAAACATCTCATGCATGGTTGGAACGAGGCTGTACTCCGACGTAAGAAGTAACGAGAGTTCGTTTTTGATTTTATACTTGAGTCTGTTTTTCCGAATAAAGTCAATGGCCGCGTTCTTAGCGGTGATGTAGAGCCATGCTTGTGGATTTTCTGGCAGTCTGCCATACCTCTAAGTTTGCAAGGTCTTTAGTATTGTGTCTTGTACAATATCTTCTGCTTGTTCTATGTTGGCAAAGCCAACCATGTGTGTCAAAACAACAACCATCTTTCCCGCTTCGTTGCGAAAAAGATGGTCGATTGTTTTGTTGACTTCTGGATAGGTGGAAACATCCTCCACAAATCACATCTCCATTTTACGAAGTTGGCGAACTTCCAGTTTGCCATCTTCAGCGAAGATGGGGCAACCCTTTGATATTTCAACTGCCTCGTTGATGTCATTAGCGCTAACGATTACGTAGCCGCCAACAAATTCCTGTCCTACCACATACGGACCATCAGAAACCACCTTGTTTGAACCGTTCACCTGTTTGCCTGTGTGTTCAAGTGGTTCGCCTCCAACCAGTTTCCCCTTTTCGGCAAGTTCTTCCATCCACGTCATCCAAGCCTGCATGTTGTCCGTTGCGGCTTGCGAATCTTGTGCATTGTGAGCATGGTTTTCACCACCTCTGAATAAAAACATGAATTTTTCCATTTTGAACCTATTCTCATCGTTTAAAAAATGATCTACACCTATATAACGAATTGGGTGCGATAATTTGGACATCTCCCTGAACAGGCACCCCATGCCGTGCCTCTTTTCCTCTATATCTTTACTCCAAAGACGTATCCTACCAATGCGGACAAGCCCATGGCAATGCTGCCCCAAACAGCAATTCGTAAAATAGCTCTGATAATGCTAGAGCCCCCTGCTTTTGCTGAAATGGTTCCTAGGGTTATTAAGAACACGGTTGTAAATCCGTAGAGCCAAATTTCTAGCCCAAGTATAGGAGCAAAGAGGATCACCAAAACGGGCAGAACGCCCCCTATCGTAAATGCCGCTCCCGAGGCTAATGCGGCTTGTATTGGTTTTGCCTTGCTCATTTCGTTAATGCCCAGTTCCTCGCGCACGTGCGTGCCCAGAGCATCCTTCTCTGTCAGCTCGAGTGCTACCTGCATTGCCGTTTCTTTCTTGAGTCCCCTCTGCTCGTAGATCTCTGCCAATATTCGCAACTCTTCTTCTGGCATATCCTGTAGTTCTTGCATCTCTCGTCCTATATCAGCGTTTTCTGTGTCCGTCTGAGAGCTCACTGATACGTATTCACCGGCAGCCATAGACAACGCGCCCGCAACAAGGCCGGCAACTGTTGCCAGTATAACGGGTTCTCTAGTTGAACTTGCTGCGGCAACACCAATTGCAAGACTCGAAAGAGAAATTATGCCATCGTTAGCACCCAATACTGCGGCTCGCAGCCAATTACTCCTGTGTATGTAGTGGCTGTCTAGATAACTATCGATTGTTAACTTATTCTTCATTTCTTAGTCTCATTTTCCCAAGAGTTCTTGTCTGGTTAAAATACCATTCTCAAACTCAGCGTCACGATTTCTCCATTCACTTTCTTCGTCTTTAGTTGTAAAGTTGGTCTAAAATGACAGCTAACTAGCACAATGTTGTTTAACGAATGTCGCAATGCTGTTGATGTCGGCGTTGTACTGCCAAAACGGTTTCTCGTCTTGATATTGAACATGTTTCATATCCGCCATCTCAACGCAAATCCAACATCCTGTTGTTGGAGAGACTCCACTCTGGCCAATGCATCTTGTCAGTGCAGTTGCTTGCTGTTTTTATGAACAAAGTTGTCAAAGGTTGTTGGCTTACGTCCGGTGATAGTTTCAACGCAATCCGTGGTATTCGGTGTTTTGCGAAATCTTGGAAAGAAATGCAACATAATCATCACGAGGATTAGCATTGTGGGCATATTTTCCTTTCGTTTAGCCAGAAAGAATCGCACTGGATTAGGTGAAACGAATTGTATTTGCTTTCCGATTCCGTTGCTAATTTTTTCGGCCATCTCCGTAAAAGTCAGGGTTTCCTTGTTGGTCAATTCATAACATCTATTGACGTGGCTTTGCGGATTAATTAGCACCTTGGCGATTACTGCACCAACATCTTCAAGGTCTACAATTGTGAACTTAGCTCGGCCTGCTGGCAAATAGATTCTTTGATATTTCAATAGGTGATTCCGCAAAGTCGTTGTAAAATTTTGCATAAAGTAGGCAGGTCGTAGGAAGGTATACGGAATGTTGCTTTCAACAATTAGTTTTTCAATGTTATGATGGGGAATGAATCTACTCGTCTCCACCCCCTGCACCGACAAGAACAAAATGTGTTTTACCGAAGTCTGTTTTGCTGCCTCGATTAGTGGTGCAAAATATTTGTTGACGTCTGATATTTGTGGTGGCCGAAGCAGAAATAGCAGATCAATGTTCTGGAGGGCTGGTGCAAACGTCTGGCTGTCAGTGAAATCGAAATTGACCATCTTGATGTTGAAACGTGCCAGCCTCTCATTGCCAGATTCCGAGTGTCTGACACCTGCATATATCACCAGGTGATGTGCAATTCTGCCCAATGCAGAAAGCACTTCAATTCCAACATTTCCTGTGGCACCAGTAATCAGAATTTTTGTCATATTGTTAAACCCATAGTGTTTTTTGCCCTTTCGCCCTTTCGCCCTTTCGCCCTTTCGCCCTTTCGCCCTTTCGCCCTTTATCTGTTCCTATACCCAACCCCTATCCCTGCACGTAGAGCAACACCTACGCCGTAAGTGCCGTTGGAGCCCCATGCCGCCCAGATGGCAGGAGAAATGTTGTCGCTGATCTTTAAGACGCCGGGGTAGATGTTGAGGATTACGGTTTGGTCTTCCTGCCCGCTTGCCGTTATAGATGCCAACAGTGAATTATTCTGGTCCCAGAAAATTCCGCCAGTTGGAACAAGCTCAAGTGTGAGTAGACGCACGCGTGTGTCTACCTCATAGAGGTATTTGCCGCGTAATCCTCCGCCCACGGTAATGCTGTGCTCTGCGTCATATTTGTACGATGCCCCAGCCATGTTGGCCATGCCCATGTAATACCACGCACTCCATTGTTCACTGCCTGGGATGTTCCACTTGAGGGAGTAATAAAGGCCGTTGTTGCCGAGCTGCCCCAACGGATAGGTAATGACGGGGATCTGCGACCAATCTGTCATGTGCAAATCCTTGGCAAAAAACCGCGCCACGTCATCACTGGTGAACAACAAAATCCCCAACCAATCAAAAATGGCGATGTCGGCAATAGGGTCGGTGTTATACCCCACATAGGCCTCGTTCTCTACCGCTTCGTTGAGGAAGTGGTAGAACATGATGGTGGTGGCCGACCAGATCTCTGGCGATGCCACGCCATTGTAATCGTACCACTCGGCTAACATCCGGTACGTCATGCCCCCTCCAATAAGATGGAGCTGGTAGTTGGGTACCCATTGCCCTCCCTCCTTGGTGAAGTTTAAGGGGAAGACCTCGGTGGAAAGCCACTTGGCCCAGCCAATTTGACTAATCGTGGCGCCAGGGTGCACAAAGGTGTTCTCAAGGACGTTTTTGAAGCCCGTGCCGTAGGGCAGACTCCCTATTCTGCGGTCCTTGCCATCAAGCTGCAGCACGTCGTAACTGCCGTTGAGTATCACGCCCCATGGGGTAAACATGGACATACTGCCATAGTCTAGAGGCTTATAGAATAAGTACTCGGGTTTTGCCTGCACAGAGTCGGTTAAAGATCTAGCCGAGATCGATGTGCAAAACACAAATACAAGAAGTAACCATATTCGCATAGCAACAAACATACATTCCGTGCGGAACACGTAGTTTGCAATATGGAATTCATCTCTTCTTTACATGCCAACATGCTACACGTAGTGTACCTGATGGCTGCCCTTAGCATCTTGTTCCCTCTGGTAGACGCCGTGCGCAAACAACCAGTATCTCCCATGAGTAAATGGGTGGTTCGTGGTTATACGCTCATCGTTACGCTGCAGTTGTTGCTCGGCCTCACGCAACTCATCGTTAACTGGAATGAGTATGGTGATGGACTGCGGTTCCGGCTAGAACACGCCTTGCTTATGATTGTTGCCATTGGCTGCGTTCATATGGCTCCACGTTTTATGAAACGTACCGATGCCATAGGTGCTCGCAATACCACATTCCTCATGGTGGCATCATTGGCTCTCATCATCCTCGGCGCTACGCTGATTAAACGCGCCCTCACATAAGTTCACATGGTGCATACCACTTCTCTGTCAAGTTACCCGTTGTTCCGTCGCGGTAAGGTGCGCGATGTATATGATCTGGGCAACCAACTCCTGCTGGTTGCAACAGACCGGATCTCTGCATTTGATGTGGTGATGAATGAAACTATCCCCGATAAGGGGGCTCTTCTCACGGCTATCTCGCAGTATTGGTTCAACACGCTTAAACATGTAGTGCCAAACCATATCATCTCGTATGATGTGTCAACGATTGATGGGCTAACAACGGAAGAGAAAGCACTACTTGCTGGACGTTCCATGATAGTACGCAAGACAAGCCCCCTACCAGTGGAATGTGTTGTGCGTGGCTACCTCGCCGGATCGGGATGGAAGGAATACCATGCAGCACGTACTGTTTGTGGCATACCATTGCCAGATGGGTATGAAGAATCGTCGCGTCTTGCCAAACCTATCTTCACGCCCGCAACAAAGGCAGAAGAAGGTCACGACGAGAATATCTCGTTTGAACAAGCAGCCGTTGTGCTTGGAGCTTACGTAGCAACATCTGTACGCGATTACAGCTTTGCTTTGTTCAATGCAGCTTCTGCAGATGTTGCAGCAAAGGGGCTTATCCTAGCCGATACCAAGTTTGAGTTTGGCGTAGTTGATGATGAAATAATCTTGATAGATGAGGCGCTTACGCCAGACTCGTCGAGGTATTGGTTGGCGTCGGAGTATGCGCCGGGGACGTTGCAGTATAACTTCGACAAGCAAATTCTGAGAGACTGGCTAGAGACTACAGAATGGAATAAGACCTATCCGCCCCCTACATTACCCAACCAGGTAATTGATGGCACGCGAGCCAAATACATTGAGGCATACCAACGCATTACGGGGCTAACATGGCGATGAACAGCTTTTTGCTTGATGAAGATGATGTTGCACTTCATCGCAGAGTTAATGATTTGCTAGACTGGGGTCTGCTCCTTGCCGTTGCTGGCATTCTGGCAATGGGTCTCATTTCTATCTACAGCGCGGCCTTTGGTCTTGGCTCCGACGCGATTTTTAAGCGGCAGCTCATCTTTGCAGGCATCGGCATTGCAGCTGCAGCCACGTTTTATTTTATGCCAGAACGTTGGTTGCGCGATCTTGCCTATCCGATGTATGGCTTGGGAATCTTGCTGCTCATTGTAGTGCTCACACCGTTGGGTCACGTAGTTAATGGTCAACAGTGTTGGATACAAATCGGATCCTTCTCCTTTCAGCCATCAGAGTTAGCAAAACTCACTACGCTCCTGGCAGTGGCCCGTTATACGGGACGCAAAGGATTTGATATTCGGACCATTCAAGATTTGATGATGATAGGCGGTATGTTTTTGCTGCCCGTTGGCTTGGTGATGTTGCAACCAGACACGGGCTCTGCAACGGTGTTTCTTGCAATGATGGTTGGTGTGTATTTGTGGACGGGTGGCGATTTGTTTGTGCTCTACCTCATAGCCGCTGCTCCCTTTGTTGCCGTGTCGGCTCTTTACGGTGTGTTGTTCGACAACATGATATGGTTTGCCATTGTTGCTGCGTTAGTATCAATTGGCGCATTCTTGTTCAGACGAAATCTGATATTGACCATCGTTGCGTGTTTGATGCTCATCGGTGGTGGTCTTGCTGTAAAGCCCGCGTTTAAATCTCTTGAGGTGTATAAGCAGAACCGACTTGTTACGTTGTTCGAGCCGGAACGTAATCCACGCGGAACTGGCTACCACGTTATCCAGTCGATCCTCGCCGTTGGCTCTGGTGGACTAACAGGCAAGGGTTTTCTCAAGGGAACACAGACGCAACTGCGGTACATTCCGGAGCAATGGACAGACTTTATCTTCTGCGTTCCAACAGAGGAATTTGGTTTTGTAGGGGGCGTTATAGTAATCGCACTATTGGCAAGCGTTATCCTACGATCTATCAATATTGCCGCACAAGCCCGATCTTCTTTTGCCAGCATCATATCTATCGGATTTGGCTCGTTATTGGCGTTTCACTCTCTTGTTAATATCGGAATGGCGGTGGGACTTTTTCCAGTAATGGGCATTCCGCTTCCGTTTCTTAGTGCCGGCGGTACCGCACTCATTGCAAACATCGCCGTTGTTGGAATGCTCTTGAACTTCTACAAGACCCGCCGTAGAAGAGCATCAGGCGTTCGATGAAACCCAACATCACCGTTGCTTGTGGAGATGTGAACGGCATTGGACTTCGGTGTTTTGCGGAGGCATGTACTCATACTGCCTTCAATGCTTCGATTGAACTAATGATTGATGGTTCAACGCTTGAAGCGGCCATCGTTGCGTATGAACTTCCAGGAATGTTTCGCAACTCTGTGTGGGAACTTGCGGCAAACAGTGTTCATATCATACCTGTAGGAGCCCCCTCAGATGTTCACCCAGGCGTAGTTCGTGATGATGCTTCACGAGGCGCCATTGCTTCGCTAGAAGCATGTATCGAACTCATTTGTAACGGCAAATGCAACGCGTTGGTTACCCTGCCAATCAACAAATATGCTCTATCGCAGGTGGGCTGGCCGTATGCAGGGCAGACAGAGATGGTGGCCGCATCCGCACAAGGCACACCACTGATGGTGCTATGCACGCGCAACATACGTGTTGCACTTGCCACTGTACACGTTGCACTTTCTAAGGTTGCCGAAACACTCACAGTTGGGCGTATTACTGAGTGTATAGCTGCGCTCAAGCATCACCTCGTAGTAGATCTCGGCGTTATCGATCCACAGATCGCAGTGTTAGCAGTAGACCCTCATGCAGGAGAACATGGCGTAATCGGCACCATCGATACGGACATTGTTGCGCCCGCAATTACACTAGCACGTGCAAACGAACTCAACGTGCAGGGTCCATTCCCCGCCGATGGTTTCTTTGCATTTGGTGCATACAAGAAGTACGATGGTATTGTTGCGATGTATCACGACCAGGGTCTGATACCGCTCAAGTTATTGGCGCAGGGGGCTGGCGTAAACGTTACTGCTGGACTGTCTGTTGTCCGTACGTCGCCGGACCATGGCACTGCGTATGATATAGCCACACAAGGGGATGTAGATCCTGCCAGCACAATAGAAGCAATAAAGGTGGCCATCAGTATTGCACGGAACCGAGCGCATTAACGTTTCTTCGTTTTCTTCGGTGTGGGGGTTGTTGATTGTGTTGTTGGAAGAAGAGGATTCCGCACAAAGAACCCCGTTGGGATAATCCTTACCGTTGCATGCGATGTTGGCATTACTGGCCAGTCTTCTGGTCGGGCAACATGTGTAACACCCATCGTGTACCACAGCACAACATCCCGGCGTATAAGTCTATCATCATTTGCTTGATACACTGGCAGTCCAAGATCTACTTCCGACTCATTTGGATACGCTCCGGCAGCGTATAGTTCGTTAGCATTGAATCTTGTAACGTGCAATTGATGTTCGGTAAACGTTGCGCGTTTTCGAACGCTCGTTGTGGGACCGAGATACAAAAAAGCAACCGACTGTGGTACAATTGTATAACCAGTATAGCCCCCTAGTGTATTCCGTTTCTTTGATGTTATTCTCCACGTCCTAGAATTTTTTAGCGAAACATCGAGCTTGCCTTCGCGCTCACTACGAATGTCCCACTCATCCACCATCATTGCATTGCTAAATATATTCTCATCACCATTTGGCGGAACACGTACATCAATTTCCGTTACTACGTTTGCTGTGTCATCAACATCGAGATCAATTCGGAAGTTAAAGAAGTGTTGATGGCAAGGGGCAAGCACGTGAGGCGCTACGAGGTGCGCATACATCTGTGCACCTGACCCAGAATAATCTGCAACGCTATCAACAGAACCCTTCACGAGCATTATTCCCGTAAGCCCTACATCTATGGTTATTGTTCCGTCTTGAGATAGCACATAACTCACGATATAGTCGTAGTTCCCAATTACAGCAGCGTGTTGAATTACTAGTTCTTTTCCACGGCGAGACGATACGCTACCGTCATAATCAACGTGTCTCCAAAGCATACCTGCGTCGCGTTCATACATTGCTAACACGTCGGGCTTTGTTATCACGTCTCCATCATCTTCAACAAACGAAGCAGAGCGCAGCACTGCATTGTCTGGAACGTCCGAGCCCCTACGCAAGCGCGTTGAGTTTTGTCCAAAGCCATATTCACCTACATCAAACGCATTGCGCCAAACCCATAGTACAGATGTATCGCCATACGGAACAAGCATTTCGCTCAGCGATATACGATGTGCAATACGGCGTGCAATACCACTATCTACAAACCGGACGTCGTAAAGAGTTAGGCCTTCACGTGCATTTATCATCGGAGTGAATTTCCAGGAGCCCCATTGCACTGCATCGTGTCTTGTAGTAATATTTGTGTTAGGGGGCTGGTCTGGTCCATCACGTTGAGCATGTGGAACGGGATACGTAGAAGTTGCTTTTGGAATGGGGGCAACATCATGATCTCTCCATTCTATAATTGCCTTCGATTGGAGGTTGATGAGGGCAGACACCCCTTCAATTGGCTGGTCGTATCTATTACGTCCCGTTGAATCTGCAACATAGAAGATTGCCCGCACCAACCTTTGTGATGCACCAACAGGATTGCCACTTGCCCATGTCTCAACGGCTACTTTTTCTGGGATGAGTCCCCTTCTCTTCATCGCCTCAGCAAAACGAGGAAAGCGCCTGACGACGGCTTCTGCGGAATCAAAGTCTTGCTGCGTTACCATTGGCTGTACAGATGGAACGGCCTTTACCTCTGTTACGATACGTTCTCGTACGTCAACAACAAACTCGTACGTATGATTTGATGAAGCATCAAACACCGTTGTGCGTATTTCTCGAGGAAGGGGCGCCGTGTTTGTGGCATCGTAGTATAACCGTTTTGACGGTTCAGACAGGGATGCTGAAATCAACCGTGCACGTTGTGGGAATCGGGAATCCGCACGCATCGTTTCAACTGCGATTTTGAGTTCCGAAGATGTTGGTTGCGCAAACGGATTTGTGGCGCCGGAACATGGTAAGCCAATAATCGTGCAGATCAATGCGAGTATATAGTGATTCATTGGCTAGCAATTTACCCGATTGCCAGAAAATGTAGATGTATATTTTCGATGCCGTAGAATTAGGAAACGAAGGTGGTAATGACCGTGCATGGGCACGTTATGGAGCATCTAATGTTCACAGATGCAAGAGTGTTGCCACTGAAGCCCTGACCCTTGCAACCACAGAAGGCAATGTGCACCAGCAGGCACGTGCATTGATGACACTTGGCGTTGTAGCCGGCATCTTAGCCGATAGCCCAGTGGCACTTCAATTACTTGAGAAGGCAAAGGCTCTCTTTGAGAATGTTTCCGTCAACTATCCCACTATCCGAAGTCAATTGAATACTATTTATTGGCTTTGGACATTGCCGAGCAATGCAACGCAAAGTCGGAACAACACATCACTCTTTCGGACTTGGAAATTCTTACAGCGATATTGGTCAACATAATTGAGGTCTGCAGTACCTACATCGCTGTCTAGCGTTGGACGAAGAGCGGGGTGGACGAGCAGCTACTGCCATTGCCTTGTGAAATACAGGGGGCGTGTATAGCGCCATTCGAAGCCCCGAAGAGGCATTGCCATCCTTCCAACAGTCGTTGGCAATACATACCGAATTGCGAAACCGCGGAAGTATGGCCATTCAGACGCTTCATGTTGCAACGGTCTATGCTTCTGTCGAGCACGATTTGTATAGTCCTCAGATGGCCGAGAGTTCATTGCGCACGGCATTGGATCTTGTACTTCAGGTTGGACATCGCAAAGTAGCATGTTTCGCATATCAGGGTCTAGCCGAAGTGATGAAGTTTCAACAGCGGTGGGATTTGGCCAGCAGCGGAAGCAGTTTGAATAAGAACGGTCAATTGCAGACGAACGGGCTACTGCAAAAGATCGGAGCAGAATTCTTGGCAACGAGCGAATAGCCGACCGGTATGAAGACGCTACCATCCTATTTGCCAACATTGTGGGCTTTACGCAACTCTCTCAACAGATATCTCCCGGTGAGCTTGTTGAAGGTCTTGTTAGAATCTTTCCTGTCTTTGACGCATTGGTAGAGAAACACGGCGTAGAGAAGATCAAGACTATTGGCGACGCATACATCGCCGTGTGTGGCGTTCCCATCCCGCGCAATGACCATGGGTGTGTGATGGCCAACATGGCGTTGGACATGATGAAGGCCATGTGTCAGTACGCGTCGGATACAACAGGAGAAAAAATTCAGATCCGGATTGGAATTCACAGTGGAGAAGAAGTTTGCCCACAACTTATGGGGTGATGCCATAAACATCGCCAGCCGAATGGAAAGTCAGAGCGTAGCCGGAAAGATTCACGTGAGCCAGGAGTTCTGTGATGCCGCAGGAAGCGCGTTTCGATTTATTGAACGCGGCGAAGTCAACATCAAGGGCAAGGGGCTTGCCAGAAACTACTTTATGGACGTATAATCATTCCTTTATGGTGATTCGCTTTGCAACTCGTCCAACTGTTAATCCCTGAACAAGAATAGAAAACGCTACAATCATGTAGGTAAGCGTCACCCATAGCTCCTTTTGCATTTCGGGTTTTAACGAGAGTGCAAGGGCAATCGAGATTCCGCCACGCAGACCGCCCCACGTCATGATGATGATTGTGCGATGAGACAGCTTCTCCTTTAGTTTGATGAATTGAGCTGGAATGAACACAGACACGTAGCGGGCAACTAATACGAGGAGTATCGATACAAGCCCCACAACTACGTATGTGGGTAGGAACTGTATCACCAACAATTCAAGGCCAATGAGAACGAACAGAATCGCATTTAGTGTTTCGTCGAGCATCTCCCAGAATTTGTCAACGTATTCGGCCGTGATATCGCTCATGGCATGCGCCTTGCCCTGATTTCCAATTATGATTCCCGCTGCCACCATGGCCAACGGCCCGGATATATGCAAGTAGTGTGCAGTTGTGTATCCCCCCATCACAACTGCTAGTGTTATCAACACTTCCACTTTATAGTTGTTGATGCTACGCATGAGTAGGATGCCGCCGTAACCAATTGCGACTCCCAGAACAATTCCTCCAACTGCTTCACGAAGGAACAACAACACAACATCTCCAACCTGCATGTTGTTGGGCGTTTGCGCCACCTCCAGAAGTGTAAGGAAAACAACAACTGCAACTCCGTCATTAAACAGCGACTCACCAGCAATCTTCATTTCGAGTGAACGCGAAATGTTTGCCTTTTTCAATATTCCCAATACTGCTATCGGATCTGTTGGAGAGATGAGTGAACCAAACAACAAACAATACACAAAGCTTGTTTGCAGATTCAACATTCCTAGCAGGTAATAAATCGCTGTGCCAATGAGGAACGTCGAGATTACAACACTAAACGTCGAAAAGACAATCACAGACAGTTTCTCTTCTTTCAGCGTGCCCAACTTTATATGTATGGCGGCAGCAAAGAGCATAAAGCTCAGCATGCTTCCCATCAGCATTTCTGAGAAATCGATGTACCGAAGGATTGTTGTGACTTCTTCTACAACAACTGGCGAAACGAAACCGATGCCAAGTACAGCAATAGATGAGAGCAATGCCAGCAGCATTAGCCCTATCGTAGGCGGCAGCTTTATGAAGCGAGAATTTATGTACGCAAATAGAGCTGCAATTACAACGAGTATCGAGTAGATTGAAAAGAGTGTCATTGTTTGGGGGCAAAAAGTTTGCGCTTGCACGTTCGTGCATCCTATTTGGACCTTACCTTGCGTGTACCAGTTCTATTCTCTATCACTGTTGAATCGGCCGTAAGGCTATCCAATTGAACGCGAACAACCTTGAGCTCGCTTTCCAAAAACTGCAGGGCAGCTATCATCTGCTTTACTTGTTCGTTATTCTTGATGTCGCTGAGCGAAGCAAAGCCTTGCTTGACATCCAACGTAACACCTTCTAGGTTATATGTCACTAGCTTAGATCGAAGTGTATCAACCTCATGGGGTTGTATGACTCTTCCACCATATGTCAGTGTTATAGATCTTTGGTCGCAGTTAATCGCTGTTTTCAGCAAGTAGTCTTCTTTCAAGCCTGCTTCGTGCGCTACAAACTCATATGCATTTGATGTGAACTTATTCTCTTGTACCAGGGCATAACCAAAGTATATGCTTGGGAGAAGAGTGAGCAGAACCACCACCGAAACAATTCGTTGCGCCTTTAGCTCATCAGCACGATTCGGAAGATGCTTGAACGGGTACTTCAAGAATCTGAGAGTCAATACAGTTGCTAGTGCTATGAAGACGGTGTTGATGAAGAACAGGTACAGTGCACCGAAAAGGAATTGCATTTGCAACGTCGCGAGTCCATAACCAGCCGTACAAAGTGGCGGCATGAGTGCAGTGGCAATTGCAACCCCAGGTATTACGTTGCCCTTCTGTTTGCTTGTGGTTGCGAGTATTCCGGCAAGACCGCCAAAGATGGCTATAAGCACGTCATAAATATTGGGCAATGTTCTTGACAAGATTTCAGAGTGCGCTTCATTGATAGGAGAAAGTATAAAGTAGATCGTTGAGGTTGCTAGACCAACGCCAGCAGAGAAAAGATAGTTGCGAGAAGCCGAGCGTAGGAGAGCCAAGTCGTTGATGGCAATTCCTAGTCCCAACCCCATGATTGGCCCCATAAGTGGAGAGACCAACATTGCACCGATTATGACGGCGGTGGAGTTTACATTGAGACCAAGAGAGGCAATGAAGATGGCAAAGACAAGAATCCAAAGGTTTGTTCCTCTGAACCCCACTCCTCTTTCAATACTGTTTATAACAGTTTGATGGTCTTCTTTCTCGCTGTGCAGAATAAATCTTGCGAGTAGGCTGGGTATAGACATGTTTTGATTTCGGATTTCTTGTCAAAATGCAAAAAGCTTCCACGCGCACAGCACGGGGAGCTTTTTAAACAAATACCTGGCCACTACCTACTCTGCCACACCAGTTCAGGTGCAGTACCATCGGCGAAACGGGGCGGGGATCCATGCTCTAGCTGTGAGTTATTGCACATCATCTGTTGCAACCACGAGGTACATACCATTGCCCCACGCAGAGGTTTCTACAGCAAACGTTTGTTCTCCTGGAATGCGTTGAATTCTGCTTGCTAAGCGTTCTACAATTCGGTAGCACAAACAATACTATTGCGCTTCATTCTTTTACCGTAACAAGTACGACCTGTGTTGTGGTGGCGCCATCGTTGCCGCGCAATTGCGCGCGGTACAAACCCGGTGCTGGTGCCGCAAGTGGCACCATCGTACTACCAACAATAGTTGCAAGCCCAATGCAGCTTTGTCCGGCTTGTGCCCATGCCTGTTGGTGCCCGGTCCATGTGCGGGCTGTGAGGTTGCCCGTGGTAGCATGTTCGTCTTCTTGTTCTACTGATGTTGCACGCTGACTCTTAAACACACCTGTTGTTGTGCAGTAGTAGATGTCTTGTGCATCGTTATCAGTAAAAAGCGATATCACGTTTGTTTGTTCACTGAACCCTGCTTCGTGGAAGTCCCACGTGATGCCGTTGTCGAGACTTTCATGAACTCCATCTACGCCATTGATTAACAACTTGCCATCATTAAGGCGTATTCCTGAGCCACCTACAAACCTAAATCCAAGATTGGCCGAGCGAGAGTATACCTTCTGCCACGTTAGCCCGCCATCATCAGAGCGGATGATGTGGCAGTCTTGCATGGTAGTAAAGAGTGGCTCGTGATTTCGCTGCCGCAACTCTTCCTGCCGCATCTTGGCTGTGTCCCTAACCACTGTTGTGTAGGAGGCTATTAGCACTCCATTGCTACCCGTAATAGTTCCTAAAAAATACGGATCTACATGGGGAACTGAAACACGTTGCCAGCTTTGACCTTTGTCTGTAATGCGCACGATGCCACCACACCGGTAGGGGTGAACTTCAAGACTTTCACTATCATAGATGTGTAGCCCACTCACAAAACCAACAACGGCGGTATCACCAATTGGAATCATGGTGCTTAAGAAGCCCGAACCAATGGTGTCGGATTGTGTTAGCCTGGTACGCACGTCTACACTATCGGCCATTACACCACTCTGCCAGCGGCGCACCGTTGTGCTGTTGCCGATGAGGATACTTTCGGCGCTCAGGCGCAGCGCACATGTGGAGGGTTCTTGGTCTAGAACGCCAGCATATTTTCCTTGTCTGTCAAACTGCCGTAGCTGAGTAACCAGGGAATAGTATATCCGTACTACTCACTGCCGGTGCCAATATCCCCCGTGTGGTAAGCCACTGTAGACTCTCCATTGGTGGTTGCCGATACCAAGCGCCCGGCACCTGATACGTCTGGCCGCACCATGTGGCCGTAGTAGGACACAACCAAGGGCCGCTCACCTTTGCCACCACCTATGCCCAAGAGCATGGGCGCCGGCTCGAGGTTCTCGATGTTACGCAGTGTGGAGCTCAGCATGTAGCCGCGCCCAGATTTCAGCGTCAGCACCGATGGGCCGTTGTCGTTGATCATTGTGTGGATCACGTCTGGATGTACGCTGGGGTAGTGACGGACCTCGTTGTCTGCATCGTGATATTCCTTAACGCGTAGCTCCTGCTCCAATGAGTCCTCAATGTGGATGATAGTAAAGCCTGTAGTGCCGTCGTCTAAGTTCGCCGGATAATAAGCGTATTCTGCACTGTAGATTGGCGGATCAGAGCGCCACCTCATATATTTTTGCTGTGTCCATCGTGTGCCACTGACCTGCTCTGTATTCGTACAAAATGAGCGCAGAATCGCGCAAGAAGACGCGCCGCGATTGCGTGTTGAACAAATAACAATAATTCTCAACAATCTTTACCGTGCGCCCTTCGGCGGTTGTAAACGTACGCGTCAGCGATGCCGCTAAGTATCTCCTAGCGCGCCTATGCCTAGATCGGAATTGTAGAAGCCAAGGCTCTGAATCCAAATGGTTGTGTCGCTGCCGTAGAATGCCTTGTCGATTGGTAGGAAAGTTGGGCCGTTGTAATCTCGAAACCCAATTGGCGTCTGCACTGACTTGCCAAGGGCAAAGGCATTTGTCCACGGATGTAGAATAGCGTAGTGATTCGACGCAGGGCGCCTCGCCCAAAAACCACCTGAGCCATCATTTCCAATCAGGCCATTAAGATCCTTTACTACCGGCCAGGTGTCACACTCATCAAACGTCACACCTGGTCTATGTACGGGTGGATTCAAATTTGGAGCATAGATCGCAAAGAACATTGTGTGGTCTGTATATGGTTTTGTGCCAATGTATAAGTTGAACGTATCTACCCTCTCAGGCAGCGTGTCGCTCCAAATATTGGAGGATTCGTCAAACTTCCACAGCCGGTTTCCGGCACTTCCCCATTGTTGACATGCTACGCCGCCACGCTTGCGGCGCACAAATATGCTTTTCTCAAACGACCCCATATTGGTAATCTCGGGAATCTGCCGCGCAAGCCAGGAAACAGTATCGGTTACGTAAAGGCCTCGTTGCACTACTTCAAAGAGCACCTACCCAGTGCCGCTAAACATCGTAGGTGTAGTAATCACTCCGAAGGGACCGCCGCGCTCGCGGTAGATGGCTACCGGAGGAGTCTGCTGGGCATCATGGCGGTGCTTCTGTACTGTGAGAGTTTCATCATGGTAATCCTCTATACAAAATCTCGCCCGCTGAGCGGTGCAGGGGGACGCCGCATCTCGGTCCTGCAACACGGTGTGCCACAAGCAAGAATGCAGCCCGTAGCTTGGTTTACCGTTACACCCCTGGGCGTAAAGACCGTCCAGCACCAGACATCGCCAACAGCTGGTGGGATGATACCATTCCAAGCGCTGTCGTTAATGACGACGGGAGACATCGTGCACAAGATTGCAGAGAATGTCTTTACCGCATCAATAACTCCTGGTTTTGCTCCATTGAAGCATACGCGGCGGATCTTTGTGTACTGGTCCTGCCGCTAAGCAGTACACGTTGCAGGAAGTGTTGGAGCACCGAACTCAGAGCATCCATAAACAGTTGCGTTATACGTAACGTTATCAATGCAGATGTTCAGCGTTTTGAGAGCCACGGATGTTGCACATCCGCACTCTTGCGCCTAAAGCTCTGTAGGCGCACAGAGCGCCATTGCAAAAACGAAGATGTTTGTAGCCCAGAGCTACAAACGCCGATGCTCTACTTGCTCGCACATTCCGCCCTGCTACGCTACTAGCAATATGGGGAGTGGGGAAATTACATTTCAAATTCTCCATTAGGGGTGAAAGATACTCATTCGTTCATGTTCACCAACCCCCTGCCAGCGAACGTAATTGATATGCGCATTTATACAGATGGCGCAATTAGATATGTAATAGAATGCAAAAAGCTCCCACGCGCATAGCACGGGGAGCTTTTTAAATAAATACCTGGCGACTACCTACTCTGCCACACCAGTTCAGGTGCAGTACCATCGGCGCAACGGGGCTTAACGACTCTGTT
>Ga0209591_10000042_pt1 | contig 147212 bp, 137 predicted proteins | sample MAT01_FD_187207 | JGI IMG/M metagenome (GOLD analysis project Ga0209591, IMG submission 187207) | Freshwater microbial communities from Lake Fryxell liftoff mats and glacier meltwater in Antarctica - MAT-01 (SPAdes) (version 2) | ecosystem: Environmental > Aquatic > Freshwater > Ice > Liftoff...
TGAGGCGCCGGCTCGCGACCTACTGGCTGCGAGCCCAAAAGCGCGCGCTGGAGATCGAGCGCGTGCTCGTGCATCTCGAGCCCGGCACCAAGGATCGCGAGTCGGTCGAGGTCGCGCTGATGAGCCAGCTGGCGCACCTCGCGGTGGTGGCGGCGCCGCTGTTCGACGATCTCCCGCTGCGCGCGGCCGGGCTGTCGAGCGACGACGAGACCGGGGCGGTGCCGGTCTGGCACGGCACCACCGCGCAGATCATCGAGGCGACCGGCTGGTTGGTCGAGCGTGGCCTCACCTACGCCGAGGCTGGCGAGGCGCGGGTCGAGGTGAAGCGCGGCGAGCACGCGGTCGCGAGGCTGGTCGCCGTCGACGAGCACGTCACGCCGGCCGATGCCGGTCCGGCGCCGCTGCTCGACATGCCGCGCACCGCGGCGCGGGTCTGGCTGTGGCTGGGCGGGCTGGTCGCGACGGTGGTTGTCGCGGGCGCGCTCGACTCCGGGATCGCCTTGGCGATCGGCGTCGCGATCTTGGCGCTGGCAGTACCGCTGACCCGGGTCGTGACGCGCCGGCGCCTGGCCGCAGCCTGGCACCGCGCGGTGGTGTCGCCGGGCGCGGTGACGGCGCTCGCTGGCCCATTCCGCGATCAGCACGCCCTCGAGCGAGTCCCGACGGCGACGGTGGTGGCGGCGCTGCGCGACGGCGGGCTCACCGTCTCGACCGAGCGCGGCCGCATCCAGCTCGAGGGTGACGCGGCGGTCGTCGAGGCCGCGCCGACCGGCGATGTCGGGCTGGTTGCGCTGGCGGTGCGGTATCGCGATCCGCGGGTGGCGATGCGCGCCGCGTTCGCGCTGGCCGACCGGTTCGGGCCACTCGCGGTCGAGCTTGGCGGCGCGACGCTGGTCGCCGATCCCGGGCACGGCTACCCGCGCTGGCTCGACGACTACCAGGGCGACCGGGCGGCGCGGGCCGCGATGGCCGACGCGATGCGCGCGACGCTGTGATCAGCGGAGCTGTTGCAGCTCGGCGAGCGCGGCGCGCAGGAGCGGTGAGCGCGGATCGGCGGCGATCGCCATGCGGATCTGAAGGAGGGCGGTGCTGCGATCGCCGGTGCGCAGCGCTCCCTCGGCGCGGCGGTAATAGGCGAGCGCGCGCGCGTTCATCGAGCGCGACGGGTCGATCGGTCCGCTCGGCGCTGGCGGCGGTGGCGGCGTGGGCAGCGGTGACGCTCCCGAGCCGGTGAACATCGGCGGGGGATGGGTGCCGGGCGACGTGCCGATCGGGATCGTCGCGACCTTCTGCGAGTCGCGGCGCTCGCGCAGGTACCGCGTCGCTGCCTCGGGCGGCCGCAGCGCCGCGTACGCGCCGGTGACCCGCGAGTACATCCGCACCAGGCGATCGTAGTCGCGTGAGCCCAGCTGCTTGCGCGCGAGGTCGGGATGCCGGGTGCGCGCGATCGTATGATAGGCGTTCTGGATCGCCAGGCTCGACGCGCTCGGCATCATCTCGAGCCACTCGAAGTGCGAGCGTTGCTCGGCGCGCGGCTCGACCTCGTCGAGCCACGACAAGATCTGCGCCGTGGTCCACGCCATCGGCTAGCTCACGGCCTGCACGCTGGGGGCGCCCAGAATATTCAGCGCGGCCTCGCGACCGATGCCGGTGTCGGCGTCGCGGGCCCGGACGTGGAGTAGGCCGTCGGTGTCGATCCGGAACGTGACCTCGATCTTGACCTCGCCGCGTCGCCGTGGCGGCAGGCCCTCGAGGACGAGCTGGCCTAGCGGCTCGTTGTCGCCGTACTTTCTGGCCTCGCCGCGGCCGCAGTCGATGACGACGCGGGTCTGGTGATCGTGCGCGGTCGAGAACGTGCGCGAGCGCTCGATCGGCGTCGGCAAGTTCTTCTCGAGGATCGGCTCGCTGTAGCCGCCCGCGGTCGAGATGCGCAGGGTCGCCGGCGTGACGTCGAGGAGGATCGGCCGGGCCGGGGTCTTGGCGTTGACCCAGGGCACTCCACCATGGGCGAGCGGCGACAGCGCCGCGGTCGGCACCGCCTCGCGGGTCGACATGCCGCCGCCGCGGAACAGCGTGCCCGCCAAGCTGCCAGCCTGGATCGCCGCGCCTTGGGCCACGACCTCGTCGGGGTTGATGCGCAGCGCGGGCTCGCGACCGAACAGCTCGGCGAGGCGGCGTCGCACCAGCGGCACCCGGGTCGAGCCGCCGACGCACACGACCTCGGTGATCGCGGTGACCGGCAGGCCGGTGGCGGTGAGCACGTTGCGGGTCAGCTCGATCGTTCGATCGACGTAGCCGCGGATGAGCTCCTCGAGCTGCGCGCGGGTGAGCTGGAACGGCAGCCCGAGCGTGCGCCCGGTCGAGACGTGCAGGCCTTCGATCACGCCCTCGGCGCTCTGCTCGTGCGAGAGGTGGATCTTGATCTCCTCGGCCGCCATCGTGAGGCGGGTCATGAGGCCGGGATCGCGGCGCGGGTCGACCCGGAGCTGGCGATTCATCTCGGCGGCCAGGAACTCGGCGATCGCGCGGTCGATGTCGTCGCCACCGAGGAAGAAGTCGCCGTCGGTGGCCAGGACCTCGAAGACCTCGTCGCGGATCGCCAGGATGCTGACGTCGAAGGTACCCCCGCCGAAATCAAAGACCGCGACGTTCTCGTCCTTGCGCTGGCCGAAACCGTAGGCGAGCGCGGCCGCGGTCGGCTCGTTGAGCAGGCGCAGCACCTCGAGGCCGGCCAAGCGCCCGGCCTCCTTGGTGGCTTGGCGCTGGGCGTCGGTGAAGTTGGCAGGCACCGTGATGACCGCCTCGGTGATCGACTGACCGAGCTGCCGCTGCGCGCACTGCTTGAGATAGCGCAGCACGTAGGCCGACACCTCGGGGACGGTCAGGCGGCGATCGCGGACCTTGATGAGGGGCTGCTGGTTGGGGCCTTCCTCGACGGCGAAGGGCAGGCCGGTCAGCGCGAGCTGCACCATCGGCGAGCGCACGTTCTGGCCCATCAGCCGCTTGGCCGAGTACACGGTCGACTCCGGGTGCTCGGCGCGCAGGAGCTTGGCGGCCAGGCCGACTACCGGCTCGCCGTCGTCGAGAAACGCCACCACCGACGGGTGGATGCGCTCACCGGCGCTGCCCAGCGCGAACTCCACGCCGGTCGGGGTCGCGACGGCGATGACCGAATTGGTCGTGCCGAGATCGATGCCGACTGCGAGGCCCATACGCGCCGAGTATCGAACGCCGAGACCCGCTTCGCCAGTGGAGGGTGAGCCGATCGAGTCTTGCGGCGACCACGCGCGCGCTCCACAGTCGCCGCGATGCCCGGATTGTTCGAGCCCTTTCGTTTCCGCAACGGGGTGATCACCCCGAACCGCGTCACCCTGGCGCCGCTGACCAACCAGCAGAGTCACCTCGATGGCACGTTGTCCGACGCTGAGCAGGCCTGGCTGGTGCGCCACGCGATCGGCGGGTTCGGCATCGTCACTACCTGCGCCGCGTTCGTGGCTCAAGATGGCAAGGCCTGGCCGGGCGAGCTCGGCGTCGATCGCGACGATCAGGTCGAGCGTCTCGCGGGGCTGGCCAGCGCGCTGCGGGCCCACGGCTCGCTGCCGATGGTGCAGCTCTTTCACGGCGGCACCCGCGCCCCGTCCGAGATCAGCGGATCGCGGCCGTGGAGCGCGAGCGAGTACGTCGAGGATCGGCCCGGCTACCAGGTGCCGCGGGCCGCGACCGAGGCCGACCTCGCGGGCGTGATCGAGGCGTTCGCGGCGGCGGCGGCGCGCTGTGCGCGTGCCGGCTTCGCGGGCGTCGAGCTGCACGGGGCTCACGGCTACCTGCTGTCGCAGTTCTTGTCGTCGACGATGAACACCCGCACCGACGCCTGGGGCGGCTCGCTGGAGAATCGCGCGCGGCTGATACGGGCGACCATGCAAGCGGTGCGGGCCCGGGTCCCGGCCGACTTCGTCGTCGGCGTGCGGCTCTCGCCGGAGGATTTCGGCCAGGCCAAGGGCCTCGATCTCGACGAGACGGTGCAGGTCGCGCGCTGGCTCGCCGACGACGGCGCCGAGCTCATCCACCTGTCGCTGTGGCGGGCCGAGCGCATGACGACCAAGCGCCCGGCCGAGCACCCGATCACGATCTTCCGCGCCGCGCTGCCCGCCGAGGTCGCGATCATCGCCGCTGGCAATCTGTGGACTGCGGCCGACGGTCAGGCCGTCCTCGATCGCGGCGCCGATCTGATCGCGCTCGGGCGCTCGGCGATCGCCAACCCCGACTGGGCCAACCAGGCCCGCGGCGAGGGCTGGGAGCCGCGCCGCCCGCCGCTGACCCGCGACGAGCTGATCGCCCGTTCGGCCTCGCCCGAGTTCGCGGTCTACCTCCGCCAGTTCAAGGGCTTCGTCGCCGACTGAGTTTCAGGGAGGGCTTTCGACAAGACCTCCCCTCCGTGGGGACAGGCCCCCCACGGAGCCTCCCCGCCGAGACGTCCGGATCGCGGACACGGTGGGGCGGGGTGGGGAGCGATTGGCGGGCCCGGCGGAGACGTCCGGAGCGCGGACGAGGCGTGGCATGATGTTGGCGATGCGGAGCGCCTTGGCGGTGGTGGTCCTCGTGGCGTGCGGGCAAGGGCCGTCGAGCGGGGAGCTCGAGCGGCTGCGCGCCGAGGCGGCGGCGGCCAACGCGGTCGCGATCGCGGCCCACAGCGACGAGGCGGCCCACGAGCCCGGCCGCTCGCTTACCATCACGGGCCAGCTCGGCACGCCGGCGGCGACCCTCGAATGGGCGGCTCTCGACGCCGCCAGCACCACCCACGTCCTGACCGTGAACCCCCAAAACCCGACCGACCGTACCCGGGTCATCGACTACCGCGGCGTGCTGGCGCGCGATCTCCTCGACCGCTACGCGGCGTCGCCCGACGCCCGCGAGGTCACCTTCGTCGCGCTCGACGGGTTCCGCTCCACCGTCGAGCAGTCGGCGCTGCGCAGGTTTCGCGTGCTGCTCGCCATCGCCGCCGACGGCGCGCCCATCGATCGCGCGACCGGCGGGCCGATCTACCTGGTCTTCCCGCACAGCGAGGCGCCCGAGTCGATCGCGCTGTTCCCCGATCGGTTCTGGAGCTTCTACGTGACCCACGTCGTGGTCGGCACCGAGGCGGCGCGGGTGCGGGTCGGCGAGCACGTCCTCGACGCCGCGGCGCTGGCCGGGCTGCCGGCCACCAGCCTCGACGGCCAGGTCGCGTGGAAGGTCAACTGGCCGTCGACGCCGGTCCACCTGCGCGGCGTGAGGCTCACCGACGCGCTGCACGCTGCCGGCGTCACCGTGCCGGCGGGCGGCCGCGTCATCGTGCGCGGCAAGGCGGTCATCCACCGCGATCCCGCCGATCCGATCGCGCTGGCCGCTGCGGACCTCGAGCGCTGCGGCTTCTTGCTGGTCAGCCACTGGGGCGATGACGACGCGCCGGTGCCCGCGCGCCTGGGCGGGCCGATCGCGCTGGCGGTGCCGCCGACCTGCGGCGCGCAGTACGGCGACCGCTTCTGGATCCCGTTCGTCGAGGAGCTGATCGTCGAGGCCGGCCAGTGAGGTTCGGCCTCGCGTTCCGGCTCGCCACCGCGACCGCGCTGCTCATCGTCGCGATCGTCGCGGTCGTGGTGTGGCAGTGGACATCGAGCGAGCGGACGCTGGTGCGCGAACAGAAGCGCGCCGAGGCCCGCGCCTTCGCGGTCGCGATGGCCGACGTGCTCATGAACGAGCTCGACGACGAGAACTGGGGCCAGATCCGGGTCTCGACCGAGCTCTTGCTGACCAACAACCACGACGTGGTCTACGTCGCGCTGCACGATCATCGCCGCGACGATCGCATCGTCGCCGGCGCGCCCGCCGAGCTCAACGGCCAGTTCGTCCCCGAGCTGGTCGCGCTCGCGGTGACCCGCAACGCGACGTCGGTGCGTGCGCCGCTCACCCAGGAGACCTTCCTCCTGCGCGACGTCGCGGTCGGCGCGACCCGGCGCGCCACGCGCGGCGAGCGCATCGCCGAGGTCGCCACGCCGATCGGCACCGCGTCGGGGCAGACCATCGGCACGCTGCGAGTCGGGGTGTCGCTGGCCGCGGTCGATCGCGCGGTCGCGGCCGCGGTGCGCAAGGCGCTGCTCATCGGCGCCCTCGCGCTCTTGTTCGGGCTGGCCGGCGCGATCGTGCTCGCGCGACGGCTGGTGCGACCGGTGCGCTTCCTGGCTGCCGACGCCGCGCAGATCGCGGCCGGTGATCTCGCGCATCGGGCCCGCATCGAGCGCGCCGACGAGATCGGCCAGCTCGCCGACGCCTTCAACGACATGGCGATCGCGCTCGAGGGCTCGTTCGGCCGACTGCGCAAGACCCTGGCCTCGTTCGAGCGGTTCGTGCCCCGCAAGTTCCTCGCCGTGGTCGCCCCCGAGGGCATCGAGAACATCCAGGTCGGCACCAGCGCGACCCGCGTCGTCGCGGTGCTGTTCTCCGATATCCGCGGCTTCACCAAGCTGTCCGAGGGCATGCCGCCGCTGAAGCTCTATGCGCTGCTCAACGACTACCTCGAGCGCATGGGCAACGCGATCGACGCCGCCGGCGGCTTCGTCGACAAGTACATCGGCGACGCGATCATGGCGCTGTTCGACGACGAGCACACCGACAAGATGCTCGACGCCATCCTCGGCATGCGGCGCGAGCTGCGCGCGCTCAACGTCGAGCGGGCCCAGGCCGGCCTGCCGCCCATCGACAATGGCATCGGCGCCCACGGCGGCGAGGTCGTGATGGGCACCATCGGGTTCGCGTCGAAGATCGAGTCGACCGTGATCGGCGACGCGGTCAACGTGGCGTCGCGCGTCGAGAGCCTGACCAAGGAGCAAGGCGTCGCGGTGCTGGTCACCGACGCGGTGGTCAGCAAGCTGCGCGAGCCCGCCCGCTTCAAGCTCCGCAAGATCGCCGCCGGCGTCGCGCTGCGCGGTCGCGTCGACCCGGTCGACCTCTACACCGTCGACGAGTAGCCCAGGCCGCCGCCTCACCACCAGCGGGCGAGCGCGGTCGCGATCGGGCCAGCGAGCGCCGCGATCTTCTGGGCGCCAAGCTTCTGCTGAGCGAACGGCGTGAAGGGGTCGGCCAGCAGATCGCGGCGCACCTCCAGGCACAACGCGCGGCCCGGTCGCGCCATGACGTGGTCCCAGGCCAGCGTGCTGGGATGCAGCGGATAGGTCGCGCTGTCGGCCACCGTCAGCCCGAGCGACGCCAGCTCGGCGCGCAGGGTGCTGACCACCTCGGCCGGCGCGTGGTCGACGCCGTCGGCGTCGCGGCTGATCACGTCGAGGTCCGGGCGCAGCGGCCAGGTCGGCTCGACCTCGGGCCGGTAGGCCTGGTGCAGGTTGTCGACGATGGCGGCGTCGACCTGGACGTCGACGGTGCGCGGCGCATAGCTGTGGAGCATGAGCACCGCGCCGCCCGGCGCCAGCGCGGCGTTGGCGGCGTGGACCGCGCCGACGTAGCTGTCGTAGGCATTGCGCAGGAGCGCGCGGTCCTCGGGCGACACGATCCACGGCATCAGCCCGGGCGTGACCTTGCCGGCCTTGAAGTCCTCGGGCGAGGCGTCCATCCGGCGGTTGCAGTCGATGAACGTGCGCGGGATGCGGCAGCGCACGATCGCGACGCTGAGCTGCGGGCGCGCCTCGACGAGCCGCTGGGCCACCGCCTCGGCCAGCTCGGGGGCGCCGCTGTCGGTGTTGACGTGGAAAAAGTCGACCAGCGCGTCGGGCAGCGGGCTGGTGAGGCGGGCGGCCATGCGGTCGTAGTCCGCGGTCGCGGTGGCACCGTGCGGGATCTCGATGAGCAGATCCGCCGCCGCATCGGGTGCCACGTCGGTGCCGTGCACGGTGCGCGTGTCGAAGATTCCCAGGATCGAGGCGGGCATCGCGGCGAGCTTCGCACGAGATTCGGTGATCGCCCGGTCGCGGTCACCGACAGCGGGCGGCTGGCGTCAGCGGCCGGCGGTCGCGGCGCGCCGCGCGATCAGCATCACGCCGTCGTCGCGCACCGTGCCGGCGACGGCGCGGGCCGTCAGCAGCGGCGCGGTGGCGGTACACATCGCGGCGCGCTCGGGGTGCCCGGCGAAGTGCAGCCGCGACATGATCTCGGCCAGCCCGGTGACCCCTTCGTCCGGGAACCGGACAGCCGTCGGCACCGGCACCAGCTCGATCGCGAAGCCGTGACGTTCGAGGAGGTCGGCGGCGAGGGTGAGCAACCAGCCGTGGTGGGACGGCGGCCGGCCGGCGATCTCGGCTTCGCGGTTGTAGACCTCGACCAGATGGTTGCCGGGGGCAGCCTGTACGATCACCACGCGCTCGCGCGCGATCCGGGCCAGCTCGCCGATCGCGCGGGCCGGATCGTCGGTGTACTGCAGGACCCAGGTCGCGACCGCCGCGGCGGCCGCACCGTCGGGCAGCGGCACCGCCTCGGCCCGCCCCGCGATCGCGGTGAGCCCGGGCGGAAGCTGCGCGCGTTGGGCCGCGCTCGGCTCGACGATGGTCACCGGCCCGACTCGCGCCGCGATCGCCTGGGTGAGCAGGCCGGTGCCGCCGCCGACGTCGACCACGTCGGTGACGCCGGCCAGGGCGTCGCACAGCGCGTCGAGCTCGATCGCCGGATCGAGCAGCGGCGTGAAGTCGCGCCAGGCCGCCGGGTCGAGCTGCTCCGGGCCCCAGAACCGGGCCGGCCAAGCCACCGTCGACGCGCACAGCGGGTGATCGCGCCAGCGCATCGGCGCAGCCTAACGCCGATCGGCGTCAGCGCGAAGATCCGCGCGGCCGTGCGTCCAGCCGGCATGTCCAAGCTGTTCTGCGGTTCTTTCCTCGCGCTCGCGGCGTGCAGCGGCGGCGCGATCCTGGTCGATCTGAAGATGCCCGAGCCGGGTGGCGCCACCACGTCGGGCGACCTCACGACCTTCTCGACCGGGGTGGTCGTCGACGCCGCCGACGGCACCGATCCCTGCGAGCGTCTGCAGGTGCGGCTCTACACCAGCGCGACCGCGCCGGCGAGCGTGACGAGCCCGCCCAGCAGCGCGCCGATCGCCAGCGGCAGCAGCCTCAGCCATTACCGCGAAAATCATCACTGCCAGATCGTGATCCTCGGCTTGCCGGCCCGCGCCGACTACTGGGTGATCGTCACGTACCCGGCGAAGTCACCGGCCGGCGACCCGTACTACGCGACCGCGAAACCCTCGCTGGTGACGGTGCCGCCCGGCGTCATCGGGTTCTATCCGATCGCGGTCGTCGACAACCAGAGCGCCAAGCGCAACGGGACGATGAACGTCGAGATCCCGTCCATCCCGGGGCCGTGATCGTCAGGTGGGGTTCACGCCCAGGATGCTGCGCGCGATGATGCGGCGCTGGATCTGGCCGGTGCCCTCGAAGATGTCGTAGATCTTGGCGTCGCGATACCACTTTTCGACGGGGTGGTCGGGCTCGAGGGCCTCCTCGCCCAGGAGCGTGAGCGCGCGTGACGTGACGTCCTGCGCGACCTTGGCGCCGTAGGCCTTCGCGATCGACGCCATGCGCACGTTGTCCTGGTGGTAGTCGGCCATCCACGCCGCCTTGTGGATCAGCGCGCGCGCGGCCTGGATCTCCATCTCCATCTCGGCGAGCTCGAAGGCGACGTGCTGGTGGTGCTTGAGCGCGCTGCCGTGGATGGTGCCGCCCTGGACGCGCTCGACGAGGTACTCGAAGGCGGCGCGCGCGATGCCGACCGCTTGGGCGCCGACCATGGGCCGCGTCGAGTCGAGCATCTTCTTGGTGCCGCTGAGGCCCTCGCTGGCGGCGGCGGCGTCGCCCAGCATCAGGTCCTTGTGGACGCGGCAGCCCTCGAAGTGCACCTGCGCGGTCTCCGACGCCCGGATGCCGAGCTTGTGCTCCTTGCGACCCGGCACCAGGCCCGGCGTGCCGCGCGCGACCAGAAAGCCGCGCACGCCGGCGCGACCGGCGTCGGGATCGGTCTGGGCCCACACCACGTAGGCGTGGGCGGACTGGCCGTTGGTGATCCATTGCTTGCTGCCGTCGAGGACGAAGTAGGCACCATCGGGGCGCGCCATCGTCGAGAGCCCCGAGATGTCCGAGCCGGTGGCCGGCTCCGACAGCGCCATCGCCGCGACCTTGATGTGGCCGTGCTCGTCCTCGCCCTGCAGCAAGCGGCGGAACTCCTGCTTCTGCTCGTCGGTGCCCATGCGCGCCACCGGTGACGCGGCCAGGCCGCTGCCGCCGATGGCGAGGCAGATGCCGGCGCAGCCATAGGCCAGCTCCTCGGAGCCGACCACGCCGAGCCGCGATTGCGACTTGGGCTTGCCGGCGCCATCGTCGTCGTCCCTGCCGGTGAGCGCCTTGCGCCCGTCGACGACCGCGGTCTGGGTCATGCCGAAACCCTGGGCGAGCTTCATGAGCGCCCACGGCATCGACTCCTCGCGATCGTGCTTGCTGGCGACCGGGCGGATCTGTTGCTTCGCGAACGCGCCCAGCATCTGGCGGACGCCGGCGAGCATCGGGTTGTCGTGGAAGAGGTCCATGGCGGCTCCTAGGCGTGCGCGGGGTCGGCGAGGACGCGATCGAACCGCTCGTCGCCGACGAGCTGCTCGTAGGCGCGGGCGTCGCGCATCAGTTTCTCGACGGGATAGTCGTTGACGAAGCCGTAGCCGCCGAAGATCTGCACGGCGTCGATGGTGGCGCGACGGACGTTGTCGCCGGCCAGCACACGGGCCCGGCTCGCGGCGTCGGCGGCCGACGCGATCGTCGGTGCGTTGGTGGCGCGATCGGCGAGCCACGCGGCGTGCAGCGCCATGAGCCGCACCGCGGCGGCACCGGTGTCGGCGTCGTCGCGCAGCTTGATGAGCGACTCGAACTGGCCGATGGGCTGGCCGAACTGCACGCGCTCGTCGGCGTACTTGCGGGCGTGCTCCATCGCCGAGACCGCGACGCCGGCGGCGCGGGCCGCGAGCGACGTGCGGTACCAGGCCAGGATCTGCGCGACCGCGTCGGGGTCGCGGCTGACCACGTGATCGGCGGCGAGGCTGGCTCCGTCGAGGGCGAGCTTGCCCCAGGCCGCGGCCCGCCAGCCCGAGGGCGCGAGCGCGGTGACCGTCCCGGCGGCGGTCGGCACCAGCACGACCACCGGCGCATCGCCGAGGCGCGCGACCAGCAGCACGTGACTGGCGGTGGCCAGCGCCGGCAGCGGGCCGATCGTGCCGGTGAGGCGCACGCCCTCGCCGTCGGCCTCGACGGTGAGCGTGCCGCGCGCATCGCGCCCCGTGGTCGCCAGCCCGCCGCCCGCGAGCGAGCCGAACAGCGCGGCCTTGGCGGCGTCGCTGCCCCAGCGGCCCACCGCCAGCGCCGGCTCGACGTTGGTCTCCAGCAGCGCCGCCATCGCCGAGCACCCGCGGCCCAGCTCCAGCCCGCGCAGCGCGCGCGTCAGGTGCGAGTACGCGCCGTCGAGGAGGCCGCCCGCGCTCTCGGGCACCGCGTCGAGGAAGAACCCCAGCTCGCCGGCCACCGTCGTCAGCTGGTCGGGCGCCGCCGCCGCCCGGTCGGCGTCCGCCGCCCACGCCCGCACGTCCTTGTCGACGAACCGGCGCACGGTCTGGACGATGAGCGCCTGATCGTCATCGAGTGCGAAATCCATCGACCGAGCATACGCACCCACCAGCCCCGCGATAGCCGCTTCGGCCTTACTCGCCTTACGGGTCCCAGGCGATCAGCGGGCCCACAGCACGGCGAGCTCGAGGGCGAGGACGTCGAAGGGCTCGGCGCGGACGACCTGATCGCCGGCGGCCGGTCGCGTCGAGGCGTGCAGCTCGCCATCGATGATCTCGCCGACGACGTGGGCAGGCAACCCCAGCAGATCGTCGTAGGTCGCGCGCTCAGCGGCGTAGCTCGAGATCGGCCCAGACCGCGTAGTGATCGCTGCCGTGACGGGCCCCGACATCGAAGCTGAGGAAGCGGAGCTTGCGGTTCGCGAAGATGCGGTCGATGCGCATCCACGCGAAGCGGGTGTGGGCCGGGAAGGTGTAGCCGAAGCCGCGGCCAACCTCGTCGAAGCCGTCCTGGAACTGGCCGAGGGTGTCGGCGAGGATCCCGCTGCGCGAGGGCAGGTTGGTGTCGCCCGCGATGATCACCGGGTTGGTCGAGGTGCGCGCCAGCGCGGCGACCGCCGTGGCCTGGGCGCGGCGCAGGTCGGTCTGGTCGCGCTCGAACCCATCGCGCGGTGACACCGGGTGGACGTTGAAGACGTCGAGGCGCCCCAGCGGCGTGTCGAGGGTGTAGCGGACGAAGCGCGGCGTGCGCTCGGCGCCGCGCAGCACCAGCGGTGGTGGGTTGAAGACCTCGACGATCGGCCAGCGACTGGCGATGTAGAACTGGCCGTCGGCGCGTCGCACGTGGTCGGGCAAGAGCGCGGTGATCGCGTCACCGACCTGCTGATCGCCCTCCTGCAAGAGCACGAGGTCGGGTCGCGGGCCGACGATCTCGGCGGCCAGCTGCGGCTGCGATCGCCGCCCGCTGTCGATGTTGTAGCTGAGCACGCGTAGGCGCGGCGTCCCGCTGGGCTCCTCGGCGCCGCCCAGCACGACCAGCCCCATGATCGGGAACAGGACCACGACCGCCGCGACCATCGGCACCCACACCAGCTGACGCCGCCCGACGAGGGCGAGCAGCGAGACCAGCGGCACCGCCGGCGCCAGCAGGGCGACGTGCGGTAGATACAGCGCCGCGGTCGTGAGCCACCAGCGCTCGCCGATGAGCCCCAGGCCCAGCGCATAGAGGACGACGCCGGCCAGATAGGCCCACGTCGCGATCGAGATCAGTCGCTGTCTCACGCCGCCTCCATCTCTGCCGTTTCCCGCGCCCCGCTTGCGCTGTCAACAGCCTGTCGAGACTTCCGCGTCAGGCGTCGGGTGCTCGGTTCCCTCGCAGCCTGGCGCTCGCCGGCCGAGGATCGCCGTCGCGGCTCCCACCGCCAGCGCCGCTCGATGGCCCGCGCACCTCTCGATCCGCCGCGTACACTGCGGCCAATGAGCCCACCGGATCGCGGCGCGCTGATCGCGGCGGTGCGCACCGCCCTCGAGGACAGCCACACCGAGTACGCGCGCATGCCGTTCTTCGTGCGACCGCTGGTCAAGCGCGGCTTCGCGCGGCGTACCGGGCGCGACCTCGACGGCTGGCGACGCCTGCTCGCGGCGGCGGCATCCAATCCTCCACCCCGCGAGCTCGCGGCGGCGCTCGATCAGCTCGCCGGCCACTTCGACGGCGCGACCGCACGAGCCCGGCGAGGCATGGGCGCCCGCCCCGACGAGCTCGTCGAGGTCCAGCGCCGCTCGGAGGCTCGCGCCGCCGCGGTCCGCGCCCTGGTCGCCGCGCTGAGCGTAACCACCTGACCGCACGCAGCCCGACCCATCGCTGCGCGGAGCTTCGGCGATCCGATCGTTCGCAGGTTCCAGAAATCCGAATAGATGCCACCAACGCTCACCGGCGAGATCGATTTCGAACTGGTCGATGGATGCCGCGATCGCGATAGGGTAGATGTTGATCCAGGAGATGCTCATGGCAACGACCTACGACGAGCTCAAGGCGAAGGTTCAGCAACTCGCGCGGGATGGCCGGTTGGATCCGGTGCCCACCCGTGAGGAGCGCATCGATTTCGCCTATGGCAATACCAAGATCGAGAACAAGAACGTCACCCGCGAGATGGTTGTTCGCGCGGCGGACGAGATGGACGCGGCGGGCGGGCGCTGAGAGTACGGTCCCGCGCGAATGAGCGACGACGCGCTGCAATGCGACCTCGACGCCAAGGCCGCCATCGAGGCGGCCAACGGTCTTGTACAGATCGACTACCTGACCGAGTTGGTCGTCAAGCGGCAGCAGCGCGATCTGCGGGAAAGTCACATCCTTGAGCTTCAAGGGATGGCCATCGCTGGTCTGTATCCATGCGGAGGAACTTACCGGAACGCGCGGGACGTCGTCACGATCAGCCACAGCCTGCACGTTCCGCCTGAGCCTGCTTTTGTTCCGAGCTTGGTCGCGGAGATGGTGGATTGGCTTGCCAATGCTCGCGCCAGCGGCGTGTCGACGCTTGATCGAGCCGCTTACGCTCTATGGCGGCTCAACTGGATCCATCCGTTCCGCGGCGGCAACGGACGAACGTCGCGCGCGATCGCGTACCTCGTTCTAAGCATGGACGTGGGTCTCATGTTGCCGGGCACACCGTCGCTCCCGACGTTGATCTACGAAAATCGTGACGCCTACGTCGAGGCGCTACGTGATGCGGATCAGTCCGTACGCGCCGGAGCGCCGGACCCAGTCTTGACCACGATGAACAGCTACCTGCACGAGTTGGTAGTGCGTCAGCTCGCGACAGTTGTCGATCGTTTGTCCTCGCCGAGCATTGATCGTCGTCTTCGCCTCGGCGCTGCGGGAGTTCGATGAGCGCAAGCTCTCCCCCCCCGTAGGCTCGCCGCCGGCGGGAAGCGGGCGCCGCGGCTTGTGTCTGGCGCGGCGGTCTGATAGACCACCGCGCACGTTGGCGGGGTAGCTCAGGGGTAGAGCAGGGGTCTCATAAGCCCTTGGTCGGCAGTTCAAATCTGCCCCCCGCCACCATGGCCGGCAGCGGCTGTCCGGATGCTAGATTTCCGCCGTTCCGCTCGGGGATCGTCTAATGGCAGGACGGCAGCCTTTGGAGCTGCTCATCAAGGTTCGAATCCTTGTCCCCGAACTCAGCCTGAAGCGCGCCATAGGCGCTACGATGCCGACGGCGACCGCCGCCCCGCCCCCCTATGAAGCTCGACAAGACCTGCGCCCTGTTTTTCGGCACGAAGATCGACTCCAAGACTCGTGAGGCGCTCGCGCAGGCGAAGCCCGGCGACAAGAAATACTTCGACGGCACGTCGGAAGAGTTCTTGCGCATCATCGAGGTCGGAGAAGAGAAGTGGATCGGCAAGGTCGTCAAGGCCGGGCCGGTGGTGACGGAGGTCGACGACATCCAGCGCAACATCGTGTCGATCATGCGACGCGTCGCCCCGGGCGCGCGGGTGTCGGTCGGCGGGCTGCGCATCTTCGCGCTGCCGGGCACGTCGGCGGGCGCGGCGATCATCGACGACGAGGACGACGCGGTCGATCCGGCCTCGTCGGGCCCCTACATCACGCTCTGAGTCGCGCGGAGGCAGCCCGAGCGGCGCCCGAGCCCCGCGGCGTCACGCGTCGAGGCTGTAGGCCAGGCCCCAGCGGATCCCGCGATCCGAGACCACGATCGACGGTGCAGTCAGGCGGTGGGCGAGGCGGGCGAAGATGACGGCGCCCCCGGCGATGACGTCGGCGCGCGGCGCCTCCATGCCGATCATGGCGCGGCGCTCGGCCACCGTGGCGTCGAGGAGCCGGTCGGTCAGCGCGCCCAGCTCGTCGGGCGTGAGCCGGTGGCCGTGGACCAGCTCGGGATCGTAGGGCGTGGCGAGCGCCAACGCGGCCAGCGTGGTGGCGGTGCCGGCGCTGGCGACCAGCGTGACGTCGCGGGGCAGCGCGAGGGGCGCCAGCGCGGCGTCGATGTCGGCGCTCAGCGCGGCGCGCTGGTCGGCGGTCGGCGGGTCGCTGCGCAGGTGGCGCTCGGTCAGCCGCACCGCGCCGATCGGCACGCTCACCGCCGAGATCAGGCGCGCGCCGTCGCCCACGATGATCTCGGTCGAGCCGCCGCCGACATCGGCGACCACGAACGGCGCGCCGCGCAGCGCCGGCAGGCTGTCCTGGGCCGACCGAAACGCCAGCTCAGCCTCCCGCTCGCCGGTGATGATCATGATCGGCGCGCCCAAGATCGCCGCCGCCGGCTCCGAAAACTCGGCCGCGTTGGTCGCCTCGCGCAGGGCCTGGGTCGCGATCACGTCGAGGCGGGTCACCGCGTGGGCGTCGAGCGCGGCGCGAAATTCGCGGCAGATGTCGAGGCTGCGCGCGATCGCCTCGGGGGCCAGGCGCTTGGTGCGATCGAGGCCCTGGCCCAGCCGGCCGAAGCGGCACCAGTCGAGCACCGCGCGCAGCTCGCCGGTCGGGCCAGGCTCGGTGATGAGCAGGAGCAAGGTGTTCGATCCCAGGTCGATGACGGCGCGGCGCATGGGCTATTGTCGCCCTGGCTCGTCGACGGGTCAATCGCTCGCTACAATGCGCGGGTGTCCGATCCCTACCGCGACCCGCCAGCCGCGCCCTATCGTGCACCGGGCGTCCCCAGCACGCCGTGCCCCCGCTGCGCGGTCGGCCTGTCGACCAGCGAGGTCGCTGGGCTCCGCCTCGAGGTGTGCGCGCGCTGCGAGGGCCTGTTCATCGGCAAAGGGCCGATGATGTCGGCCCTCGAGTCACCGGCCATCACCGACGAGCTGCGCGCGATCTTGCCGCGCACGCGCACGGCGCAGGACCACCCCGGGCCGATGTACGTGAAGTGCCCGCAGTGCGCGACGCTCATGAACCGCTCGCAGTACATGCACGGCGCCAAGGTCATCATCGACTACTGCAAGCGCCACGGCATCTGGTTCGACGCCGGCGAGCTGCCGGTGGTCCTCGACTTCCACGCCGGCGGCGGCGCCGAGCGCGCCAAGGCCCACGCCGAGCAGCAGGCCCGCGACGCCGAGCGCGCCGCCGAGCTCAAGCGCCAAACCGAGACCGCCAAGGCGCGCTGGGAGGTCAGCCGGTTCCGCCACCAGGGCAACATGGCCGACTTCTTCGCCGCTCTGTTCTCATGAAGATCCCCGTCGTCGTTCTCACCGGCTTTCTGGGCTCGGGCAAGACCACGCTGCTCAACCGCGTGCTGGCGGCGCGCGCGGCCGCCGGCGACGCGTCCGGCAAGCTGGCGATCGTGGTGAACGAGCTGGGCGCCATCGGCATCGACGACGATCTGCTGCCGCGCGGGGCGGCCCGCCAGGTCGAGCTGCCCGGTGGCTGCGTCTGCTGCGTGCTCAACGACGAGCTCGACGCCGCGATCCTCGACCTGCTCGACCGCAACCCCGAGCTCGAGACGCTCATCCTCGAGACCACCGGCGTCGCCGAGCCGGTGCCGATCGTGTGGACCCTGGAGCGCGCGCCGCTCCTCGAGCGCGTCCGGGTCGCGGCGGTCGTGACGCTGGTCGATCCGCTCAGCTTCGACGAGGCCCGCGCGACCTCCGAGGCCGCGGCGATCCAGGTCGAGAGCGCCGACCTGGTGCTGCTCAGCAAGCGCGAGCTGGCCAGCCCGGCCCAGCTCGAGGCCGCGCGCGCGGCGGTGACCGCGCTGGCGCCGACCGTGCCCATCCTCGCGCCGTCGAGCGAGGAGGCCGCGACCTGGCTCTTGGCGATGTTGCGCGACCCGCCCGCGCGCGGGTTCCACGGCGAGCCCGACCCCGACCGCGAGCTCGGCGCCGACGGTGAGCCCCACGCTCACGCCGCACCCGACGCTCACGCCGGGCACGACCACCGCGAGCACCACGACCACCACGGCGTCGACTCCGTCGCGCTGCCGGTCGACGCGACGCTCGACCTCGAGGCCTTCGAGGAGGCCATGGCCGCGCTGCCGGCGGCGTTCTTCCGAGTCAAGGCCATCGTCCGCGCCGTCGACGGGCGCACCGGGTCCGACCAGCCCGGCTGGGCCGCGGTGCATCGGGTCGGGCTGCGGGTGTCGAGCGAAGCCATCGCGGTACCCGCTGGGGGGGGGCGCGTCGTCGGCTTGGGCCGGGCGGTCACCGCCGCACCGCTGGCCGCGTGCATCGCTGTGGCCGTGTTAGGTTCCGGCGGGGATCGCGATGCCGCTCGATGAGCGCCCACGTGCGTCGACGCTGCACGAGCTGTTGCTCGAGCTGCGGCACGGCTACGTCCTGCATCGGGCCATCCTCGTCGACGTCACGCCGGCCTCGGCCGAAGGTGCCGACACCACGATCGATCGCACCTTGACCTTGTCGCTCCCCACCCGCGGCGATCTCGGCATGACCAACGAGCTGGCGGCGTGCGCGTTCATGCTGGTCGGCCCCAACACGCTGCACGGCATGGCCGAGGCGCCCATGACGATCGGCCGGAGCCGCAAGTGCGATGTGCGCGTCGACAACGAGTCGGTCAGCAAGGTGCACGGCTCGATCGGCTTCGATCCCGACCGCGGCGACTACGTCGTCGTCGACGAGAACTCGCGCAACGGCACGCGGGTCAACGGCAACTCGCTCGAGCCCGGCGTGCCGGCCGCGGTCTACGCCGGCGCGCAGCTCAGCTTCGGCGACGCGGTCTTCGTGTTCATCGATCCGCCGACGCTGCGCAAGCTGGCCCGGCTCGCGACATGAGGCGCGTGATCGCGCTCGCGCTCGGGCTCGCGGTGGTCGGGTGCGGACAAGACCCGGTCGGCGTGACCCCGCGCGGCGGCGCCGATCACAACCGCGCCGCGCTGCTGGCGGCGGGTCGACAGTTCGGCGTCGCGGGCCACACGCCCAAGGCCTTTGCCGAGCTGACCCGCACCCTGCTCACGCTGCGCATCGGCATGGACGAGACCGTCGCCGAGGAGGCCGAGCTGCTGCTGGTGACGCTCGCGCTCGACGCGCTCACCGACGTCCCGGGCGCGGCCACCGGCGCCGAGCCGCCGCTGCTGACGGTGTGGCCGACCGGCCTCGCGCCGCGCATCAGCGCGCCGGTGCCAGGCCGGCCCATGGCCGACGCCTGGAGCGAGTACATGCCGGGCGACCAGGAAGACGCCGGTCGCTACGCGATGCGGCTGTGTGGCGATCAGCTGGCGCGTCGGTGCGGCCACGTCGTGCCCGAGGGCCAGTCCGCGGTGGTGGCCGCGATCGCGATCGGCCGCTACACCGCGCGGGCACGAGCCTCGGTCGCCAACTGCCTCACCTGCACCGATCCGGCGTGGGCCAAGCGGGTCGCGGCCTGGGAGGCCCTCGACAGCGCGGCGGTGGCGTACGTCGAGCCGGCTCGCCAGCGCATGGCGGCGTCGCGCTGGCCGGTCGCCGGGCCGGGCGCCGTCGAGCCGGGGCCGGGTCCGACCCTGACCATCGAGGACGACGGCACGATGGTCCTCAACGGCGAGCCGGTCGGCCCGACCGCGATCGAGCCGCTGCTGGCGGCGCTGCGGCGCGAGCAGCAGGCGACCGTGTTGCGGGTGCAGCTGGCGCCCGAGGCCCGCACCGAGCGACTGCGCCTGGTGCTGGCCCAAGCTGGCGCGTCGGGCTACGCCCAGGTCGCGCTGCTGGCCCGGGTGCCGCGCTATCCGTGGGCGCTGGTCGCGTATCTGATCAAGCCGGGCTCGACCTTGCCGGTGCGCGACGCCGAGCCGGTGCAGGTGCTGGCGCGGGTGTACGACGCGCGGGCGCAGTAGCTACCGCGGGCCGCTCGGGCGGCTGCTCAGCGCAGCGAGCGGATGGTCAGCGGCGCGACGCCGGTGAGCGCGACCGAGCCGTCCGCGCCGATCTGGATCTCGGCGTGGGGCGTGGCGGCGACCTCGGCGACGGTGTGGCGCGGCGACAAGATCCGGATCTGCTGGTTGGCCGAGCCGCGCAGCTCGTCGCTCATGCGCTCGCTGGCGAGGTAGCGACCGTCGATGAGCACGTCGAGGTGGGCCAGCACCGCCGGGCCCAGGGCCTGCGCGCGCAGCTCGTCGAGGGCGTAGCCCGAGAACATCAACGTCGAGCGGCCCAGGCGCCGCGCGCCCACGATCAGCTCGAGGGCGGCCGGGGCCTGCTGCATCGGCTCGCCGCCCGACAAGGTCAGGCCCTCGACCTTGGACGCCGCCAGCGCGGCCAGCACGTCGTCGGTGTCGGTGAGCACGCCGCCCGGCGCGTGGGTCGTCGGGTTGAAGCAGCCAGCGCAGCCCAAGGTGCAGCCCTGGAACCACACCACCATGCGCGTCCCAGGTCCGTTGGCCCGGCTGCGCGCGACCGTCGCGTGGAGTCGCGCGATCACTTGCTCGTCGGCGGCGGTACCATCGGCCGCGCGCGCAGGCCGAGCACCGACGGCACCACGTCGAGCTCGCGGAAGAGCAGGTCGGGCGTGGTCACCGAGCTCTCGATGCCCGACGACGGCACGAAGCCCTCGTCGACGCCGTCGATCTTGTGCTCGAGGTAGCCCTCGGGCGAGGCCAGGAAGTTGGCGACCGTCGCGGCCTTGCCGACCGCGAGCACGTCCTTCCACGCCTTGATCGGGATCTCGGCGAGCTGCGCGCCGCGCACCAACTCGCGCTTGCCGCCCGGCCTGACCCGATACGCCAGCAAGGTCGGCGGCGGCAGCGCCGGGTTGGCGTTGACCGCGATCTGGATCAGCTCGCGCCGCGCCAGCTCGGTGGCGGCCGTGATCGCCGAGTCGTCGAAGCTCTCGATGACCAGGCCCGCGGGCAGGCCCGCCGACTTGGCCTCGGCCAGCAGGCGCTTCTCGAGCGCCGCTGGCGCCAGGCCGCCCTTGGCGGTGACGACCAGGTTGGTCGCGGTCCCGTGGAACGCGCCGCCGCGGGCGGTGCGGCGGGCGTGGCCGTTGGAGCGCTCGCCGTCCTTGGTGACCGTGCGCGCGGTGAGCAGCGACACCAGCGTGCCGTTCGTGACGACCTCGACCCGCCGGGCCGCGACGCCCTCGTCGTCGATCTTGTAGCCGCCGATCACCGCGATCGGGCGCTTGCCGCCGGCCGGCGTGATCGTGCCGACGCTGGGATCGTCGACGATCGTGAGGATCGGCGCGATGACCTTGAGCCCGAGCTTGTCGGTGAACGCGCCGCCAAACAGCTTGGCCTCGGCCGGCGACAGGCCGAGCGGCAGCGGGGTCCCGCCCAGGTTGGGCGCGAGCGCATAGCGGACCACGCCGGTCGCGGCCTCGCCTTCGAACAGCACCGGTCCCGAGTAGCGGTCGATCTGCGGCGCGGTGACCAGCGCGGCCAGGTTGCTCGACAGCGTCTTGGCGGCGCCGGTCAGCGCCTCGTCGTCGGGCAGGTCGGCCGCGGTCGCGCCGTAGCGCGAGAAGTACTGGGCCAGCTCTTGGCCGTCGTTGGCCTGGCCGGTGACGACCATGATGAGGCCCGACGCGCGCCGGGTGTCCTGATCGCTCGTGCCCTCGCTCGACAAGTACCAGCGGCGCTCGAGGTAGGACGTGATCGCCACCCGCGAGTCGCGGATGTGGGCCTGGCCGCGAAACAGCGCCGACAGCTTCTCGGCGCGGGCCTGGATCGCGGTGACATCCTCGAGCACGGGCACTCGCACCGCGTCGTCGCTGACCGCGGGCGGCTCGGTGCCCCACGAGCTCGGGCCGGCGCTGGCGCCACCGGCGGCGCGGGCGTCGAGCTTGGCGCGCAGCTGAGCCAGCGCCTCCTTGTAGGCCTGGTCGGTGACCAGCCACGCGCTGCGGCGCGCGATGCGCGGCGTCGCCTCGAGCGGCAGGTTCATCCCGAAGGAGCCGTCGAGCTCGGGCGCGCCCGGCACGACGAAGTTGCCGTTGTCGACGCCGTCGAACTTCACGCGGACGCGGCACTCGATGTTGACGAAGTGCCGCTTCTTGAAGTTGGTCGTGAAGCCGAGGCTGGCGACGGCGTCGTTGACCTCGACCTCGGTAATCTTGTAGCTGATGTGGAACGGCTTGGGCGAGTCGGGCAGCGCGAGCCGCGCCATCGCGCGGTCCATCTCCTCGGCCACCGCGTCGATGATCTCGGGGGTGACCGCCGTCGAGGCCGGGCCGAGCTCGGGCTGGGCCGCCGGGTCAGGCATGGGCGGCCCCGGCTTGGCGACCGCGACGCTCAGGGTGCCGGAGGTGACCAGGGCGGTCGCGAACGCGATAGGTGCGAAAATCTTCACGGTGCACCGCCCGGCATGGTCTGGCCGATCGACGGCGGCTGTAGCACCGGCGGACGATCGGCAGGGATGAACGACTTTTCGATCTCGAGCTGGCCGAGCAACAGGCTCGGCGCCGAGGCCGACACCGGCACCCAGCCGCTCTCGGCGCCGCACACGCCGTTGAAGGTCTCGACCTCGCGCGAGGCCGCGCGGATCGACTGCAGCGCGCCCAGCGGCGTGCCGCCGATGTCGATGCCGCGCACCAGCTCGCGCTTGCCGTCGGGATACAGCCGGTACGCCATCACCGGGTTGACCTTGAAGGCCTGAGGCGCGAAGGCCGAGGTGTTGGTGAAGCCGCCCGAGATGTCGGTGAAGACCATGCCGAAGGGCCGGCCTTGGGCCTTCACCTCGGCGAGGAGCATCTTCTCCAGCTCCGCGCGCTCGACCGACTTGTCGGCGACCACGATCAGGTTGCCCTGGCGCGCGACCGGGTCGAAGCCGGCCTGCTTGCGGCCGTGGCCGTTGGACACCGGGCCGGCCGCGATCGGGTTGCGGCCCATCAGGAAGCCGACCAGCGTGCCGTGCTCGACGAGGCTGGTGTGCTGCGCCCGCACGCCCTCGTCGTCGAAGCGGTAGAAGCCGTTGAGCTGCTTGCCGTTGAGCGTGGTGATCGTCGGGTCGTCGTAGACCGACAGCCAGCTCGGCATGATCTGCTTGCCGACCTGCGAGGCGAAGGTCTGGCCGCTGGTCTCGTCCTTCTGGCGGTGGCCCTCGATGCGGTGGCCGAAGACCTCGTGGAAGAACACGCCGGCGGCGCGGCCCTCGAGGATCGCCGGGCCGACGTAGGGATCGGCGAGCGGCGCGTCGTGGAGCGCGTCGAGATCGGTGGTGACCAGATCGATCATCTTGTCGATCGCGGCGTCGTCGGGCAGGTCCGCGGGGGTGCGGCCGAAGGCTTGCTCGAGGCGCGACAGCCCCTCGCCGTCGTCGGACTTCACGCCGACCGACACCGCGAGCTGGGTCGAGGTCCACGACATCTGGAGCTGGGTGCCGTCGCTGTTGACGAACCAGATCGTGTTCTCCTGGAACACCACGCCGCACGAGCCGCGGGTGGCGTGGCCCTTGAACGCGCGCTCGGAGCAGCGCTTGAGCCGGGCGACCCAGGCGGCCTTGTCGAACGTGAGCTTGGCGGGCGGGCCGATGTAGACCTCGGGCGGCGCCGCCGAGAAGTCGGGTTGCGCGGCGCGCTTGCCGAGGGTGCGCTGATCTTGCCGCACGTAGGCCAGCGCGAGCGCGGCCTCGCGGTAGCGCCGATCGGTCTCGAGCCACAGATGGTTGGCGATGGCCGGGCCGTCGGTGCCAAAGGGCACCACCGCGCGGCGGCGCAGCGACGCGTTCAGGTCGTTGTCGTCGTCGGAGATCGCGCGGGTGTTGTCGAGCTGCGGCGAGCCGACGCGCACCTCGACGTCGAGGATGCGATCGGTGTCGTCGCCGTCGCCGATGAGCGCGCCGCCGTCGGCGTCGAGCGAGACCACCCGCTGCTCGGCGATCTGGTAGGCGAGGTAGTACGCGGGATCGTTCGCCTTCTTGAGCGTGTCCATCCAGCGGGTGTTCTCGGCGACCATGACGTCGAGGATGGGCGAGCGCGCCGCGGGCGTGTCGTCGCTCTTGGGCTGGTCGGACGTGGTCTCGAGGTGGCTCGGGATCGCGGGGAGATCGAGCGGCTTGGCCGGCGGGTCCTTGGGAGTGGACGCGCCCTTGCCTCCCGGGCCGCACGCGGCGAGAACCGCGGCCAGCGCCCAGGCTTGGTGTCGTTGCATATGGGGCAAGCGTAGGGGGCCGCAGGGCCGGGGTCAAACGCGGCCCGTGATCAAGATCGGCGACGACCGACGGGCCGCGATGAGCGAGGCGTGGATCGCCGCGCCGGCGCACACCGCCTGCTCGGGCGCCACCCCGGCGTGGAGCGGCACGCCAAAGTGTTTCTGCGCGGCTTCGCGCACTGCGGGCATCTGCGAGGTGCCGCCGCACAGGTACACGCCGGTGAGGTCAGCGGCGGTGATGTTGGCCTGGCGCAGCGCGGTGTCGGCGACGTCGAGGCTGCGCCGGATGATCGCGGCGGCGGCGCGCGCCAGCGTGGGCCGGTCGAGCGCGAGCTTGAGGTCGACCATGCCGTCGGTGGCGCGCAGCACCTCGGCGACCCGCAAGGTCGTGGTCGGAGCCGTCGACAGCGCGCGCTTGGCGTCCTCGCAGGCCAGCCGGATGCGCTGGTACTCGACGACCTGGCGCCGCAGATCGACCTTGTGCTGACGCCAGAACTGGTTGATCGCGGCCTCGGCGAGGACGGTGTCGATGTCGTCGCCGCCCAGCCAAGGGTCGCCGTGCGACGCCACCACCTGGAAGCGCGTGCGCGACACGTCGACGATCGAGAAGTCGAACGTGCCGCCCCCGAAGTCGTAGATGCCGACCAGCCCGCCGAACCCGGGTACGTCGCGGTTGGCGAGGGCGGCTGCGTTGGGCTCGGCGATGAGGCCGACCACCTCGAGGCCGGCCAGGCGGGCCGCGGTCTCGAGGGCGCGGCAGCGCGCCTCGTCGAAGCTGACCGGCACCGCGATCACGGTCTGGATCACCGGGTGACCGAGCTGGCGCTCGGCGGTGCGGCGCGCCTCGTCGAGGAGTTGGGCGCACAGCTGCACGATGCCGTAGGGCTCGCCGTCGATGTCGATGACCACGCCGCCGTCGTCGCCGGCGCGGCTCTGGAACGCCGCCGAGCCCAGCATGCTCTGGACCTCGCGATCGGCATAGCGGCGGCCCAGCAGGCGCTTGAGCGAACCGACCGTGCGCGTGGGATCGGTGACGAGCCGGGCTCGGGCCGCGGCGCCGACCAGCGGCTCGCCGCCGTGCGGATACGACACCACCGACGGGAACGCCCGCGCCTGCTCGCCGGGGGAGAGCACGGTGACCTTGCCCGCGGTGGCGGCGGCGACCGACGTGTTGCTCGTCCCGAGATCGATCCCGACGATGTCGTTTGACGCGCTCATCGATGCCGAGCCCAGCAATCTACCAGTGCTGGCAAAGTGCGTATACTGCCGAGCGTGGCCGAGCCACGACGTCGATCGATCATCCTGTTGCACCACGATGGCCGGCTGCTCGATCTTCTGACGAGGCTGTTCGAGGCGCGCGGCTACGCAGTGAACCTGGCCGCCACGGTGACCCAGGCCCGGACTCACCTCAGCGGTGATCGGGAGTTCGACGTCATCGTCGCCGAGTGGGACGTGCAGCATCCGGTCGGCGGCGAGGTCTACCGCTGGGTCCTCGACCACCGCTTCGGCCTGCGCGATCGGTTCGTGTTCCTCGCCGACGAGGTGCCGGCCGAGCTCGACCGCCTGGTCGCCGGACGCTGCCTCACGGTGCGGCCCAGCGAGACCGCCGAGATCATCCGCGTCGCCGACGCCACGGTGCGTCGCGCCGAGCGCGCTCGCGACCAGGACACCGACGCGCACTGGACGCCCGGCGATCGGCCGCAGCTGCTCCTGGCCGACGACGATCCGATGCTGCTCGCGGCGATGGCCGACATCCTCACCGCGGCCGGGTTCGCGGTGACCGCGGTCGGCAGCGGCCACGCCGCGATCGCGGTGCTCGATCATCAGGAGGTCGACGTCGTCCTCGCCGAGTGGACGATGATCAACGGCTCGGGCGCGCAGCTGTTCCAGTGGATCGTCACGTTCCGGCCCTGGCTGGTCGAGCGCGTCGCCTTCCTCATCGATCGCGCCGACGTGCGCATCGAGCAGACCGCCCCCGGTCGCCCGGTCTTCCACAAGGGCGCCGATTCGCGCGCGCTCATCGAGGCCCTGCGCGCCCTCGCCGGCGGCGGCACCTCGGCCTGACCCGTCAGTCACGACCGTTGCTTGCCGGAGCGCTCGATCGTCGACCACCGCGCGCGGACGGTCGAGCCGCATTCGCAGGCCGCTCGAAACGCTAGTAGGTCGAGGTCGTCGCGGTCGGGCTGGTGTTGCCCAAGACGGAGGCAGCGACCGAGCGGACGTGGATGCGACCGAGGCCGCCACCGCCACCGCCACCGTTGCCCTGGTCGGGGCCGTCAAAGCCGTTCTGCGGGGCGGTGCCTTGGCTCGCACCGTCGCCACCGTCGGCGGCGTAGTTTCCGTTGCCGTTACCGCCGGTGCCGGTGCCGCGGTTGGCGTTGCCGCCGTTGGCGCCGTTGCCGTTCTGGCCGGCGCCGCCGCCCCCGCCCCCGCCATTGGCGACCAGCGTCCCGGTGTTCTGCACGCTAGGCGACTGCAGGTAGATCGCGCCGCCCGAGCCGCCGCCGTGGCCCGCCAGCCAGTTGGACGGAGCGCCGCAGCGGAAGCCGCCGCTGCCGCCGCCGCCCCCGGCCGCGATACCACCGCCCGCGATCGTGATCGAGGTGCGCGCGTAGATCTGGAGCGCGCCGCCACCGGCGCCCGGGTTGCCCGCGGTGCAGGCCGTCGGCGGCGCCGGGAAGTACGAGCGTCCGCCGGGAGAGCCGCCCTCGAGCCGGGTCAGGGCGGCGGCGCCGTAGACCGCGCCGGGGTCGCCGCCCTGCGCGATCTGGTCGGGCGTGCAGTCGTTGTCGCACGGCGCGTCGCCGCCAGCGCCGCCGGTGCTGCCGAAGCTGCCGCCGCCGCCGCCGCCGTCGCTGAACGTGCTGACGTGGCCGCCGAGCGTACCGACGCCGCCGCCGTCGGTGAACGCGCCCGGGCCGGGCGTGCTACCGCTGGCCGACACCTCGAGCCAGCCAGCGATGGTCACGGTCTCGGCGAGGATCACCAGCGGTCGCGAGCCGGTCGCGCGCACCACGACCCCTGCAGAGATGGTCAGCGCGCGCGCCCGCAGCACCGCCAGGTCGCTGCCGCCGCCGTCTTGCGCGATCACCGACAGCGTGACGCCGGGCGGTAGCGCCATGTTGGCCGACGGGGTGCCCGACGTGTTGATCGTGAGCGTGGCGGAGATCGTCATGTCACCGGTGCCGATCGCTTCCTGATCGTCGGGCACGTGGACCACCACGCCCACCGGCGGCGGCGCGTCGATCGGCGGCGCGTCGATCGCGATGGCGTCGATGGGCTGCGCGTCGATCGCGGTCGCGTCGATCGCGGGCGCGTCGAGCTCGGGCGCGTCGAGCTCACCGGCATCGGGGGAATCGCGACCGTCCCCCGGATCGGTCGCGTCGACGGTCTGTCCGTCGGTCGACCCGCCGTCTTCGGCAGCGAGGCCGGTGGGATGGAATCCGCAGCCGACCAAGGTCGCGACGTACAGCAGCAAGGGCACTCGGCGCATTCGCCCAGTATCGCAACGAACCGGCCAGTCGACGAGGAGGTCTATGTGCGTGTGACACGCACCGGAAACTCGCTCACTGCGGCGCGGCCTCGTCGACGCCCGGCGGGCTCGCCAGGCAGGCGTCCAGCTCCGGCGTCGGCGACCAGCCACACCCACCGTCGGGCTGACGCTCGCAGGTCGCGCTCTGGTAGCACGCGTACTCGGCGCGGAACTCGCAGGTGGTCATCTCGGGGCCGCTGCCAGCCTCGAGGCAGAGGTGCGAGCTGCAGCCCGCCACGACGCAGGCCGCGGTCGGTCCCGGCGCGGGCGTCGCCTCGGGAGACTTGGACTTGCCGCCGCACGCGACGGCGAAGAGCAGCGACAGGGCGAAGAGATGCTTCATCGCGCGGTTCTAGCGCGACTTGGCGGCACGCTCGAACATTCCGGGCTGGTACTCGACGATCTCCCCGACCACCGCCGACGCGGCGACCGTGAGCGGCGACGCCAGGTACAGCCGACCGGGCCCGCTGCGACCCTTGTAGTTGCGGTTGATCGCCGAGATCGTCGTCTGATCGCTGCGGTCCGACACCCCGGGCCCGCAGCCGATGCACGCACCGCAGCCGGGCTTGATGACCTCGACGCCCGTGCGCGCGAACAGCTCCAGGTAGCCTTGGGCACGCGCGTAGTCCTCGACGTCCTTCGAGCCGAATTGCAGGTAGAAGCGCACGCCGTCGGCGACCTTGCGACCACCGCGCTCGGCGTCGGCCATCACCTGCGCGTAGAAGTCGATGTCGTCGCGCTTGCCGGCGGTACACGAGCCGCCGTAGGCGATGTCGAGGCGGACCGTGCCGACCTCGGGGATGAACGCGCCGTTTTTGGGATCCGACGCGATGCCGCGATCGGGATCGCCGGGCGTGGCGAGCATCGGGCGGATGCTGGCCAGCTCGATCGTGTGGACGCCGCCGTCGTGGTGCGCGCCAGCGTCGGGCGTGACCACCTTGGCGCGCAGCGCGTCGAGATCGGCGCCCGGGCGATGCCACGCGATCCACTGGAGCATCGTCTCGTCGACCTCCATGATCGCGCCGCGCGCCGAGCACTCGGTCGCCATGTTGGCGAGGGTCGCGCGCTCGTCGGGCGACAGCGCGAACAGGCCGTCGCCGCCGAACTCCATGACGCGGTTGAGGGTCTCCTCGCGCTTGGCGTGGTTGGCGAGGATGTAGAGCATCACGTCTTTGGCCGTGACCCCAGGCCGCAAACTGCCCTGTAGCTCGAAGCGGATTGATTCTGGCACTGCTATCGGGGTGAAGCCCCAGAACGCCAGCGCGGCATACTCGGTCGAGCCGACACCCCAGGCCAGCGCGCCCGACGCCCCGCCCATGCAGGTGTGGCTGTCGGTGGCCTGCACGAAGTCGCCGGGGTCGATGATCTGCTCGCGCGCGACCTGGTGGCAGATGCCGGGCGACACCCCGTCGCGGGCGCTGAAGTCGCGCACGCCGGTCTGGGTCGCGAAGCCACGCTGGAGTACGCGCAGCCGCTCGATCTTGTCGGCGAACTTCGCCATCGCCGGCACGCCGGTCGCGTAGATCAGGTGGTCCTCGAAGACCGCGAACTTCGACGGATCCTTGAGCCGGTAGTCGTCGCCGTACTCGGCGCGCAGGAAGTAGTCGACCTGCGCGGTCGTGAACTCGTGGGAGTAGCCGGCGTCGACCTTGACCAGGATGGCATCGCCGGGCTTGACGTACCCGCCCTGGCCGGGCAACAGGCGGGCGGCCAGCACCTTCTCGGTCAGGTTCATCGGGCGCTCGGTGGTGCCGGTCGGGGGCACCACGAGCTCGCGCTTGGCGAGCCGCGCGCAAAACGGCAGCAGCCCGCCCGACTCGATGATGAGCGCGGTGATCGCGTCGTGACCGTCGGTGAAGTGGGTCAGCGGGATGGTCTCGCCGGCCTCGAGCCGCGCGATCAGCGTGTGATCGCCCATCAGCTGGCCGATGTTGATGTTGTTGCGGGCGTGGATCGGCGCGAAGGAGCTGGCGATCGCGAGGCGCGAGCCGCTGAACACCTCGCACTGCGCGGCGGTCTCGCGCGAGCTGCCGACGCCCTTCTGCGCGCCCGCGACGATGACCTCGAAGCCGCCGCGCGCGATCGCGTCGGGCGGGATGACGCGCTGGCCGGCGACGATGAGCCCGGCGTAGGCGTTCTTGGCGATCTCGGTCGGATCGTGGTCGAAGCAGACCCAGGCCGGCGTCATGGCGTCGGTGTTGATGTCATCGAGCAGATCGCCGGGCTGGAGGTCCGCCATCCGCAGGGTCAGCTCGCCGGCGAGCTGGCGGCGGACCAGCTCCGCGTCCTTGGTGAGATACAGGACCCGCTTGCCGGGGGTGAGCGAGAACGTTCGCGCCGACATCTGCCAGCAGCTTTACCACGCGGCGCTATCGGCGCGACCGAGGCCATGGGACACATCGCCATGGCCAAGTCCAAGACGATCACCCGACCTGCTCTCCGCGCCGCGCCCGATCGCGCGAACCGATCCGTGGCCGCGACGACGCAGACCGTGGCCTGGGCCGAGGGCGCGCGCCCGGTGGCGGGCTACCAAGGCAGCTTCGTCGGGTTCTCGCTGGAGGCGATCGAGCTGACCCGCGAGCGCTCGTACGACCGCACGCTGCTGCGGCTGACCGGTCGAGGCACCCGCACGATGCCCGACGCCGGCTACGAGCTATCCACCGTGTACGCCATCCTCCTCGACGCCGACGGCCTACCCATCGTGCGGCGCAGCCACGACAGCGGGCGCCAGACCTTGATCGGGCCGATCACGACGTGGGCCCACGAGCTGTACGACGACCAGCTCGCCGCCGCCGCCGCGCTGGTCTACGAGGTCGAGCTCAAGATCGACCTGCGCCGGACCCTGCTCGAGGGCGACCTCGAGACCATCCTCCTCGACGCCGACGATCGCCGGCCCTGGCCGCTGACCATCACGTCGCAGCCGGTCGATCCGCTGCTGCGGGTGGCGCTGCGCCCGTCGTTCGTGCGCGGTGAGCTGGAGGTCTGGCTGGCCGGAGAGGCCACCGAGCTCCACGACGGCCACCGTCACGACTTCGAGGTCGAGCTGCGCGATCGCGCTGGCATCCCGGTCGCGTGCCGCACGATGTCGCTCAACATCGGCCCCACCGGCCTCGGCTTCAACGACCTCACGGTGCGCCTCGAGAAGCCGGTCGCGCGCGTCGCCCACTCGTTGACCCTGCGCGGACGCAGCGAGGTCCGCACCATCGCGCGCATCGGCCCGTTCACGCTGCCGGCGTGAGCTACCAACGCGGGGCTCGCCGCCCGCCCGCGTCGCAAGATCTGCGACCGAATCGGTAGGCGCTACAGCGTGCCGCGGTCGATGGCGGCGCGGGCTTGGTCGGACAGGGCGCGGACGCCGTGGATGAAGATCGCGAAGCGCGGATCTTTGGTCAGCCCGGTCGCGTAGCGGAAGTAGATCTGCTGGGCGACCACCGCGGTCTTGAACAGGCCGTAAGCGTAGTAGAAGACCGGATCGTCGACGATGCGGCCGCTGCGCTCGACGTAGCGGGCCAGGACCTCGGCGCGGGTGAGCATGCCGGGCAGGTGGGTGAGCCCGAAACGCAGCATGTGCATCGGCTGGGGATCGCCGGCCTCGACCCAGTAGCCGAGCGAGGTGCCCAGATCCATCAGCGGGTCGCCGACCGTCGCCATCTCCCAGTCGAGCGCGCCGACCACGCGGGTCAACGACGCGTCGAAGATGAGGTTGTCGAACTTCCAGTCGTTGTGGATGAGCGCGGGCGCGCCGTCGGCGGGCTGGTGCGCGGCCAGCCACGCCGCGACCTCGAGCACCACCGGTAGCTCGTCGGTGCGCGAGCCCTGGTAGCGCTCGGTCCAGCCCTCGACCTGGCGCCGCACGTAGCCGGCCGGCTTGCCGAGCCCGCCCAGCCCGGCCGCCGCGAAGTCGACCGCGTGCAGCTCGACCTGGGCCTCGACGAGCAGCTCGCACAGCCGGCGCGCGGTCGCGGCGTCGAGGGCCAGGCCGGCCGGCAGCTCCTTGCGGAGGATGACGCCGTCCTTGCGCTCCATCAGGTAGAACGTGCAGCCGAGCACCGCGTCGTCGGTGCACAGCGCGATCGGCCGGGGCGCCTTGTCGTAGACCGGCGCCAGCGCCGACAGCACCGTGTGCTCGCGGCCCATGTCGTGGGCCGACTTCACCTTCGAGCCGAAGGGCGGACGGCGAAGCACGTACTGGGCCCCGGCGCGGGTCACCAGGTAGGTCAGGTTGGAGTGGCCGCCCGGGTACTGCAGCACCTCGATCGGCGCGTGACCGCCGAGCTGCCCGTCGAGCCACGCACCCAGCGCGGCGGGGTCGAGCTCCTCGCCGGCGCGCGGCGCTCGCGGCGCGCTCACGGCGCTCCGTACCGAGCCAGCAGGCGCTTGGCGACGACCAGCTTGTGGACCTCGTCGGGGCCGTCGTAGATGCGCGCGCCGCGCTCGTGGACGTAGTAGTGCGCGAGCAGGGTGTCGCTGGTGATGCCGAGCGCGCCGTGGACCTGGATGGCGCGATCGATGAGCCGCATCATCACGTCGGCGACGTAGAACTTGATGAGCGAGACCTGATCGCGCGCCGCCGCGAAGCCCTTGTGCTCGATCGTCCACGCCGCGTGCAAGGTCATGAGGCGCGACGCGTCGACCTCGGCGCGGGCCTCGGCGATCCAGCTCTGGATCAGCTGGCGCGACGACAGCGTCTTGTCGGGAGCGATCTTGCGGCTGGTGGCGCGCTGGCACATCAGCGCGAAGACCCGCTCGCAGATGCCGATCCACCGCATGCAGTGGTGGATGCGGCCCGGCCCGAGGCGCTCCTGCGCGATCAGGAACCCCGAGCCCTCGGCGCCCAGGCGGTTGGTCTTGGGGACGCGCACGCCGTGGAACCGCAGCTCGGCGTGGCTGGCCCAGCCGCTACCGGCGTCGCCCATGATCGGGATGTTGCGGACGTGCTCGAAGCCGGGCGCGTCGGTCGGCACGATGATCATGGAGGCCCGGGCGTGGGGCGCGGCGTCGGCGTTGGTCACCGCCATCACGATCGCGAAGGCGGCGCCATCGGCGCTGCTGGTGAACCACTTGTGGCCCTCGATGACGTAGTCGTCGCCGTCGCTGGTCGCGCTGCACGACAACAGCGTCGGGTTGGAGCCCGGGTTCTCGGGCTCGGTCATCGCGAAGCACGACCGCAGCTCGCCGCGCGCGAGCGGCTCGAGCCAGCGCGCCTTGTGCTCGGGCGAGCCCCACTTGTGGAGCACCTCGAGGTTGCCGGCGTCGGGCGCCTGACAGCCAAACAGGTAGTGACCCAGCGGCGAGCGACCCAGCCGCTCCGACACCAGCGCGTGCTCGACCAGCCCGAAGCCGAGGCCGCCCAGGTCCTTGGGGATCTGCGGGCCCCAGAGCCCGGCGGCCTTGACCGCAGCCCGCAGCTCGGTGAGCACGTCGTCGGCGGCGGCCCAGCCCCGGTGCATGACGTCGGCCTCGACGGGCAGGACCCGCTCCTCGAGGAATGCGTCGATGCGGTCGAGGATCGGCACGAGATCGGCGGGGATCGAGAAGTCCATGCGAGGCTCCTAGCGGTACGTCAGCAGATCGGCGGCGAGGTGTTCGACGTGGTTCCAGCCCAGCAGCGACAGCTGGCGCGCGTCGTCGCGCGTGCGCCACAGCAGCTCGCTCACCGACGCGTTGCGGACCAGCCGCCACAGGTCGACGGTGGCGCGCGGGCTCAGGTCGAGGGCCAGCTTGGCGGCGACGCCGATCGGCCCGCCCGAGGTAACCGCGACCACGCTGCGGCCGGTGCCGGGGTGCTGTCCGAGCAGCTCGTCGACGGTGGCGGTGACCCGGGTGACGAAGTGCGCGAAGGTCTCGAGGGCGCCGGTGTCGAGCGCGCCGCTGGTCCAGTCGTCGACCATGCGCCACACCGCGCGGTCGATCAGCGCCGAGCTGGGGTGGGCGCCGGCGAGCCCGGCCAGCGTGGGATCGTGCGCCACCATCGCGGGCAGGGCGCGCGCGAGCAGCTCGAAGGCCGGATACTCGGCGAGCCCGTCGACGACGATCGGCTCGGGCAGCGCGTGGCCAGCCTCGGCCGCGGCCGCGCGCAGGTGGCGCGCCGTCTCGCGCTGGCGCTGCATCGGCCCGCTGTAGATCGTGTCGATGGCGAGCCGGGCCGCGCCCCACTTGGCGCCGAGCGCGCGAGCTTGCGTGATGCCGCAGGCCGACAATAGGTCGTAGTTGCTCGCGCCGTACGACGCTTGCCCGTGCCGGACCAGTCGGAGCGTGCTCACGCGCGCACTGTAGCCGCGTCCGATCGCACGCGGGCGATCACAGCCCGACCGTCAGGCGGATCGTGAGCCGGGCGGTGTGGGGCGGCGGGGTGAAGTGCCAGGTGGCGAGGTCGAAGCTCGCGCAGCCGTCGATCCCGGGGCTGAAGCTGCGGAGCTGGGCGTCGGTGGCGACGGTGCCGTCGGTCTGGAGCGTCAGCTCGAGATCGATCGTGCCGGCCGCGCCGTGGTCGGTCGCGACGCACTTCGTGAGCTGCGGCAGGTAGTGCTCGACCTGGGCGATCAGCGGGGCTGGCGCGGGCTGATCGTCGAGGGCGACCCGCACCAGCTTGGCCCCGCCGGTGCTGGTGACCGGGATCGGCACCTCGGGGGCCAGCACCAGCCACAGCCCACGCTCACGGAAGACGTCGCCCGTGAGCGCGGCGAGCACCGGCATCACCGTCGCCAGCGTCAGGTCGTCGTCGGCCAGCCAGCGGATCGTGGTGAACGGCTGGTGGCCGCGACGGCGCTCGCTCGCCCGCGCGACGTCGCGCATGACCCACGCGATCGTCGCGTGATCGAAGCCGTCGGGACCGCTCGCCAGGCGCAGCCGCGGCGCGGTCGCGGTGCCCTCGAGCTCGTCGCGCGCGTAGATGGTGAGCGCGTCGCGAGTGAGCGCGGCGGTCAGGCCCAGCTCGTTGCGGGGCGGCTTGCCCTCGACGCTCATCGTCACGACCGCGACCGCGAGGCCGTGGGCGACCAGCACGTGGGCCTCGTCGGGTGCCTGGGTGAGGAAGGCGCGCGCGGCGGCCCAGGTCATCTCGGGTTGGAACGCCAGGTAGGTGTCGTCGAGGCGGCCGCTCGGCGCCGCGTTCGCAGCCACGATCGTCACCGTGCGCTCGCTGTCGAAGCCCTCGACGTGCTCGCCCTCGATCCACGGCACCGCTGGCAAGGCGCCGGTCTCGACTAGCGTCGTCGGGCTGTAGACGCAGACCTCGCGACCCAGGTCCTTCACCGCGCGCAACCACAGGAGCGGCCGCTCCGACGGCGGCGCGGCGTCGAGCCGGCGGGCCAGGGCGCGGCCCTCGGTCGACGCCAGCTCAGAAGCGTCGCGCGGCAGCTCGCGGCGGGCGCACACGCGGTCGACCTCGCGCCGGTAGTCGGCGTCGCTCGACGAACCGCAACCCCACGCCACGCAGGCCGTCAGTCCCACCGCCCAGCGCATCGGCGATGCCTACTGGACGACGATGCTGCCGGTGAACGAGTGCGGCACGCAGTGGAAGCCGTAGGTGCCGGCCACGTCGAAGCGGAAGCACGAGTCGCCGGCGAAGTCGGCCCGGAACAGGCCCGCGGTGTCCGACTGCGCGTTGTGCTCGCCCGGCATCGTGAACTTCACGATCTGGCCGGCGGCGACCGTCGAGTCCTCGGGCATGAACATGAAGCCGGGCGCGGTCACGGTCGCGCTGATGGTCGCGCCGGGGCACGCCACCTTCACGACCGACGCGGTCGCCGCGTCGACGGCCGGGGTGCTGCCACCGTCGTCGCCGCACGCCGCCAGGGCCAGGATCGAAGCCAACGAAGCGATGAGAGCTTTGCGCATCTTCGAGCAGTAGCCTGATCGGCAAGGGAAGTCGACCCTGACCCAGGGCGCCCGGTTTGCCGCCATGCCGCAGCGCGTGATACCCATGCCCCAGGGGCCTGGCCCCGGGGAGCGAACCATGGCCGAGGCGCGGATCATCAAGCGGTACGCCAACCGCAAACTCTACGACACGCAGCACAGCCGCTACGTGACCCTCGATCAGATCAGCGAAATGATCCGCGCCGGCGACGAGGTCAAGATCGTCGACAACAAGTCGAAGGAAGACCTCACGTCGGTGACGCTCGCGCAGATCATCTTCGAGGAGGAGAAGAAGCAGCGCAGCTTTCTCCCGCTCGGCGCGATGCGCAACATCATCCAGAACGGCGGCGAGTGGTTCGCCGAGGCCCAGCGCCGCGTGCAGAGCGTGCTGCCGTTCAAGCGGGGCGACCACGAGTCGCCGGCCGACGACGGCGAGCCCGACCTCGAGGGTGACACTGACGAGCACGGCCAGCCTCGCAAGCGCGAGCTGGTAGTGCTGCGCGAGTTCCGCCAGTGGATCGCCGACCAGCAGCTCGCCCTCGACGAGTGGCAGAAGCGCGTCGACGGCAAGATCCGCACCGCGATCGGCGGCATCTCGCCGTTCACCGGCCTGCACAAGGACGTGCGCGCGCTCGCCGATCGCATCGCCGAGCTCGAGGCCAAGCTGCAGGCGATCGCCGACTCCGAAAGCTCCGAGTGACGTGACCGTCGACGGCGCCTGGATCCTGGTCCGGATCCGCCCGTTCGTCGATCGCGCGCTGCGCCGCCGTCACCTGTCCCAGCTCCTGGCCGCCTCGCCCGAGGAGGCGACCGCCGCGGCCGCCGCGCTCCTGGCCAGCGCCGCCGCTGGCTCGATCGATCCCCAGGTCGCCGCGGCCATCGGGGTGCTCACGCTCGCGCTCGGCGATCTGGCCTACGCCGACCGAGCGACGCTGTACCGGATCGCGCTGGAGCAGGGCGCGCCGGCGGTGGCCCGACTCCTCCTGGACGCCTCGCCGCCGACGCTGGGCGCCGACGAGCTCGACCGGCGACTGCGGCCCGACCGTCCGCTGCGCAACCGCGGCCGGGCGCTCACGCTGGGCGAGCGCAAGGCCCTGGCGCGGCGACCGCGCGGCGACGTGCTGGTCGAGCTGCTGCGCGACCCCCACCCCGACGTGATCCGCATCCTCCTCGACAATCCCCAGCTCACCGAGCGCGAGGCGGTGCAGATCGCGGCGTCACGACCGGCGGTGCCGGCGGCGCTCGCGCTGGTGGCGGCGCATCCGCGCTGGTCGACGCGCGCCATCGTGCGCCGGGCCTTGGCCCTCAACCCGCACACGCCGGTCCACCTCGCGATCCGCCTCACGGTCACGCTGGGTCCGGGCGATTGGATCGAGGTGGCCTCCTCGGCCGACCTCGCCTCGGCGCTCCGAGATCACGCGCGCGACCTGCTCGCCGCGCGCCGTCGCTAGGCGGGTTACGAGTCCTTCTTCACTCGACGACGAACGACGACCTCTTCGATCTCGTCGTCGGACCCACCAGCGGAGAGCTCCTGCGCGCTCTTGCCGTCGATGGTCTTCTTCGAGACCTCGATCTCGTCATCGCCCGCCGCCGCCCGCTTGAAGTTTTTGATGGCCGACCCAAGGCCGTGGCCGATCTGCGGGAGCTTGCTCGCTCCGAAGATGACCATGACGATGAGCAGGATGATGAGCAACTCGCCCATTCCGGGCATAACGGACTCCTCGTCGGCGACGCGCCAACTGGCGCAACCTAGCACGCGATCGCGCGGGCTGGCGACTGCGGTGCAAGCGCGCAGAGCAGGCCGAGGTATCCAACCCATCGCAATCGTTGGGTAGTGAGTCAGAACTGGATCGCGAGATGCGCGGCGCCTACATTGTGCGGATGGTCGTCCGGTCCTGGATCCTCGCGCTCACCTCGCTCGCCGCCCTCGCGACCGCCGCGCGCGCCGACGACCCGCCCGGCGAGCGCGCCCCCGGCCTACAGGGCGAGACCGCGCACCCACCGGTCGTGGTCCGCGCGCCCATGCCCGAGCGACTCGACCAGCGGGCCGCGGTGCGCGGCTGTCCGGTCGGCGGCGGGTGTCGACCCTGGCGCGACGAGCTGCGCGAGTTCGAGCTCGAGGCGTTCTCGACGGCGACCGGTCCGTGGATCGATCCGGTGCTGCGGCCGTCGCAGCGCGCGGCCCGACCCACCGATCTTCGTCCCGATCTGCCGTGGCTCGCCGATCTCGAGCTGCCCGATCTGCCGATGACCTGGGACCAGCGCGTCATCGACTACCTGGTCTTTTACAAGGACGACCCGCGCGGGCGTCGCATCATGCGGGGCTGGCTCGAGGCGCAGGGCCGCTATCGCGACTTGATCTTGACCGCGCTGCGCCGCGCCCACCTGCCCGAGGATCTGCTGTACGTCGCGATGATCGAGTCGAGCTACGACTCGACCGATCGCTCGCGCGTCGGCGCCAGCGGCCTGTGGCAGTTCATGCCCGATGGTGGCCGCATCTACGGCCTCGCGATCGATCGCTGGATCGACGAGCGCAACGATCCGGTGCGCGCGACCGAGGCTGCGGTCGGCTACTGGACCGATCTGCACCAGCGGTTCGGCAACTGGGACCTGGCGATGGCGGCCTACAACGCCGGCTACGGGGCGGTGCTCAAGGGGATCGCCCGCTACAACACCAACGACTTCTGGGCGCTGCTCGCCTACGAGAACGCGCTGCCGTGGGAGTCGTCGATCTACGTGCCCAAGGCCCTGGCCGCCGCGATCGTCGGCCACAACCTGGCCGCGTTCGGCTTCGCCGACGTCGATCTCGGCAAGCCCGAGCGCTGGGACGACGTGACGGTGCCCTCGTCGATCGCGCTGCCGGCGATCGCCCGGGCCGCGGGTTGCGACGTCGCGGCGCTCAAGCGGCTCAACCCGCACCTGCGGCGTGGCCGCACGCCGGCCGGCAAGTCGTTCATCGTGCGGGTTCCAGCCGGCGGTGGCGCCAGCTTTGCCGCCAAGCTGGGTCAGACCCGCGGTGACTGGGACGACGTCGACTCCTACGTCGTGCGGTACGGCGAGCGCTTCGAGGACATCGCGACGCAGTTCGGCATCGCCAAGCAGAAGCTGCGCGCGCTCAACGAGATCGAGCACGAGTCCGACGTGGGCGGCGGCTCGCTGATCCTGGTGCCGCGGGTGAGCGACAGCAAGCGCAAGCAGAACCTGGCCGCCGCCGCCGACGAGCTGTACGGCTCGGGCGTCGATCATCGGCCCGGCGAGGCGCTGATCGTGCCGGTGCCCGATCCGGCGGCCGCGATCGCGGATCGCCGCCGCATCTTCTATCGGGTCGTGATCGGCGACTCGCTGCCGGTGGTCGCGCGCGCGCTCGGGGTCGGCGCCGGCGAGCTCGCGACCTGGAATGGCCTGGACGCCGCGGCGGCGCTGCATCCCCGCATGGTGCTCGAGGCCTGGGTGCCGACCGCGTGGTCCGAAGACCGGGCCAACGTCGCGCTCCTCGACGAGAGCCGCCTGGTGATCGTGAAGCGCGGCTCGAAGGAGCACCTCGAGCTGTCGGAGGGCCGCTCGGGTCGGGTCCGCACCGAGTACAAAGCGGCCAAGCGCGAGTCGTTCGAGCAGATCGGCAAGAAGTTCGGGCTCGGCAAGCGCGACCTGGCGCGCATCAACCGCAAGTCTCCCGAGACGATGGTCGATAAGGGCGAGACCGTCATCGTCTACATCGTCGTCGATCACACCCGCTCCGACCGCGCCGCGAAGCAGTGGAAGCAAACCCCCAAGCCGGCCCGTAAGAAGAAGGGCCCCAAGCCGCCGGCCGGCAAGGTGAGCGACGCGTCCGGCGACGACGCGTCCGACGACGACGCGCCAGACGACGACTCGTCCGACGACGACTCGGCCGCTGCCAAGCCGGCCGTCGTCGCGTCCAAGCCCGCCGCCGCGAAGCCCGTCGCCGTCGCGTCCAACACCGTCGCGTCCAAGCCCGCCGCCGCCAAGCCCGTCGCCGTCGCGTCCAAGCCCGCCGCCGCCAAGCCCGCCGACGTCGCGTCCAAGCCCGCCGCTGCCAAGCCCGCCGAGGTCGCCGCGGCGTCGTCCGACGGGCCCGTCACCTCGCCCGAGTGAGCCGGCTCGGCGCGCGCGCCGCTACAGTGAGCCGCAGACCAGGTTGCCGCTCGACGCGCGAACCTGGGCCTTGATCGACTTGCCGTCGGCGTACTTGCGCCAGGTGGCCTCGGAGACGTCGCAGGTGCGGGCGTGCTTGCCGTCGTGGAGGTCGAGCGTGTAGACCGCGCGCTTGGCGCCGGGGCGGCGGCTGCCCAAGCCGAGCGTGGCGGTGGCCGGCGGCGCGACCGCGAAAGTAGGCGCGAGGCCCGTCCCGCTTTGCGGCAGCTCCTCGACCTTGGTCCAGCGGGTGATGCGGAAGTCGCACCAGTCGTCGTAGACCGGCTCGGAGCGGGTCTTGGGCGTGCACTGCTTCACCTCCTCGAACGTGCCGTCGCCCTTGTCGCGCTTGACCAGGTTGCAGGTCTCGCCGTCGGGGACGCTGCGGGTCGAGCGCTCCTTCTGGCGGCAGCTGGCGAGGCGGGCCTCGACCGGCATCTGGTTGCGCCACTGGTGATCCTCGACGTCGCGGTACTCCTCGATCTCGACGACGGTCGACCAGCGGTGACCGGTGACCTGCAACGCGATCTCGCGCTTGCGGATGCAGCGGAACCACACCAGCGCCGACAGCGCGATCACCGCGACCACGATCCACCAGCCCCAGCTCCGGCCCTTGGGCTTGACGGGCTGCTTGTCGAAGATCAGCGGGACCGCCTTGGCGCCGTCGAGCTGCGCGCCACAGTTGCCGCAGTTGCTGGCCTTGGCCGACTGCGGGGTGGCGCAGTTGGGGCACTTGCGATCGACGCCGGTGAAGGCGTGATCGACGACCTTCACTCGCTGCGCCTCCGTCGGGAAGTAGCGCTTCGTCTCGTCCTGCGGTCCGCCGCAGTTGGGACAGTAGCGATGCGTCTTTCCGAGGTTGCCCTTGGTGTCGCAATGCGGGCAGTCCCACATCATCTCGTAGCTACCCACGGTCTCCTCGCGCGGCGTGGTCATCGCCCGCGAGCATCCCACAGACCGCGGGGCTCAGAGTCGGTACAGGCGCCGGAACCACGCCACGAACGGCAGGATCGCGGGCGCGGCCGCGTTGAACGTCCGACTTTTCGTCGCCAGCGGCAGTTGCTGGCCAGGCGGATCTTGCCAGGCCAGCCAGGTGTGGAGCAGCGCCTTGTCGTGGTGGGAATCCCGAAATGGCGCGCCCAGCGTCTTTGCGGCGCGCATCGATGCGCGGGCATGCTCCCGTAGCGGCTCGTCGCTGGCGGCGAGAAGGAGCGTCTCCAGCATCCCGGCGCGCAGGTTGTCGGGCATGAGCCACACGCCGAGCCGAGGATTGCTGTCGTAAACGATACCGGCCGGATCGAGCGCGTGTGGAAAATCTGGGTGGATGGTGGCAAGCAGCGTTTGGACTCGTTGCCAACGCGCTGTGATGTCGCCGTCCGCGTCGACGATCAGACCGATCGCAGTGACCCCGCTCGTCTTCAACTCAGCCGTGATCGATTTCGGATCGAGCAGCTGGTCGATGCCTTCGCAGTCGCGAATGAACACCGGCTCACTGCCTCTGATCCAGGCGACACCGGCGAGCTCCAGTAGCTCGGGGAGGACGAGCACCTCGTCCCTGCCCTCGACCAACAGCACCCGAGGCTCGTTGTCTCCTCGCTTCATCGCACTTCGAGCCCGCGCTCGGCCACGACCTGAATCTCGGCCTCGTCGAAGGCGATCGCTTCGGGTTTGCCGTGCTCGATGCGCTGAATGGAGATCTCGTGTCGATCGCGCTGGGCGATGCCTGCAAGCGCCTCCACACAATCACGGCTGTGCGTGGTCGCGAAAACCTGAACATCGAGGCGCTGCGCGGTCTCGAAGACCAGCTTCCACATCTTCTCGAGAACGCTGTAGTGCAAGCCCGTGTCGATCTCGTCGACGAGAAGCACGCCGCCCTTGGCGCGGACCAACGCGAGCGCGATTCCCAAGAGGCGCGACATGCCATCACCCATGGAGCCGAGCGGCATGCGCTCGCCGCGCACGTTGACCGCGATTCTTCCCTCAGCCCGCTTTGAAGTGAGCCCAACCGCGGCGATACGATTGAGGGCTGGCTCGATCGTTCGGAGTGCGTCGAGCACAAGGTCCTCGTCGTTGGTGAGCAGAACGTCGCCTAGCCATTCCGCAGCTGTCGTGCTCGCGATGCCCTTCGTCGAAACGAACTCGACTGGTCGGCCGCGGACGATACCCCACGCTACGAGGGAACCCAGCAATCCTCCATTGACATCCAAAGGAGCTTTGATGACAGACACTGGCGAACTTGCCTCCCACCACTCTATGTCCAGCACCAATGCCGGCTGCTCGTCGCGATTCCAGTCGCACGAGAAGGACACGGCGCGGTCGTAGGGGCCAACGCGCGCGGTCATCGAGCAATCGTCGCTCCTGATACTGAACGTCGAGCCAAGCTGGGAGACTCTTCCGTGGAAGACCTGCGCGGTATCCCACGATCCGCTGGCCGACCGTTCCTCCCGACGATCCTGGGAGCTGATCAGCGTCCCGACGTTGCAATCGAGCAGCAGGTGGATCGCCTCGAGCACCGTCGTCTTGCCGCTGTTGTTCGTGCCGACGAGGAGGTTGACGCGGCCGAGGCCGGACATGCGGAACTCGCGCAGCGCGCGGAAGTTCTCGATTTGCAGAGTGCGGATCACGGCTTGAGCCTATCAGCGGCGGGCGCGGGGCGCGCCGAAGGTGGCCTTGGTGGAGGCCGACTGGCCAGCCCGGGTGTAGATGACGGTGGCCTGCTGGCCGGGGACGGCCTCGGACAGGACCAGCATGAGGTCCTCGACGTTGCGGACGTCGGTCACGCCGATCTTGGTGATGCGGTCGCCCTTCTTGAGGCCGGCCTGGTCGGCGGCGCCGCCGGGGACGACGTCGGACACCAGCACGCCGGGCAGGTTGCTGTCGTCGCCGTAGGTCGGGATGGTGCCAAGCGAGGCGCCGCGCACCGGGATGTCGCCCATCGAGGGCGGGGCGGCTTCCTTCTTGTAGGTCGCGGTCGCGCCAGCGTCGAGCGCCAAGGCGAGGTCGGCGACCAGCGCGCCAACCTGCGCGACGCCAGCTGCGTTGACCAGCGGCGCGTCGTCGCTGACGCGGTGGTAGTCGAGGTGACCGCCGGTGAAGAAGTGCAGGACCGGGGCGCCCGCGGTGTAAAACGACATGTGATCGGACGGGCCGTAGCCCGAGCCGGCGAGCTGACAGACCAGCTGGTGAGCGACGCAGATCGGCGGCACCAGCGTGCCCCACTCGGCCGCCGACTCGGCGCCCAGCACCTGCAGGCGGTTGTCGTGGAGGCGGCCGATCATGTCCATGTTGAGCATCGCGATCGGCTGGCCGGCGTACGGGGTGTGCGCGGTGAAGTACTTCGAGCCGAGGATGCCCATCTCCTCGCCCGAGAAGCCGATGAGGTAGATGTCGTGGCGCAGGGTCGCGGCCTTGGGGGCCAGCGCGTGGGCGACCTCGAGCAGACCGGCGATGCCCGACGCGTTGTCGTCGGCGCCGTTGTGGACCGCGTTGTCGGTGTCGAGCGCGCCGGTGCCGCGACCGCCGAAGCCGAGGTGATCGAGGTGCGCGCCGACGACGATCGGGGCCGCGCCCGGGGCCGCCGCGCCGGCGCGGATCACGCCGACGACGTTGCCGGTCATGGTCTTGCCGGGCGTCAGCTCGACGACGAGGCCGAGCTGGTGGCTGCCCTTGGTGAGCCGCTCGCCGACCGCCTTGGTGACGACGATGATCGGGATGCCGGCATCGGCACCGTCGTGCGGCGCGAGCACCGGCAGCGGCGACTCGGTCTTGCCGGCGGTCGGCAGGTCGACCACGACCAGCGCCTTGGCGCCGCGCTGGCGGGCCTGCATCGCCTTGTGGGAGAGGTCGCCGTACTCGCTCTTCTCCATCACGCCGAAGCCGGCTGGGGTGAAGCGCTTGACGACGACGATCTTGCCCTTCACGTCCTTGCCCTTGTAGTCGTCGACCGGCTTGCCGCCGTCGGGCTTGGCGACGATGCCGAAGCCGGCGAACACGGTGGTGCCGTCGACGGTGCCGCTGGCCGACAGCGGCGACGGCATGAACCCGGCGCCGTCGATCGGCTTGCCGTCGACGGTGAGCGCGGTGGTCGCGCCGAGGATGAGCGAGGTCGTCACCTCGAACTGCTGCATCATCTCGCCGTCGGGCAGGCCGCCGACCGCGCCGGCATCGCGGAGCTGGCCGACCAGCCACTTCTGGGCGTCCTGGAGGCCGCGGGTCCCGACGCCGCGGCCCTCGAGCAGATCGTCGGCCAGGTAGTCGACGGTGCGGCGGGTGCGATCAGCGGCCGTCGCCACGATCTGGGTCGGTGGATGCTCGATCCACTCGGCCACGAACACGTTGGTGTCGCCCGAGTGGCGACCGGGCGCCGGCGGGGGCGAGCCGCGGTTCGACGAGAACGCGAGGTGCTTGCCGTCGGGCGAGAACATCGGGAAGCCGTCGAAGCCCGGGGCGTAGGTGATGCGCTCGAGGTTGGTGCCGTCAGCGTCGATGGCCCAGATCTCGAACTCGCGGCCCTTGGGATCGCCGACGTTCGACGCGAACAGGATGCGCTTGCCCGAGGGGTGGAAGAACGGCGCGAACGACGCCGCGTCGAGGTTGGTGACCTGGCGCGGATCGGAGCCGTCGGCGTTGGCGGTCCAGATCTCGAGCTTGGTCGGGCGCACCAGGTGCTTGCCGAGGAGCGCTTGGTAGTCGGCGAGGTCGGCGCCGGTCGGGCGCGACGCCCGCCACACCAGCTTGGTGCAGTCGGCCGAGAAGAACGCGCCGCCGTCGTAGCCGGGCTGGTTGGTCAGCCGCACGACGTTGCCGCCGTCTCGGTCCATCCGGTAAAGCTCGAGGTCGCCGTCCTTGTCGGACGTGAAGACGACCGAGCCGTCGGTGCCGCAGATCGTGGCCTCGGCGTCGTAGTGACCGGGCGAGCCGAAGAGCAAGGTCGGGGCCGCCCCGTCGGTGGTGGCCCGCTTGTAGATGTCGAAGTCGTAGAGCGACCACACGTAGCCCAGGCTCTGATCGGCGGGCGGCGGGCAGGTCTTGCTCACCGCGTGCGTCGACGCGTAGAGGATCTCCTGGTCGCCCGGGAAGTAGTACGAGCAGGTGGTGCGGCCTTCACCGGTCGACATCAGCGTCGGCGCCGCCATGCGATCGGCGGGCATCGACATGATCTGGTCACACGCGATGCCGTCGCGGGTGGTCTGGAAGATCAGCTTGTCGCCGCCCCAGGCCCAGTAGGCCTCGGCGTTCTCGCCGCCGTCGGTGAGCTGGACCAGCGCGCCCAGGTGGGTCTCGCGGGGATCGCGCCGGTCATCGTTGGCTGCCTTGGGCTCGGGCTCGGACGGCGGCTGGGTGGGAGGGATCGTCTTGCATGCGGCCAGCGCGAGGACGGCGCCGGCCAGTGAAGCCTTGCGGATCATGGCGGGACTATACGACGCGGCCTCGAAGTCTCGCCGCCGACCGCGCGCCATTGCTACGCTGCGGGCGATGACACATTTCGACGTGATCGTCGTCGGCGCGGGCCTGTCCGGCGTCGGCGCGGGCTACCGCTTGCAGACCCAGTGCCCCGGTCGCACCTACGCGATCCTCGAGGGGCGCGAGCGCCTCGGCGGCACCTGGGACCTGTTCTCGTACCCGGGCATCCGCTCGGACTCCGACATGTTCACGCTGGGCTATCCGTTCCACCCGTGGACCGCGGCCAAGGCCATCGCCGACGGCGCCGACATCCTGGCCTACATCCGCGACACCGCCCAGACCTACGGCATCGACGCCCACATCCGCTACCAGCGACGGGTCACCAGCGCGGCGTGGTCGAGCGGGGCCGCGCGCTGGACCTTGACGGTGCGCCACCGTGACGTCGACGAGCAGTATACCTGCCAATTTCTATACCTGTGCGCGGGCTACTACAGCTACCAGGCCGGGCACACGCCGCACTTCGCGGGCCGCGATGATTACGGCGGGATTGTCGTCCATCCCCAGGCCTGGCCGGCCGACCTCGACTACCGCGGCAAGCGGGTCGTCGTCATCGGCAGCGGCGCGACCGCGGTGACCCTGGTGCCGACCCTGGCCCGCGACGCCGCGCACGTGACGATGGTGCAGCGCTCGCCGAGCTACGTGGCGTCGTTGCCCGAGCGCGACCGGGTCGCCGACGCCCTGCGCAAGGCCCTGCCACCGCGGGTCGCCCACGGCCTGGTGCGCTGGAAGAACGTCGTCGTGAGCCAGGGCTTCTACCAGTTCTGCAAGCGCTTCCCGCGGGCCGCGACCGCGCTGCTCAAGCGCGGCGTGCGCGCCGAGGCCGGGCCCGACCTCGACGTCGACCGCCACTTCACCCCGACCTACAAGCCCTGGGATCAGCGGCTGTGCCTGGTGCCCAACGCCGACCTGTTCGTCGCGCTGCGCGAGGGCAAGGCCTCGATCGTCACCGACCAGATCCGCCGCTTCACCGCGACCGGGCTGGAGCTGGCCTCGGGCCAGACCCTCGACGCCGACCTCATCGTCACCGCCACCGGCCTGCAGATGGTGGTGTGCGGCGACGTCGCGCTGACGGTCGACGGCGCGACGATCGATCCCAGCGCGACCTACGTCTACAAGGGCCTGATGTTCAGCGGCGTGCCCAACTTCGCGTGGTGCGTCGGCTACACCAACGCGTCGTGGACGCTGCGCGCCGATCTGTCGTCGCGCTACGTGTGCCGCCTGCTCAACTACCTCGCCCGCGAGCGCCTCGACTACGCGGTCCCAGAGCGGGGTGGTGAGCCGCTCGAGTCCCGGACCATCCTCGATCTCAGCTCGGGCTACGTGCAGCGCGCCCGCGCCATCCTACCCAAGCAGGGCACCGCGGCGCCGTGGTTCCTGCGCCAGAACGTCTTCCTCGACACCGCGACGATGCTGGGCAGTCGACTCACCACCAGCATGCGGTTCGGTCGCGCGAGCTCGACCGCGCGCGCCGCCACGAAATAACTCGAGGCCGGTGTACGTTCGCACCGCATGTCCGCCATCGAGAAGCCCAGCTGGTTTGGAGGGCGCGAGCTGATCGCGCTCGCCCTCGTCGCCCTCGCCGCGGCCCCGCCGCTGTCGACCTACATCGCCACGCAGTCGTGGGAGCGCGTCAAGGTGCGCCCGGTCGAGCGCACGATCCGCGTCACCGGCTCGGCCAAGCAGCGCATCACCAGCGACCTCATCGAGTGGAGCGCCACCGTCGGTGCCGACGCGACCGACAAGCTCGTCGCGTATCGCAAGCTGCACGCCGACGTCGACACCACGGTTGCGTACCTCAAAGGCCAAGGCGTGCCCGAGGCCGAGATCTTCCCCGACTCGGCGGCCGTCGAGGAGGTCTTCACGACCGTGTACGAGGGCAAGGGCGACGATCGTATCGCCAAGCAGGTGCTGTCGGGTTACCACGCCAAGCAGTTCGTCACGATCCGCTCGGCCGACGTGCAGCGCATCGAGCGGGTGTCGCGCGAGATCACGCAGCTCCTCGAAAAGGACGTCGCGGTGACGTCGAACCAGGCCCAGTACTTCTATACCAAGCTCGGCGACCTCAAGGTGCGCATGTTGTCGGAGGCCGCGAAGGACGCCCGCACCCGCGCCGAGAACATGCTCAAGGCGGCGGGCGGCGCGTCGCTGTCGACGCTGCGCGACGCCGATATGGGCGTCATCAACGTCAACCGGCCCAACTCGTCGGAGACGTCGTGGGAGGGCAACAACGACACGACCTCCCTCGAGAAGGACATCATCGCGATCGTCCACGTCACCTACGCGCTGCGGTGACGTCGCGGCGGCGGGGCTACCACTCGCCGGTGTTCGGCATCGAGCGCCAGGGCTCGGCCGGCGCCAGCGCGGGGCCGCGCTGCAGGAGCTCGACCGAGATCAGGTCCGGCGACCGGACGAACGCCATGTGGCCGTCGCGCGGCGGGCGGTTGATGACGTAGCCGAGGTCGACCAGCCGCTGGCAGCTCGCGTAGACGTCGTCGACCTCGTAGGCGAGATGGCCGAAGTTGCGGCCGACCGTGTACGCGGCGTCGTGATCCCAGTTGTGGGTCAGCTCGACCTGCGGCGCGTCGGCGCTGGCCTCGGTGGCGAGGAAGATCAGCGTGAAGCGACCGGCCTCGTGGTCGCGCCGGCGCAGCTCGACCAGGCCCAGGCCCTGACAGAAGAAGCGCAGCGTGGCGTCGAGGTCGCGCACCCGCACCATCGTGTGCAGGTAGCGCATCAGCGGGGCAGCGCCTGCTGCTGGCCGCCCGGCAGCGCCGGACCCGCGACCAGCTTCATCGAGCCGGCGAGGAAGACCAGCCACGCCGGCCGGTACTTGAGGCGGTAGTGGGCACCCGGCATGACGTCGAGGGTGATCGAGCCCTTCGAGGTCTGCGGGGTGAACAGGTACGGATACCAGGCCTCGATGAAGTAGCGGCCGGGCGGCAAGGTGAACGTGTGCGTGCCCCACTTGCGACGCTCGACCGCGCCGTTGATGGCGATCGACGGCGTGACCAGGAAGAGCACCCACATCATGAAGAAGAAGCCGAGAGTGATCTCGACGACCGCGGGCGGACCGGCGTTGGCGTTGGGGTTCATGGCCGGAGGCTACAGTGGAAGGCGCACCCGGGGTCGGCCATAGTGGCGGCATGATCACCGTCGCCGACGCCAGCGCGCGCATCGAGGAGCTGGTGGGGCGGTTGGCGTCAGAGGAGGTCGACCTCGACCTCGCCGACGGTCGCATCCTCGCCGAGACCGTCGTCGCCAGGCGCGCGCTGCCCGGCTTCGACAACTCGGCCATGGACGGCTTCGCGGTGCGCGCCGCCGAGCTGCCAGCGCGCTTGCCGGTGGTGGGCTCGATCGCGGCCGGCGCGCGCGAGGTCGCGCCGCTGGCGCCCGGCACCGCGGTGCGCATCATGACCGGCGCGCCGATGCCGGCTGGCGCCGACGCGGTCGTGATGTTCGAGGACGCCCAGGACGGCGGCACCACGGTGACCCTGCCGGCGGCCCGCCGCGGCGCGAACCTGCGCCACGCCGGCGAGGACGTCGCGATCGGCGAGCTGGCTTTGGCGGCCGGCACTCGACTCGGGCCCGGCGAGCTCATGCTGCTGGCGGCGCTGGGCTGCGCGACGGTCAAGGTGGCGCGTCGGCCCCAGGTCGCGCTGCTGGCGACCGGCGACGAGCTGGTGAGCATCACGATGGTGCCGGGCCCGGGGCAGCTGGTCGACTCGAGCGCGTACGGGCTGCGCGCGAACATCGCGGCGGCCGGTGGCGTCGCGCACTACCTGGGCGCGGTCGGCGACGATCCCGCCGAGCTGGCGACCGTGATCGGACGCGCGCTGGCGGCCGACGTGGTGGTCACGACCGGTGGCGTGTCGATGGGCGATCACGATCACGTGCGGGGCGCGCTGGCGGCGGCCGGCGTCACGCTCGACTTCTGGAAGGTCGCGATGAAGCCGGGCAAGCCGCTCGCGGTCGGCAAGGCGGGCTCGACGACGGTCTTCGCGCTGCCCGGCAACCCGGTGTCGTCGGCGGTGGCCTTCGAGCTGTTCGTCCGGCCCGCGCTGCTCGCGATGCAGGGCGCGTCGGTGACAGCCCGACCGCGGGCGCCGGTGGTGATGCCGGCGGGCTATCGCAAGGCCGCCGGTCGCGCCCACTTCTTGCGGGCGCGCATCACCCGCGACGGCGCCGAGCTGGTGGCGACGCCGCATCCCAAGCAGGGCTCGGCCATGATCTCGTCGCTGGTGGGCTGCGACGCGTTGGTGGAGATCGCGGCCGAGGTCGAGTCGATCGAGCCTGGGGGGCACGCGACGGCGCTGCTCGTGCGCGCGGTATAAGCGGGCATGTCCGAGGAGACTGCGCCGTCGCTGCGCTTCGTCATCACCGCGGGTGAGTCGGCCGCCGGCGTCAACCGCCTCGACTGGATCATCACCCAGCACTTCCCCGAGGCCAGCCGGCGCCGGGTCCACGCGCTGTTCGACGATGGCGCGGTCCGCGTCGACGGCAAGCGCGCGCGCAAGGGCGACCGCGCCCAGGCTGGCGCCGAGGTCGTGATCGCCCGCCCGCCGGTGCTCGCCGCCGATCTGAACGTGACGCCCGATCCCGAGGCCGCGGCCCGGCTGGTGGTGCTCCACGTCGACGACGCGCTGGTGGTGGTCGCCAAGCCGCCTGGCATGCCCAGCCAGCCGCTGCGGGCCGGCGAGCTTGGCACCGCGGCGTCGGGGATGGTGGCGCTGTTCCCCGAGTGCGCGTCCTCGTCGGAGGATCCCCGCGACGGCGGGCTGGTGCATCGGCTCGATATCGGCACCTCTGGCACGCTGGTCGCGGCCCGGACCCGCGGGTCGTGGCTCGCGCTGCGCGCCGGCTTCGCCGGCCGCACGATCGGCAAGGAGTACCTCGCGCTGGTCGACCGGCCGCCGGTCACCCGCGAGTGCGACGCGCCGCTCAGCCAGCGCGGCAAGCGCGTCGTCGTCGATCACACCGACGGCCTCGAGGCCCACACCGCCTGGACCGTCGAGCGCCGGCTCGGCGCCCGCGCCCTCGTGCGCTGCCACGCCACCACCGGCCGCATGCATCAGATCCGGGCCCACCTCGCCGCCTGCGGCGCGCCCATCGCCGGCGACACGCTGTACGGCGGCGCCCCGCTCGCGCACTTGGTCGACTTCTTCCTCCACGCCGCCGTCATCCGCCTGCCCGGCCTCACCGTCGCGGCCCCGCTGCCGGCCGACCGCGTCGCGGCGCTGGCCGAGCTGGGCTGACGCTCGAGCTACAGCGACTCGACGATCGCGAGCTCGGTCTGCTGGAGCAGGACCAACATGCGGGCGGTGCGGCGCTGGGTGGCGGCGTCGAGCGACTCGGTCACCAGCTCGCCGACGGTGCGCTGCCCGTCGATGCGGTCAAAGAGCAGGTTGAGCCCGACGATCTCGAAGCGCTCGAGGGCGACCACCGGCCGCGCGTGCTTGTGGACCAGGGTCTCGGCGGCGAACTTGCCCATCCACGCGGTCACCAGCTCGTCGCGCATCGCCATCGCGCCGGCGCCCATGACCTCGAACGGGTTGATGTCGAGGGGAAACGCGGTGCGCTCGATGGCGCGCCCGTCGTACCAGCCGTAGCTGCCCTTGGTCCACGTACACACGTCGATGAGCTTTTGCCGCACCTGCACGGTCAGGTGGCGGAAGACCTCGAGCGGCTTCAAGAGCCCGAGCCCGACCAGGGTGTCGCCGAGCTTGCCGCCGTAGTGCGGCATCATCGCCAGCGCCATCGCCAGCTCGCCCGACGACAGCGCGCCGCACTGCACGAGGTACGCGCCGAGCAGCTCGCTGGCCACGTTGGACGTCACGTACTCCGGGATGCCGGCGCGGACGAAGATCTCTTTCTTGATGCCACCGACGCTGGCGATGAGCAGGCCGGTCGAGTGTGTCGACGCCATGCGGAACAGCACCGTGATCGGCGCGATCGTGGCGAAGTCGCCTTCCTCCGACGACGGCGTGATGAGCTCGGCGGTGAACTGCGGCTCGGCCTGGGCCGCCGCGAGCACGATCTCGTCGGCGGTCGGCAGCTCGACCGAGTCGGTGCGCGACGGGCCCGACTCGACCGCGGTCTCGTCGAAGTCGCTGGCCGACGGATCGGACGCCACCGGCGCCACCGCCGAGATCGCGTCCTCGATCGAGGCGTAGCTGATCGAGGTCTCGACGTCGCGGTGGGCGACTGGTACCGGCGAGTCGAGGTGCGAGACCGCGGCCTCGATCTCGGCGGCCAGGTCGCCGAAGTCGGTGTCGAGGAAGCCGGCCGCCGACAGCCCGGCTTGGGTCGCGACCGAGACCACGCCGGTGTCGTCGAGCTGGTGGCGCAGCGCGCGGGTCACCGCGCCCGAGCCGTTGGCGTGCGCCAGCGCCGCGGCGATGCCGGCCGAGCCGGCCGGGCCCAGCCCGAGGTCGTCGTCGTCGTCGATCGCCGCCGCCACGGCGCGGGCGTCGTCGCGGTGAAAGTCGAGCTCGATCTCGTGGTCCGAGCCGGCGGCCAGGGGCGCCGCGGAGCCCAGGGCCGACGGCATCGTCGGCGACGACCGGTCGGGCAGGTCGTCGGCGGGATCGTTCGACTCGATCGAGATGATCGGCAGGCTGTCGGTCATGCGCAGCTCACCGCGCGGGATGCCGTCGAGGGAGGACATCACCCCGGTCACCACGTTCGACACGCCGGTGTCGATCGTCATGACCTTCGAGTCCAGGAGCGCGGGCAAGCCCTCGCTCAGCCGGGCCGAGCGTCGACGGGGTGGCGCCACCACCGCGCCGGTCACCGTGGCCTGGGCGGCGAGCGCCGCGTTGTCGGCGTCGCTCTTGTCCATCGCGTCGCGCTTGCGCTGCCACACCGTGTCGTGGAGCTTCTCGACCATCGCGGCGAGCTGGCGCGGCGACACCCGATGGTGCTCCTGGAACAGCCACTCGCCGAGCGCGTCGCGCAGCTCGGCCGAGCTCTGCCAGCGCTCGTTGACCTCCTTGCGCAGCGCCTTGCGCAGGATCACGTCGAGCGACGGCGGGATGTGGCCGCCGAACTGATCGAGGCGGGTGAGCTTGGCGTCGCGGACCATCAGCAGCACGTCGAGCTCGGCGGCGGCGGCGAACAGTCGGCGTCCGCACAGCATCTCGGCGAGCACCACGCCGACCGAGAACAGATCCGAGCGGGCGTCGACCGGCTGCTCGAGCACCTGCTCGGGCGACATGTACCCGTACTTGCCCTTGAGCGTGCCCGACTTGGTGCGGTGGTGGCGGCCCGGACCCGACGCGCGCGCGATGCCGAAGTCGATGAGCTTCACGTCGCCGCGCCGCGACAACAGCAGGTTCGACGGCGAGATGTCGCGGTGGACGACGCCCGACGGTGCGCCGTTGTCCTCGCGCAGGTTGTGGGCGAAGTCGAGCGCGTCGAGGATCTCGTGGCAGATCCACACCGAGTACTCGATGGGCACGCGCTGGCGCAGCCACGCGTTCTCGCGCAGCAGGCCGAGCACGTCGATGCCGTCGATGAACTCCATCGCGATGAACAGATCGTTGTCGACCCGCCCCAGCTCGTAGGTCTGGGCGATCTTCGGGTGGTTGAGGCGCGCGGTGAGCTTGGCCTCGTCGATGAACATCGCCGTGTAGACCGGCTCGCGCGCGAGGTGCGGCAGGAGGCGCTTGATGACGACCTTGCGCGCGAAGCCATGCTCGCCGGGCGCGGTCGCCAAGAACAGCTCGGCCATACCGCCGATCGCGATGCGCTCGAGCAGCGTGTAGCGACCGAACGGGTGCGGGAAGACTTCGCCCACGGGCGCCATCAGGGTATCAGGAGCCGCGCCGTACGAGATTGATGCCGGCGCGCCCGGCGGCATGCGCGAACGCATCGTCGAAGCGATCGAACCAGCGCGTCGCGACGTGGTGGGCTTGGGCCTCACCTCGCCACCGGTCGGACAGCTCGGTGGGGGCGCCGATCACCGCCAGCTCGACCGTGCTCATGCGGCGGTGCTCGAACAGCCGCCGCATCGCGGCCTGGATCGGCTTGGCGGCAGGGTCGGCCAGGCCGCTCACGTCCAGCAGCAGGGTCGGTGCGCCGACCCGCACCACCAGGAGCATCGCGCGGGCCAGGATGCCGTCGAGGACGTCCTCGGTGGGCGAGCCGACCAGCAGCACCGCCGGCAGCTCGGGCGTGAGCAGCAAGACCGGCGTGCCGGCGTCGAGCTGCTCGTTGGCGCGCTCGGAGATCGCGCGCTTGCCGGCGGTCGCGAACGCATCGAGCGTCAGCACCAGCAGCCACTCGAACAGCTCGGCCAAGGGCGGCGCGGTCTCCAGGTCGGCGTGCTCGAGCACCGCGTCGCGCAGGGTGGTGATGATGGCGGCGATCTCGAAGCCGGTGCCACCGTCGACGGCCCAGGTCGCGCCGGCGAAGAACGCCGCCTTCTCGAGATCGCGCAGCGCCGGTGCGCCCGGGCTGAGCTCGGGCGGATCGCTGCTGAACGCGACCGCGAGTGACTCGATGAGCCCCGACGCGATCGCGGCGTGCTGACGAGCCGGGCGCGCGCCCGGACCGCGCTTGGTCGATCGCTCGAAACGATGGGCCCAACTCGAGAGCACGGTCTCGCGCGCCTGGGTCAGAGTCGTCGCGATTCGCAGCGGCACGCCCAAAGGTAACCGGCCTTGCTCGAAGCCGCCACGAGGACCTGCTGCTATGCTGCGAAGCGATGGTTGGCGGATCCATGCTGGTGCCTCGGTCGGTGGGGCGAACCGACGTGGGACGGCGTCGTGCGGTCAACGAGGATGCCTTCTTCCGCGACGATCAGATGGGCTTCTACGTCGTCGCCGACGGCGTGGGCGGCCACAACAAGGGCGAGGTCGCCAGCCGCGAGTGCGTCGACCAACTCGAGATGTGGGTGCGCGGAGCGGCCCGGAACCTCGAGCGCTTGACCGCGGCGGTGGCCGCCGGCGAGCGCGACGCGATCTGGGAGATCCGCCGGCTCCTCGAGAGCGGCGTGCAGTCGGCCTGTTACATGGTCTACGGCATGGCCGAGCTGTCGCCCGACAAGCGCGGCATGTCGACCACCTGCTCGGCGCTCCTGGTCGGCGGCGGCTACGCGTTCGCGGCCCATGTCGGCGACAGTCGGGTCTATCGGCTGCGGCGGGGCTCGGCGCTGCAGATCACCGAGGACCACACGCTCATCAACTACAAGCTCAAGCACGGGCTCATCACCGCGTTGGAGGCCGAGCAGTCCAACGCGAAGAACGTCATCACGCGCGCGGTCGGCCACAAGGACTACGTCCAGGTCGACACCGCCGACGTCGACGTCGCCGACGGTGACCGCTTCGTGATGTGCACCGACGGGCTGCACGGCTACCTCAAGACCGACGACGAGCTGGTGGTGCTGTGCGGCGAGGACGACATCGACGCCGGCGCCGACGCCGCCATCCAGCTCGCCAACCAGCGCGGCGGCAAGGACAACATCACGGTCTTGGTCGTGGAGGTCCGCCCGTAATGACGGGGCGGGCCGGCGGGGAATGGCTTCCGGTGGTCGCGGGTTGTGCAGATGAAACCGGGGCGCGACTGGTGCGTCCCTACTTCCACCGATGGCCAGCTCCGTGACGACGCGTCCTTCTTCTCTCGGGATCGCCCATGGCTCGCGGCGGCGCTGGATCTGGGTGGCGCTGGCGCTGAGCGCGGTGGTGGCGGCGGCGCTGCTGTGGCCGCGAGGTGGCCGGTCGAAGCGGTCGCCGACCGACCGATCGTCGTCGGGCAGCCGGTGGAGCTTCGTCCCGCGCATGGAGCTTGGGCCCAACGGCTGGCAGGTGCGCAAGCCGGGCCGGCTCGGCCCGATCGCGGTGCGCCCGGTCGCCGACGGGCTGGTGCGGGTCACCGGGACGGTCTTCGATGTCGGGAACCACAAGGCGGTCGGCGATGTCGAAGTGGTGTTCGCCGACGGCACCACCGAGGCCAGCGCGGTCGCCGACCTGGCCGGCCGCTACAGCATCGACGTGCCGACCGGTCGCTACCGGCCCTTCGTGCGCGCTGACGGCGTGATGTCGACGTCGCTGCCGCTGCGCGAGCGCTTGCCGGCGCGGCCGCGCCCCGAGCAGGTGGCGGCGGCCCGCCTCGAGCTGGCGGCCGCGATCGATCTGCGGGCCAACACCGACGGCGTCGATCTCGAGGTCGTGCGCTCGGGCAAGGTCCACGGTCGCGTCGTCGACCGCTCGGGCAACCCGATCGCCGGCGTGATCGTGCGGGCGTTGCCGACCAACGACGACAGCACGCCTCGGCCGATCCTCGGCACCGATGTCGGCGAGACCGCGGCCGACGGCAGCTTCGATCTCGAGGTCGCGGCCTCGACCTGGCGGCTCGACGCCTACCACGACCGCTTCGGCGGCGTCGCCAGCACCACCGTCGTCGACGTGCAGCCGGCCCAGACCGCCCAGGCCGAGCTGACGATGGTCGCCGGCTGCGTGATCACCGGTCGGGTGGTGCGGACCGACGGCTCGCCGCTTTCGGGCGGCGCCCTCGAGCGCGCCTTCGGCGACGCTGGCGGCTCGGGCGACAACTTTTTCCCCGACGGTGACTTCGCCGAAGACGGCACGTTCTCGTGGACCACGACCGAGGAGGTCGAGGTGTCGCTGCGAGCCTGGCCCTGGAAGTCGACCCACTCGCCGTCGCGGCGCTTCGGGTGTCGCGATGGCGCCCGCTTCGACAACGTCGTGTTCGAGGTGCCGCGCGCCGATCCCGATCTGCGAGGCCGCGTGGTGAGCGCCGACGGCACCGCCATCCCGTTCGCCTTCGTCGACATCGGCGGCCTCACGGCCGGCACGATGAACCAGCAGGAGCGCGCCGACGCCGACGGGACCTGGGCGGTCTACTCGCTGCCGCCGGGTCAGTACCGGGTCACCGCGACCGCCGACGGTGTCGGCGCGGCCGACGTCACGGTCACCGCGCCGGCGAGGGACATCGAGCTGCGCATGTCGGGCACCGGCACCCTGGTCGGCAAGGTCGCCGGCATCGTCGACGGCTCGTTCACGATGCAGATCTACGCCTGCACGCTGGCCGGAAGCGGCGACCTCCTGATCGACTTCCGCCGGGTGGTCACGGTGCGCGGCGGTGTCTACCAGCTCGACGGCGTTCCGGCCTGCCAGGCGCTGACCTTGGTCGTCGGTCATGGCACCCGCCGCCTGGTCCTGGACGCCGCGGTCGCGGCCGGCGGCACGACCACGCTCGACGTCGACGTGGCCGAGCCTGAGCCGGTGACCGTGCGCGGCGTGGTGCGCGGGCGCGACGGCCGCGGCGTGCCCCACGCGATCGTGAACATCATCAGCAACAGCGACGATGGTGGCGGGTTTGCCGAGAGCGACGACGCCGGCCGCTACACCGTGCAAGCCTTCGGCGGCGACCAGCTCGCGGCCCGCGGCCCCGACGGCGGGTTTGGCCTGCGCTGGATCGAGCGCGACGCCAAGGGCACGCTCGATCTCGACATCGAGCTCGAGCCCGACGACGTGATGCTGCCGCCGCCCGAAGAGCCGGGCCACTGGGACTGACGTTCAGTGGGTGCCGCGGCCGCCGACCAAGGCGTCCGGGTTGTCGATGCCGACGCTGCGCACCGCGGCTGTCCACATGGCGTCGGGGTCGAGGGCGAAGACGATGTCGGCGTCGAGATCGGCGGCGAGCCACGATCCCTGCGCCATCTCTTGGGCCAACTGGCCCGGACCCCAGCCCGAGTAGCCCAGCAGGAGCCGCAACCGCTCGGGCGGCTGGTTGGCGAGCGCGCGCAGCCGCTCCGGTGAGGTCGACAGGTCGATGCCGTCGCCGACCCGGGTGGTGCCGCTGTGCTCGTCGAGGTCGAACATCGGCGCGTGCAAGATCCAGCCGGTGGACGGGCTCACCGGCCCGCCCAGCCAGACCACGGTGTCGGGGTCGCCGCGCCACGGCATGGCCATGCTGTCGAGCAGCTCGCCGGCCGTGATCGGGCCGGGCTGGTTGATCACCAGTCCGAACGAGCCGTGCTCGTTGTGCTCGATCATCAGCACCACCGACCGCGTGAAGTTCGGGTCGACGAGCTGGGGCATCGCGATCAGGAGTCCGGGGGCGAGGTCGGCGCCAAGCACCGGCCCATCATACCCCCGGACCTCGCGAATCACAGGTTCTTGAGCGTCAGCTGCGCGTCGAGGACGAGGTCCATCTTGACCGCGTCCTTGGCGTCGCCAGGGCCGCCGACCGAGAAGTCCTTGCGCGAGAAGGCGTGGTTGACCTTGACCGTGATGCTGTCGTCGGTCGACGAGACCACGTCGAACTTGAGCGGGATCTTCTTCTCGATGCCGTGGGCGTTGACGCTGGCGTCGGCGGTGTAGCTGGTGTCGGTGACCTTCTTGACGTTGTCGAGCTTCATCGTGATGGTCGGGAACTTCACCGCGTCGAGGTAGTCGGGCGACTGCAGGTGCTTGTCGCGATCGCCGATGCCCGACGACAGGCTGGTCACGTCGACCTCGACCTCGGCGGTGCCGCCCTCGAGGTTCTTGACGTCGAACTTGGCGGCCTTGACCGTGAGCTTGCCGAACACGACCTCGACCTTGCCCTTGGCGGCGTCGACATGCTCGGCGGTCACCTTGAACGAGTCGGTCGAGACCGGCACCGGCTCGGCGGCCGTGCCCGCGCCCGAGCCGGTCTCGGTGCCCGAGCCCAGGGCGGCGGCGGCGTCAGGAGAGGGGGCCGGCGTGCCCGAGCCAGCGGTGCCCGAGCCGACCGGCGGGTTCGAGCCAGCGGCGGGCGCGGCTTCCTTCTTCTTGCAGCCGCCCAGCGTGAGGCCGAGGGCGGCGATCGCGATGACGAGAGTCGAGGTGAGCTTGATCATGATCTTTTCAGGTCTCCACAAGAGGTGCGTTGCTAGCGTTGCTTCACGAGGACGAGCGAAACGATGATCGGGATGCGGTCGGCCTCGAACGAGTCGCTGGTGCGAAGCCCGCTGCCCTTCACGGTGATCTCGAGTTGGGCGTTGACCAAGGCGACCTCGCTCGCGTCGGCGAGCTCGAGGCGCGCGCGGGCGGCCACGTCGGCGGCGCGCAGCGTGCCGGTGACCACGACCGGCAGGGTCTCGCCGAGGAAGTCGAGCTCGGCGGCGGCGCGGAACGCGAGCTGATCGGGGCGATCTTGCCGCGCCGCGACGAGCTTCGTGATGCGGAGCGCGATGCGCGGATACTTGCTGCCGTCGAGGTACTTGGTGCGGGCGTGCTCGCTGCGCATCTCGATGCCGGTGTCGACGCCGCTGGTCGCCACCGACAGCGCGGCGGTGATCGGCTTGGTGAGGTCGTGCAGATCGCCGACCAACGTGCCCTCGATGCCGCTGGCGAAGCGAGCCTCGAAGGTATCGTTGCCGGCGCTGATTTTGGCAGTGATTGCCGAGCCGGAATGGGCCACCACCGTGAAGGTGCCGGCGGTCAGCGGCAGCGAGCCTTCCAGGCCGGTCTCGGGAGCTGCCGCGCTCGCGCCCGACGGCAAGATCTCGCGACCGTGGGCCGGCCCCAGGCCGCTCGCGAAGGCCAGGATCGGGATCGCGAGCGGCACCAGCCCGCCGACGGTGAGGATCACGCGGGCCCACAAGATCGGCGCGCCGCGCTTGCGCTCCCAGCGCCGCACCAGCCACAGCGCGGCGGCGATGCCGACGACGACGCCGGCCATGACCGCGAGGAGCTCGAGGCCGAGCCACAGCGGCCCGCCGCTGGCGACCCGCCACTCGAGATCGGGATCGGGCACGTAGAACCGCTTGGTCGTCGCGGTGTAGAGGTTGCCCGAGCCCTGGATCAACCAGCGCGCGACGCCCGCGCCAAGGGCGACGACCGGAGCGGCGACGATCCACCAGGGCGTCCGAGCCATGCGCCCTTGTAACGCTCCTGATCTCGGCGGCCAATCCTTCGACGCCGGTTCGAACGCGGCAGCCGGTTGGGCGGTGCGCAACGACCGCAACCATCATCGCCGTCGACACACTTGTCGTGGCTCGCTGACATCGTCGGAGCGGTGGTTGCGACGGTCAGCGCGCGCGGATGGCCGAGTGGCCGCCGGTGGTCGCGCGAAGCTCAGGTCGCCGGGGCGTCGGTGGGCTCGAGCGCGGCGGCCGGCTTGGCGGCCTTTTCGTCCTCGAGGCCGAGGTGCTTGGAGACCTTCTTGAACACGGCGGCGCCGAGGGCGAAGGCGAAGCCGGTGACGACGGCGCGGGCGAAGAACTGCATGGGGTGAGGATAGCGTGGCGCTACTTCACGAGCGAGCCATACAGCTCGGGACGGCGGTCGCGGAAAAAGCCCATGCTGGCGCGGGCCCGCTCGAGCCGATCGAGATCGAACGTGGCGGTGAGGACCGTGGGGCTGGTGCGGTCGGCCTCGGCCAGCTTGTCGCCGCGGTGATCGCAGATGAACGAGCTGCCGTGGAAGGTGATGGCGCTGCCGTCTTCGCCCTCGACGCCGGTGCGGTTCGACGCGACCACGCCGATCGTGTTGGCGACCGCGTGGCCGATCATCACCCGCTGCCAGCTGTCCTTGCTGTCGAAGTCGGGCTCCTCGGGCTCGGTGCCGATCGCGGTCGGGTAGAACAGCAGCTCGGCGCCGGCCAGGGTCATCGCGCGCGCCGCCTCGGGGAACCACTGGTCCCAGCAGATCCCGACGCCGATGCGGGCGTAGCGGGTCGCGAAGGCGCGGAAGCCGGTGTTGCCGGGCTTGAAGAAGAACTTCTCCTGATAGCCGGGGCCGTCGGGGATGTGGCTCTTGCGATAGTGCCCGGCCAGCGTGCCGTCGGCGTCGAGGACCGCGACCGAGTTGTAGTACTCGGGGCCGTCCTGCTCGAAGAACGACACCGGGATGACGACCGCGAGCTCGCTGGCCAGCGCGGCCAGGCGGGCCACGGTGGGATGTCCGGCCAGCGGACGGGCCCGCGCGAAGTCGTCCTCGCGCTGCGAGCGGCAGAAGTAGTGGCCCTCGAACAGCTCCGACGGCAGCACGATCTGGGCACCCCGGGCCGCCGCCTCGCGGATCTGCGCGATGACGCGCAGGAGGTTGGTCGCGACGTCGTCGGTGAAGTCGCCTTGCAGCGCGGCGACGGTGACGGTGCGGGTCATGCCGGCTCCTGTTGCGTCGTGCAGTGGAACCCGCCGCCGCCGACCAGCACCGGGTAGGCGTCGACGCCGACGGTGCGGCGATCGGGGAACAGCGCGGCGATCGCGGCGACCGCGGCCTCGTCGTTGGCGGCGCGGTAGGTCGGCACCACGACGGTCGTGTTGGCGATGTAGAAGTTGAGGTAGCTGGCCGGCATGAGCTGGCCGGCGCCGTCGACGATCGCGCCCGGCGACGGGATCGCCGCGACCTCGAGCTGGCGGCCTTGGGCGTCCTTGGCGGCGCGCAAGGACGTCAGGATCGCCGCCATCACCGTCGCGTTGGGATCGTCGGCGGTCGGCGTCATGGCGGCGACCACGCCGGGCGCGACGTAGCGGGCGATGGTGTCGATGTGACCGTCGGTGTGGTCGTTGTGCAAGCCGTGATCGAGCCAGATCACGCGCTCGGCGCCCAGCGACGCGCACAGCAGCTCGCTGGCGCCCCGCTCGTCGAGGCTGGGGTTGCGCGTGCCGCCGAGCAGGCACTGGCGGGTGGTGAGGACGGTGCCCTCGCCGTCGACCTCGACCGCGCCGCCCTCGAGGACGAAGCCCTGGCGCCAGGCCGGCACGCCCGCGGCGCCCGCCACCCAGACCGAGACGTCGGGATCGCCGGGCATGAGGTACTTGCCGCCCCAGCCGTTCCAGTCGAAGCACGCGGCCGCGCGATCGGCGCCGCGCACGACGAAGATGGGCCCGGTGTCGCGCAGCCAGACGTCGCCGTAGTGGGCGCGGTGGAAGCGCACCCCGGCGGCCGCGGCGCCCAGGCGCATCCGGGCGTCGGCCTCGACGCTGGCGTCGGCGCACAAGAGCTCGACGCGCTCGCCGCGCGGCCCGGTCGGCCCGCGATCGACGATGGCGCTGATCATCCCGGCCAGCGACGTGCGCGGGTGGGTGAGCCCTTCGGCCCACTCGTCGGCCAGGTGCGGCCACGCGGTCCAGACGGCGAGGTGGCGAGCCCACTCGGCCGGTTGACGAAAGCCATGCTCCTTGGCGCGCATGGCCGGTGAGTAGCATACGTGGCGACGCGGGGTGGTCGGCCAACGGCGCGGCCGACGACAGACGATGTGGCTGACCGCGGTGAGATTTCACGCGAGGACGCGCGCCGGCCGGTGTTACGGTGCCGCGTCGCGCGGGGGAGCGCGTCGTTTCTCAAGGAGAAGTCATGCGCCGCTTCACTGCCCTGTTCGTGCCTGCGCTGCTGGTGTCGATCGCCGCCTGTGGTCCCAAGGGCGCCGGCGGCGACGATGACGACGACGACGATGGCGCCGACGCCCGCGTCGACAGCAACACCGGCGGCCCCGATGGCCCCAGCGTGGCCGAGGCCTGCCGCAAGATGGATCTCATCTTCGTCATCGACGACTCCGTCTCGATGTCGCAGGAGCAGTCGAACCTGGCGCAGAACTTCCCGGCCTTCGCCAACACGCTCAACACGTACACCACGACGACCGGCGAGCAGCTCGACTACCGCGCCGCGATCACCACGACCGGCGTGACCGCCGACGTCACGTTCGTCACGCCCCCGCTGCCGCCGCCGTTCCCGATGATCCCGCCGGTCCACATGCCGCAAGACGGCGACGATGGCGTGTTCCGCCAGGCCTGCGGTATGACCCGCCGCTGGCTCGAGCGCACCGATCCGATGATGGCGTCGACCTTCGCGTGCGCGGCCAACGTCGGCACCAACGGACCCGGCCTCGAGATGCCGCTGCGGGCCTCGCAGCTGGCGGTGCTGGCCGCGACCAACCCCGGCTTCCTGCGCACCGACGCGCTCCTCGGGATCGTCATGATCACCGACGAAGACGACTGCTCGCACTCGGACACCACGTTCAACAGCGCGGGCGACGGCTGCACCGAGTCGACCGACATGAACCTGGTGACGCCCCAGGGCTTCTTGCAGTCGATGGACGCGATCAAGGGCGAGCGCGGACGCTGGGCCGCGGCGATCATCGCCGGCCGCACCGACTGCACGTCGCCCGGCTTTGGCCAGGCGGTCGAGGGCATCCGCCTCAAGGCGGTCGCGGCGGCCTCGCCCGACAACGTCGTGTTCGGCGACATCTGCATGGGCGATCTCGACGCCTCGCTCCAGCAGGCCCTCGACACCTTCCAGGCCGCCTGCGAGAGCTTCCCGCCGCCCGGCAAGTCGACCCGCTGATGCGCTTCACCGACCGGCACGTCGTCATCACCGGCGCCAGCGGCGGTCTCGGCAGCGCGGTCGTCGAGCAGCTGGTGGCCGAGGGCGCCACCGTCCACGCGCCGATCTTCGAGCCGGCGCGCCCGGCCCACGCGACCTGGCTCGAGCACGAGCGCGTCGTCGTCACGCCGTCGGTCGACAGCGGCGACGAGGCGGCGGTGGTCGCGTACTACGCGGCGCTGCCCGCGCTGTGGGCCTCGATCCAGCTGGTCGGTGGCTTCGCGATGGGCGCGATCGCTGACGCCACCATGGCCGACTTCGACAAGATGATGGCCATGAACGCGCGCTCGTGCTTCTTGGCCTGCCGCGAGGCGGTGCGCGCGATCCGCAAGGCTGGCGGCGGCGGCCGCATCGTCAACGTCGCGGCGCGACCCGCGGTCACGCCGGTCGGCGGCATGGTCGGGTACTCGGCGTCCAAGGCCGCGGTCGCGTCGATCACGCAGAGCCTCGCGGTCGAGCTGGCGGCCGAGCGGATCTGGGTCAACGCGGTCGTGCCGTCGATCATCGACACCCCGGCCAATCGGTCGTCGATGCCCAAGGCCGACTTCGCGAGCTGGCCCAAGCCGGCCGAGCTGGCGACCGCGATTGGCTACCTGGCGAGCGCCGACAACGCGCTCACCTCGGGCACGCTGCTGCCGCTCTATGGCACCGGCACGGCTGGGTAGGGCTCGCGGCCAGTCACGATCGCACGATCGGGCCCGATCGACGGATGGCGCGTAACCCGAGGGCACTTCGCGGCGTAAAAGCGGGGCAGCACGCGCCGCATCGTCGGCTACGCTGACGAAGGAGCACCGTGGCCGACCGACCCTCGTTCGAACGCTTTCCCACCACCCAGCCCGGCTGGGACCGCCGCACGTTCATCCAGGGTGCCGCGGCGGGGACGGTCGTGATGGCGCTGGGCGGCGCGCTGTGGCGGCTCGCCAGCGACGATCTCACGCGCCAAGCCCGGGCCGAAGATCGCTCCGATGGGCGCAAGCGCCTGCCGCCCGGTCAGCGCGTGCTCAAGAAGCTCCGCAACATGGGCGGCGACGAGGGGCCGGGCGACGTCAAGAGCTTCTCGCTGCGCGTGCATGGCGCGGTGGCGCGCCCGTTCACCCTCGACTACGCGGCGCTGCTCAAGCTGCCGCAGGTCGAGCAGCCGGCCGACGTACACTGCGTGACCGGCTGGTCGTGCCTCGGCTCGATCTTCAAGGGCGTGCAGCTCTCGCTGCTGGCCGAGAAGGCCCGCGTGAAGGACTCGGTCCGCCACGTGATCTTCGAGGCGGCCCACGGCTACACCGCGAACGTGCCGTTCAAGGAGGCCATCGTGCCCGGCGCGATGGTGACCTACCGCATGAACGGTAAGCCGTTCGCGGCCGAGAATGGCGCGCCGGTGCGCGGGCTGGTGCCCGACCTGTACTTCTGGAAGAGCGCGAAGTGGCTGACCGGGGTTCGGTTCGTGACCCAGGACGAACCGGGGTTCTGGGAGGTGCGCGGCTATCACAACCACGCCGATCCGTGGAAGGAAGAGCGCTACGGCTGATGGCGGACGACGACGCGGGCGTGCCCAACAAGTTCCTGGCGGTGGTGAAGAAGCGATGGCGGGGCTGGCTGCGCGCGATCCATCGCGACGTCGGCTACCTCGCCGTCGGGCTCACGCTCATCTACGCGGTGAGCGGCCTCGCCATCAACCACATCAGCGACTGGGATCCCAACTTCAAGACCTACGAGCGCGAGCGGACGATCGCGCCCATCGGCGCCGCGGTACCCGACGACGAGGCGATCGCGACTGCGCGCCAGGCGTTGGGCGTGGGCACGCCGCGCTCGACCTACCGCGCCGGTGACGAGATCTACCTGGAGTTCGACTACAAGAAGCTGGTCGTCTACGGCGAGACCGGGCGCGTCGTCGAGCAGGGCCGGCAGCCGCGCTTCTTGCTGCGGGTCGCCAACTGGCTGCACTACAACCGCGGCAAGCGCTCGTGGACCTACATCGCGGACGCCTACGCGGTGCTGCTGCTGTACCTGGCGATCTCGGGCCTGTTCATGATCAAGGGCCGCAACGGGCTCAAGTGGCGCGGGCTGGCTGGGCTCGCGCTCGGCATCGGGGTGCCGGTGGTGTACGTGCAGTGGTCGGGCGGGCCCCAAGCGGCGGTGCGACGCGGCGCGGAGAATGCGCGGAGCGAGGCCGAGCCGACGGCGGCGGCGCCTGATGCGCCCAGCGCGCTTTCGGCGCCAGCGGACGACGATGACGAGTTCGCCCGTCCGGCGCCGCGCAAGGCCCCGCCGATCGACGCGGGCGCGCTACCGGCCGTCCCGTGAGCGCCCGAGCCCCGGCGAGCGTGGTCGACGCGGCGATGCGCAGCGTCGAGCCGGTGCTGCTGTACGACCTGCGCGCGATCGAGCGCCGCATGATCGCCGGCGCGGCGGCGGCGCGGGCGGCCGGCGTGAGCGTGCTCGCCGCGATGAAGGCGCTCGCGGTGCCCGAGCTCCTGGCGCTGGCGGCGGGCCGGCTCGACGGCTTCGATCTGGCCGGCCCCGAGGAGGATCGCGCCGCGCCGGTGGTGTCGGTGACGTTCCCGGGCGGCGCCGACGCGGCCCGGCTGCGCGGGCTGGTCGCGCGCTGCGAGCGCGTGATCGTGTCGTGCGAGACCGCGGCCCAGGTCGCGGCGGCGGCCAGCGTGCCCGGCGTGGAGATCGCGCTGCGGGTGTCGACCAGCGCGCTCGGCGAGGACGCCCCGGGCGGCGTGCGTGATCGCGGCGGCGGCCACGCGTCGCGCTTCGGCGTGGCGGTCGACGAGCTGCGCGGGCTGGCCGCGATCGCGCCCGATCGGGTGCGCGGGCTGCACCTGCACGGCGGGCCGCTGGCGGTGACCGCGGCGCGCTTCGCGGCTCGGGCCGCGGCGGCGATGGCGGCGGCCGAGGCAGCCGAGCTGGCGATCACGCGGCTGGATCTGGGCGGCTCGCTGCACGGCTTCTCCCTCGACGAACCGACCGCGGGACGCGCGCGCCTGGCCGACGCGCTGGCCGCGGCCCGGGCCGCGGTGCCGGCCGCGATCGAGCTGTGCATCGAGCCGGGGCGGCTGTGGACCGAGGGCTGCGGCTACGCGGCCGGGCGGGTGCTCGCGGTCCGGCGCGCCGCCGGTCACGACGCCCGCGTGCTGGCGCTGTCGCGGCTGTGTCACCTGCGCTGGTCGACGCCGAACCTGTGCGCGCCGCCGCCGCCGCGCGACGACCGCCACCCGCTGGTGCTCCTGGGCGCGACCTGCTGCGAGGACGACGTGATCGGCGATGCGATCGTGCCGGCCGCGACCGCCGCCGCGCTGGTCGAGGGCGAGGTCGCGATCGTGGCCGGCGTGAGCGGCTACGCGGCGGCCTGGAACCGCGGCTTCGGCGGCGTCCCGGCGGCGCGGGTGTGCTGCGTGGGCTGACCTTCAGACGGTCGGGACCGGCGCCGCCTCGAAGAACGAGTCGTAGGCCGCGACGAAGTCTTCGAGCGGACGCATGAACGCCTCGAGGTCGGGGACGACGCCGGCCTTCCAGCGGTGGACCTTCACCCGGTGATGCATCCAGATCGTCTTCGTCAGCATGTCGACGATCGCCGCGGATCCGCGCTTGTACGGCATCGCGTGGGCCAGCCACCAGTGGAGCTCCGCGACCCGCCGCTTGATCTGAGGAAACGTCATCGCACCGAGCATGGCCTCGGCGTACAGGTCGTTCGCCATGGCGATGACCTTGCGGGCGTTGGTCGGCGTGGTGTGTCCCCAGGAGCCAGGCGGCTGGCCGCTGTGATCCTTGGGCTTTGGGCCTGGCATCGCGGCTTCCGGATCGGCCTCTTTGGCCTTCACGCGCGCGTGATAGGCCGCCAGTCGAGACTCGTAGTCGGATAGCAACGCTTCATGCTGCGGGCTCTTGGCGGGGAAGTCATTGTCGAACATGGTCTCGGTCAGCGGGACTTCTTCGTGGCCGATCTTTCCGCTGACCTTGACTCCCGTCATGCCGAATTGATCGGCGGTGATCTTCGACCCGGCGTCCTCGGCGACGACACCCTCGCGGCCGGCGAAGCGCTCGTGAGTCTTCACGCCGTACTCGGCATATCGGCCGGTGATCGGTGTCATCGACTGCCCGTTCGAGCGCGTCTCGGCGCGTTCCTTGCCAAATTCGCCGGCATTTTCGTGGCCGAGCTCCTGCGCGATGACATGACGGGCTTTGGCCAGCACGCCGAGCGCCGCGTCGGGGCGCAGGGTGCGGCCCTCGACTTGCTCGACGACCTGGCGAACGGCATCGAGGCAGGCGTCGCCATACAGGCGTTGTTTGTCCACCTCGCCGGTCTTCGTGCGGCCGTAGGAAGCATTCCAGTTCGCGACTCGAATCTGGAAGACCTCCCAGGGCTCGCAGTCGTGCTCGGGCGGCTGCTCGCCGCTCGCCGGGCCGCTCGACGAATCCGCGTTGCTGTTGCTCGGACCCGACCTCGCCTCGAGGTTGGCCAGCAGGCCGGCCCGATCGGACTCCTCGAGGAGGCCGACCCCACCCTCAGCGGAGGCGGAGTTCTCGGCGGTGCCCGCCGTCGAGGACGAGCTGGCCTGGCTGCCCAGCCACGCCATCGGCTCGCCGTGATCGGTGTCGTCGGTCGCCGCGTCGTCGAACGCGGCGCGCTGCGGGCCGGCGCCGTCGGCGGCCTGGGCGACCTGGGGGGCGCTGGCGTCCACGCGCTTGCCGTCGATGCTGAAGTAGCCCTGCGCCGTCGACGATGCCGGCGCGGTGGCGGTCGTCGGGGTGGTGCGCGCGGCGCCGCCGGCCAGCGCGGTGTCGGCCATGTGGTCGGCCTCGCGCTCGAGGCTCTCGTCCTGGTTGATCGCGACGCCGCGGAACTGCGCCGCGGCCTCGACCCGGCCCTCGCGCTGCTGCACGACGTGCGCGGCCTCGTGCGCGATCAGGTGATCGGTCGCGCCGCCCGCGACGTGGATCTCGTCGCCGCGCGCGAAGCCGTCGGCGCCCAGCGCGCTGGCCTCCTGGCTGCCCTCGACGAGCTGCACGCCGGACAGGTCGGTCTGGTAGGAGGACTCGAGGCGGCCGCGCAGCGGGTCAGGGATCGCGTTCGTGCCGCCGGTCGCGAACCAGAACGGATCGGCGGCGGGCTGATCGCGCGCGGCCGGCGCGCTGGCGGCTGGCGCGCTGGCGGCTGGCTCGGACGCAGCGGTGGCGCCAGGGGCCGCGCGCCGCTGCACCGGAGAGCGCAGGTTGCCGCGGCCGGGCGCGCCCTCCGACGCCGTGCTCTCGTTGGCGGTATCGACGCTTCCACCGAACCGCGAGCGCGTCGAGGTCATGCCGCGATTGTGCGCGCGGCCCGGTCGCGGTTGCAATGCTAGCGCGCGCCGTGGACGGCGACGATGCTGCGGCCGCCGCCGACCGCGCGGACCTCGACGGTGGCGCCGACGCGCTCCTCGAGCCCGGGCACGTGGGACACGATGCCGACCTGGCGGCCGGTGGCGCGCAGGGCGTCGAGGGCGGCCAGCGCGACGTCGAGCGTGTGAGGGTCGAGGGTGCCGAAGCCCTCGTCGACCAGCAGCGTGCGGACGGTGATGCCGCCCGCCGACAGCGACGACAGCCCGAGCGCGAGCGCGAGCGAGGCCAGGAAGGTCTCGCCGCCCGACAGGCTGGCCAGCGAGCGGATCTCGTCGCCCATCTCGCGGTCGATGACCTGCAGCTCGAGGTCGCGGGCCGGGACCCGCTCGAGCTGATAGCGCGGCGCCAGCTCGTCGAGGTGATGGTTGGCCGCGCCCAGCAGCGCCTCGAGCGTGAGGCTCTGGGCGAAGTCGCGCAGGCCCTTGCCGTCGGCCGAGCCGAACAGCTCGTCGAGGGTCTCGAAGGGCGCGGCGCGCAGCTCGAAGGCGTCGCGCGCCGCGGCGGCGCTGGCGTGACGTCGGCGGGCATCGTCGTCGGCCCGGCGGCGCGCGCCCAGCTCCGCGACCCGCTCGCTGGCGGCGGCGGCGGCGCTCGACGCGGCCGCGACCCGGGCCTGCCAGCCGGGCTCGTCGTCGTCGAGGTCGATCGCGGCCGGGCGCTCGGCGGCCAGCGCCGCGGCCTGCTGGTCGAGCTCGGTCAGGCGAGCCCGGGTCGCGACCACGGCGCGGTCGAGGTCGGCGAGCTGGGCGCGAGCGCGAGCCAGGGTGTCGGCGCCGATCGCCAGCGCGCGGCTGGCCGCGTCGTCGTCGAGGTCGAGCTGGGCCAGGCCGGTGGCGACCGCGGCCCGGGCCGCCCGCGCGGCCTGCTCGGCGACCCGCGCGGCCTCGGTGCTGTGGGTGGTGCGGGCCTCGGCCGCGGTGCGCGCGGTGGCGGTCGCGGCGGCGGCGCGCTCGGCGACGTTCGCGGCGGCCTCGGCCTGCTCGACCGCGGCCTGCAGGGCGCCGGCGCGCTCGGCGGTCGCGACGCCGTCGAGGAGCAGGGCGCGTTCCGCCACCAGCGCGGCCAGCTCGGCGCGGGTGCGCCCGGCCGCGACCGCGGCGTCGGCGGCGGCGTGACGCAGCTCGGCGGCGGCCTCGATCGTCGCGGTGGCGGCGGCCTGGGCCTCGACCAGCGCGCGACCGGCGTCGTCGGCGCGAGCGGCCTCGAGCCGCCAGGCCTGCACCGCGTCACCCAGCTCGTGGGCGAGCGGCGCGGGATCGTCGACGCGGCGGTGCAGCGCGAGCGGCACGATCGCCAGCGCGCCGGTGCGGGCGGTCGCCAGGGCCTGGCCGGCCAGATCGCGCGCGCGCTCGGCGGCGAGGCGCTCGACGTGCAGCGTGGCGAGGCTGGCCTGATCGCGGTCGAGCTGGCCGCGGGTCTGCTCGAGCTCGTGGCCGGCGGCCAGCGCGCGGGCGTGAGCGGTGCTGGCGTCGCGGGCGATGGTCCGCGCGCGATCGCGATCGGCGCGGGCGGCGACGCGCCTGCGGGCCGCTGCGGCGAGACCCTCGGCGGCCCACGCGGTGGCCGCGTCGGTGTCGGGGGCGTCGATGAGCGGCAGCTCGCCCAGCTCGGCGACCGCGGCGCGCCAGGCCACCGCGTCGCGGGTGCGCTGACCACCGAGCCGCTCGGCGTCGCCGGTGCGGGCGACCGCGCGGCCTTGCTCGACGCCAGCCTCGATCGCCAGCGCGTTGACGCGCGCGCGCGCCGCCGCCACCACCGTCGCGATCGCGGCGACCCGCTGGTCCTGCTCGCGGATGAGCGCGTCGACGATCGGCGCGTGGCCGTAGGGATGCTCGGTCGCGCCGCACAGCGGGCAGGCGTCGCCGTCGACCAGATCGGCGCGCTGGGCGTCGAGCCCGGCGGCCCGCCGCAGCCGCGCCGCGGTGGCCTCGGCCTCGGCCAGGGTGGCGGCCTGGGCCGCGACGGTGGTGGCGCCGACCGCGAGCTCGTCGTCGAGCTGGCCGCCCCGCACCCGCGCCTCGAGGGCCTCGGCCTGCGCAGCGCGCCAGGCCTCGGTGCTGGCCCGGGCTCGCGCCACCAGCTCGACCAGCGCGGCCAGGCGGGTGGCGCGCTGCTCGGCGTCGTCGAGGGCGGCCTGGGCAACCGCCAGCGGCGCGGCCTGGGCCACCGCGTCGGCGGCCTGGTGGCGCTGATCGGCGATCTCGCGGGCCTGCGCGGCGCTGGCCCGGGCCGCTTCGCCGTCAGCGACCGCGCGCTCGGCGTCGTGGACCGCCGGCGTGATCGCGTCGAGCTGTCCACGAGCCTCGGCCAGCGCGGCCTGGTTGCGGCCAATCTCGGCCAGCGCGTCGTCGAGGCGCGGCCACTGCGCGCTCACCGTCGCGATCGCGGCGTGGGCCGCCAGGTAGCGCGTCGACGACGCGTGGGCCGCCTCGGCCTCGGCGATGCGGCGCGCGATCTCGGCGCTGCGCTGGTCTTGGGCCGCGACCCGGGCCGCGGTGGTGGCGGCGGTCGCGCGCGCCTCGGCGGCGACCTTGCCGGTCGAGGTGATCGCCAGGTCGAGCCGAGCCGCCGCGGCCAGCTCGACCGCGCTCGCCGCCTGCGCCGCGATGGCGTCGTGGAGCGTCGCGCGGGTCCGGGTCCGCGCCGCCTGGGCGTCGCGATCGCCCTCGAGCTGCGCGTGCAGCTCGGTCGCGGCGCCGATGGCCGCGGCCTGGGCGTCGCGCTCGCGCTCGCCGGCGTCGCGCCAGCGGGTCCAGGCCTCGCGCAAGGGCGCCACCCGATCGGCCAGCGCCAGCGCCGCCGCCACCGAGGCGGCCTCGGCCCGCGCCGCCACCGCCGCCGCGCACTCGCCCCGGCCGCGCACCTGGGCCGCGCCCGCGCCGCGCACCCGCTCGCGCCAGGCCGCCGCCGTCGCCAGCTCGGTCTCGTGGACCCGCGCGCCCGCGAAGACGTGGCGAGCCGTGGCCTCGTCGGCCTCGAGCACCGCCCGCGCCGCCGGGTCGAGCACCGCCGCCGCTTCGAGCTTGGTCAGCCAGTCGCGGCGCTCGGTCGCGAGCTTCACGCCGCGCTGGTGGGCCGCCTTGGACAGCTCGCCGTAGAGCGCCGTGCCGGTCATGCGCTCGAGGAGCGCGGCCCGCTGGCTGCCGTCGGCGCGCAGGAACGCCGCGAAGTCGCCCTGGGCCAGGAGCGCCGAGCGTCGGAACTGATCGAAGGTCAGGCCTAGCGCCTGCTCGATGGCGCGCTGGGTCTCGCTGCGGGTGCCGCCTAGCCGCGCGCCGTCGTCGGTGCGGGTCAAGGTCATCTGCTGATCGCGCAGCGCGCCGCCGGGGTCCCGCCGCGCCCGATGCACCGACCAGCGCGCGCGGTAGGGCCGGCGATCGCGGCCCTCGAAGTCGACCTCGGCGAAGCCCTCGCTGGCGGTGCGGCGCAGGAGCGAGCGGACGTCGAAGGCGCCGACCGTGCGCTCGCCGCGGCCGACCTCGAACCGGCTGCGGCCCTCGAGCCGCGGCGTGCGATCGAACAGCGCCGCGCACATCGCGTCCAGGAGCGTGCTCTTGCCGGCGCCGGTCGCGCCGGTGATCGCGAACAGCCCGGCCGACGCCAGCGGCTCGGCCGCGAGGTCGAGCTCGAACTCGCCAGCCAGGCTGGCCAGGTTGGCGCCGCGGATCGCCAGGATCCTCACGGCGCACCCTCGGTGACGCTGCGGTACAGCTCGTCGAAGGCCTCGACGATCGCCGGCGGCACCTCGCCGACGTGATCGCGCTGCCAGCGTCGGCGCAGCACCTCGCGGGGGTCGAGCTCGGCCAGCACCTCGGCCGGCGCCGCCTCGGCCAGGCTGCGCCGATCGCCGCCGACGTCGGTCGTGATCTTCACCAGCCGCGGGTGGCGATCGCGCAGCGCCTGATCGAGCTGCACCCGCAGCCGCGGCTCGGGACGATCGAGGCGGATGCGCACCTCGAGGTACGGCCGCAACGCCGCCTCGACCGTGCGATCGTGGACCGCCAGCGCGGCCAGCTCGACCAGGACCTCGGCCAGCGTGCCGGGCCCGCGCCGCGGCACCCGGACCAGCTCGACGGTGCGGGGCACCCGCAACGTCCGGATCTCGGACACTCGGTCACCGGCCAGCTCGACCACGATGACCTGATGGGCGTAGTCGGCCTCGACCATGGCCAGCGGGATCGGCGATCCGGCGTAGCGCACGTGGTCGGCGCCGACCCGCTGCGCGCGGTGCAGGTGCCCGAGCGCGACGTAGGCCACGTCGTCACCGAAGCCGGTCGGGCCCACCGCCTCGAGCCCGCCGATCGCGATGCGCCGCTCCGACCACGCCGACGCCTCGCCGCCCGCGAGGTGCAGGTGGCCCATCGCCAAGAGCGCCTGGCCGGGTCGGCGCCGGGCCCGCGCGGCGTCGAGCGCCTCGACGTGGACCGCGCGGATCGCCGCGGTGCGGTCGGCACCCTGCAGCGCGCGCTCGTCGAGATCGCCGGGCCGCAGGTAGGGCACCGCCGCCACCCAGGCCCGGGTCACGCCGTCGGCGTCGGGCAACGCGAACACCAGCTCGCCGGCGCCGCCGCGGGGCAGGCTGCCGACCACGTGGACCCGCACCGCGCCCAGCAGCTCGGCGGGCGCGGTGAGCCGCGACGGCGAGTCGTGGTTGCCGGCGATCGCCACCGTCACCAGCGAGGGCCGGCGCCGGTGCGCCTCGGCCAGGAAGCCGTACCAGGCCGCGAGCGCGCTGGCCGGCGGGTTGCCGGCGTCGAACACGTCGCCCGCGATCAGCAGCGCGTCGATGCGCTCGGCGGCCAGGGTGTCGAGCAACCAGGCCAGGAACGCGTTGTGCTCGCGGTCACGCGGCAGGTCGTGCAGCGTGTGGCCGAGGTGCCAGTCCGAGGTGTGAAGGACTCGCATCCGGCCCGGTCGGTAACACGGCGGTCTGACCGAGGAGCCTCGTCGGAAAATCACCGGTGCCCGAGCCGGTCTCCCACAGAAACCTGAGGCGTGCGGGTCGCCGGGCCGCCCACCAGCGCTTGCTCGCGTGGTCTGCGGCTTGCTTTACTGGCCGCGTGCATCGCGTGCTCGTGCTCGGCCTCGCCCTCGGCTTGGCCGGCTGCGTCCTCCACCTGAGCGACGACACCGCGTGCAGCGACGACGACGCGTCGCGGTCGGGCGGCGACGTGATCAACCCGGCCAGCCTCGCGTGCGAGCACTTCGGCTCGGCGCCGTGCGGCGAACTCGACCCCGCCGTGCCGACCTGGGGCCGGTGCGACAGCGGGTGCCGCGCCCTCGACGAGGCCACCTGCATCGCCGATTCGAGCTGCCACGGCGCGTACGATCACAACTGCCTGTTCGGCACCGGTCCGTGCCCGGCGGCCACCGCGTTCCTCGGCTGCTATCCGCTCGATCGCAACCCCGACTTCATCACCGGCTGCGCTGGGCTCGACGCCTGGAACTGCTCGCGCCACGCGCAGTGCTTCTCGACCTACCGCGGCGGGTCCGAGTGTCGCGACGGCGTCGATCAGGACGGCGACGGCAGCGTCGACGAGCCCGACGAGTGCGCGCTCGGCTTCGTGCGCTGCCTCGAAGAGCCGCAGCCACAGCTCTGACCGGCTGCTAACACTACGGCGTCACCTCCGAGGAGGAGCGAGCGAGGGGTAAGCCGCGAGGCGCCCGCGCCGCCGCGCCGCAGCCCCCGAGGGAGGTGACGCCGTAGTGCTAGGCTGCTCCCATGGTGCGCCGCGCGATCTGGTTCCTCGCGCTCGCCGCCATGACCGGCTGCGAGGACGACGCCGAGCTGTGCCCCAGCCCGATCGTGTGGATCCGCGATCCCGAGCTGCTGGTCTGCACCCCGCACAAGGCGCCGACCGCCGCGTGTCCGCTCCTGACGATCCCGCCGTGGCCTGGCTGCGGGGCGCCCTGCGAGCCGATCAAGAGCGCGACCGCCTGCGCCGCCACCGCCGGCTGCCGGCTGGCCTGGCTCGAGTGTCTCGACTTCCCGCAGGAGTGCGACCATGAGGGTGGGTTCATCGGCTGCTATGGCGTGACCAGCTTGCCGCCGCCGCCCGGGGCGTGCGCCGACATCCTCGACCCCGACCAGTGTGCCGCGCGCGAGGACTGTGCCGGCTTCTATCACAAGGGCCCGACCTGCCCGGGCGGCGACCCCTACGGTCGCAGCCTGCCCAACGGCGAGGCCTGTCGGTTCTCGTTTCTCAGCTGCGTCGACGAGCTGTCGCCGCCGAGCTGATCCCGGTAGCGGCGGGGCCGGCGATCGAGGCGCGCCGGTGCGCGGCTCACCGCCCGCCAGCCGAGCCACGGAGCTGTTACCGTCGCGCGGTGACGGCTCGCCTCGAGGTCCGCGGCCTGCGCGTCGAGCTGCCCGACGGGCGCGTGCTCATCGACGACCTATCGCTGACCCTGGCGCCCGGCGAGGTCGCGGTCATCCTGGGCGGCTCGGGCGCCGGCAAGTCGACCTTCGCGCGGGTGCTGTTCGAGCGCGGCGAGCTCGACGGCGCGGGCTTTCACGTCGAGGCCGTCGAGGTCGCGCTCGACCGCGGCCAGCTCGGGCTGGTGCCGCAGCGGGGCGCGCTGTTCGACCACCTCGACGTCGCCGGCAACATCGCGCTCGCGCTGCGCTACGCCGAGCGCCCCGAGGGCGATCCCGCGAGCTGGTTGGCCCGCGTCGGGCTCGGCCCCGAGGTCGCCCAGCCCGGCGTCACCACCGGTTCGCTGTCGGGCGGACAGGCCCAGCGCGTCGCGGTCGCGCGGGTGCTGGCCTCGGGGCGCCGCCTGCTGTTCCTCGACGAGCCGTCGGTCGGGCTCGATCCGCACCGGGTCCGTCAGCTCGCGCGCCTCATCCGCGAGCAGGTCGCCGCGCTGGGCGCCGCCGCGATCGTGGTCACCCACGACGTCGCGCTCGCGGCCGGCGTCGCCGACGCGCTGTACCTGTTGTCGCTCGAGGATCGTCGGCTGGTGCGGTTGTTCCCCGACACCTGGCCGGGCGCGGTCGAGGACGCCGCGGTCGACGGCGCCACCCGTGGCCGCTGGCTGCTCGCCCTCGAGGACGCGCTGGTCGAGCACCTCGAGCACCACGGCGATCGCGCGCCGCCTCGGGTCGCGCCTCGGCCCCGGCCGCTCCTGGACCGCGCCGCCCGGGCGGTCGCGCCGCTCACCCGTCCCTTCGCGGTCGCGGCCCACGCGCTGCGCCACCTGCCGTCGCAGCTGGTCCGCCGGCCCCGCGAGGCCGCCACCGTCGGCGGTCGGGTCGGCATGCAGGCGCTGGTACGGCCGCTGGTCTTTTACGCGATCGTCTCGGTGCTCATCGGCTACACGGTGCTCTACGTCATCAGCCGCATCGGCGGGGCCGGGGTGCGGCCCGACGCGCTCATCCGGCAGATCGGCGGCAGCTACGTCATCGCGCTCGCGCCCGCGCTGTCGGCGATCCTGTTCGTCTCGGCGTCGGGCAGCGCGACCAACGCCTGGCTGGGCTCGATGGGCCTGGGCCGACAGACCGTCGCGCTCGAGGCGCTCGGCGTCGATCAAAAGGCCTACCTGTGGGCCCCGGCCTGGCTCGCGCTCGGGATCTCGTACCTCGCCATCGCGGCGATTTTCGCCATCGGAATGATTCTGGGCGGGTATCTGGTGTGTCGCGGGCTCGGCATGCACGACGCCTGGGCGTTGCTCACCGCCGACCTGGTCGACCCCCGACCCGAGCGCACGATCTACACCACGCGCGCCGCGGTGCTGGTGTGGCTGTACGGCTGGGGCATCGCCAGCGACGTCATCGCCAAGGGCTCGGCCGCCAAGCCCGACGCCGACGCGGTGACCCGCGGCATGACCGCCAGCGTCGTCGCGTGCACGCTGTGGGTGGTCGCCCTCGAGCTGGCGACCGTGGTCTGGGTGCTGGCCCGATGAGCGCGCGGGTCGGCGCCGGCGCGATCGCGATCGGGGTCGCGCTGCTCGCCGTCCACGCGGCTTTGATTCCGGCACTGATCACCGCCACCGCGCGCCCCGGCCTCCGTGTGAGCTGGCCCGGCGAGCTCAGCGCCGCCACGCCGAGCACCGGCACCGTCGAGCCCGGCGTCGACGCCGTGATGAGGCGCGAGGGCGACGCGCCGGGCCTGGTGGTCACCCGCTACACCGCGCGCTACCGCGGTGGCCTCACGCGCACGGTCGCCGCCGCGCAGCTGGTGGGCCCGTTCCAGGCTACCGACGACCCGCCGTGTACCGGTCGCCTCGCGGTCGGCCAGCGCCTCCTCGACGACGGCCACGCTGGCCCCGGCACCATCGCCGCGGTCGTGCGCAGCGAGCTGACCGCCGCGCTCACCGGCACCGAGGCCTTCGCCATCGGCAAGTTCCTGCGCGTCGACGGCCTCGCGCTGCGCTGGGTGGGGCTGTTCGACGTGCCCTTCGAGAGCGGCATGTTCCCGGCCCGCGCGCTGCGAGCGCCGGTGCCCGGCGGCTACCTGCGCGGCGAGGCCACCGTGGTCTTCCAGCGGCTCAAGGCGGTCGTGGTCTTCGGGCTGGTGCCGCGCACCGAGGGCGGCACGCTCGGCTTCACCACCGGCCTGCAGGTCCACCTGGCCGTCGACAATCGCGCGCTGGGCTGGGTCGCCGACCGGGTCGGCGCCGACCGGATCGCGACCCGCTTCGCCGAGGGCCGGCTCGACACCGCGCTGCTCGCCGCGCTGGGCCCGCCGCCGCCGCTCCCGCTGCCGGGCGGGCGCATGCTGGTCGTCGAGCTGTGTCCCGATCGCGGCGTCGAGATCGCGACCGACCGGTACGCCGCGCTCGCGATGCGCTGGCGGCTCACCGCGCCGACCGGCGAGATCCGCCCGCCGCGCCGGGGACCGGTGGCCTGGCCCGCGCCGCGCGCCGACGCCACGGTCACCTTCGATCTGGACCTCGATGGCATGAACGGCCTGCTCTATGAGCTGTGGCGCACCGGCTTCCTCGACGGCGTGCTCGACGAGCTCGACCTGCATGGCCGCTTCAACCGCGATCCCACCGTCGCGTCGTTCCTCACGCTGCGCCTGTCGCCGCTCCGTCTCGCGCTGCCGCCGGTGCTCGCGCCGGCGCCCCCCGATCGCCTGCGCCTGGGCCTGGTGGTCGCGGTCAACCTCGCCGACGGCGCCGCGGTCACCGCCGCGACCGCGCTCGGGCTCCTCGACGTCGCGCTGCCAGCCTCGGATCGCATCGCCACCGACATCGGGTTGGCCGGCCTCGAGCTGACCTGTCATCCCCACCCGCACCAGCTGGTGCCCTGTTACGGCGATCTGGTGGCGGCGGTCCGCGACGCCACCGGCGACACCCACGCCCAGCTCGGCGCCGCGCTGTCGAGGGTGCTCACCGAGCTGTTCGTCGGCCGCACCCTGGCCGCCGTCGGCGCCCCCGCGACCTTGCAGATCGAGCGGGCGCGGGCCGCGACCCTCGTCGGCGCCACCGCGGTGCGGCTCGAGCTGGACGCCCGGATCGCACCACTGGCCCGGTGATCGCCTGCGGCCGGCCGTGTTAGCGTCCGCGTCATGAAAGCCCGCTGGTCGATGGTCTCGTTCGTGTTGCTCGCTGCTGCCTGTGGCAGCAAGGCCAAGCCGGTCGTCGAGGCGCCCAAGCCGGTCGTCGAGGCGCCCAAGCCGCCGCCGCCGCCGCCGCCGGTGTGTGTCCCCGCCACCGAGGTCGCGACCATCGGCACGCCGACCGCCGACGCCAGCGCCGCCCAGTTCTGCGTGTCCAACAGCGGCGACGACGGCGCGTGCTTCTCGGTCGATCTGGCCAGCGGCAAGTACGCCGAGCTCGCCGGGGCGCCGACCGCGCAGAAGCCGTCGCTCGAGAGCGGTGACGCCCGCGTCGAGACCACCGCCACCGAGGTCAAGGTCTGCGTCGACGTCGCCGACGGTGAGGCCGCCTGCACCACGCTCAAGCCCAAGGTCGCCAAGGGCGCCACCGACCCGATCCAGGCCGTCATCAACAACGCCGGCACGTTCGTCGTCGCGCTCTACGGCAACGCCGAGGCCGGCAAGGGCGTCGCCGAGGTGTGGGACGTCGGCAAGAAGAAGAAGACCGCGACGATCAAGTACGCCAAGGGCGACTACAAGTGCGGTCACGCCGAGATGCTCGGCGACACCGTCTACATCACGGCCAGCGTGTGCGCCGGCCCGGCCGCGCGCGGCGCGCTGTACTCGCTCAAGGGCAAGAAGCTCGCTGACGCCGGCGGAAAAGAATTTGGCACCTTTGCCACGACTCCGGTCCAGCTCGACGGTACCTCGTGGGCCTTCCTCGAGGAGGGCGCCGGCACCATCGCGGTGCAGGACGTCGCCACCGGCGCGCTCGGCAAGACCATCGATCTGGTCGCGCTGTGGGCCGGCACCGGCTCGGGCGACGCGCCGCGCGCCAACGGCAACCCCGGCGAGTCGGCGCTGGTCCGCGGCGCCGAGGGCAAGCTGGTCGTCGTGACCGGCTCGCCGGTGCCCGGCAACGTCGGCATCGTCGATCTCGACACCGCCGAGGTGAAGGTCTGGAAGGCGCTGGCCTGCCAGAGCGCCGCGCCGGCCGACGACGCGCCGGCCGCCGAGCCGGCCGCCGACACCACCGGCGAGTAGTCGTCGCCGACGGTCAGGGATCTCGAAGGCCATGCGTCCAGCTTCGGTCAGGAGCTGTCGCGGCTCGACACCACGACGACCTCATGAGCGGCGAGGCGCGAGGCGCGCGCGCAGCGCTCGCTCGATGAGCGCGGTCGTGTCGTGGTGCAGGCGCCCGTAGTAACGCTGGGCCCGGTACTGCAAGAACACCGGCTTCACCATCGACGTGAAGCGGGGATCGATCCGGACCTTGGCGGTCGTCGGGATGGTGTGACGCGGGCTGACCGCGCGCCCGAGCCCGAGCTCGACGCCGAGGAGGATGCCGGGATCGTCGTGGAGAAACGACCGACTCCATGCGCGGGGCCGGAGCCGGGCCGGCTGGCGCGCGAAGAACTCCTCGGTGATGCGATCGGCCGGGCTGGTGTCGAGGAAGACGTCGGCGCGCGCCGCTCCACCGACCCGCTCGATCACCACGTACTCCTCGACGCCGACCTCGACGTTGACCAGCCCGCCATGCGACGGCGCCTGGTTCGAGACCGCGAGATCGGTCGCGCCCTGCGCCAGCGCCGCCGATAGCCCGTCGACCTCGATCGAGCGGATCTCGACCTGCACCGCCGGGTGGGCCAGCAAGAACGGCGCGAGCGCGGGCACCACGACCGGCGGCACCACCGACGACAGCCCGGCGACGCGGAGGACCCCGCGATGCTCGCCCTGGCCGGGCGCCAGCTCGCTCAACAGCTCGTCCTCGAGCGCGCGCTGGGCGTGGACGAAGGCGAGCAGGCGGCTGCCGGCGTCGGTGAGCGTGACCTGGCGTGGGCCCCGCACCAACACGATCGCGGCCAGCCGCTCCTCGAGGCCGGCGATGCGGCGCGACAACGCGGGCTGGGTCAGGTGCAGCGCCGCGGCGGCCCGCGTGAAGCTGCCCGTGCGCACCACCGCCGCGAAGGCCGCGAGCTGATCTTGCGAGAGCGGATCCATGGGCGACACGATAGCAGCGCCATGCGTGGCGCGCATGGGTGAATGATAAACATGCAATGGACGCATGCGTCGCCGCTGGCTACCTTCCGGCCATGTTTCCGGTCGCGCTTCCTTTGGTCCTCGTCGTCGTCGGTGGCATCGCCTATCACCTCGCGCTCAAGGCCTCGTCGGGCGGCAGCCCGTGGGCCGTCCTCGCCGTCGCCTACGGCCTCGCCTTCGCGGTGTGCGTCGGGCTGTGGCTGCGCGGCGGCCACGTCACCACCGGCATGGGCCGCGGCGTCATCGCGGTCGCCGCGGTGCTCGGCCTCGCCCTGGTCGCCATCGAGGGCGGTTACCTCCTCGCCTACCGCTCGGGCTTCGCCATGGGCAGCGTCGCCTCGCTCTCCAACACCGCCATCGTCATCGGGCTCATGGTCGTCGGCGCCGCCGTCCTCGGCGAATCCCTCACCGCCGCCCGCATCGCCGGCGTCGGCCTCGCCGCTCTCGGCGCCTGGCTCGTGGTCCGCTGAGCGTCGAGCGGTCTCCCCAAGCTCGGAAAGGTTGCCGAATTCATTATTACCCCGCGGCGATCCACTCCGGACCGGGATCGCCGCGCCGGGGTGATCCGTTGACAGTCCCCTGTGGCATACCTGAACATGTGTCCAGCCCGCGCATGAGCCACACCGACGCCAAGGACTTCGTCGACCGCGCCCGGGCGCGGTCCACCGCCGCTGCCGGCGCACGGGTGATCTCCCTCGACGATCTCCGCGATCAGCAGCCGGTCGCCTCGCCGCGCTGGCAGCTCGACGATCTGGTGGGACGGCTGGTCGAGGTGTCGGGCTACGGCTCGGGCGCGGCCTTCACCGCGGTGGCGCGGCTGGTGCTCGAGGCCCAGTGCCGCAACGAGCCGGCGGCCTGGCTCTCGCTGCCCGGCGGCTCGTTCTTTCCCCCCGACCTCGACGCCTGCGGCATCGATCTCGACGCGCTGGTCGTGGTCCGCGTGCGCGACACCGTCGCGATGGTGCGAGCCGCCGACACGCTCTTGCGCTCGGGCAGCTTCGGGCTGGTGCTGCTCGATCTGGGCGCCCTCGCCGAGCTGCCGATGGCGGTGCAAGGCCGGCTGGTCGGGCTCGCGCAGCGCCACGACAGCGCCCTGGTCGCGATGACGCACAAGCCGCGCGACGCGGCGTCGCTAGGCTCGATCGTGTCGCTGCGCGCCGAGGCGGTGCGCGAGCGGACCCGGGGCGGCGGCTTCCAGGTCACGGTGCGGGCGCTCAAGGACAAGCGGCGCGGCCCCGGTTGGGACCAGGTGTTCGAGGCGATCCCGCCCGCGGGGCAGAAGTGATGCGCATCGCGTGTCTCGATCTGCCCGCGCTGCCGCTCCAGCTGCTGTGGCGGCGCGAGCCGAGCTGGCGCTCGCACCCGACCGTGATCGTCGACGAGGATCGCCCGCAGGGCACGATCCTGTGGGCCTGCGATCGCGCGCGCGCGCTGCGGGTGTTGCCGGGCCAGCGCTACGCCTACGCGCTGTCGCTGGCCTCCGGGCTGCGCGCCGCGGTGGTGCCGGCCCAGGAGCAGGCCGCGGCGGTCGACGCGGTCGCGGCGCGCCTGCACCTGCGCTCGCCGGAGATCATGCGCGATCCCGACGAGCCCGGGACGTTCTGGCTGGGCGGGGCCGGCCTGGCGTCGATCTATCCGTCGGCCACCGCCTGGGGTCGCGCCATCGCCGACGAGGTCGCCGGGCTCGGGTTGGTCGGCGCGGTCGTGGTCGGCTTCTCGCGGTTCGCGACCGGCGCGCTCGCGCGCGGGCTCGGCCACGGCCTGGTCGTCGGCGCCGAGGTCGTGCGCGACGAGCCGGTGCCGCCGCTGGTTCGGATCTTTGCGTGCGATGCCGACGAGCGCGCGGCGGTGCGCTCGATCGCTCTCGACCGCGTCGGGGTCTCGCCCCGGCTTCGGGACGAGCTGGCCCGCCTCGGCGTCCACACCATCGGCGCGCTGGTGGCGCTGCCGGGCGGCGGCATCCTCGAGCGCTTCGGCGTCGCCGCGCATCGCCTCTACCAGCTCGCGCTCGGCGAGGGCTGGGATCCGCTCGCGCCCGAGCCGCCGCCCGAGGCGCCCGACGAGCAGGTGTTTCTCGACGAGGCCGAGCTCGACGCCGAGCGGCTGGTCTTCGCGACCAAGGCCGCGCTCGATCGGCTGCTGGTCCGGCTGGCAGGCCAGCGGCGGGCGCTGGTCGCGCTGTCGCTCGAGCTCAACTTGCAGCACGCCGTCGGCAAGCACGAGCGCCGCGTCGACTGTATCCGCCCGGCCGCGCCCACGCTCGACGGTCGCAGCTTGCTCAACCTGGTGCGCCTGCGTCTCGAGCACCAGCCGCCGGCCGCCGGCGTGGTCGCGGTGCGGGTGTGGGCCGACGACGTGCCCGCGACCCGCGAGCAGCTCGCGCTCTTCGCCGAGAAGCCGCGCCGCGATCTGCGCGCGGCCGATGCCGCCCTGGCCCGTCTGCGCGCCGAGCTCGGCGACGATGCTGTCGTGCGTGCCGTCTTGCGGCCCGGTCATCTGCCCGAGGCCCAGTTCGGCTGGGAGCGCCTCGACCACGTGGTCGCCGCCAGCCCGCGCCGGGATCGCCCCAGCCACGTGGTGCGCCTGATCTACACCCGGCCCCGCCTCTTGCCCCCGCCGTCCCCTCACGTGCGCGACGACGGCTGGACCCTCGAGCCACACCACGGCTCGGTCACCCAGGTCTGTGGCCCTTTCATCGTCTCCGGCGGCTGGTGGGCCAGCCAGATCCACCGCGAATACCACGTTGCCGAAACCACCCGCGGCGACTGCCTCTGGCTCTACTACGATCGGCCCCGGCGCCGCTGGTTCCACGAGGCCGAATCCAACTAGCTTGTTGTGAGCAACTCACTCATCACGTCGCGAAATTTACAAAAGCTTTGCGATTTGTTCCGCGATGGATCCATATGCGCAGCGACTTTGGATGCCACTAGTCGCTTGCTCAATCCGGTTGGGAAATATCCCGCTGCCTGCAGCACGCGCTCCAGGGCTTCCCAGGTTCCACCTCTGATCGCATCAGGATCTCGATGCGCGCTCTTGGATTGAGCTGTCTTGGAGACGTTTGGATAAGCAGCGCACACAGCTTGCCAATCACCAAAGTACCATGCTTCGAGCTCTTCTATGACGATTCGGTTTGCAACCTGATATTGCTTGCTATTCCGGGTGCGCGCAGTAAGCCCGGACTCTTTGGCCCACCGGTCGAGCTTCGCTTTGAGGTGATGACAGTCGTCGCCGTCCCGATCGACAAGCACGATGACTCGCTGATTACTTGGCAGATATCGCGCATATCCCCGGAAGCGATCCTTGATTCGAACAAGGAGCTCCGACTTACATGAGTGCACGAAAATGTTGTAACTGAGCTCATGGAGCATCTTCGGGAGAAGCAGGCGCAAGGCTACTTCCATCGACGGTTCCTCTACGATCAGGTCGACGTGATCGATGCTCATCGCCGTCGCTTCTCCTTGGGCGCGCCTGAGTGAACGAGTGGATCTCCTACGTCAAATCGGCCTTCCATCCACAAATGGCCTAGCGTTGCTCCTGCGTCCATAAACGCTGCGATGCCGGGCATGTCCGAAGCGCGGCGGGCCTGAGTGTAACCCCGTTCGTCCCTGTACAGGACACGCACCTCCTCCGCCTTCATCGCATTGAGAAAAAACGGAGAATGCGTCGTTACGAAGAGCTGCGATCGTTGAGTCGCAGTCCTGCACTCGTCTGCAAGCTCGAGTAGCAAGCGCGGATGAAGAAAATTCTCCGGTTCCTCAATGCCGATGAACGGGGGCGGATCAGGGTCATGGAGCACCAACAGGTACGCCAACATCTTGAGCGTGCCATCTGAGGCGAATCGCGCCAGCACAGGCTCTTTGAACGGTGCATCCTTGATCAAGAGGAGCAGTTTCCCGTCACGAGTTTCGTCAGTTTCCACACTGTCGACACGCGGCACACGCTCACGTAACAGCGCAGAGACGCGGTCGAGCGCTTGCGGATGACGCTCTTTCAGGAACTGAATAACGTTGGCCAAGTTGTCGCCCGTCTTGCTCAGGTGCTCGTGCGCACCAGCTTCGGCCTGGCCCCTGGCCTCTGCTGCCGACAAGTAGGAGACATACCAATTGCTAATAAACCGGCGGAGTGCGGCGACGCGAGGGTTGCCTTTCAAGCGGCCCAGCGTGCTCACAGCAAGCAGCTCCCGCTCGTCGAGCTTTGCGCGGACCTTCTCTGCTTTTTCAATTGGATGCTCGCCCGAAATTACCCACCCACTGCCGTTCTTGAAACTCAATATGCGGAATGGCGCCCCCGCAACATTCCGAGCGACGCGACGCCATTGGAGCCATTCGTTGGCAACAAATGGCCCTTGCTCATCTTCTTGAATCTCCAGGTGGTATTTCGCTGGTGCGTCCGCGGCGTTTTCTCGATAGCTCAGCTCGAATACGATTGCGCCATCGCTGCCGCGGGTCCGAAGTTCCTTGAACCTGCCCCGCTTATCCCAAGCTTTGCGAAGGCCGAGTGTGAAACATTCGGATAGAAAACTGAAAACGTCGAAAAGCGTCGACTTCCCACTGCCGTTAGGACCCAGCAATACCGTAAGCGGGGTCAGCTCTGTTAGCTCGAGTGAATGCACCGCGCGGTAGTTTTCGATCTTGATACGATCGATGCGCATTGGGTGCGCTCCGCGTAGCGGCTTGAGATGAGAGCGACGCTGAGTCGGCATTAGTGATCCTCGGGGAGAGGGTACTGGAGGTCAAATGGTCGTGCGAGGTCCGGAATCTGCTTTTCGTCCTTGCCAGCCGCGACGAGCTCCGTGCGCCAGGTGGCGAGCAGGTGGGCGAGGAGGGCGAGGCGTCGGCCGCCGCGGCCGGGGGCCAGGCCGGGCGGGGTGACCGAGCCGGCGTGGGCCTCGAGAGTGCCGACCCGATGGTGGACGTGGTGGGTCGCGACCAGGCGGAGGTCGAGCGCGGCGGCGGGTAGGCGGCCACCGTGATGTGCGAAGAGGGCCGCGGCATGCGGGCCCCAGGTGCAGACCAGGTCCGAAGGCCGGACGAAGCTGGCGAAGCCGGTGAGCAGCTCGGCGTGGGTGATGCCGGCGGCGAGCTGCGCGGCGGTCAGCTCGCTGTGGAAGGTGGTGCTGGGCGACAGCGCCCCGGCCGGCGCGACGATGGCGTCAAAGAGCGCGCCGTCGGCCGGGCGGAAGGCGAGCCAATGGATCAGCTCGGCGGGCGGAGGCGTGACGCGCGCGCCGTCGCCACCGTCGCGGTGCGGCCAGGCGTTGGCCTCGCCCACGACGCACAGCAAGTCGTCCCAGCGATCGACGATCGCGGCCGGCAGGTTGGGCCGCGCCACCCGCGGCACCCGCGGCGTCCGCACCCGCTGGACCGGGTCGCTGGCCTCGCACGCGAGCTGGGCGTCGATCATCGCCTCGAAGGGCGCCAGCAGCGCGCGGAACCGCGCCGGGTCGCCCTCGAGCACGCCGAGCACGTGCATGAGCGCCTCGATCGTCGAGCAGTACTCGGCGCGCGGCTCGCGGCGGATGCGGTAGCGCGACGGCTCGGGGCTCGCGAAGGCGTAGCGCGGCAGCCGGTGCAGGATCGGGTTGTCGCGCACCACGCGGCGAGCCTGGGCCCAGGTCCCGTCGACGACGACCAGCGTCACCGGCCCGGCGGGCGGCTCGACCAGGAGGTCGCGAGCCTCGGGCCCCGGGTAGAGCAAGATCGGCGGGCGCGCCGGATCGGACAGCGCGCGTCCGACCGCGGCATTGTCCGCCCACCGGACACCCACGTGCAGCTCGGCCTGCGGCAAGCACAGCCGCGCCATGCGGGCGGTGCCGATCGGCATGTCGCGCTCGCGGGTGTGCTGCAAGATCACGATGCGCGTCGCGGTGTCGAGGCGCGGCAAGGTCGCGCAGTAGCACATCGCCTGCGGCTTCCGACACCGCACGCAGCGCGGGCGCGGCTCGGTCACCGTCGCGGTCACGGCGCGGGCTGGGCCTGCTCGAACACCAGGAAGCGACGCTCGAGCTCCCACTGCAGGCGCGCGCGCTCGCTGCCGTTGAGCAGCTGCTGGCAGGTGGCGTCGGGCTCGGTGCCCACGCCCATGGTGTCGGTCGGCGTGCAGGCCGCCGTCGGCGTGCCGGTCTCGATCGCCGACCACAGGCTCGAGCCCGGCACGAACGCGTGCTCGAGGCTCTGCCGCGCGAAGGTCTTGAGCTGGCGATAGTCGATGAGCTGGTCGCGCGCGGCCCGCAGGTACTCGCCGGCCAGGCTCGAGCGCGACACCCCCTGATCGTCGGTGGCCAGCGCGACCGGGACGCCGTGCGCGAGGTACTGCGCGAGCGGATGCGCGGCGCCGCGGACCTCGAGGATCTGGTCGTTGCTGCTGAGGCAGATCTCGACGAGCACGTTGCGGTCGCGCATCTCGTCCATGAGCGCGCTGCTGTCGGTCTCGGACAGGATGTCGAGGCCGTGGCCGATGCGGGCGGCGTGGGCGATCTGCACCGCCTTGCGGATGTGGAACGTGTTGGCGGTGCTGCCGGGCGGCAAGCTCGCCGCGGTCAGCTCGCCGGCGTGCAGCGTGATCTGCAGCGGGCTCGTCCCGGCCGCGGTGTAGCGGCCGTAGAGGAAGTCGAGCATCGCCATGTGCAGGTCGTAGTTGTTGATCGAGGCGGTGTCGTCCTCGGGCGACGACAGGTTGGCGCCGACGATCTGCCCGTTGACCGCGGCCATCTCGAAGGCGCCGATCAGCTGGCCGAAGATCTGGTCGTTGGCGCCGGTGCGCGACACCTGCGCGATGAAGCGGACCGTGACGTCGCAGGCCGGGGGCGGCGTGGCGCCGTCGCAGCCCAGCGATCGCCGGTAACCCGACCGCGCCGACTCCACGACCGCGACGTCGTCGGCGATCTCGGCCGCGAAGGTCGGCGCCGAGCGGATGCGGGCGAACAGCACCGGCAGGTCGGCGGCGGTGAGGGTGCCGGTCCAGCTGTCGGCGGCCAGCGTGCCGACGTTGCGGCCGAGGTTGAACATCGTCTCGATGTAGAGCTGGTTCTCGCGGGCCGCGCGGATCGCGAGGTCGGCGATCTCGTCGTCGCGGTGGTTGGCGGCGATCAAGCCGAACTTGCCGAACGTGGCGAAGAAGTGATCGCGTCCGCTCTGCGCGCCCGGCACGAAGTTGCGCATCGACCAGGCGTCGATGATCTGCTCGAAGAACGTGCCCGCGGTCGGCGTCGGCGACGTGCTCGCCGAGCACGAGCCCGGGCTCACCGCCGCGAAGGTCGTGCGGTTGATGCAGTTGCCGTCCTCGAAAGCCCAGCCCAGCAAGGTCTCGGCGTACACCGCGCCCGACAGGTGGTTGTGCAGGTCGGCGCCCTTGGGCACGTCATGCAGGAAGTCGGCGAGGCCGGCGGAATCGTCGAGAAGATCGTCGAAGCGGTCGGCCGCGTGGGCTTCCCACATCGACGCGCACTGGGTCGGCGTGCCGCACGCCGGCAGCGCCGCGTCGGGTAGCCCGTCGAGAGCCGCGTCGAGCTCGACCGCCACGTCGACGGTGGCGGCGTCGACCGCCGGCCCGCCGTCGGAGCCATCGCACGCGGTCACGACCGCGACGGTGAAGCAGCAAACCAGCGCGCGCGTGGCCAGGCGACGAAGCATGGGCGCACCCTACAATCAACCGTCGGTGCTCGAACAGCCCGATCCGCGGCTCCGGGCCGGCCCGCGCGCCCGCCGCGCGGTGATACCGTCGGCCAGCGACATGCGACTGCGGCGCAAGATCACCGTCGCGTTCTTCCTGGTCAGCGCGCTGGTCAGCCTCCTGCTCGCGCTGTTTCTGTACCAGTTCGTCGAGCGGCAGCTCCGCACCGAGCTGCGCAACCGGCTCCGCAACATCGCCACGATCGGCTCGCACACCGTCGACGGGCCGGCCTACGAGCGCCTGCGAGCCCAGGTCGGCGAGCTGCCACCCGAGGCGGTCACCGCGATCGAGCGCGGCAGTGCCGACTACCAGCTGGTCTCCGATCAGCTCAACGCGATCCGCGGCGCCGAGCCCGAGCTCATCCGCTACGTCTACATCCTGGTGCCCACCAGCGACCCCAACCAGCCCCGCTTCGTCGTCGACGCCGACGTCCTGGCCGGCGCGCCCGACGACGCTGACCTGTCGCATTTCGGCCAGGCCTACGACGTGAGCGCGGTGCCAATCTTGCGCGCCGCGCTCGCCGAATGCGCCGCCAAGATGGAGAGCGACTTCGTCTACGACCCCGACTTCAAGGTCAACTCGGTGTCGGCCTATGCGCCGCTGCCGGGCCCGGCCGGGCGCTGCGCCGGCATCCTGGGCGTCGACATCACCGACACCGACATGCGGACCGCGCTCAGCGCCGCCGGCTCCCTCGCCATCAAGGTCTCGCTCGCGGTCATCGCGCTCGCGCTGATCGTGTCGATCATCATGGGCACGATGATGACGCGCTCGCTGATCTCGCTGTCGACGGCGGTGAAGCGCTTCGCCGACAAGGACTTCGCGGTGCGCACCCAGGTCGGCTCACGCGACGAGATCGGCCAGCTCGGCACCAGCTTCAACGCGATGGCCGAGACCATCCAGCACCACAGCGACAACCTCGAGTCGATGGTGAAGGTCCGCACCAAGGAGCTCGAGGCCGAGAAGCAGACCTCCGAGCGGCTCCTGCTCAACGTCCTGCCGGCGCCGATCGCGGCCCGCCTCAAGCACGGCGAGGGCGTCATCGTCGATCGCTTCGACAACGTCAGCGTGCTGTTCGCCGACATCGTCGGCTTCACCGCGCTGTCGGCCCGGACCAGCCCCGAGGCGTTGGTCGCGATGCTCGACGATCTGTTCACCCGCTTCGACCACCTCGCCGATCGCCATGGGCTCGAGAAGATCAAGACCATCGGCGACGCCTACATGGTCGTCGCCGGCGTGCCCGCGCAGAGCGCCGACCACGCGATCGCGATGGCGCGCATGGGCCTCGACATGCTCGCGACGATCGCCGACTACGCGCGGACCCACCAGACCGCCAGCGAGCTGACGATCCGCATCGGCATCCACAGCGGCCCGGTGGTCGCCGGCGTCATCGGCCGCAACAAGTTCATCTACGACCTGTGGGGCGACACCGTGAACACCGCGAGCCGCATGGAGTCGCACGGCCTGCCCAGCCGCGTCCACGTCACCGAGGCCACCCGCACCGCGATGCGCGGCCGCTTCGAGGTCGAGCCGCGTGGCGAGATCGACGTGAAGGGCAAGGGCCCGATGACGACGTACTTCTTGCTGCGCGAGCTCGAGCGCGAGGCCGAGGTCGCGCCGCCGTCGGCTCCGGCGCCGCTCACCCTCGACGAGCTGGGCGTCGCGATCGTGCGTCGCACCGTGGTGGCGAGTGGTCCCGGCGGGCGTGACACCACCGAGCTGGTGGTCACGCTGCCGCGCTCCACCGGCGTGCGCGCCACGTTCGTGCGCGAGGGCCTGGGTCGCAAGCTCAGCAAGCTCATGAAGAAGGAGCTGCAGACCGGCGACGCCGGCTTCGACGACGCGGTCTACATCGCGACCGAGACCGAGGCCGCGACCGCCGCGCTCCTGGACGGGCGCGAGGTGCGTGACGCCATCGCGGCCCTGGTCGGGCGCGGCGGATCGGTCGAGCTGCGAGGCGCTACCCTCGCGCTCACGCTGGCTGAAGACGCCGCCGTCGAGGTCGATCGGCTGGTGCGCGCGCTCATCGCTTGATCCGATCGCGATACTGGACGTATGTTCAGTAACGCGCTCCATGACGACCCCGTACGTCCCGCTCTGGTGCAAGAGCAACTACTCGTTCCTCGAGGGCGCCAGCCATCCCGAGGAGCTGATCGAAGAGGCCCATCGCCTCGGGCTCACGTCGCTCGGGCTGGCTGATCGCGACGGCGTCTACGGCATGGTGCGCGCCCACGTGAAGGCGCGCGAGCTCGGCGTGCAGCTGGTGCCGGGCGCGACCTTGACCATGGCAGCGTCGGGCGCGGTGCTCGCGCCGTCGCCGGTCGGCGGCACCCGACCCGCCGGGTTGCACGCGACCGCCGAGGACTTCGTGCAGGACGCGGCGATGAGCCTGGCGCGGCGCGGGCGGGTGCGACGGGCGCCCAAGCGCGCGGCGGCACCGGCGACGAAGGCCCCGTCGCGGTTCGGCGCCGACTCCAGCCCGAGCAGCGTGAGCGCCCCGAGCAGCGTGAGCAGCAGCGTCAGCAGCGAGCCCGCGACCAGCGTGATCGCGGTCTACGCGATCGATCACGAGGGTTGGCGCAACCTGACCCGGCTCATCACCGCCGGTCGACGCCGCGCCCCCAAGGGCACCTCGCTCCTGCAGTGGGAGGAGCTGGCGGCGCACGCCCGCGGGCTCATCGCGGTGTGGGGCGGCGACGACAGCCTCATCGCTGGGGCCGACGACGCGACCTGGCGCAAGGTCGCCGCGCTGACGCGCTCGCTGCGCGACGCCTTCGGCGATCGGCTGTACGCGATGGTGACGCGCCACCGTCGCGCCGACGAGGTCCGGATCGAGACGCGGGTGCGCGCGCGCGCCGCCCAGCTCGCGGTGCCCATCGTCGCCGGGCTCGAGGTGCTCTACCACTCACGCTCGCGACGCCCGCTGCAGGACGTGATCGCGTGCATCCGCGCCGGCGTCCAGCTCAGCAAGGCCGGCCGCGTCATCCGCGGCAACGACGAGCACGACCTCAAGACGCCGCACCGGTTCGAGCAGCTGTGGGCCGACGACCCCGGTGCGGTCGAGCGCACCCGGCAGATCGCCGCGCGCTGTCGCTTCGATCTCGGGCAGATCCGCTACCGCTACCCGCTCGAGAAGCTGCCGTCGGGCGCGACCACCAGCGAGCACCTGCGCGCGCTGACCTGGGAGGGCGCGCGCCGCCGCTTCCCCGAAGGGGTCGAGCACAAGATCGCGCGTCAGCTCGAGGCCGAGCTCGCGCTGATCGAGGAGCTTGATTACGGCGGGTATTTTCTCACGATGTACGAGATCGTGCAGTTTTGCGGTCGCGCCAACATCCTGTGCCAGGGTCGCGGCTCGGCCGCCAACTCGGCCGTGTGTTACTGCCTCGGTATCACCGCGGTCGATCCGACCCGCATCGAGCTCTTGTTCGAGCGCTTCTTGTCGCGCGAGCGCGCCGAGCCGCCCGACATCGATCTCGACATCGAGCACGAGCGCCGCGAGGAGGTCATCCAGCACGTCTATCGGGCCTACGGCCGCGATCACGCCGCGATGGTGTGCAACCTCATCCGCTATCGCGCCAAGAGCGCGGTGCGCGACGTCGGCAAGGTGCTGGGCCTGCCCGAGACCGCGCTCGATCGCGCCGCCAAGCTGATGTCGTCGTGGGGCGACGTCGAGCCCACCGCCCTCGAGCAGGTCTTCGACGGCGCGCGCCCCGGCGCGGTCGAGCATCTGGCGCGGCTGGCCAAGGAGCTCATCGAGTTTCCCCGCCACCTGTCGATCCATCCCGGCGGCTTCGTCCTCGGACACGAGCCGGTCCACGATCTGGTGCCCATCGAGAACGCGACGATGCCGGGCCGCACCGTCATCCAGTGGGACAAGGACGATCTCGAGGCGCTCGGGCTGTTCAAGGTCGACCTGCTCGCGCTGGGCGCGCTGCACCAGCTCCATCGCTGCTTCGACCTGATCAAGGAGCATCGCGATCAGACGCTCACCATGGCGACCATCCCGGCCGACGACGAGCCCACGTTCGACATGATGTGCGCCGGCGACACCGTCGGTGTGTTCCAGATCGAGAGCCGCGCCCAGATGTCGATGCTGCCGCGCCTCAAGCCCCGCACGTTCTACGACATCGTGGTCCAGGTGAGCATCGTGCGGCCCGGGCCGATCAGCGGCGGCATGGTCCATCCCTACCTGCGGCGGCGTAACGGTCAGGAGGCGGTCGTGTACCCGCACCCGTGTCTCGAGCCGGTGCTGCGCCGCACCCTCGGCGTGCCGCTGTTTCAAGAGCAGGTAATGAAATTGGCAGTGGTCGCGGCCGACTACACGCCGGGCGAGGCCGATCAGCTGCGGCGCGACATGGCGGCGTGGCGCCGTTCGGGGCGCATCCTCCAGCATCGCACCCGGCTCATCGAGCGCATGATGGCCAAGGGCATCGACGCGGACTTCGCCGAGCGCGTCTTCGAGCAGATCAAGGGTTTCGGCGAGTACGGCTTCCCCGAGAGCCACGCCGCCAGCTTCGCGCTCATCGCGTACGCGACGTCGTACCTGCGCCGTCACTACCTGCCGGAGTTCACCTGCTCGCTGCTCAACGCGCAGCCGATGGGCTTCTACTCGGCGGCGACCCTCGTCGGCGATGCCCAGCGCCACGGCCTCGAGGTCCGCCCGATCGACGTGACCGCGAGCGCGTGGGACTGCACGATCGAGCGCGTCGACGACGCCGGCGACCTCGGCGTGCGCATGGGCCTGCGCTACGTGTCGGGGCTGCGCCTCGACCACGGCGAGCGCATCGCGCGCGCGCGACGCGAGCGGCGCTTCGGCTCCCTGGAAGACTTCGTGCGGCGGGTCCGACTCGAGGATCGCGCGTACACCGGCCTGGCCGAGAGCGGCGCGCTGCGCTCCCTCATGGCCGATCACACCGATCGCCGCGACGCGCTGTGGCAGGTGCGGGGCTGGGCTCGCCACCAGGACGACGCGCTGTCGGTCGCCACCGACGAGCCCGACGCGCACTTCGCGGCGCTGACCAAGTTCGAGACCGTCGCGTGGGACTACCGGGCCAGCGATCACTCGACGCGCGGCCACCCGCTCGGCCCGCTGCGCAATCACCTGCGCCAGCGCGGCTGGCCCGACGCGCGCACCGTGCAGGCCGGGCGCGACGGCCAGCGCGTCGACTATGTCGGCCTGGTGATCTGCCGGCAGCGCCCGTACACCGCCGCCGGCGTCACCTTCATGACGCTCGAGGACGAGAGCGGCTTCGTCAACCTCGTCGTGTGGAGCCAGGTCTTCGAGCAGTACTCGCTGCTGGCTCGCACCGCCGGGTTGCTCGGCATCAGCGGCCGGCTCCAGGTGCAAGAGTCGGTCGTCCACCTCATCGCCGACCGCCTGTGGGCACCCGAGCTGCCGCGGGCGATCGAGACGATGCCGAGCCGGGATTTTCACTGAGGTAGGCGACCACCGACGCTCATGAGCCTCGACCAAGCCCTGCGTGCGCCGACCCAACGTCGTCGACGGTGAGGGTGTAGGGTGCGCGCCATGCTGCCCTTCTCGACGTTGCCGCTGGCGCAGCCCTGGCTCGACAACCTCGCGCAGCTCGCCTATCACGAGATGACGCCGATCCAGGCCCTGGCGTTGCCCGCGATGCTCGAGGGCCGCGACGTCCTGGGTCAGGCCGGCACCGGCACCGGCAAGACCGCCGCGTTCGGCCTGGCGTTGCTGTCGCGGGTCACGCCGCGCTGCGGTCGGCCCGGCGCGCTGGTGCTGTGCCCGACCCGCGAGCTGGCGGCCCAGGTCGCCGACGAGCTGCGTCGCCTGGCCCGGCCCATGCCGCACACGCGGGTGGTCACGCTCAGCGGCGGGACATCGGTGCAGCGCGAGCGCGCGACCCTCGAGCACGGCGTCGACGTCATCGTCGGCACGCCCGGTCGGGTCCAGGACCACCTCACGCGCGGGCGCCTCGACGTCGGCGCGATCCGCACCTTGGTCCTCGACGAGGCCGACCGCATGCTCGAGATGGGCTTCGTCGAGGTGGTCGGCGAGATCGTGCGCGCCACGCCGGCGCGGCGCCAGACGCTGTTGTTTTCGGCGACCTTCCCCGACGCGGTGCGCGCGCTGAGCGTCACCTTCCAGCGCGACGCGCTGCACGTCGAGGCGCCACGCGAGGAGAGCGCCGTCCGCGTCACGCACCGGGTCTACGAGGTGGGGGCGGCCGATCGCGCCACCGCGCTGGTCGCCATCCTCGGCCACCATCGCCCGGCCTCGGCGGTGATCTTCTGCAACCATCGCGAGACCTGCGACGTGCTGGCGGCCCGGCTGGCCCGCGAGGGCTTCGCGGCGGTGGCGCTGCACGGCGGCATGGACCAGCACGATCGCAACACCGTCTTGCTCCTGCTCCGCAACGGCAGCCTGCGGGTCGTGGTCGCCACCGACGTCGCCGCCCGCGGCCTCGACATCGACGAGCTGGGGGCGGTCGTGAACTACGACCTGCCGCGCGAGCCCGATGGCTTCGTCCACCGGATCGGTCGCACCGCGCGGGCCGGCCACGACGGCCTCGCGATCAGCATGGTGTCGAACGGCGATCGTGGCGTCTACGACGAGCTGCGCCGCGGCCCGCTGGCCGGCGTGGCGATGCGCGAGGTGCCGACCGCCGACGCGGTCGCAGCGCCTCAGCCGGCGATGGTGACCATCGCGATCCAGGGCGGTCGCAGCGACAAGCTGCGGGCCGGCGACATCGTCGGCGCCCTGACCACCGCGATCGGCATCGCCGGCGCCGACATCGGCCAGATCAGCATCACCGACCGCATCAGCTTCGTCGCGCTGGCCGCCGACGCTGGTCCCCGCGCGCTGGCCGGCATCAACAATGGCTCGATCAAGAACCGACGCTTTCGCGCCTATCTGGTGAAGATGCCAGTACCCGCGACTGCCACTGATCGCTGAGTCACCAGCGGACGCTCGTCCGCCAGCGCGTCGCGACGCGGTCAGCGTTTCTTGCTGGCCGGCTTCTTCGCGGCGGGCGCGGCCGGCGGCTTCTTCGCGGGCGGCGCGGCCGGCTTCGTCTTCGCGGGGGGCGCGGCCGGCTTCGTCTTCGCGGCGGGCGCGGCCGGCTTCGTCTTCGCGGGGGGCACGGCTGGCTTCGTCTTCGCGGGGGGCGCGGCTGGCTTCTTCTTCGCGGCGGACGCGGCTGGCTTCTTCTTCGCGGCGGACGCGGCCGTCTCGGTCTTGGCCGCTGCGGCGCCGCGGATCTCCCCGACCGTGGTCAGCACCTGCGCGGCGTGCCCGTTCGACGACACCCGCGGCCAGTGCCGCAGCACATCGCCGTCGTCGCCGATGAGCACGGTGCTGCGGATGATGCCCGTCATCGGCTTGCCGTACATCATCTTCTCGCCCCACGCGCCGTACGCCGTCATCATCGCGCCGTCGCCGTCGGTGAGCAGCGGGAAGTTCAGCCCGAACTTGTCGCGGAACTTGCCGTGCGAGGCCAGCGAGTCCTTGCTCACGCCGACGATGCGCGCGCCCAGCTTGGCGAAGGCCGGCACCGCGTCGCGGAAATCCTGCGCTTCGACCGTGCAGCCCGGCGTGTTGTCGCGCGGATAGAAGTACAGCACCGTGATCGAACCCCGCAGGTCGGCGAGCGACAGCGTGCCGCCGTCCGAGGACGGCAAGGTGAACGAAGGCGCGGGCTGTCCGACGGTGAGGGGCATCGCGCGACGGTACCACCGACACGGTTGAGGTTGAGGACCGCTCGAGGCTCTGCTACGACTGCCCCGATGCGCTGGTGCCTACTCGTCCTGTCGTCGCTCGCCCTCGCCGGGTGTCACGGCGGAGGCGATCGCGGCCCGGCCTGGCCCAAGAGCGCCGGCACCGTCACGCCCGACAGCTACCTGGATGATGGCGGCGAGAGCCTCGAGCCCCGCGCCAGCCACCTCGCCGGGATCGAGATCTCCAACGACGACACCGCCGCCGGCACCGCCGACGCGAGCACCGCGCCGACGCCAGCGGACGCCACCGCGCCGGACGCCGCGACCCCGACCCCGACCGAGACCCCGCTGGGACCGACCATGGAGACCATCGAGATCCAGCTCGAGAACCTCGAGGTCGGCCCCGGCGCCGTCATCATCAACGGCTCATGACCTTTGCCGGCTTTTCGAAAGACGCGCTGCGCTTCTTCCACGAGCTCGCGGCGGAGATGAACCGCGACTGGTGGACTGCCCACAAGGCCGAGTACGAGGCGCTGTGGGTCGGGCCCATGACCGAGCTCCTCGAGGAGGTTCGGACCGGTCTCGCCAGGCCGTACCGTGGCATCGCGTTGGCCGAGCCCAAGCTGTTCCGCATCCATCGCGACGTTCGCTTCGGCAAGGACAAGACGCCGTACAAGACCCACTGCGCTGGGGTCATCAAGCTCGACGCCGGGGCCGCGGGCGTCGAGGCCGGGTCCGCGCTCTACCTGCACCTCGGTGTCGAGGAGTACAGCGGCGCCGGGTACTACGCGTTCTCGCCCGAGCATCTGGCGCGCTGGCGCAAGCTGGTCGCCGCCGACCCGACCGGCAAGCCGCTGGCTGCGCTCCTGGCCGCCGCCCGCCCCAGCTTCGAGTTGCACGGCCACGGGATGCTGGCGCGCCCGCCCCGCGGCGTCGATCCCGCCCACCCGCGCGTCGACCTGCTGCGCCAGAAGGGCTGTGCGCTGGGCTTTCCCGACATCCCGCGCGGCCTGATCCACAAGCCGGTGTTTTCCACGTGGCTCATCGAGCAAGCCACTCGCGCCGCGCCGGTAATCCGCTGGATCCACACGAACATCGAGTGATCGTCAGTCGGCGCCGGCGATGAGCGCCGCGCCCGCGAGCACCAAGCACCCGCCGAGCCCGACCATCGCGAGCCCGAACAGCACCAGGAGCCCCAGGGGCGGCGTCCGGCCCCCCCAAGTGTAGCGACATGGTGTCAGCGCAGCGCGGCCAGCGCCTGGTCGACCGGCGCCGCCGGGCCGCCCGCCCGCCACGCCTCGATCGCCCCAGCGAGCGTCTCCACGCGCGCCGCCGCACCCCCGCACCCGACGACGTCAGCGAGCTCGACCCGCACCGGCGCCGCGCGGCCACCGGTCGCGAGCCACGCGACCCGTCCGTACGGTACGCGCGCGATCGTGCGCCGGCCCTGCCACCACGCCAGCGCCAGCGCTGGCAGCGCGAGCAGGTCAGTCGGATCGGCGACGATCCGCGCTCGTCGGCCCAGCCCACTGGCGAGCTCGGCCGCGACGCCCGGCGACAGCTTGGTCGCCACCAGGAGCGCAGCCGTCACCGCGATCGCGACGCCCAGCTTCCAGCGCCGCAAGGTCCAGTCGACCGGCGCCCCGGCCCGCGCCGCCACGCGCAGCACCAGCGCGCCACTCGCCGTCAGCACCAGCGGCAACAACACCAGGCCCGCCACGTCACTGAGCTTGCCCGTGGCCCACGCCGGCAGCGCGCCGGTCGGCTTCCACCACCAGTCGTTGGCCACCAGCACCGCGAGCGCGCCCAGCGGCAGCGGCGCCAGCAGCTCCCCGATCGGCAGCCCGGCGCGGGTGCCGTCGGCGCCCGCGATCACCCGCCATGCCCGCCCGTACATCGATACCTGCGCGAATCAAAACGTCGGGGTACGGCCGGTCACGACAGCCGGTCGCGATAGTCGCGATAGCCGAAGCGGCGCGACACCCGGAGCTCGCCAGTCGCGGGATCGTGGGTGGCGATCGACGGCAGCCGCACGCCGTTGAAGGTCGTGTTCTTGACCATCGTGTAGTGGGCCATGTCGAGGAAGACCAGCTTGTCGCCGATCGCGAGCGGCTGGTCGAAGCTGTAGTCGCCGATGACGTCGCCGGCCAAGCAGGTGAGCCCGCCGAGGCGATAGGTGTACGCGCGCGCGCCGGGGTCGCCGGCGCCGACCACGACCGGGCGATACGGCATCTCGAGCACGTCGGGCATGTGCGCGGTCGCCGAGGTGTCGAGGATCGCGATCGGCATGCCGTTTTCGAAGACGTCGAGCACCGACGCCACCAGCACGCCGGTGCCGAGCGCGACCGCCTCGCCGGGCTCGAGGTAGACCTCGACGCCCCACTTGGCGCGGAAGGCCTTGATGAGCCCGACTAGCAGGTCGGTGTCGTAGCCGGGCCGCGTGATGTGGTGGCCGCCGCCGAAGTTCACCCACTTCATGCGCGGGATGAGCTCGCCGAAGCGCTGCTCGAAGGCGGCCAGCGTGCGCTCGAGGGCGTCGGCGCCCAGCTCGCACAGCGTGTGGAAGTGCAGGCCGTCGAGCCCGTCGAGATCTTCGGCGCTGACGTTGGCGCGCGTGGTGCCGAGGCGCGAGCACGGCGCCGCCGGATCGTAGAGCGCGACCTCGACCTCGCGGTGCTCGGGGTTGACCCGCAGCCCGCACGAGATGACCCGACCGGCCGCGCGCGCGGCCTCGACCAGGGGACGGGCCCGCCGCCACTGGTTGGGGCTGTTGAGCACCAGATGATCGGCGAGCGTGCAGACCTCCCGCAGATCGTCGTCGGTCCAGGCCGGCGCGTAGGCGTGGACCTCGCCGCCGAACTCCTCACGGCCGAGGCGGGCCTCGGCGGTCGAGCTGGCGGTGGTGCCGCGCAGGTAACGCTTCACCAGCGGAAACGTGGACCACTGCGCGAAGCCCTTGAGCGCGAGGATGATCGTGCACTCGGCGCGCTCGGCCACGCTGGCCAAGAGCTGCAGGTTGGCCTCGAGCGCGGCCAGATCGGTGACGTACGAGGGCGTCTCGACCTTGCTCACGTCGAGGCGCGCCGCGACGTCGGCACCCAGCGCGGCCCCGGCGCTCAAACCGGCCGCTCCTCGACGTGCCAGGGCAGGCCGCGGGCGGCGACATCGGCGAGGAACGGATCGGGATCGAGCTGCTCCATGTTCCACACGCCGGGCTGGGCCCAGATCTTCTTGGCGATCATCACGGCGCCCGACACCGCCGGTACGCCGGTCGTGTACGACACCGCCTGGGCCCGCACCTCCCGGTAGGTCTCGGCGTGATCGCAGATGTTGTAGAGGAAGACCTTGCGGGGCTTGCCGTCTTTCATGCCCTCGACGAGGCAGCCGATCGAGGTCTTGCCGGTGTAGTTGGGCGCGAGCGAGGCCGGATCGGGCAACAGCTCCTTCAGGAACTTGATCGGCACGACGTCGTGGCCCTGGTACTTCACCGGGTCGATGCGGGTCATGCCGACGTTGCCGAGCACCTCGAGGTGCTTCAAGTACGACTCGCCAAAGGTCATCCAGAAGCGGATGCGCTCGAGGCCGCGCAGGTTCTGCGCGAGCGACTCGAGCTCCTCGTGATAGAGCAGGAAGCTGTTGCGCTCGCCGACGCCGGGATAGTCGAACATCGCGGACACCGAGAGCGGCTCGGTCTCCTTCCACTCGCCGCGCTCCCAGTAGCGACCGCGCGCGGTGATCTCGCGGATGTTGATCTCGGGGTTGAAGTTGGTGGCGAACGCTTTGCCGTGCGAACCGCCGTTGCAGTCGACGATGTCGACGTACTTGATGGTGTCGAACAGGTGCTTCTGCGCGTGCGCGCAGTACATGTTGGTGACGCCGGGGTCGAAGCCCGAGCCGAGGACGGCGATGAGGCCGGCCTTCTCGAAGCGCTCGCGGTAGGCCCACTGCCACTTGTACTCGAACTTGGCGACGTCGGGCGGCTCGTAGTTCGCGGTGTCGAGGTAGGGGACGCCGGCGTTGAGGCACGCGTCCATCAGCGTGAGATCTTGATACGGCAGCGCGACGTTGATGACGAGGGCCGGCTGCTCGCGCTCGAGGAGCGCGGTGGTGGCCGCCACGTCGTCGGCGTCGATGGCCGCGGTGCGGATGGTCCGGCCTTGCAGCTCGGCGACCTCGGCGGCGATCTTGTCACAACGCGAGACCGTGCGGCTCGCGAGGAGGATGTCGGTGAAGACATCCTTGGCCTGGGCACACTTGTGGGCGACCACGCCGCCGACGCCGCCCGCACCGATGATGACGACCTTGCTCATGAGGCCGCGGAACCTAGCACACCGTCAGTCGACCATCGCCGGTTCAGCCGGCGCGTCGACGTGGTCGCGGACCAGCGCGGCGACCAGGCGGCGGCGCAGCTTGCGCGGGCGCATCGCGAACAGGTCGCGGCTGCGGGCGCGGACCTCGTCCTTGCGGGCGATGAGCTCGTCGTGGACATGGCCGAGCAGGAGCGCGGTGTCCTCGGGCGAGCCGGCGGCGCCGTAGCGCCGCACGTAGTCCTTGGCCATCAGGCGGTCGACGATGGGGCTCAGCTGATCGTCGAGGGCGCCGAGGGCCGAGCGGAGCTCGCCGGTGCCGGGCAGCGCGTCGATGACCGACAGCTGGTACGACAGCTCCTTCGAGCGGCGCCGCCAGCGATGCACGGCGCGGTCCGAGTGCTTGGCGCGCTGGCGGGCGCGCCGGGCGCGAGCGTAGGTGCGGGCCAGGCCCCGCGCGACGCGGCGTGGGCGCAGCTCGTCGGGCAGCGCGGCGATCAGCGCGTCGACGTGCTTGCCGGCCTCGGCGACCGCGCGGCTGACGTCGGCAGCGATGGCCTCGGTCGGCGAGCGGTCAGGATCGGCCGACGAGATGATCGCGGCGACCGGCGCCGCCAGCTCGGGGGCCGCGGCGGCACCGCGCAGCAGCTCGCGGGCGACCTCTTGATCGCGAGCCGGGCCGAGCGTGCGCCGAGCCTCGGACAGCCCGCGCGCCAGATCGCGACGCTCGCTCTTGGGCAGCGTGCGCGCCACCAGCTCGACGAGCGCGCGCAGCCGACGTAACGCCTTGCGAACCTCGTGGACCGCCTCGTGGGGCTCGGTCGTCGAGCGCAGCTCGGCGGCGCGTGCGGTCGCCAGCGCGTCGGTCGCGGCGCGGACCACGCGCGCGCGCAGCGTGTCGCCATCGGGCGGGGACAGGGGCCCGAGCTGGTCGCGCTCGGAGTAGGACTCGGTGATCGGCGGCGTCGTCATCGTCGTCGACAGTAGCAGCCGAGCCGCCCATCCGGATCCCGTCGCGGTATCGTCACGGGAATGTCACGCGGCCCGCTGTTCGACCCCATCGCCAGTCCCTATCTCGTCCCCTTCGCGCAGCCCTTCGATGCGGCGCGGGCACCGACCAAGCCGCCCGAGGACGCTCCCAGCAAGAAGGACAACCAGGCCGCGCTCGTCGAGCTGGTCGAGCGCCTCGCCGCGCGACAAGCCCTGATGTATGCGGACAACCGCTATTCGGTGCTGGTGGTGTTCCAGGCGATGGACGCGGCCGGCAAGGACGGCACGCTGCGCGCGGTGCTGTCGGGCGTGAACCCGGCCGGCGTCGAGGTCGCGTCGTTCAAGGCCCCGACGCCGCTCGAGCTCGATCACGACTTCTTGTGGCGCTGCAACGCGGTGGCGCCGCCGCGCGGCAAGCTCGGTATCTGGAATCGCAGCCACTACGAAGAGGTGCTCGCGGTGCGGGTCAATCCCCAGTTCCTGGGCGGCCAGCGCCTGCCCAGCGGGACCGACGACCTGCCGGCGCTGTGGGCCGAGCGCTACGAGTCGATTCGCGCCTATGAACAGCACCTCGCCCGCAATGGCACCGTGATCCTGAAGTTCTGGTTCAACGTCAGCAAGGACGAGCAGCGCGACCGGCTCCTCGAGCGCATCGATCAGCCCGAGTCGAACTGGAAGTTCAATGCCGACGATCTGGCGGCGCGCTCGCGCTGGAGTGACTACATGAGCGCCTACAGCGAGGCGATCACGGCGACCTCGCGGCCGTGGGCGCCTTGGTACGCGGTCCCGGCCGATTCCAAGTCGTTCATGCGCCGCACCGTCGCCGACATCCTGGTGTCGACGCTCGAGCAGCTGCCGGTGCACTGGCCCGAGGTCAGCGAGAAGACCCGCGCCGAGATGCAAGCGATGCGCGCCCAGCTCGCCGCGGAGTGATCAAGGCGAGATCGCGCGCAGCTCGAGCCCGCCGGTGCCGTCGTGGGCGAAGGTCGCGGTGAACGCGGTGGTGGTGGCGGCGAGCGCCTGCTCGCACAGCTGCGGCGGGCAGGACACGCTGGCGCCCAGCATCGAGAGGCCCGCGCCGTCCCGGTAGAACCACGGGTAGAAGTACTGCGGGTAGGCCAGCGTGACCTCGGTGCCAGCCGCCTCGGTCGCGACGTAGCGGACGTCGTCAGCATGCCAGACGATGGCGGCCGCGTCGGCGAGCGGCTCGTCGACGTGCTCGACGGTGTAGTCGACCTCGGCGGTCTGGCCCCAGCGGTGGTCGAAGCCCTCGAACATAGGCGTCTAGCTTCGGCGGATTGCCGAGCGCGCGCCAGCGGAAAGCGTCAGTGGCCGCCGCTGGCCGGGCCGGCGCGCTTGCCGGCTTCGCCGCTGCGCAGGAACGCGATGCGCAGGATGACGGGCGCGATCATCTCGTTGATCGCGACCACGCCGACGACGAGCGCGAAGGCGGCGTCGCCGAACGTGGGGAAGGTGCGGCGCACCAGCTCGGCGAGCGCGAGCGCGAGGCCGGCCTGGGGCAGCAGGCCGAGCCAGGCCAGGCGGCGCACCACCGGGTCGGTGTCGGGGCCCGAGGTGGCGATGCGCGCGCCGACGAAGAAGCTGGCGGCGCGCATGACGACGATCACGGCGACCGGGACCGCGAGCGTGACCAGCTCGTGGAGGTGGAGCTTGCAGCCGGCCAGCGCGAAGAACACCAGGTACACCGGCAGCGACGAACGCTCGAAGCCCTCGCTCAGCTTCCGAGCGTCGGCGCGCGACACGTTCTCGAGCCAGACGCCGGCCGCGAGCGCGATGATCAGCGGATCGAGATGGACGGCGTTGCCGATCTCGGCGACCACCGCGCACAGCATCAGGGCGAACAGGCCGATGCCGTTGCCGACGTGGAGGATGAACTGGCCGAGTACGAGCCCGACGAAGACGCCGACCGCGAGCGAGCCGAAGATCTCCCACGCGATCCCGCCGACGGCGGTGCCGATGTCGACGTCGCCGTTCACCACCGCGGTCGCCACCGCCGATCCGATGCCGTACAGCACGATCACCCCGAGATCGGCGACCACGACCATGCCGAGGACGGTCCGGGTCAGCGGGCCCTCGGCGCGGGTCTCGCCGATCATCGCCATGACCACCGCCGGTGACTTCGCGGTGAGCGCGATCGCGATCGTCATGCCCACGACCGTGGCGTGAACCAACGACAGCGCGTCGAGGAACGGGACCAGCGGTCGCAGCGCCATCAACGTGGCGGTGAGCGCGGTCGCCGTACCCAGGACCGACCACAGGGTGGTCCGGCGGATCACGCGGAGCTGCGGGCGGATCGCGGCGAGGTTGAGCTCGGCGCCCGCGCCGAGCGCGATGACCGCAGTGGCGACGCCGCCGACCAGCCGGAGCTGGCCGATCATGGGCTGATCGATGAGCCCGAGCACCGACGGGCCCACCAGGATGCCGGCGCCGATGTAGCCGGTGAGCTTGGGGAGGCCGGCCCGCGCGAATACGCGGGCGGTGAAGAACGCGGTGAGCAGGAGGAAGCCGAACGCGAGCTCGGTGCCACCCGAGGCGGTGAGCGCGCCCGGCGCGAAGCTGCGCGCGGCCTGCATGAGCCCGGCGAGCGCCGCCAGGACGAACAGCGGGATCACGGCTTGCCACCGTCGTCGTCGTCAAGCTCGTCCCGGTAGACTGGCCCGGACGGCTTGGTGTCGCCGTCGTCGAGCTCGTCGACCGGACCGCTGCGATCGCTGTCGGGTGCGATCAGCTGGGTCGGCGCGGGCGAGCTGGCGCGTGGCGTCGGCGACCCGGTGAGCTGGACCGCGAGCTCGGTGAGGATCGCGCCGCCGATCACGACGGTGACCAGCCAGGGGCTGGGCGAGCCGCCGGCCGAGCCCTGCATCGACACCACCAGCGCGATCGCCAGCGGCGACAGCGGCGACACCAGCACGCGCGAGTCGGTGAAGCCGGTCGGCAAGAGCTTTCCCACCGTCGAGATCGCGGTCGTCGCGCCCATCCATTTGCCGGCGATGCGCGCCACCGCGAAGGCGGGGACGATGAGCCAGGGCGACAGCGCGGTCACGTTCCAGCTCGCGCCTGCGACGATCAGGAACAGCAGGTGGATGGGTCGCTCGAGGTGGTTGAGGATGCGGAAGATCGCGTCGCGTTGCTCGCACGGGAAGTTGATGACCAGCGCGCCGGCGATGAAGCACACCACGATCGGCGACAGGAACAGGTAGCCGGCGAGCCCGGCGCCGAGCGCGACCGAGCCGATCACCACCGCGGCGAACTCCCCTTCGCTGTCCGGAACCCGGACCATCGCGAAGATCAGCACGCCGACGGTGACGCCGAGGCCGATCGCGACGAACAGCCAGGCCGTGCCGGGGATCTGCCAGCCCACCGAGCCGGTCGGCCGGAAGTAGGCAGCGACGAACAGGAGCCCGATCACGCCGACGATCTCGTCGAGCTGCGAGACCAGCTGGTCGACGCCGCGGCCCTCGCGCCAGCTGCGGTTGGCGAACCCGCGGAACTTGCGAGGCGCGGTCATGGCGCCCGCGGCGCCGACGACGATGGCGTCGCGCCAGAACTCCGGCGTGTGCCAGTCGGAGAGGCCGAGCATCTGGGCGAGCACGGCGCAGGCGGCGGCGGTGGCTGCGAAGGGGCCGATCGCCTCGACGACGATCAGGTAGGCGGTGCCCTTGGGCACCCGGTCGAGGACCCGAAAGTCGAGCTGCGCGCCGATGATGAAGCCGAGCCAGCCGAGCCCGAAGTGCAAGATCGGCTGGAAGCGGTCCAGAACGTCGGTGGTGAGGATGCCAATGGCAGGCTGCCGCACGATCACGCCGAGCGCGACGAAGGGAAAGCCGGCGGCGATGAGCCCGCTGATGCCGAGCCGCTCTTGCAGCTTCACGACGCGGCGGTGTCCGCCGAGGTACGCGACCACGAACAGGGCCATCAGGCCAAGGACGAGGCGGATGACGACGGCGGCGCGATCGTGGGTGGCCGGCGGCGGCGGCGTGACCTCGGTGGGCGCGCCTCCGACGATGAGCCCGGCGTCGGCGGGACCGTCGTGCTCGAAGCCGGGCGGGTCGAGGAGGCCGAGGTTGGCGTCGCTGGGCGGGCCGGCGTCGCCGTCGAGGGGCGCGGCGTCGAGGGGCGCGCCGTCGAGGGGCGCGGCGTCGAGGGGCGCGGCGTCGAGGGCTGCGGCGTGGAAGGGCGCGGCGTCGACCGGCGCCGCCAGGACCGGCGCGAACGCGGCATCGACCGGCGTGGCGTCGACCGGCGCAAGCGCGGCATCGACCGGCGTGGTCACGATCGGCGCAAGCGCGGCATCGACCGGCGTGGCGTCGACCGGCGCAAGCGCGGCATCGACCGGCGAGATCACGACCGGCGCGGCCCCGGCATCCACAAGCGGCCCAGCTAGGCCGGCATCGACGCTCACCGCGATCGGCGCCGGCGCCCCAACCCCAGCGTCGTCGGCGAACCCGGCGCCACCGAGCAGTCCGAGCAGTCCGAGCACGACCGCGACCGCGATCGCGACCGCCGCCGCAAGTCGAGTCGGTGCTGCCACCGCCTCGAGCTTACGCGAAGAGGATCACCACGTGCATCGCTCGAGGTCCACCATCGTCTTGGCGGCCAGCGCGCAGCGCTCGAACGCGAGGGATGGGACCTCGCTCTTGCAGCGCTGGATCAGACGGTCGGCCGACGTCACCAGGTAGGCGTCGACGCCGTCGCGGACCCGGACCTCGTCGAGGTGCGTCGTGATCTTCTTGCAGTCGCCGAGGCCGACCGGCGTCGGACAGTTTCGCAACTCGACGCGGGTCTTGGCGGCAGCCAAGCACTCGCCGTCCTCGCGCGACAGGTTGGCGGCGGCGCACTGCCGCGCGACCTCGGCGAGGAAGCCGGCGCGCTCCTCGCGCGGCGTGTAGTTGTCGAGAAAGATGAAGCCCAGCGCCTGACCGACCTTGGCGCAATCGGCCGGCGGCGGACGCACGCACAGGTTCGACAGGCAGGTCAGGCCGGGATCGCAGCTGCGATCGGGACGGCAATCGGCGCGCTCGCTACCCACCCCAGCCGACGACACCGCTGGCGGTGAGGCGTCGCGCTTACACGCCGTCGCGCTCACGCTCGCGCCGAGCCCGAGCAACACCAACAGCACGCTTTGCATCGTCATGGATCCTCCTGCTCGACCGTTCGACTGTCGCGGGCCAGCGATCCTTGGACGCTACTCGTCGAAGCGACGCATGACGGCCTGCACGGCTTGGTCGCTGGCGCAGGCCGTCATGCCGTTCGACATCTTCGTGGTCGCGGCGGTCAGGCGATCGTTGTGCTGCTCCATGTACGCGTCGGCCTTGGCGTCGACGTCGGTGTTGCCCTTGTACGACTTGGCCTCGTCGAGCAGCGCCATGTTGTCGGTGAAGATCTGGTCGAGCGCCTTGGCCATCTGCGGACAGTCGTTCTTGTTGGTCTCGATGGCGGTGCCCAGCTGCTCGAAGAACGCCAGGCTGCGCTCGAACATCGACTCGAGCTCGGCCTCGCTGGGTGTCGGCTTGGGCGTGCCGTCGGCGGGGCCAGCGGTGTCGGGCTCCGCGGCAACCACCGGGTCGGGCGTCGAGGGAGCGGGCTTGGACTTGCTGCACGCGACGAGCGCGAGGACCAGCGAGAGGGCGGCGAGAGATCGCATCCCCCGACGATGTCATGCGTGGTCGTCGTGGCCAACGCGACCGCGGCGAAAACCGCGACCGACCGGGGCGAGCGGCGAGCGGCGTTGGGCGGCCGCTCGCCAGGTCAATTGCCGATCTTACTGAGCCGCTGCATCACCGCCATGAACTTCGCGTCGGTCGAGCACTTCTGGCCGGCGCCCGCGACCTTCATCATCGGGCCCATCACCTGATCCTGGTGGACTTTCATCCACTCCTCGCCCCGCTTGTCCATGTCGGGGTTGTTCTTGTACTTCTTCGCGCTCGCGATGAACGCGGAGTTGTCGTTCATCACCTGATCGAGCCCGTCGGCGAGCTTGCCGCAGTCGGCGCCCGCGTTGTCAGCGGCGGCGCCCATCGCCTCGAACATCGCGACGGCCTGCTCCATCATCACCTCGAACTCGGCATCGCTCGGAGTCGCCACCACGCCTGGCGTTGGCGCCGGCTCGACCGGCTTCTCCTCGGCCACCGGCACGTTCGACGGCGGCACCGTCTCCGGTCGAGACTTGCTACCGCCACAGGCGACGAGAGCGACCAGAACCACAGCAGCGCTTCGCATCCGCCGACGATGTCACTCTCTCCCCCGAAACGCAAAACCCCGCCTGTCTCCTTTCGTGGCCGGCTCCCGCCGGCAGCCCGCAGGGCCTCTCCGTCCCCGCCCGCCACCACCACCACCGCCGCCCGCCGAAAACGCAAACGCCCGGCTCACACCGGGCGCCCCGCTACCACTCCGGTCGCCGCAGAGGGCAGGCCCGCCGAGGACCTAGCCCTCTAAACACAGGACTGCGAAGCAGGTCCTGGGCCGGTAAACACAGGACTGCGAAGCAGGTCCTGGGCCGGCTAGCCGCGAGAGGAGGGTCGGCGACGACCCTCCCTGGAAGTCAGTTACCCAGCGCGCCCAGCTTGGCCATCACGGCCTGGAACTTCGCGTCAGTCGAGCACTTCTGGCCGGCGCCAGCGACTTTCATCATCGGGCCCATGACCTGATCCTGGTGGGCCTTCATCCACTCCTCACCCTTCTTGTCGGTCTCCGGGTTGCCCTTGTACTTCTTCGCCATCCCGATGAAGTCTTGGTTGTCCGTCATGACCTTGTCGAGCGACTCGGCCAGCTTGCCGCAATCGCCACCGCTCTTGTCGGCGGCGGCGCCCATCGCGGTGAACATGACGACGGCCTTGCCCATCATCGCCTCGAACTCGGCGTCGGTCGGCGCGGGGCCGGCCGGGGGGGCGCCCATCGCGGGGTCGGTGGGCGCGGCGCTACCGACGGTGCCGCCGGTGGCGGGGTCCATCGAGCCAGCGGCCATCGAGCCAGCGCCCGGAGCGGCCATCGAGCCAGCGGCGGGCATCTCGGCGCCGGGGGCGGCGGGACCGGTCACCGGCTTGTCGGTGGCGGCGGGCTTGTTGCCCTCTTCCTTCTTCTTGCAGCCGGTGATGGCAACGGCGGCGGCGATCACGGCGATGACGGTGAAGCGGTTCATGTCGGTAAATCCTTTCGCGCGCTCGGCGCGTTCTTCGCGCGGTCTATCCCACAAAGCTCCCGCGGGAGCAAACAGAACAGTGTCGCCCCTCGATTACAAAAGTCGTCGCGATCAAAAGGTCGGCATCGTCGAGATCGCGTCGACGACCGACTGATCGCCGCGGCAGCGCCCGAGCCCTTGGCCGATGCGATCGACGAGCGGTCGCACCCGCGCGGCGCGCTGATCCATCTCGGCGGTGAGCACCTGCGCGGACGCGGGCTCGGCGCCTTGGGTGCGCGCCAGCTCGAACAACGGGCGGCTGCGATCGAAGAGCCGACGCAGCTCGACGCCCATGGTCGCGCAGTCGTCGCCGGCCGTGATCTGCGCCATCGTGCCCAGCACCTCCTCGAGCCCAGCCGCCAGCTCGGCGAGCAGCTTGCGATCGACCGTCGGGGCCTCGCTGCTGGTGTCGCGATGCGCGGGCGCCGGCTCGACGCGACGCCGGCCCGCGCAGCCGACCAGCAACCCGACCAGCAACCCGACCAGCAACCCGACCAGCAGCCCGACCAGCAGCGCGCGGCCCATCGGGCGACGATAGCATCGTGGTCGGTGCCAGCTCGCGCTCGCGCTCGCGCGGCGCGTCACGTCACACCCGCAGCCAGAACTCTTCGCCCATGCCGAACCAGCCGTCGAGCGTGATCGGGTCGAGCCCGTCAGGCTCCAGACGCCCGGTGAAGCGCCCGAACGGTCCGCGATACCGGCTCTCGATCACCAGCGCGTTGAGCTTCACGTCGCCGGGCACGGTCGGCTCGAAGGTCACGTCGACGCGACCGTCGCGATCGCGGATGCGCCACGACTCGCCCGCGGCGCGCACGTTGGTGCGCTCGAAGGTCACCGCCGGCAGCGCGCCGATGCGGTCGTCCTGCCACGCGCAGTTCTCGTGGTAGCGCTCGGGCTCGCGGCACTGGTTGCGCGTCAGGTTGAAGCCGCGCGCGTAGCCGCCGGCGTGACTCGCCGCGGTCACCCAGTCCCAGCGCATCACGTACGGGTAGTAGCCCTTGTGATCGTCGAGGAGCGCGAGCGAGTCGCCGAGCCCCAGCGTGTGGGTGTCGTCGCCGACCGTGAGCGTGCCCTCGATTGGGAACATGCCCTTGTGCGAGTACATGCCGGTCGCGCCCGCGAATGGCAGGCTCACCACCTGCGACGCGCCGCGATCGGTGTGGAGCACCAGCGCGCCGGTGATGCGGGGCGCGTCCTTGGTCGCGGCCACGTCGACCGCGATCTCGATGCGGCCCGCGCCCATGCGGTTGGTGAAGGCCAGCTTGCCGGCGCCGCCGTCGTACTGCGCCGACGAGTCGAGCAGCTGATCGGCGAGGTGCAAGGCGCCGGGCCGCAACTTGCGCTCGTGCAGGTACTTCACGCCGCGCGCGTGGTCGTAGACCTTCACCTGGAGGAGCCCGAGGAGCTTCACGTCGAACAGCGCGAGGTTGACGAACAGCCGCGGCGTCACGATCTGCACCGCCTGCCACTCCTTGAGGCGCAGCCAGCGCAGCGGGCGGGGCAGATGCTGGTGCCGGGCGTCGAGCAGGTTGGTGCGCGCGAGCGGCGCGTTCCAGCGGCCGAAGCGCTGGCGGCCGTCCTCGACGAGCTGCGGCGGCGGCGCCGCGAGGCTGGGTTGGGTCACGCGACCTCGTACCACGGGCCGCGCGTCATCGAGAGCCACGCCGACCAGGCGCTGGCTCGCCCTCTCGCTCGCCGCAGGCTCCGAACCGTCGTCGGCCGCGTCGACGGCACGATCCGCCAGTCGTACTGAGCCGGATCACGAATCGCGACGGGCGCGAACGCTCGGCGCGCTGAGCGCTTGCCTTCCGCGCACGCTCGAACAAGATGCTCCGCATGGCATCCACCTCCGCCGCCGACCGCATGACGGAAGAGCTCGCACGGTTCGAGGTCGCGCTGCGCGACACCGCGCTGGCCATCGTCCGCGAGGTCATCGCGAGGGAGCTGGCGCGCCGTGACGACGACGACGACGAGGCCGAGGACGAGGACGACGAGGAGGCCGAGGACGACGCCGCGCCCGTCGACGAGCCGGTCGCCGTCGCGCCGGCGCGGGCGGCGGTCGCCGCGCCACCCAAGCGCCCCGGCTGGACTCGCGAGACCGTCATCGCCGAGCTCGCGACCTGGCTCTTGTCGGGCACCACCGTCGAGGCCTCGTTCGTGAAGCGCTACGGGCAGCCCGGCCTGGCCGCCGCCGCCAAGCGCATCTTCGGGCGCTTCGACGCCGCGCTCAACGCCGCCAACTTGAATCTCGCGCAGCGTTTCCCCGACGGTCCGCCCAAGAAGAAGGCGATGTCGTGAAGCTCACCGCCGTCCTCGGCAACAGCCAGCGTCTCGACGGGGGCGCGATGTTCGGCAACGCGCCGCGCGCGCTGTGGGAGCGCTGGGTCAAGCCCGACGACCACAACCGGATCCCGCTGGCGTGCCGCTGCTTGCTCGTCCGCGACGGCGCGCGCACGATCCTCTTCGAGACCGGCATCGGCGCGTTCTTCTCGCCGGCCATGCGCGAGCGTTTCGGGATCGTCGAAGATCGCCACGTCCTGATCGAGAACCTGGCCGCGATCGGCATCGCGCCCGCCGACATCGACGTGGTCGTGCTCTCGCACCTGCACTTCGACCACGCCGGGGGCGCGCTGACGCAGTGGCAGGACGGCGTCGCGCCCGCGCTGGTGTTCCCCAACGCGCACTGGGTCGTCGGCGCCGACGCCTGGGCGCGCGCGCTGGCGCCGCACTCGCGCGACCGGGCGTCGTTCATCCCCGAGCTGCCGGCGCTGCTCGAGGCCACCGGTCGGATCGAACGCGTGGTCGGCACCCGCAGCGAGGTGCTCGGCGACGGCTATACGTTCCATCACAGCGAGGGCCACACCCCCGGCCTCCTGCTCGCCGAGCTCGCCGCGCCCGACGGGCCGGTGGTGTTCGCGGCCGATCTCATCCCCGGGCGGCCTTGGGTCCACGTGCCGATCACGATGGGCTACGACCGCTATCCCGAGCTGCTGGTCGAGGAGAAGCAGGCGCTGCTCGCCGATCTGCTCGCGCGGGGCGGGCGGCTGTTTTTCACCCACGACGCCGAGATCGCGATCGGCAAGGTCGCGCGCGACAGCAAGGGCCGCTTCTACACCGTCGACGAGCTGTCGACCGTCGGTTGATCGGGCCGCCGACCGTCGCGAAACTGATCGGTACTGGTAGGCGATGAGCGAGGTCCTGCCCCAGCAGCTCGGCGGCTTCGCGATCGAGCGCGAGCTCGGACGCGGCGGGTCGGGCGTGGTCTACGCGGCGCGCTGGGACGACCGGCCCATCGCGCTCAAGGTGCTGCTCGCCGACGACAACGCGACCGCCAAGGAGCGGGCTCGCTTCCTCGTCGAGGCCCAGCACCTGCAGCGGATCGCGCACCCCAACGTGGTGCGAGTCTTCGCGGCCGGCGAGCTGCCCGACGGCCGGCCCTACCTGGCGATGGAGCGGCTGCACGGCAGCAACCTCGGCGAGCGCCTGCTCCTGGGCCGCCTGCCGGTGGGCGTCGCGCTCGAGCTGTTTGCCCAGCTGGCGCGCGCCATCGCGGCGCTGCACGGCGCCGGCATCGTCCACCGCGACATCAAGCCCGAGAACATCATGCTCGTCGACAGCGGGCAGCGCGCGGTGCTGCTCGACTTCGGCATCGCGCGCGGCGTCGACGACGCCGAGTCGACGACCACCCAGCTCGGCATGCAACGCGGCACGCCGGCCTACATGGCGCCCGAGCGCTTCTTCGGCGCGCGCGCGTCGATCGGCAGCGACGTCTACGAGACCGCGGTGGTGCTGTACGTGATGCTCACCGGGCAGCTGCCTTGGGCCGACGTGCGCAACCCGCAGGACCGCCTCGAGCCGATGCCGCCGTCGCGGCGCGGCCTCGAGCTGCCGCCCGGCCTCGAGCGCGAGCTGATGCGCGCGCTGTCGCCCAAGCCCGAGAGCCGCCCGGCCTCGATCGAGGAGCTGGCGGCGGCGGTCGCGCGCGTGCAGTGGGATGGCGAGACCGTGCGCGCCAATACGGAGCGCGGCACGGCGCTGCCGTTCGCGGCGCCGACGCGCAAGGTGGCGCGGTCGGCGGTCATCGGCGGGCTGGTCGCGGCGGTGGCGGCGGTGACCGTGGTGATCACGATCGGCGTCGTCAGCGGATGGCGCGGCGGCGAGGGCGGCTCGACGACGACCGCGACGGTCGCGCTCGAGGCGGGCCCGCCCACGGCCAGCCCGGTCGACGCGGCCCCGATACCGACCTTGATGATCGTGACCGACGCCGGGGTCGGCCGCGGTGCGGAGTCGGGCAGCGCCCAGCCGACCAAGACCACCGGCGCGAAGTCGACGCGGGCGCGCGCGCCGGGCGGGAGCGCAGGCGGAAGCGCAGGTTCGGGCGTGACCGTGCCGGCGCCGTCGGTCGCGCCGGCCACCGGCAAGCCCTCGCTGCCGTCGTGCGCGAAGTGGGCGGCGCTCTACTGCACGAAGGAATTCCAGGACACCGAGGGCGGCCTGGCCGGCGTGCTGTGTACCAACATGAAGCAGACGGTCGCGACGTTCCGCGCGCTGCCGGTCGACGCCCTCGACGGACAGGAGGCGTCTTGCGCGAAGTCGCTCGGTCCTGCGACCGCGGCCGTGAACGAGCGGCTCCGGCAGTGGCGTGCCGGCGTCGGGCCCGGGCAGCCCACCGCGCCTGCGACGACCGCGCCGGCGCCGGCGCCGCCCACGCCCGCCGGCCCGTGATCGCGGCGACCGCGGCCCGGGCCAGCCTCGAGGGCAACCAGCTCGATCGCGGCCGGTCGCTCTCCTACGGCGGATCGATCTGGGTCAACAGCCGCTGATCGAGGAAGCCGAGCACGCGCTCGAGGCCGCCCTGGTCGATCGTGGCATCGGCCATCGCCGCCAGCGCGGGCTTGGCGCGAAACGCCACGCCGAAGCCGGCCTGCGCGAGCATCAGCCGATCGTTGGCGCCGTCGCCGATGGCCAGCGTGTAGGCCAGCGGGATCTGCGCGGCCGCGGCCAGCTCGACGACCAGCGCCGCCTTGCGCTCGGCGGTGACCACCGGGCCCAGCACCCGGCCGCTGAGCGCGTCGTCGACCAGCTCGAGCTGGTTGGCGTGGGCGTGGGCCAGGCCCAAGCGAGTCTGCAGCGCCGCCGCCGCGAACGTGAAGCCGCCCGACGCGATCGCGACCAGCGCGCCGCGGGCGTGGAGCGCGTCGATGAGCGCTTGCGCGCCGTCCGACAGCACCAGCCGCGCCGCCAGCTCGTCGAGCGCCGCGCTCGGGAGCCCGCGCAGCTTGCCGACCCGGGCTCGCAAGCTGGCCTCGAAGTCGAGCTCACCGCGCATCGCGCGCTCGGTGATCGCCGCGACCTCGGCGCCGACGCCGTGGACGCCGGCCAGCTCGTCGATCACCTCGATCGTGATCAGCGTCGAGTCCATGTCGAGCACGGCGAGGCGCGGCGGCACCGACGCGCCGGCCGGTCGCACCGCGAGATCGCATGACACCCGAGCCGCCACGGCGCGGCGCAGCTCGACGGCGCGCGCGCGAAGCGGTCCGGAAACCGGACAGTCCACGGCGAGCCCGAGCGCGCCCTCGACGGCGACGTGGGCACCCGGCGTCGCGCCGGCTCCGCGCAGCGCGTCCGCGATCGCCGCGTGGTCGACGCCGACCGCGTCGGGCGCGAGCGCGACCAGGACGAAGCGCGCCACCCTCAGCCCAGCGCCGCGACCAGCTGAGCGTAGATCGGCGTCCGCAGGCCGATCGAGTCGCCCTCGGCGGCCGGGTCCGCCACGATGTCGGCGAACGTCGCGTCGAAGCCGTCGGGCGTGAACAGCCGATCCCAGCCCAGGATGCGGGGCCCGGACGGCTTCTCGGCGACGCGGCCGACGCACTCGCCGATGAACACCTCGACCGGCGCGTCGACCGAGCGTCGCAACGCGACGCACAGGACCAGCCGCACCGGGGTCTCGCGAAACCAGCGACAGAACCGGTTGTCGTTCTCGGAGTCCAGTTCGAGCCGCAGGCTCTTGCCGTCCATCGTGAGCAGATCGCAGGCCTCGGCGAAGCACGGGAACGCGTCGTCGACGGCCAGCACCATCCCGCGGGCCTTCTGCTCGGGATCGGGCGCGCTCGTCGAGAACCCCGACGGCAGGCCGCCGATCTCGAACGCCAGCGACGGCGCCGCGCGTCGCACCTCGGCAGCGCGTAGGTCATTGCCATCGACGAAACGGGCGATCACGCCGCATGGTCGCACGCCGCGCCGTGGTTTACATCCCGGCGGGCTCGGACGATGATCTGGCGATGCGTCGATCTCTCGTGGCCCTCGCGATCGCGTCGGCGATCGGCTGCGGCAAGCCGCCGGCCGAGGTTCCAACCGCGCCGCGCGGCTCGGCCAAGGAAGCCAAGCAGGAGGCCCGCGCGCTGATCGAGGAGGCCTATCGCGTGCTGCGCGACGGCGACCCGGTGAGCCTCATGGGGCTGCTCGCGCCCGACCTGTTCTTCGTCGGGCCCGGTCCCGACGAGGTCGGCCTCGATCGTAGCGCCGCGATCGAGCTGGCCGGCACGTTCGTCGACAGCCGGAAGAAACACAAGCTGCGCTCGCTCGGGCTCGAGATCGCGGGTGGCCCCGACGGCCACTCGGCCTGGGCCATCGATCAGCTCGAGTATGACGGGCACGACCTCGCGGTCGCCGTGGTCGCGGCGCAGGTCGATGGCCTGTGGACCATCACCGCCATCGAGGTCGCCGAGGCGTTGCCCGCGCGCAAGCGCGACCGGCGGGCCGCACCGCTGCCGCCGTTGCCGCGCTGGAAGCCGCCCGAGGCCAAGGTGTCGGCCCACGCTGCGCCGCCGCGCGAGGTCGCGGGCCTGCTCACCGCCGCGGCCGGCGACGAGATCGTGCGCCTCGACCAGTACGGCAAGCAGCGCGACGCCGCCTTCGTGGGCGGGGGGCCCGACGAGGTCGAGGTCGGCGCCAAGGCGATCGCGAAGGCGTGGCGAAAGCGCTCGCCGACGTGGCAGCTCGACGACACGCTGGCCGGCGCGACGCCCGACGGTGGCCTGGCCTGGGTGGTCGCGCATGGCGCGCTGATCGGGGCGCCGGACCGCGATGACCGCGACGATCGCCGCCGCAAGCGCCGCGACCGCGACGACGACGACCGCGCTCGCGATGACGAGGCCGCACCGGCGGCGGGCTCGCCGCGCCGCCTCTTCGCCCTGTACCGCAACGACGGCGCCGGCTGGGATCTGGCGCTCATCCACGAGTCGGCGCCGGTCGCGCGCTGAGCTACGCCTGACTGCCGTCGTCGCCGGGCGCGGCGTCCTGTTTGCGCCGCCCGGTGATCCACTTCCACAGCCCGGCGAACACCGCGCCGATCGCCAGCAGGGCCTTCTTCGCGATGAGCGCGATCTTCGCCAACAGGCCCACCTTGCTGGCCACCGCCACGACGCCTCCGCCGACGACCAGGTTGCGCAGGCTCATGCCCGAGTGGCGGTCGGTGCGCGCGTCGAAGTCCTGGTAGCGGTGTCCGGACTGGAACCGGACGCCGTCGAGGGTGCTCGCGGCGTCGAGGCGGGCCGCGACGATGTCGTCGGGGCTCGCGATGAGGTTGAGGCCGACGTAGCCACGGCGACCCAGCACGTTGGTGAGCTCGTTGAGCACGGGCCCATCGGCGGTGTGCAGCGCGAGCCCCCAGCCCAGCGTGTGGCGCTCGCTCAGGTAGCTCGGCGGGCTGCTCCAGCTGTCGAGGAACAGCTCGGCCGTGTGCTTGGCGCGCCGGGTCGCGTTCTGACGCATCGTGCCCTTGGCGATCTCGGCGAACAGCGCGTCGGCGTCGAGCTGGTTGGCATCGGCGTCGGAAACGTAGCCCACGTCCGCGAGCGTGATGCTGATGCTCCAGGTGCCCTCGGGTCGGAACGCCAGGGCGAGCACCCCGTCGGCGTTGTCGCCACCGGCCTCGGTGATCGTGCGGGCCTCGGCCTGCTCGAACAGCACCACGCCGGCCGGCAGGTCGATCTCGACGCCGTCGCCGAGGTCGACGACCGCGGGCCCGACCCGGTGCCGCGGCAGGTCGGGCTGGAGGTCGAGCGCTGCCTCATCCGCTTCGGGAGCCACGGGCTCGTTCGCGACTGGCTCGTTGGTGACTGGCCCGTTCGCGACTGCCACCCTCGGGGCTGCCACGGTTGCCGCTGTCACCATCGCCGCCATTGCCACCATCACCATCGACACTCTCATGCGCGTTGCATATCAGGGTCGCCGGCCGCGACGCAAGCCTATAGATCGGGCGGCACCGCGCCGACCCCGAGCAGCGCGCGCGCGGTCGCTGGCAAGATCCGCTCGCCCACCATGCGGTGCGTGAGCACGACCTCGACGTCGCCCAGCGCCCGCGCCAGCGGGCTGCCGGTCCGGATCGACGCGCCGCCGCCCAGGTGAAACGCCTCGCGGACGATCGCCGCGCTCTCGCGGGCCGCGTGGGCCGACGCCAGCCGCAGCTCGCCGCGCGACGCCGGGGTCGGGGCGCCGGCCGCCGCGCCGCCCACCTCCAGCGCCCACGCGCGGGCCGCCCGATGGCGCGCGGTCAGGCTCGCGTAGCTGGCCAGCATCGTCGAGGCTGGCGCGTCGTTGCGGGTCAGGACCGCCGCGACCTGCGCCAGCGCGCCGCGCGCGATGCCGAGCCCGACGCCGGCGATGCCGAGCGCGAGCACGCCGAACAGCGGCGGTGCGTCGGTCCAGGGCGCGCCCTCGAACACCGACGTGACGTGGCTGCGCGGCACCACCGCGTCCTCGACCACCAGATCGTGGCTGCCCGAGCCAGCCAGCCCGATGGTGTCCCAGTTGTCGTCGATGCGCACGCCGGGCGCGTCGATCGGCAGCGCGCACACCGCGTGACGACCCTCGACGATCGCGCCGACCGCGATCCACGACGCGTGGCGGCTGCCCGAGCCGTAGGGCCAGCGACCGGTCAGCCGCACCGTGTCGTCGTCGAGGGCGACCGCCTTGCCGCCCGGCGTGAAGACGCCAGCCAGGAGCGGCACCGGCGCGTCCGGCGCCCAGATCGCCTCGGCGGTCGCGCGCGGAAAGTAGGCCGCGAGCAACGTCGACGTCGACGCGGTCATCACGACCCACGCCGTCGCCGCGTCGGCCGCCGCCAGCGTCTCGAGGGTCGCCAGGTACCCATCGGGCGCGACCGCCGCGCCGCCCAGCGCCTGCGGCAGCAGCAGCTGCAAGAAGCCGCCGGCGCGCAGCGCGTCGATCACCTCGGGCGCGAGGCGACGCTCGCGGACGTGAGCCTCGGTGTGCGCGGACAGGAGCGGAGCCAGCGCGCGGGCGCGCTCGACGAAGGTCATGACGACGTCGATACCATCACGGGCCCGCGCCGGGCGTGCCGCGCGCGCCTCCGATGAACCGCATTCTCGTCATCCGCTTCCGTCGGTGACGGGCTTGCGACCAAGTGGCCTCCGCGTCGTCATCGTGCTGTCACCGAGGAGAGATCACGACGTCAGATGTCACGATCGCGGCACGTCGCGGACCGCGACGCGTCACCACTGCCCGACATCTTGCCGTGCAGATGTTCGGAGGCTTCGAGCAAGCCAAGGATGAGAAGGCCCGCAAGCGATGGTTCGCGTCGGCGGGTACGTCGCTCATCGTCTATGCGGTCGTCGGTGCCGGCCTGCTCTTCCTGGCGCGGCAGACCGTCGCCAAGGCGAAAGAAGAGCCGCCCATCGACGTCACGTTCCACGCCGAGGCCGAGGCGCCTGAGCCGGTGAAGGCCGAGACCCCGCCGCCACCGGCGCCGACCCGTAAGCCGCGCGTGAAGCGCCCCGGCAAGGTGGCGCCGCTGCAACCCAAGGGCATTCCCGCGGCGCGTCCCGACGAGGGCACGCCCACCGGCGCCATCGAGACCCAGGAGCCCGAAGAGTACGGTGACGGTGAGGGTGAGCAGGGCGAGCCGACGCCGACGCCACCGGCGGTCCCTCCCGCGCCACCGCCGCCGGTCCCGCTGGCGCCGCCGCCGCCCCCGGTCGACGAGGCCGAGGACGTCGTGGTCCCGCAGCCGTTGGCCGGCAATGCCCGCCCGGCCTACCCCGAAGCCGCTCGTCACAAAGGCCTTCAAGGCGATGTCGTCCTGAAGGTGCGTATTTCCGAAACTGGCCAGGTCCTCAGCGTCGAGCTGATACGCGGCGACGAGCCGTTCGCGTCAGTCGCGATGGCCGCTGTCCGCACCTGGCGCTATCGCCCGGCGCTCATCGACGGCAAGCCGGTGCCGTTCACGCGTCGCGTCCAGATCCCGTTCCGCATCCGCGGCTGATTCGCACAGGAGTCAATCATGAGCTTCAACCTCGTAGACGTCTTCCGCAGCATGCAGCCGTTCGCGATGGCGATCGTTGCTGTCCTGGTCCTCATGGCGATGGGCGCGCTGTCCATTGTCGTCGAGCGCCTGCTCGTGTTCTTCCGCTCACGCCGGCAGTCCAAGACCTTCGGCGCCCAGGCCGCGGGCCTCCTCGAGCAGCGCGACCTCGCTGGCGTCGTGATGCTGGCCGGCAAGTACGACGGCTCGCACCTGGCGACCATGCTCACCGCTGGCACCAAGGCCTATCTGTCCGCGGTCGCCAAGCCCGGCGAGCTGGGCGCCGTCGAGCTGGCCCGCCGCGAGTTGGCTCGCCAGGCCGACGGGGTCTACGCCGACGTGCGCCGCGGCATGAGCCTCCTGGCCTCGGTCGGCTCGGTCGCGCCCTTCGTCGGTCTGCTCGGCACGGTCGTCGGCATCATCGGGGCATTCCAGGGCATCGCGGCCGAGGGCTCAGGCGGCCTGGGCGCGGTGTCGGCCGGCATCTCTGAGGCGCTCATCGTCACCGCGATCGGCCTCATCGTCGCCATTCCGTCGGTCCTGGCCTTCAACTTCCTCTCGGGCCGCGCCGACACGCTGCTCCTCGCGCTCGACCAAGCCCGCGGCGAGTTCCTCGACTACCTCGAGAACCAGCCGGGCGGGGAGGCCCGCGTCCGTGCGGCGGCCTGAAGGCGCGAAGCCCGAGATCAACGTCACGCCGCTCGTCGACGTGGTCCTCGTGCTGCTCATCATCTTCATGGTGGTCATTCCGCAGATGGAGGCCGGCGCCACGGTCAGCGTGCCCGGCGCCGCCAACCCCGACCCCACGACCGATCTGGCCAACAAGCCAATCACGCTCAGCGTCACGAAGGTAGGCAATCTGTACCTCGAGAAGCGCCCGGTGAACCGCGGAGAGCTACTGGCCCTCTTGCGCCAGGGCCACGCCGCCTCGCCCCACGCCAAGCTCGTCCTCAAGGGCGATCGCGGGGTGAGCTACGGCCTCATGCGGTCCTTGTTTCGCGACTGCCAGGGTCTGGGCTTTCCCGGCGTGTCGCTGCAGGTCGGCGACCTGCGCGGCGGGGAGACCTGACGTGGCGATGAATCTCGACGTCGGTGGGGGCCGGCGCGGCCTGGTGCGGCCGTCGATGAACGTCACGCCGCTCGTCGACGTCGTGCTGGTGCTGCTCATCATCTTCATGGTCATCGCGCCGATGATGGTGAAGCAGTTCTGGCTGCACGTGCCCAAGAAGGAGGCCGTGGTCGCGCCCGACGCCGACCCGTCCAGCGACGGGCCGGTGCCCATCGTGGTGACCATGCGCGCCGACCAGACCGTGTGGATCAACAAGGATCGCGTCGAGCTCGCCGAGCTGGGCGACAAGCTGCAGCGCATCTTCGCGGCGCGCACCGATCGGTTGGTGTTCTTCGACGCCGACGACCAGGTCGCGTACGGCGACGCGATGCGCGCGCTCGACGCCGCGCGGGGCGGCGGGGCCACCAATATCGCGGTCCTCACCGAGGCCGCGGGACGCTGATGCGCCGTTTTTCTGCCACGCTCGTCGCAACGCTGATCGGCAGCGCCGTGGCGGTCCCGGTGGTGCAGGCTCAGCCTGTCGACCCCGCGCCCAGCCCCGATCTGCCGCCCGCGCCAACTCCCGATGAGCTGCCGGCCTCGTCCATCGGCGTGCGTGGCGCCATCACCGACGCCGAGACCGGCACGCCGCTGTCCGACGTGACCGTCTTGGTCATCGGCGGCGACGCCCGCACGACCACCGACGACGACGGCGAGTTCGTCCTCGCCGTCCCGCGCGGAACCTACAGCCTGCGGGTCCTCGCCGAGCTGTACCAGGCCCGCCGCATCCGCGGGGTGATCGTCAAGGGCGGCCTCACCAAGCTCGACGTCGAGCTGCGCCTCGACGCCGACGCGATCGAAGAGGTCGTCATCGAAGCCGAGCCCGACCGCCGCAGCGAGGCCGCCAACCTGCAGGAGCGCAAGCGCTCTGCCACCGTCCAGGATTCGGTCAGTGCCCAGGAGATCAGCCGATCCCCCGACTCGAGCGCTGGCGACGCGGTCAAGCGCGTCGTGTCCGCCACGGTGGTCGGCGGCCGCTACGTCTTCGTGCGCGGTCTGGGCGGTCGTTACTCCACTACGCTCCTGAATGGCGTGGTCCTGCCCAGCCCCGATCCCGACTCGTCGGCCGTGCCACTCGACCTGTTCCCGGCCGCGCTCGTCGCCAACCTCACGGTCGTGAAGAGCTACACGCCGGATCTCCCGGGCGCGTTCGCCGGCGGCGATCTGGTCATTCAGACCAACAGCTACCCCACCGACTTCGAGCTCAAGCTCAAGCTCTCGGGCTCGTTCGACACCGAGTCGACGCTGCGCGACCGCCCCACCTACGCCGGCGGCTCCACCGACTGGCTCGGCTTCGACGACGGCACGCGCGCGCTGCCGTCGAGCGTGCCCACCGATCGTCCGCTGCGGGTCAGCAGCACCAACGGCGTCGACGCCGCCACCGCCGAGGCCGTCGGCGAGAAGTTCCAGAACGTCTGGAATCTGCGCAACGGCACCGCGCGCCCCAACTTCGGCATCGGCGCCCAGGTCGGCGATACCGTCGATTGCGGCTGTGGCCGCAAGCTGGGCTATCTCGCGACGCTGAGCTACGGCCACAAGGAAGCCACCCAGACCGGCGAGGTCGCCGCGGTGTACCTGGCCGAGGGCGAGCTCGGCGTGCGCGAGCAGCTGCACAGCGTCATCGGCACCTCGTCGACGACCCTGGGCGGGCTGGTCAACACCGGCCTCGAGGTCGGTCCCAACCACGCGTTCAGCCTGTTCTCGCTCTACACCCGGTCGGCCGACGACCGCGCCTCGAGCGTGACCGGCTTCAGCGACGCCGACAACCAGAACATCGAGGGCCGTCGCCTCCAGTTCGTGACCCGCGCGATGAGCTTCTCTCAGCTCACCGGTCGCCACACGCTGCCCGACGCCCACCAGCTGCGGCTCGAGTGGGAGGGCAACATCGCCTTCATCTCGCGCGACGAGCCCGACACCCGCGACCTGCAGTTCGACCTGCTCGAGGACGGCCGCCGTCGGTTCCAGACCGGTCCCGGCAGCGGTGAGCACTTCTTCTCGACGCTCGCCGACACCACCAGCGGCGTGGGCGCCTCGGCGACGCTGCCGCTGGCCTTCGCCGAGCTCAAGGTCGGCGGCATGGCGCAGACCTCGAGCCGTAACTTCGCGGCCCGCCGCTTTCGCTTCAACCTGGTCGGCGGTGATCCCGACGTCGTCTTCCTCGATCCCGAGGAGATGCTGTCGCCCGCGCACATCGGCCCCGAGTTCCGCATCGAGGAGCGCACGCTCCAGGCCGACGTCTACGAGGCCTCGTCGCGGCTGCTCGGCGCCTACGCGATGATCGACCTCACGCGCTTCGAGCCGTTCCGCCTCGTCGGTGGCGTGCGCTACGAGCGCAACTCGCTGGTGCTCACGCCGGGCAGCCCCTACGCCATCACGTCCCAGCCAGAGCCCGGCATCGACCGCACTGACAGCCACTTCATGCCCGCGGTGAACGCGATCTACGCCCTCCGCGACGACATGAACCTGCGCGCCGGCTACAGCTTCACGCTGGCCCGCCCGCAGCTGCGCGAGCTGGCGCCGTTCCTGTTCTTCGACTTCGTCCGACGGCGCGCGGTGTCGGGCAACGTCAACCTGCTCGACACGCGCATCCACAACCTCGACGCCCGCTGGGAGTACTTCCCGGGCGAGCGCTCGGTGGTGGCGTTCAGCGTCTTCGCCAAGAAGTTCCGCGATCCCATCGAGAGCGTCATCGTCAATACCTCACAGGGCGACGTCAGCTACGCCAACGCCCGGGGCGCCGATCTGCGCGGCGCCGAGGTCGAGGCCCGCGGCAGCCTCGGCGCGCTACACCCTGCGCTCGAGGAGCTCCACGGCACTGCCAACCTGACGCTCGTCAAGTCGGCCATCGAGCTGGGGCCCGAGGCGGCGGCCCAGACCAATCAGACCCGCCCGCTGCAGGGCCAGTCCAGCTTCGTGACGAATCTCGACCTTGGCTGGCAGCACGACGCGACTGGCACCAACGTGTCACTCCTCTACAACCTGTTTGGCGCGCGGATCGCCGAGGTTGGCGTCGAAGGTCTGCCCGACGTGTACGAACGACCCTTCCACCGCGTCGACGCCTCGGCTAGCCAGAAGCTGCCTCATCAGCTGTCGCTGAAGGTGTCAGTCACCAACATCTTGAACCAGGCCGTGGTCGTCGAGCAAGGCGGCATCACGGTTCAGCAGTACGAACCGGGTGTCGCCGCTAGTGCCTCACTCGAGTGGTCGCCCTGACGAAAGGATTTACTTATGTCGAAGAAGCTCTGGATCTCTCTCGCCGCTGCCCTCGGACTCGCCGCCTGCGGCGATGATGGTGGCTCCACACCGACCATCGACGCCCCCCTGCCGATCGACGCGCCCGTCGCGACCGACGGCACGCCGGCGCCCACGCGCCAGGACGTCAACGGCGAGATCGCCGCCGACACCACCTGGACCGCCGACCACATCTACGTCCTGAAGACGCACATCTTCGTGCGCTCCGGCACGCTGACCATCAAGGCCGGCACGCTCGTGCTCGGCGACAACGGCTCGTCCCTCGTCATCACCAACGGCGCCAAGATCGACGTGCAGGGCACCGCGGCCGCGCCGGTCGTCATGACCAGCTCGCAGGACGCCGGCTCGCGCCTGCCCGGCGACTGGGGCGGGCTCGTCATGCTCGGCCGCGCGCCCATCAACGTCACCGGCGGCACCTCGCAGATCGAGGGCTTCCCGGCCGGCACCAGCGGCACCTCGTTCGGCGGCACCGACGCCGCCCACGACTGCGGCAAGGTCAACTACCTCCGCGTCGAGTTCGCCGGCTTCGAGCTCGCGCCCAACAACGAGCTCAACGCGCTCACCGTCGGCGCCTGCGGCAGCGCCACCGTCATCGACCACGTCCAGACCCACCTCGGCTCTGACGACGGCGTCGAGGTCTTCGGCGGCACCGTCAACCTGAAGCACATCCTCGTCAGCCAGGCCCAGGACGACGGCCTCGACTGGGATTTCGGGTGGGTCGGGAAGGCGCAGTTCGTCATCGTCCAGCAGTCGCCGTTCTCGAACGAGGGCTTCGAGGCCGACAACAACGTGAACGCCAACGACGCGACGCCGCGCTCGGCGCCGACGATCTACAACGCGACGCTGGTCGGCTCCGACCGCGCGCCCGGGGGAGCCAACCAGAAGCAGATGGGCATGCACCTGCGCCGCGGCACCGCCGGCAAGATGTACAACGTCATCGTCGCCTCGTTCGCCGACTACCCGGTCGATGTCGATGGCACGTCGACGGCCGCCCAGACCCCAGCCAACCTGTTCATCAAGAACAGCATCTTCTTCGACAACGGCAACCAGACCACGTGGGCCGACCCCACCGACAACGACGGGGCCTTCGACGAGGGCGCGTACTTCAAGGCCGACACGGGTAATCTCCAGGTCGATCCCCGCATCTCGAGCGCGCTGACCCTAGCGTCGCCGAACTTCCACCCGGGCGCCGGCTCGCCGGCGCTGACCGCCACCAACGCCGCGACCCCGCCCGGCGACGGCTTCTTCGACGCGACCGCGCGGTACATCGGCGCGGTCGGTGGCAGCGACGACTGGACCATCGGCTGGACCGCGTTCCCGGCCAACTGACACACATCCACCGCGTGCCCCGGAGCGGTCGATTCTGACCAATTATCCCATAGCGACGGACGGCCTGCGGACCTCGACCCAGCCCGCGATCGCGGTGACCGTCGGCGTGGTCGACGGCGCGCCCGGGCCCGGCGCGGCCGTCCTGGCCACGCTGGGACGCGAGGCGATCGAGGTGGCGCTCGCGCCACTGTCCCTCGCGCTCGCCGAGCCGGGTGGTTGCGGCGTCCTGATCGTGTGGAGTCCGGGCGGCGTCGAGCCGGCGATCGTCGGCCAGGTCGTCGCGTGGTCACAGGCCCGCACGCCGGCGCCCGGCCTCATCGGCTGGACCCCGGGCGGCGACTCGGCCAGCACCGAGGGCGCGCTGCGGGCCGGCTTCGATGACGTCATCGCCGACGTGTGCTCACCGCGCGAGCTGGCGGTGCGCATCCGGGCCTTGCATCGTCGGGTGTATCGAACGGTAGCGCGCGCGCCGGCCCGGGCGTCGACGCGCTTGCGCTACCGCAACATCGTCCTCGATCCCCACAGCTGCGAGGTGTGGATCGACGGCCGGACCGTCGCGCTCACCGTCACCGAGTCGATGATGATCGTGGCGCTCTTGCGGGCGCGCGGCGCGGTGCTGACCCGGGCCGAGCTGCTCGACCAGGCGTGGGGCGGGGCCAGCTTCGAGGTCGGCGAGCGCGCCGTCGACAATGTGGTCCTGCGGCTCCGGCGCAAGCTGGGTCGGCCCGACCTGGTCGAGACGGTGCGGGGCGTGGGCTTCCGGCTGGGGCTCGACGGTGACGGCGACCCATAGCCCGGTAACGCTACGTAACCCGGCGGCGTCGCCACAGCGCGAGCCGGTCGGTGACCTCGACGACGTCGTAGCCGGGCGGCGTGCGCTCGTCGCAGTAGCTCACGACCGGCGTGCCGGCGCGCAGCGACGCCAGGCGATCGCGGGCCGCGCGCGTCGACGCAAAGTACTGCGCGGGCGTGGCCGCGATGGCGCCGTCGAGGGCGGGCCCGTCGCGCTGGGCGTGCTCACCGAACGGGTTGAACAGGTAGACGCCGGCGTGGCCGCGCCAGTCGTGAGCGAGCGCGTCGCCGACCACCAGCTCGACGTTGGGCGCGCCCAGGCGCCGGGCCAGCTCGCGGCCGACCTCGACGAGCCGGGCCCGTTGCTCGATGCCGACGAAGCGCACCTCGGGCGCCGCCAGCGCCGCCGCGATGCAGAACTTGCCGACGCCGGCGCCGACGTCGAGCACCGAGCTGCCGGGGGTCGGTGCCAGCAGCGCCAGCGCTCGCCGCGCCACCGCGACCGGCGTGAAGTGGACGCGCGCGGCAGCCCACAGCTGCGCCGGCAGGAGCGCGTCGAGCTCGTCGTCGGACAGCGCGTCCATCGCGCATGATCGCAGGATCGCGACGGGGGTGGCGGATGGCGCGGCGCTGCGCAGGCGTTCAGTGTCAGGGGCCCGCCGTAGCGTCGCCCGCATGCAACCCGCCGCGCTCGATCCCGTGACCCTCGACGCCTTCGAGGAGCAGATGACCGAAGACTCGTTCCGCTGCGTGCTCGAGTACGGCCGCCGCCGCGCCGCCGCGATGTACGCCGGTGGCGTCGCGCCCGACGACGCCGCCGCGATGGCGCAGGACGCGGTGACCGAGACGCTGACCCGCGCGGCGCCCTGGGATCCGACGCGCAGCTCGCTGGCCGCGCACCTGTGCGGCGTCATCCGTCGCCGGGCTCTCGGCGAGCGCGCTGACGACGCCAGCACCGACGAGCTCGACCGGTTGCCGCCGTGGCGCGCGGCCCGCCGCGACGTCTTCGATCTGCTCGACTTCACGCGGGTGCGGCTCGAGCTGGCCTGGCGCGATCTGCGGGTGCGTGCGCGCGCCGAGCGCCACGCGGCGCTGACCGCCGCGACGGCGTGACACGGACGTCTTGGTCGCTGGAAGCGCTGGCCCCAGTCCAGTCCTGCCCTGCGACGATCGGCGCACCGGCGGTGCGGGCCATGGGTGGTAGCGTGCGCGCGTGCCGATGGCTGCGCTCGCGACGGAGGACGACCGCCAGCGCGCGCTCGCGCTCTTGCGCGGACACGCGTACACGACCGTCTCGTTCCAGCTCCTCGAGTCGGACTTCCAGTACTGGTTCGACGGCGACGACGCCTTCGTCGCGTACATCGACACCGGCGGGGCCTGGGTCGCCGGCGGCGCGCCGATCGCATCCGCGGACCGGCTCGTCGAGGTCGCGCACCGCTTCGTCGCGGCCGCGCGGCGGGCCGGGCGGCGGGCCAGCTTCTTTGGCTGTGAGCAGCGCTTCGTCGACGCCTCGGCGATGCCGGCGCTCGTGGTCGGGCAACAGCCGGTCTGGCAACCAGCGGCGTGGGATGCCCTGCTCGCGACCACGCCGTCGTTGCGCTACCAGGTCCGACGCGCCGGCAAGAAGGGCGTGACCGCGCGCCTCGTCGACGCCGCCGAGGTGAGCGATCCGTCGGCCCCGCTGGCGCGCGCGATCGCCGCGCTGTCCGAGCAGTGGCTGGCATCGCGACGGATGGCGCCGATGGGCTTCCTGGTCCAGCTCGAGCCGCTCGGCTTCGCCCGCGAGCGCGTGCTGGTCGTGGCCGAGCGCGCCGGCGCGGTGGTCGGCTTCTTGTCGGCGGTGCCGGTCTATGGACGGCGCCGCCTGTTCGTCGAGGACGTGCTGCGCGCCACCGACGCGCCCAACGGCACGCCCGAGCTCCTCGTGGACGCCGCGATGCGGGCCGCGGTCGCGCGCGGCGACGAGGCGGTGACGCTGGGCCTGGCCCCACTGGCCGGCAAGGTCGCGCCGCCGCTGCGACTGGCGCGCGCGCTGTCGGCGCCGCTGTACGATTTTCGCGGCCTGCACGCGTTCAAGGACAAGCTCCGGCCCGCGAGCTGGGAGCCGGTCTATCTGTGCGCGCCGTCGTTGCGCTGGCTGGCGCTGCGCGACGGTCTCACCGCGTTCGCGCGGGGCAGCGTGGTGCGGTTCGGCCTGCGCACCCTGGCGCGCCGGCCGCGGGTGCGCGCGGTCGCCTTGGTGGCGCTGCTCGCGGTCGTGACCGTCGCGTTTCTGCTGGCCTGACGCCACGAAGCTCGGGCGCCGACTGACCAAGATCGCGGCGTGGTGTCGACCTCACGATCGTGGCCGCGCTCCTGGTCGCCGGGCCGCGATGGTACGTTGCGGCCATGCATGGAGCCGCCCACGGCGCGAACGACGTGATGCGCGGCTATCGCTTCCTCATGGCCAACCCTCGACTGTGGGGCTGGGTGATCGCGCCCGCGTTGGTGACGCTGGTGCTGCTGGTCGCCGCGATCTTCGGCGTGCTGTCGGTGGCAGGTCCGCTGGTCGACTGGGTCACCGGCTGGATGCCCGACGCCGTGCAGGGCTGGATCAGCGGCCTCGTCTGGGTGCTGGTGGTCGTCGCGCTCGGCTTCGGCGCGATCTTGATCTTCGCCCAGGTCGCCGGCGTGGTCGCCGGGCCGTTCAACGAGCTGCTGTCCGAGGCGGTCGAGGCCCGCCTCACCGGCGTCGCCGCGGCGCGCTTTGCGCCGGGCTCGTTCGCGCGCGACGCGATGCTCGGGGTGCTGCATGGGCTCCGCCGTCTCGTCGTGTTCGTGCTGGGCGCGCTAGGGCTGTTCGCGATCGCGCTCGTTCCCGTCGTCGGCACCCTCGTGGCCGCCGCGATCGGCTTCTGGCTGGCCGCGCGCGGCGCCGCCTACGACTGTTACGACGCGGTGCTCGCGCGGCGCGGCCTCTCCTACGAGGTCAAGCTCGCGTACCTGGCCCGCCATCGCCGCCGGACCTTCAGCCTCGGCGCCACCGTGGCTGGGATGATGCTCGTCCCCGGCCTCAACCTGGTCGCGCTCGGGCTGGGCGCCGCCGGCGCCACCCTGGCGGCCCACGAGCTCGGCGGCGCCGGCTGAAAAAACCCGCGCCCGGTTGTTGGCGGCAGCGGTGCTATCGGTCCGACGGGCGGCGGGCTTCCACCAGCAGGTGCCGCGCCATCCCCACGGCGGCGAGCCCCCACGCGCCGAGGGCCACGTACACGAACACGCGCGGGATGGCGCCCAGGAAGCTGGCGTCGACCACGTGTGACAGGCGGAACGTACAGACGGTGTACATCCCGAGCGGGAAGACAGCGCCCCAGTACAGCGGGTCATAGCGGAGCGGAAACCGGCGGACGCCATGCCGCCAGATACCGAGGATGAGAAGCATTGGAATCCACCAGGTCGCGGTCGCCCACCACATCCAGGTGAAGCCGCGCACGAAGGGAAGGATCTCGACGAGCGCCGGCGAGTGCGGTGCCGCCGCGACGAGCATCGTCCCGGCCAGCGTCGAGATCGCCGCGGCACCCATGTTGATCCAGTACGGCGGGGCGAGGTCCGACGGGCTCATCGTGAAGAAGGTGTATCGATAGAAGATCAGCGAGATGATCCACAGATACAGCATCCCGCCGCCGAGCCACATCGCCAGCGAGAACACCAGCGCCGGCTCCACATAGGCGCCCAGGCCGGGCGCCAGCTGCGCACCCAGGACGCTGACCGACTGTGCGGCGACGACGCTGATCAACCAGCCGCCGTTGATCCCATCGGCGAGCGACGGCTTCTCGGTCTTGACCGTCAGGATCGCAAAGACTCCGTAGATCAGCACCGCCCACAACCCGATCCCGACGAACCACAAGACCAGCGCGGGCCTGACGCTGCCGCCGACCACCAGACACTGCGACCCCAGCACGCAGGTCGCGGCCACGACCGTGAAGAACCCGACCGCGCGCGCGTGGTGCAACAAATCGGCGCGAACCCGCTCGCGATGGCGAACGATCCGCACGATCAACAGCCCCCAGAGCAGCGGGTAGAAGCCGAGGTTGAGCACGAACAGCGCCACCGCGATCGGGTGCAGTCCGAGCAGCTCGCAGGCGAGCGACACGATCCCGGTGGCCATCACCAGCGCGAAGTACGCTGGATGCATCGCCGCGAGGCCGCCCGCGGGCTTCGCCGAGTCGGTCATCGGTGCAGGAAGGATCGGAGCAGGCCGAGATTGAGCGCGAGGCAGGCCGCGCTCGCCGCGAGAGCGGGCCAGACCACGCCGTTGTCATCCCCGAGCCACGCATTCACCGTGGCCGTCAGCAACCACAGCTGGAGCACGACCAGGACGAGCACGAAGCTCAGGACGCCATAGATCACGGTGAGCCGTTGGGCGCGAGTCATCTGGCGCCGGGTGCGCTTGCTCATGAGGTGCGCGCCTTCACGCCGATAGCGTAGATGTCGTCGCCGCTCACCTCGAGCTCGATGATCGGCAGCGGGCGCGGCGGCGGCCCAGCGACGTTGCGTCCGGTCGCGAGGTCGAAGATGCCCTCGTGACACGGACACCGCAGGATGCCCTCATCGATCTCGGGGATGACGGCGCAAGACAGGTGCGTACACTTCTGGCTGTATGCGACGAGGTTGCCGTCGGGCAGGCGGATCAGCAGACAGGGATCGTGTTCGTCGGGATAGGCGAACATCGTGGCGCTGCCGGCCGGGAGCGCGGACGCCGACGCGATGCGCATCCGGCCCGGCTTGGGACGCCGGTCGCGCACCAGGCTCTTGGCCGCGATCCAGGCCTGACCTGCGACGAACGCGCCGCTGGTCAGGACGAGGAACTTCGCGAAGTCGCGCCGGGCCACGAAGTTGGCCTCGGGCGTGTCGATGGCGAAGTCCTGGCGCCAACGCGGCTGCTCCTCCATCGGCCGTCCGTCGGGCGCGACGGTCACGTCGTCGGGATCGCGCTTCGGCGCAAATCCCGCGCCGGACTCGGGGAGGCGAGTGTTGTCGGACATCGTTACAGCTCCACCTCGGCAAACGGATCGGTCGTGTCGATCACGGGCAGTCGCAGCCCGCGACTGTGGGGGCGCTCTTCCATCGCGGCGGTGACGTCGACGTGCGACGGCGCGGCCGGTCCGCGCGGCACCATCACGTTGACGCGCGTCTTGATGGTCTGATCGCCGAACTGGAACGTGTTCGTCGTCGTCGACCGCGGGCGCAACGCGCGCATCTCCTCGCGTGTGCCAAAGAACAGGGCCTGACTGGGACAGACGGTCGCGCACATCGGCTTCTTACCGACTGACGTGCGGTCGTAGCACATGTCGCACTTCATCATGACCTCGCGCTCGATGTAGAGCTCGGGCACGCCGAACGGACAGGCCACGACGCAGTTGCCACATCCGATACAGCGCGGCTTGCTGGCACTTTGGACGACGCCGTCGGCGGTGCGCTTGATCGCATCGGCCGGGCACACCTCGGCGCAGGTCGGCTGCTCGCAGTGCATGCACACCACGGGCACGGTCTGTACCGACCGCGAGCGATCGACGTACTCCAGATGGATCATCGAGTCGCCGCGATGGGTATCGCACTCGGTACAGGCGTGGACGCAGGACTGGCAGCCAATGCAGCGGCTGGGATCGACAAAGAATTCGTGGTCAAGAGGTACGGGCATGGCGCCTCACTGCTGCGGTGCGTGGTTCGCCGCGTAGGCCGGCGGCGCATCGGCCCGCGACACGCGGCAGCCGCACACCTTGTACTGCGGGATCTTGCTGATGGGATCTTGAGCGGCTACGGTCAGCCGATTGGGGCTCTTGTCACCCGGCCAGTGATACGGAATGAACACGGTATCGGGCCGGATCGTCGTCACCACGGACGCCCGCACGGTGATCGCGCCGCGGCGGGTCTCGCAGGTGGTCCAGTCGTTGTCGGCGATCCCGAGCTGCTCGGCGAGCCGCGGATGGAGCTCGATGCGCGGCTCGGGATACTGCTTGACCAGCGGACCGATCCGGCGCGTCTGGGTGCCCGACAAGAACTGGCTGACCACGCGACCGGTCGTCAGGAAGATCGGATATTCGTCGGACGCGTCGTCGACGGCGGGCCGATACTCGCCGAGGTTGAAGCGTGCCTTGCCATCGGGGAAGTAAAACGGTCCGGTGCCCTTGGCCACCGGGTTGTAGCTCCCCGGCTCGAACAAGCGCGGCGTGCCGGGCGCGTCGGGCGTCGCCGCGCCGGTCCGGGGATCGTGGCTATAGCAGGGCCAGAACACGCCCATCTGGCGCTCGATCTTGTCGTAGGTGACGCCCGAGTAGTCGGCGAGCCCGCCCTTGCTGGCCCGGCGCAGCTCCTCGAAGATCTGCTCCGGGCTCGTGAAGGTGAAGCCATGGGGGCGGCCCAGCGCGGCCGCGAGGTCCTGGATGATCTTCCAATCGGCGCGCGCCTCGCCGGGCGAGTCGACGGCCTTGTTGATCTTGATGATCCGGCCCTCGACCTGGGTCACCGTCCCCTCATCCTCTTCCTGCAGGCTGCCGGGAAGGACGCAGTCGGCGTGGCGCGCGGTGTCGTTCAAGAAGAAGTCGATCGCCACGTAGAACTCGAGCTTCTCGAGCGCGCGGGTCACGAACTGGTTGTCGGGCAGCGAGACCTTCGGGTTGAAGCAGATCGAGACTAGCCCCTTGATCTCGCCAGCGTCGATCTTGCGGAACAGCTCGTAGGCATCGACGCCAGGGCCCGGGAGATCGGGCTCGGCGATGTCCCACACCGAGGCGATGTGCGCGCGATGCTCAGGATTGGAGATGTCGCGCAGTCCGGGGAGCTGGTTGCACTTCTGCCCATGCTCGCGGCCACCTTGGCCGTTGGCCTGGCCGGTGATCGTGGCGTAACCGCAGTGCGGCTTGCCGATCCGGCCTGTCGCGAGGACCAAGTTGATCGCCCCCAGCACGTTCTGCACGCCATTGGAGTGGTGCTCGATCCCGCGTGCGTGGAGCATGAAGCTCGACTTCGCCGTGCCCCACAGCTCGGCGGCCTTGCGCAGCGACCGCACCGGAACCCCGCTGACCTCGCTCGCGCGGGCCAGCGGCCACGCCTTGCAGTAGTCGGCGACAGCCTCGAAGCCGACCGTGTGCGCGTCGATGAACTCGCGATCGATCCAGCCCTCGTCGATCATCATCCCGAGCACGCCGGCGAACAGGGCCGCGTCACGGCCGGGCCGGACCGGGAGATAGAGATCGCAGGTCCGCCCGACTGGCGTGATCCGGGGATCTTGGACGATCACCTTGGCGCCCCGCTCGCGGGCCTGCCAGATGTAGTTCGTCGTGATCGGCGCGCAGTCGGCGACGTTGGAGCCGGCGACCCAGATCACCTCGCTGCCGATCATGTCGTCCCACGGGTTGGCCGCGCGATCGATGCCGAACGCCTTCATGTTGCCCGCGCCCGCGCTCACCATGCACAGCCGGCCGTTGTAGTCGATGAACGGCGTCTTCAAGCAGACCCGCGCGAACTTGCCGAGCAGGTACGTCTTCTCGGTCGTGAGGCTCGCGCCGCTGAGGACGCCGATCGTCCCGTTGCCGTGCGCCGCTTGCAGCCGGGAGATCTCGCGCGCGGCGTACGCGATCGCGTCGTCGTAGGGCATCGCGCGGAAGCCGCCGGCGGCCTCGGGATCGCGACGGAGCGCCGTCACCAGGCGATCGGGGTGCGAGCCTTGGAGGTAGCGCTTGACGCCCTTGGGGCACAGCATGCCGCGGTTGAACGGGAACTCGTCCCACGGCTCGAAGCCGACGACCTGATTGTCGCGCACCTTGAGCTGAATGCCGCACTGCTGCCCGCAGAAGCAGCAGTGGGTCTTTACCAGCTTGTCCGGTTCGCCGGTCGTGCCGCCGCGGGTACCCACGGACAGGTGCGGTCCGAATGACTGGGTGATCTTGAGCTCATCAACGGGGAGTTTGGCCATGGTTTAGTCGTCTTCTCGCGCGACCCAGAGGCTGCCTTGGGCAAGTCCGAACAGGGCGCGTCGGCAGGCCGGGCAGATCTCCTGGTAGTGCGTGGCTCCACCCGCGGTGGTCTCGTATCGGAAGCCGAGCTCGCGCTCGACGGCGATCAGGTCGCGGACGATCATCATCGAGGCGAACGGACGCTCGCAGCGCTTGCAGTGGGCCTGCTCGCCACGCGCGCCCTGGTCTTTGTAGAACGCGACGCCGAGCTGGGCCGGGCGCTGGAAGATGTGGAAGAACTTGCCAAAAGGGAGCCAGAGCAAGGTCACGATCACCGTCACTGCGTGCAGGATCGCGATGAAGTCGTAGCCATAGCCACGCAGCCACGTGTAGCTCATCGTCAGCATCAAGCCGGTGACGCTGATCGCGCCGAGCAGGACCAGCGGCAAGACGTCCTCGCCGAACTGCTGCACGGCCTGGGCGCCGCGATCACGCATGCGTCGCCGGAACGCGAGCATCACGCCCGCGAGCACGATGAACGAGGCCCACACCAGGCCGTGGAACACCACGAACGCGAGGACCGAGTCGACCGGGAAGTCGCCGGCCGCGAAACCGAAGATGTACGTGCGGTAGGTGTCGAGATGTCCAGGCACCGTCTCGAAGTGGATCCATCCCCACACCAAGGGGAACGTGATCGCGAAGGCCAGGATGCAGCCCCACATGAGCAAGAAGTGGGTCAGTCCACGCAGCAGCCCGCGGCGGAAGATGAAGCGATTCGCCCCGACGTCGACCACCGCTCGCCGGGCCAGCCGGACCGCATTGCCGGGGAGCCGGCGCGGGGACAGAAACGCCCGCCAGCCTCGCCGCCAGTACATCCGCGTCGGCGGTCGCTGAAGCCACATCGCGTAGCGGTACGTGATCCCGAAGGTCGCGAACAACGTCGCGAACGTGTAGCCGACCAGCGCGGCGTCGAAGTGCGCCAGGTTTCGAGACCCGACCACGATCGAGGCACCCAGGATCGCCGTGAAGATCGTCGCCCAGACACTCGCGCGGACTACGTAGGACCTCATACTGACGGACGACCATAGATGCCTCGTCGGCGAACGTCCACCCCGGGCGTCCTCGAAGACGACGCGCCGTTCACTCGCCGTCGTCGGTCCGCGGCGTGCATCGGAGGCTCTCGTGGAACCATCGGCTCCCCGGGTGCTGTACACGGTTGGCCACTCGACGCGCACGATCGCGGAGCTGGTCGAGCTGCTCGAAGCCTACGCGGTGACGAGGCTGGTCGATATTCGCAGCTTTCCGCGATCCCGGACCAACCCGCAGTTCAACCTCGATCTGTTGCCGGCCACGCTGGAGGCTGCGGGACTGGCCTATGTCCATCTCGCCACGCTGGGCGGCCGGCGAGGCAACAGCGCCACCATCGAGGTCAGCGTGAACGCGGGCTGGCAGCGTCAGCCATTTCACAACTACGCGGATTATGCGGAGACCGCGCCGTTCCAAGCGGGGCTAGGCGAGCTCATCGCGCTGGCGGCGCGCGAGACCTGCGCGATCATGTGCGCCGAGGCGGTGTGGTGGCGCTGTCACCGACGGATCGTCACCGACTACGTGCTGGCCCGGGGGCTGCCGGTGGTCCACATCGCGACCCGCGCACGATCTGCGCCGGCGATCATGACGCCGTTCGCGTCGGTGAGCCGGTCCGGTCGCGTCACCTACCCGGCGCCCGCCACGCCGACGAACGGGCTCCTCACGCCTCCTCTCACGCCTCCCCTCACGCCTCCTCTCGGCGCATCACCGAAGCGACGCGCACCCGCTCGGCGGGCACCGAGATCGCCCGCATGAAATAGGTCTTGAAGGGCGGGGCCCACGGCTGCTCGTCCACCGCGCGCGTCATGCACAGCAGCCAGGCGTCGCGCAGGCGCTCGTCGATCGCGAACTGGGCGTGGAACCCCGGGATGGAGATCGGGCCAAACCGCTCGCGATACTCATTGGGACCGCCGAGCCAGGCCACGAGGAAGACGGCGAGCTTGTCGCGGACCTCCGTCAGATCAGCGGCGTGCATCTCGCGCAGCGCGCGGGCCTCCGGAAGCAGATCCATGTACTCGTAGAAGCGGTAGACGACCTGGTAGATCCCCGGGCTGCCGTCGGCGGCGAGGTACGACGCATCGCCTCGGCCATACGGGCCCGTCACGCGCCCGCTCCCACCAGCTGCGGGTCCACTCGCAGGAGGTCTTCTTCGAGGGCGATCTGGGTCCGGATGTGGCGGTCGAGCCGCGCGAGCTCGAGGTACAGCGCGCGCTCGGTTGGCCCGGCTCCCTCGCGAGCGTGGTAGTCATCGCCCGCCGCCGCGCGGATCCGATCGATCACGTCGAGCACCGCCAGATGATCGGCGTGCAACCCGTCGCGGACGCCGGTCGTGTCGGACCGATGGGCGAGCGCGGTCTCCTCGCGGCCGAGGTGATCGAGGAGCAGCGGTTGCAGCACGCGGACCAGACACTCCAGCTCGGCCGCGACCGGATCGCCGCGACGACGAGCCGCGACGATCGCCATCGGCAGGACGAACGGCAGGCGGGCCCACACGTAGTCGTGATGATCGACGTCGTCGTCGGCGTCGGCGGCCGGCAGCTCGACCACCGGGCTCACCCAGCCCTCTGGGTGGCGCGCGCGAACAGGATGTTGTTCTCGAGGTGGATATGATGCATCAGGTCAGTCTCGATGGTCGTGAGCCCATGATAGAGCGCGTTCCACGTCGCGCAGGCGTGGGCCGGCGCGCGTAGATCGTCGGTGAGCGCGCGGATCTTTTCGAGCTGCTCGCGGTGCGAGTCGTGCTCGCCCTCCATCACTCGCACCGGCATGTAGACCGCGTCGCCCTGCGCGCCGCGGCGGATCATGGGGAACAAGATCGTCTCTTCCTTGCCCATGTGACTCTGCATCTCGGTGAAGAAGTCGCTCAACACGTCGGCCAAGCCGGCGGGCACGCCCGGCTTGCTCGCGTGGACTCGTTCGACCTTGCGGGCCGCCTCGATCAGCGGCGGAAAGTCCCGGCGGAGCCCAGCGTGGTAGTGACCCTCGATGTGATCGGCCAGCTCGGTTTGCGAACGGTCCTCCCAGTGGAGCGTGTCGCCGCCTTTTCGGGCATCCGCCTCGAGCTCGGCGAGGATCTCGGTCGGGTTGAGCCCGGCGCGCTCACACGAGTCCTGGAGCGAGCGCCGACCGCCGCAGCAAAAGTCGAGGCGATGCCGCAAGAACACACCCGTGGAGGAAGGCTGGGCGGTGGCGATCTCGCCAATGGGGGTTGTCAGCGAATACATGCGGCTTCCCGGTGCAGGTCCCCGACCACCTGTAACTATCCGAGATCTAATGGTGCGTGTCGCTGTGACAACATAGCCCGTTGTGATCCGCACAACACGTTGTAGCAATCACCCATGGAGTCCTGGGCCGCGCTGCATCGAATCGCCGTCGACCTGACGGAGGGCCTGCGTTCCGCCGACCGCTATCACCGCCTCCTGGAGGTGGTTCGGTCCGTGATCCCGTGTGATGCCACGGCCTTGCTCGCGCTCCGCGATGGCGGGCTGTACCCGCTGGCGGTGCACGGCCTGGCGCCGCAGGTGCTCGGGATGCGCTTTTCGCCCACGACCCACCCGCGCCTGGCCGCGGTGCTGCGCAGCGTGAGGCCGGTGCGGTTCCCCGCCGACTCGTCGCTCCCCGATCCCTTCGACGGCCTCGTCGAGGGAGGGTCCGGGGCGCTCGCGGCGGTCCACGATTGCCTGGGCTGCCCGCTCATCGCCGAGGGCCAGGTGATCGGCGTGCTGACCGCCGATGCGCTCGCGACCGATGCCTTCGATGGGCTCGATGAAGGCTTCCTGATCGCGCTCGGGGCGCTGGCCGGGGCCGCGCTCCACACCGCGCGCCTCATCGAGACCGTCGAGGCGCTCGCCGAGCGGCGCGGGCTGGTGGTCCGCGAGCTGATGCGGACCCAGGGCAACGCGGCTGGCGCGCAGATGCTCGGCATCAGCGCCGCGATGGAGCTGGTGCGCCAGGAGATCGACGCCGTCGCGGTCACCGAGTTTCCGGTCCTCATCCTGGGCGAGACCGGCGTCGGCAAGGAGCTCGTGGCGCGCGCGATCCACGACGGCTCGCGTCGTCGCGAGGCCCCGCTGATCCAGGTCAACTGCGCCGCGCTGCCCGAGGGCGTCATCGAGAGCGAGCTGTTCGGGCACGTCCGGGGTGCCTTCACCGGCGCGGTGGCCAGCCGGGCTGGAAAGTTCGAGCTCGCCGACGGCGGCACCTTGTTCCTCGACGAGATCGGGGAGCTCCCGCTGGGCGCGCAGGCCAAGCTCTTGCGGGCCTTGCAGGAAGGCGAGGTCCAGCGCGTCGGCTCCGACAAGCCGCTGTCAGTGAACGTGCGCATCGTGACCGCGACCAATCGCGACCTCGCCCACGAGGTGGCCTGCGGCAGGTTTCGCGCGGACCTCTACCATCGCCTGGACGTGTTCCCGCTCCGGGTGCCACCGCTGCGCGAGCGTCGCGACGACGTCGCCCTCCTGGCCGGCTTCTTCATCGATCGATACCGCGCTCAGCTCGGGCTGCCTCGGGTCGTGCTCACCGCCGCCGCCACCGCGCTGCTCGAGACCAGCGACTGGCCGGGCAACGTGCGCGAGCTCGACCACGCCATCGCGCGTGCAACCCTGCGGGCCCACATGCGCACGCCGGCCGGGCAGCTGATCGAGGTCGACGCGGTCGACCTCGACCCGGCGGTCGTCGCGGCTAGCTCCGCCGAGCGTCCGCGTGACCCGCTGGTGGGCAAGGTCGCGCGGGGCCAGGTGTCGCTGCGCGAGGCGATCGAAGAGCTCAAGCGGGCCGCGGTCGCCCAGACGCTCGAGGAGACCGGCGGCAACTGGGCCGAGGCGGCCCGTCGGCTGGGGATGGACCGCAGCAACCTGCACCACATGGCCCATCGGCTGGGCCTACCCGGTCGATGAACCGGTTCGGCACGGGCCTTGCGGTCGACCGACGTCGATGGCCAACCGTCCCGTAGTCGCGCGCTCGCTGTTGCCCCGCGAGCACGGCGCGTACATCCAGCTCCTGCTCCCGCTGGTCACGGCGCTGATCGCGACCCAGCCCGGCCTGGCGCCGAGCCTGCTCGCCCTCGCCGCGAGCCTGGTCTTTCTCGCCAGCGAGCCGCTCCGGGTCTTGCTGGGAGATCGCGGGCCCCGCCTGCAGCAAGCGGCCGGTCGCCGGGCGCGTTGGAGGCTCGCGGCGCTGGGCGCCTCGGCGCTCCTCGTCGGTGTGGCTGGCCTCGCGCTGGCACCTCGCAGCGCGCTGTGGGCCTCGCTGCTGATGGTCGCGCCGATCGGGGTCATGGTGGTCGCGGCGCGGCGACGGGCCCTGGACACCGTCGGCGGCGAGCTGGTGGCGGCCGCGACGCTGTGTGGGGCCGCCGCCCCGGTCGCGGTCGCGGGCGGCCTGTCGATCGGCGACGCGGTCGTGTGGTGGGCGGCGTGGTCGCTGGCCTACGCGGCGACCGTGATCGCGGTGCACCACGTCATCGGCAGCCATCGCGGGGCCCGGCCACCGGGGCACGCTCGACTTTGGCTCGGGCTGGTCTGCGTCGGGTTCGGGGCGCTGATCGGCCTCCGTTCGGCGGCCTGGTTCACGGCGCCGCTCATCGCGGTCGCGCTGGCCGTGGTCGCGCTGACGCCGGCCGCGACCCGCCTGCGGACGATCGGGTTCAGCTTCCTCGCCGGCTCGGTGGTGTCGGCGGTCTGCGCCATCGTCTCGGCGGACCGCGGCTCAGCGCTGGGCCCGCTCACGCCGGGCCCGCAGCTCCACGATGATCTCGGCCTGGACCTCGGCGGCGAGGCGCTCGACCGCGGGAAAGATGACGCGCTCCTCCAGCTCGAGATGAGCGGCCATCGCTTCGGTGATGGCCGCGGTGATGCGCCCGAGCCGTACCGCGGTCGGCGGGGCCCACCCGCCGGCCCGGATGTGAGCGCAGATCTCGACCAGGTGACCGACCTCGGCGCGGTGCGCCTCGTGATCGGCATCCATCGTCGCGAGGGCCGCGTCGACCTCCGGACTGGTTCCGCGCAAGCGCGGCGCGAGGCTGTCGTCCTCGTCGGCAAGATGCAGCGGGAACGCGCCCGAGAAGTAGCGATGGACGTCCCCGGCCACGGCGGCGGCGGCGTCGGCCTCGATTCGCTCGCCCGCGGCGAGGTGCTCGGCGGCGCGCAAGAACGAGCGGATCCGCACGTGGCACTCGCCGAGCAGTCCGATCAGCCCCTCTGGGGCACTCCGTCTCCCGATCGACATCAGCATCGCGAGGGATCTATGCACCCCATGTGCCCACGGTGCTACACACCCGCCATCGCCAATGCATAACCTGTGGCGACGGCCGGGCTTCTGGATCGTGGTGGCGCTGGTCGTCGTGGGCGCGGTGGTCGTGCTGCTCCGCATGCGCGGCCCGCTGGTCCACACCACGCGACCGCAACGGCAAGATCTCGAGCAGCACATCGTCGCCAGTGGCCGGGTGCGGGTGCCGACCCGCGTGCAGGTCTCCGCGCAGCTGCCCGGGTTGGTCGTGGCGGTGGGCGCGGTCGAGGGCCAGCGGGTGACCCGGGGCGATCTGCTGGTGCAGCTCGACGAGGCCAGCGAGCGGGCTGCGGTCGCGCAGGCGGAGGCGACCGTCAAGCAAGCCAACGCGCGCGTCGGTCAGCTGCGTCGGGTCGGCGCCATCGTCGCCACCGAGGCGCTGCGGCAGACCGAGGCCGAGCTCGACCGAAGCAAGCTGGAGCTCGAGCGCACGCGCCGGCTGGCCAGCGGGGGCGCGGTCGCGACGAGCGAGCTGGACAACGCCCAGCAGGCCTTCGAGATCGCCAAGGCCAAGAACACCGCGGCCAACGCGCAGCAGATCGCGGCCGCGCCGATGGGGGCCGACTCGCGGGTGGCGCTGACGGCGCTGCTACAGGCCGAGGCGCAGCTCGGCGGCGCCAATGTCCGGCTGGCCCAGACCCGCGTGGTGGCCCTGCAGAGCGGCACCGTGCTGACGCGCTCCGTCGAGCCCGGCGATGTGGTGCAGCCGTCGCGCACGCTGCTCGTCATCGCCGCCGACTCGGACGTCGAGCTCGAGTTTCAAGCCGACGAGCGCAACCTGGCGTGGATCGGGCTGGGCCAGATCGCGCGAGCCTCGGCCGACGCCTATCCCCAGCAGGTCTTCGACGCCAAGGTCAGCTACATCGCGCCGTCGATCGATCCCCAGCGCGGCAGCGTCGAGGTCCGGCTCGGCGTGTCCACGCCACCGGCCGGGCTCAAGCCCGACATGACCGTCTCGATCGATCTCACGGTCGCGGCCAAGACCAAGGTCCTCACGCTGCCGAGCGAGGTCATCCGGGGCGCGTCCACCGCGACGCCCTGGGTGCAGACGGTCGAGGGCGGACACGTCGTGCGCAAGGAGGTTCGACTCGGCATCCGCGGCGAGGGCTCCGTCGAGATCGAGGCGGGGCTCGACGAGCGCAGCGACGTGATCGTGCCCGACGGCCGGGTGCTCGCGCCGCGTGCACGGGTGCGCGTGGAGCGAGACTGATGCCGTTCGAGTGGTTCGTCGCGCTGCGGTACATGCGCGCCGCGCGCGGCCAGACCGTGATGATCCTCGCCGCGGTGTCCATCGGGGTCAGCGTGCTGGTCTTCCTGTCGGCGCTGATCGGCGGCCTGCAAACCTCGCTCATCGCCAAGACCCTCGGCTCGCAGCCTCACGTCACGCTCAGGATGCCGCGCGAGGAGGCCCGTGCGCTCGTGCCAGCCGGCGACGGGACCGCGATCGCGCGGGTGTACGAGCAGCGGCCCCAGCGGCTGCGCTCGATCGATCAATGGCCGACGATCCTCGCCGACGTCGAGACCATGGCCGGCGTGATCGCGGTGTCCCCGTCGGTGACCGGCGCTGGCTTCGCGGTGCGTGCCGAGGCCAAGTCGGCCATCGTCATCCGCGGGGTCGACCCCGATCGGTTCCGCGCGATCATCGACGTGACGGCGCGGCTGACGGCGGGCCGCTTCGAGCTCGACGGTGACGACGTCGTGATCGGGGCCAAGCTCGCGACCGAGCTCGGGGTGGCGGTCGGCGACAAGCTCCGCATCGCCTCGAGCGAGGGCGTCGACCAGGTCGCGACGATCCGCGGCATCTTCGCGCTCGGCAACGAGAACGTCGACGCGACCTGGGTGCTCACCTCGCTCCGGCAGGCCCAGGCGTTGTTCGGCCTGCCCTCCGGCGTCACCACGATCGAGCTCAAGGTGGCCAAGGTGTTCGAGGCCGAGCGGATCGCCACCAGCCTCCGCGAGCGCACCGGCCTGCGCGCCGACAGCTGGATGACCGTCAACGCCGAGCTGCTCGCCGGCCTCTCGGCGCAATCGAGCTCGAAAGCCATGATCCAGTTCTTCGTGATCGTCGCGGTCGCGCTGGGCATCGCGTCCGTCCTGATCGTGTCAGTCGTCCAGAAGTCGCGTGAGATCGGCATCCTGCGGGCGGTCGGCACCCCGGCGCGCCGGATCCTCATGGTGTTCTTGATCCAGGGCGGCGTGCTCGGGGTGGTTGGCTCGATCCTCGGCTCGGGGCTCGGCGCGCTGTTCTCCAAGCTGTTCGAGGCGCTGATGAGCGACCCGAGCGGCGCACCGAAGTTTCCGGTAGAGCTCGACCTGTCGCTGTTCGTGTGGTCCACCGCGCTCGCGACCGGTGTGGGGTTGTTGTCTGCGGTCATCCCGGCCCGGCGCGCGTCTCGCCTGGACCCTGCCACGGCCATCCGCAATGTCTGAGCCGGTGCTCGTGGTCGAGAACGTCGTCAAAGAGTACGGCGACCAGATCAAGACCCGCGCCCTCGACGGCGTCTCGCTCACGCTGCAGGTCGGTGAGCTGACCGCGCTCATCGGCCCGTCCGGCTCGGGCAAGAGCACGCTGCTCAACATCATCGGCTTGCTCGACAAGGCCACGTCGGGGCGGGTCGTCGTCGCCGGCCAGATCGCGGGCGACCTCGACGACCGGGCCCTGACCGCCCTGCGGGCCCGCGCGCTCGGGTTCGTGTTCCAGTTTCACCATCTGCTCCCGGCGTTCACGGCCCTCGAGAACGTGATGCTGCCCGCGTGGGGCGAGCGCGGGCTGCTCACGCGCCAGATGCGGACCGACAGCGAGGCGTTGCTCCGCGACGTCGGCCTCGCCGACCGCATGCACTACCGGGCCACCAACCTGTCAGGCGGACAGCAGCAACGCGTCGCGATCGCGCGGGCGCTGGTGCGCAAGCCGCCGCTGGTGCTCGCCGACGAGCCGACCGGCAACCTCGACACCGCCTCGTCCGACGAGGTGTTCGCGCTCATGCGGCGGTTCAACCACGACCTCGGCACGACCTTCCTCGTCGTGACCCACGACCCCCGGATCGCCGCGAGCTGCGACCGCACCGTCGAGATGGTCGACGGGAAGATCGTCCGCGACGAGCGCCACAAGCCCTGACCCGCGTGCCTCGCGGGCCGCTCACTCGATGACGAGCGGCACCGACACCAGGCCCATGCCTCCGGTCTCGTCGGTCACCACCACGAACAGCCAGGTCGCGGCGCTCGGCCCGGTGGTGTACGTCGTGGGCTCTGACTCGGGCTGCATCGCCTCGGGGTCCGCGAGCTCCACCCGCGGATCGCCGAGCTCCCCGGCCGGGCTGTAGAAGCTGCTCTCGACCTGCTCGCGCGGGCCCGGCATCTCGGGGTCGGGGCGTTCATCGAGGCTCGCGGCGTCGACGGTGACCGTCAGTGCGTAGGACTGCGCGGCCCGCAGCGTGGTCGTCGCCACGCCGTCGAAGCGCACCTCGACCACGCGCGGGTTGGTCCGGACGACGGCGGCGTCGACCAGCTCGACGTCACGGCGCGCGATCAGGGTGCGGCCATCGACGTCGACCTCCGCGATGATCGGCACGCGCAACCTGAGCCCGGCCGCCAGGGCCGCGCGCCAGGCATCCGGTGGGGCGTCGCGGCCGGGCGCCGGGAACGCGGCTTCCAGCGCGGCCGTCGACATCACGAGCTCCCCGTCATCGTCAGTGCCGAGCACCAACGCATCCGCGCCGACGCAGTCTCGGGACGGATCGGTCACGAACTTCCAGGGCGCACAGGCTCGCATCCGCACGGAGTCGACCGGACGGTCCACGGACGACGCTCGGGAACCCACCCCGATCCGCGGGCCGTCGGGATCGACGGTGAGCGCATTGACACGCATCGACCCGTCGATCGTGAGCACCGACGGCTCGGTCGTGATCGCGAGCACTCGGGAGTCGGTGATCTTCGTGATCGGGTCGACGCCGTCGTCGCTGCAGGCGGTCGCCACGAGCGCGGTCACCACGAGTGCCGTCACGATCAAGGCCTTTTGGGTCACGGCGAGTACTCCAGTCCGATCGACGGGAAGACCGGCAGTCCCCGCGTGTACTGGCGAGTGCTGTAGTCGAAGTTGTACGACACGCCCTCGGGATTGACGCGATTGGTCACGTTCTGCACGTCGGCGAACAACTTGAGCGTACCCCACGGACGCTGCCACGCCCGATCGACGCGCACGTCGATCTGGAAGAACGCCGGCAATCGATCCGACAGCGCCGGCCCCGACAGCGGCACGAACTCCTGCGCGCTCGCATCGAAGAACGAGCCCGCCGTCGGCGTGATCGGATTGCCGCTCGCGTACCGCACCCGCGCGCCGAGACGCCAGCGCGGACCGATCGGCGCCGTCGCGAGCGCGGTCAGGACGTGGGGCTGATCGAGGACGTAGGGCGCGTAGCGTTGGAGCGCCCAGGGATCGCCCTGGCGGTACGAGCGCGCGTACGTGTACGAGATCCAGCCCTGAACCTGCCCGATCCGGCGCCGGACCTGGGCCTCGATCCCGTAGGTGCGGCCGCGGCCGCGGTTGGCCTGCGGGGCCCAGCGACCGAGCGCCTCCTCGTTGAAGTCGCGACTGGCCGCGACGGCGCCCCCGGAACCCGCGCTGCCGGGCGCGGCGTACGGGGTCGCGCTCGACACGACGTCGACCGGGAGATCGCGCAGCGACGCTCCGAACGCGTTCGCGCTGACATCGCCGCCGAGCGTGCTCGACACGACGTTGACACCGGCGCTCGCTTGCCAGGCATACGAGGCCTTGAACGGGAGTCCCGGGAGCCGATAGTCGGCCGCGCTCGCGAGCGGCGGTTGGTGGTAGCGCCCGAGCGACTGCGTGAGCGTGACCTGGTCGGTGAGCTGTTGGCGCAGCGTGATCCGGGGATCGAGCACCCACTCGTTGGTCAGGCCGAAGCGGTCGCCACGCACGCCGGGCTGGATCACGAACTTGTCGCCACCGAACCGTTGGGCTAGCTCCGCCCACGCGCCGAGATCCGCGGCCCAGCGCACGCCCTCGACGAGGCGGGGGTACGCCATCATCCCAGCTGGTAGGCTCGGCGGTGCGGCGTCGAGCAGGTAGCCGTAGCGGTTGCCTTGCAGATCCAGGCCGGCGGCGACGAACCCATGAGCTAGGTCGCGCTGGACGGTGGCGCGGGTCGCGACGGTCACGTTGCTGCGGGTCAGCTGGGTTTCGTCCGCGCCGATCGCGGTACGGTCAAAGCCGATCCACGGCACCGCGGTCAGCTCGAGATCGCCGCGTCGCTCGGCGTAGCGCAGGCCGGCCCGCACGAACGACTGCCGAATGGCGACGCCGTTGTCCGCGGTGTCCAGGCTGAGGCCATCGTCGGCCCCAAACAGCAGCGCGGTCAGCTTCCCCGACCCCGACTGCCAGCGGAGCTGGGCGTCGAGGTAGCGCGGCGCGAGGGTGAGGTCACTGGTCGGCACCGCCGCGAGCACCGCATCGATGAAGCTGCGCCGGAGCCCCAGCGACAGGTTGCCGCCGCGCGCGGGCCCCTCGGCGCGGACGCTGGCATCGAGCAAGCTGACCTCGCTGCCCACCTCCCATCGATCGGTGCGGCCGGGTCGCGAGCTGAGCTCCACGATGCCGCCCTGACCTCGACCGTAGCGCGCGCCGTAGCCGCTCGACACCAGCTCCATCGAGCCGAGCATCGTGCTCGGGAAGAACGAAGCCAGTCCACCGAAGTGGTAGAGGATCGGCACCTCGATCCCGTCGAGAAACACGTTGGTGTCGCGGGGGGCGAGGCCGCGCAGCACGAGGCCGCCGAGCCCGAACGGGACGCGCGCGGTGCCCGGCAAGCTCTGCAAGCTCTTGAGCGCGTCGTTGCCGGATCCCGGCAGGGTCCGGACCACGTCACCGTTGACGTCGTAGGTCGTAGCCTTGCCCTCGAGCTTGAGCTTGTCCTCGATCACGATCAGCTCGGTGCCGCCGAGGAGCGGCTCCGAGTCGCCGACGTCGCGCCGCCCGGCCAGGCGCAGCACCAGGGGTTGGCCGGGGCGGACGCGCTCGACGAGCGGCTCGTAGCCATCCGCCACGACGATCAGGTCGATCCAGGTCGCCGGGACCCCGGCGAGGTTGAACTGCCCGTCACCGCCGGTCGTGCTCTCCACGGTCCCAGCCGCGACGATCGCGCCGATCACCGGCTCGCCCGAGGCCGCGTCGAGCACGCGTCCGGTCAGCGTGCTCCGGGCCCGGTTGTCGCGGTTGCCCTCGACGGCGGGCCCGGGCTGCGCGCGCGCCAGTCCAGGCAACCCCAGCCAGATCAACGGCAGCACGATAGCGACGATTCGCAGCACCCAGTTTAGAGCCCGATCCCGACCGCACGTTACGTGCTCCCTGCCAGATCGCCGCGACCACCTCCCGGCCCTCTCGCATCGGCCTGACAGAGCCGGACTTCGCTGGTACGATGGGTTGTTCGCTGTGCCTACGCTCGATTTGGACGACGACGACGATCTCGGCTTCATCGACGCGGTGCGGCCAATCATCGACGGAGTGGTCCGCGCCGTCGAGCCTGCGGAGCTGTACGTGGTGAAGGTCGACAGCTGGTTTGGCGACAACTGGCTCGGCTTTTCGAACAAGCTGCGTGGGCTGGTGGGCGTCCAGTATCGCAAGACGTTGCGCGTTCCACCCTTCGTGCCGGCTCGTGTAGTTTCGCAGCGATTCTTTCGGCGAGAGGCGAACCAAGCGCACGGCCACGAGCGCACAGCCTCGAAGCTCCACCTCGAGCAGACCAGCGCGGCCAATGCCAAGCGGCTGATGTCCCTTGTTGCTCCCAAGGCCGCAGTGTTTTGGTGGAGCGGTAGTACGCGCAGGAACCAGCGCGGCGCATTGATGGCGTACCTGCCGACACCCAACGGTCACGTTGGCTGGTACGCGGCGTTCAAGAATACCGATGACTGGAAGGTGGCTCGAGCTCTCTGCACCACCGCGCGTGAGCTGTCGAGCTACGCGACCGTGACGTAGACGCGGGCATCGACGACCGCGAAGACGCCGTGCCGAAAAGGGCCGTGCGAAGAGCGCTAGGCCGGGGCCAGCCAGGCGCGCAGCTGGGCCCAGACCTCCGGATGATCGAGGAGGTCGAGGTGACGGGCGCCCGCGACGATCCGCTGATGCGCAGCCGGGAACGCAAGCTCCAACGCGAGGCGCGGATGGCGGCCCAGCGCGCTGTCGACCGGCACCAAGCCGTCGCTCGGGAGCCGCTCGTCGAGCGTGGCCGCGGTGGTGCCGGCGATCGCGTAGCAGGCGACCCCGGCCGGCAGCGGCGCCGGGCAGCGACGATCGTCGCCCCCCGCGAAGCGGTCGACGCCGACCCAATGCTCGTCGACGACGTTGCCGTACCGGAGGTCGGTGACGCCGGCGCTGCGGAGCTGGCCCAGGCGCGCCAGCGGCGCGCTGTACCGGATGCCCCCGAGCACGCGCTCCAAGAGGTTGCCGCTGCGCTCGAGCGGCGCGCCGTGGTGCGGCGTCCCCAGGCAGATCAGCGACCGCAGCGAGCGCCGCCACTGATCGCCCGTGCGCTCCGCCGCCAGGCACGCGCTGCGCGCAACCAGCCCGCCCATGCTGTGGCCGAGCAGCACCAGCTCCTCGACCGGCACCGGCCACGCGGCGACCAGCCGCTCGAGCAACCGGGCCAGGTCGGCGCCGTTGGTCGAGATGTGACGACCGCTGTTGTAGTGAAAGTAGATCGGCGCAAAGCCCAACGCGTCGGCCAGCGCCGCGCCGTGATCGTGGCCGCGCCGCCGCCACTGCACGTCGCTCATGCTCGAGCCGTGGATCAGGACGACGAGCTTCCCGCTCGCCGTCGGAAACCGGCCCGCGAGCGCCGCCCGCTCGAGGGTGAGCGGCACGCCGCCGTGGCGGAGCCGGCTCGCGATCGCCAGCGGATTCTTGGTCGCCTCGAGCCAGTCGCCGACGACGCCGTTGACCGCGGCGAGCACCGCTTCGCGCTCCGGACCCGGTCGGCTGGCCCCGAGCCGCGGGCCGAGCTGCGCCAGCGCCCCGTCGATCGTCAGCCCGACCAGCGCCGCCACCGCGCGGACGTGGCCGTACACCAGCCCCGACAGCAGGCGCCCCGGCAGCGTGAACGGACGGGCCACGCCACCCGGTCCGTCGGCGATCACGCGGTGCAGGTCCTCGACGACCGTCGTCACCCCGCGGGTCGCGTCCACCACCAGCCGGCTCGCCCCCCGCAGGTCGTCACCGTGGTCGCGCTCTGCGGTCATGCCGGCAGCGTAGCCGATGAAGCCCTCGGCGGATCCTGCGCCTCACCGGCGTGCCCGCGCGGGCTACCTCGGCGACTCGTCGCGGTCGCGCTGCGCCTCGAGCGCGCGCCGGTAGTACGCGTTCCACATCTCGCGATCGCCGCGACCCATGACGTGGAGCTCGACGCCCATGCCGCGACCGTCGGGCGCATCGCCGACGAAGCGCGGCACCGCGGTGCAGGTGATCTCACCCCACGGCATCACGATCGTCAGGTCCATCACGTAGCCGACCGGCGCCTCGTGCGGTGTCTCGATGAACATGCCGTGGGCGTTGCAGCGTCGGACCTCACCCGTCATCCGGGTCTTCCAACGTGACCAGTAGGCCGGCAACGCACACTCGACGCGCTGCGATCGTCGTGGGCTGGTGGGCATGCACGCACGAGGAGCAATCACGGTGCCACCCGCAACCGCGCGCAATCCCCGGGCCTCCCTTGAGGTCTCCTGCGGCCTGCCGAGGACACTGTCCGTGACACCGACGGTGCCGATGGGCGTCCTCCTCTGACACACACCCCCAATATGCGCCGCCCGCAAACTGTCCCGCGCCTTACGGCGGACTCCAACGTAGACTGCGGAAGTGAGCTTGCCTCCTGGATTCGACCTCCTCACCTACCTCTTCGACAATCTGCCACTCGGCCTCGTGGTGGTCGATGCGCGCGGCGAGGTGCTCGTCTACAACCGGGCGGAGGAACGGCTCGCGGGCCGCTCCCGCGACAAGGTCATCGGCGCGGACTTCTTCACCGAGATCGCGCCGTGCATGAACGTCAAGCAACTCGCGGGCGAGTTCCGCGACAAGATCGGTCATTCGCCGATCGATGTGACGGTCGAGATGTCCTTTCCGGCGCCACACGTCGAACGCCCACGCGACGTCAAGGTGCGCATGTGTTCGCTGGAAGTGGCCGAGCGCCCGTTTGGCTTCCTCATGATCGAGGACACTTCGTACATTCGTGCAACCGAGAGGATGAAAGAGCAACTCCAGAGTCTGCTCGTCCACGATCTGAAGAACCCGCTGTCGGCGATCTCCATGAACCTGGAGTTGCTGGAGGAGATGCCGAGCATCCGCGACTCGAGCGACG